>Ga0265327_10003478_pt1 | contig 14985 bp, 6 predicted proteins | sample 41621metaG_FD_202089 | JGI IMG/M metagenome (GOLD analysis project Ga0265327, IMG submission 202089) | Rhizosphere microbial communities from Carex aquatilis grown in University of Washington, Seatle, WA, United States - 4-16-21 metaG | ecosystem: Host-associated > Plants > Roots > Rhizosphere >... | reverse complement strand
CCAAAGCCCTTAAGTAAAACATCCGGCCACAAGCCGGATGTTTTCTATGCTAAGCAATAAAATTAGCCGGCGTTAGCCGGCTGGCAACCTACTTTTTGGGCCGCTAAAAAGTAGGCAAAAAGCTCCCTGGCCGTTCATCGGCTTGACTATCTGATTTAAAACCAGGCTTGCTCGGGAACTCCTCACAGATAGGCTCCCAGCCTATCTGTTCGTCAAACAGCCCTCGCACTCAAAGCCGCCTAGTTTTAACATCATCTAATCCAACGCCGATGCCTGGCCCAGGGTAAAAAAAAGCTCAAATTATACATCCGGGAGGGGAAAGGGGGTAGTTCTGGCTGCCGAACTGGCGAGAGTCCGCACTTCAGTAACTCTTGTAATAATTCTTATAATATGCTATAAGTTTCTTAATATGGAACAAAGACCTTTAGACGCAGAGATTGAGAGAGCCCGGTTGAGAAGCCAAGGTATAGACCCTGACTTTCTTCTGGAGAAGGAACGCGTAAGGCAAATGAACAGGGCTCACGATTTAGCCAGAAATGCTCTCAGGGCAGAAATTAGAAACGCCAGGTTCAACGAACTTAGTGCGGGCACCAGCGTATCCAGTGTTTTAGACGGACGCAGCGAAGCCCTGTGCCTAGATTTTATCAAGAGGATAACGGCAATAGGGCATGGCAGATTTGTTGAGATTCATTCCGGGCTGGCTGGTATTCACGCATTCGCAGAAGATCCATTGCGGAAATCTGGATTCAAACTAACAAAATCGAAAAAAAGAGCTATTAATGAGCTTACCAGATTAGATTATCACCCCTCCAGGCTGGGCTATCCTGTTTTTATAAGGCCAAAGCACAGATTCGATTTGGGGAACAGTGAAGATATTTTTCTATGCGGCGATGGCAGACTCCGCACCAAGGCAGGCGGAGAACTCGGGGAAGGAGGCCCATTAATGGTAGGCTACGTTGAATCCAGACGGGCTAGTTATACTGTTAAGGACGGATACTACGGTGATACCCTTGCTACCGCGGGGAAGTATATTGATACCAGCAAGACGTACTATCATACTGCTTATGATTTTCACGAAGTCCCATTAGCGGAGCACCTTGTTGGCTTGCTACGTGCGCAAGGGGCTATGCATACTTAACAATACAGTGAATATAGGTACTGCCTACGCTGTCTGCCTAAGTTATATCCTTGGCCGGCGCGCCGAAACAAACGCTCTCTCCCAATCTGTTAGAAACTGCTTTAGGGTTCTTGAACCCATATACTAATTTTACACCTTACTCGCACAGGCAGAAGAAACAAAGCTCACAAGTGTTAAAATGGGTTTATGAAAATGAAGCGAACCTTTATTCTACGCGATTTTAGGGGTGAGCACGATTTGGGCTTTGTTTACGCCTGTTCTGGCTATCTGGTAGAAAACGGCAAAGTGCTACTGGTGCACCATAAGGGGTGGGATATGTGGGTGCCGCCCGGCGGTCACATTGAGCCAGGTGATACCTTTGCGAGAGCGGCTGAGCGGGAATTTGAAGAAGAAACCGGCTTGAAGGTGGAGGCTATATCATCGCAGCCAGCCATCGAGATGAAGGACCCCAAGAACATATCCGAACCAGTGCCGTTTTTTGTAGATTTGGAACATCATTTTGAGCCCAATCCGGGAATAGTCCAGTTCTTTTGGGTGCGCCGCAAGCGTGAATCCAACGGTAAAGACCATGTGGCGCAGGCCGAGGAGTTGCATGGAATCGGTTGGTTTGATGCCGAAGAGGTTAATAAACTGGAAACCTTTGAGCAAGTTAAAGCCCTAGCGGCCTACGCTCTAGCTCACCACCCAGACGCATGATTCACCAGTCCGGCGGTTTGTAGCTGCTACCCGGGGCGGGGTATAATCTTAAGGTAAGGAGTTTATGGCAAGTATTGAGACAGGCCCTGGAATGAGCCAGCGCGTAGAAGGCGGCCAAGAGCCGGTAGTTAACGAGGAAGTTGATATTGAGGAAGAAGCCTCAAAACTGGCAATGATACTAGTTTATTTACTCCAGAATGACTTAGCGCCTGACGCCGCGCCGTCATTTTATAATTATATGGTCAAGAAAAGACTTGATGTCGACCAGGTCTGGCCTCGCATAGAATCTCATATCATTTCACAAGACCCCGAAGCCACGGCCGTAGCCCTGGAAAGTTTCAGAAACAGCCTAGAGGCGGAGAGTAACAAAAGCGCCCAAGATTGACTTTTTAGGGAAAAGTTTGTATAATTTTGATGAATATCTCGTGGGAACCTTGCATAAGTAGTACCTGAGGGGATTCGTTCTTTTAGGTATTATGTGGGGCTGCCCACACCCGCAACAGAAGGGAACCGCAATGCGCAAGATTGCACTGTTTTTCGCGACTCTCGCGATGGCCACGGTCCTCGCGAGCCCCGCAGGGGCTTCATCCGCCAGCCGGCTGCACTTGCTGACTGTCGGCGGCTGCCAGTACCGGTCGAACATCGACAACGGGTCGGTCGACCAGTGGTGCACGACCATGGCATTCCCGGCCGAGGCCCAGCCCGGCGACGTGTTCAACGTCACGGTCAAGGCCTATGCGAAGGTGGCCGAGTCGCAGAACGCGACGGTCAGCTTCTACGGTCTCGGCGCGGCCGGGCTGACTCTCGTCGGCAACGGCGACACCTCAGCGGTTTGGTTGGGAGACTCGTTCTCCTACACCGACTACTACTACGGCGGTGCCACGAACGGTGACGGTTACGCCAACGGCAAGGGGGACAGCTACTCCTTCCAGGTGGCCGATGACCAAGCACCCGGCACCTACTCGGTCTTCGTCAAGGTCAAGATCACGGACGACGGCTATGGCGGATACACCTATCCGTCCTGGGCCTCGGAAGTCCTGACCTACACGATTCCGGCGGCAGTGCCTCCGGTAGTCGTGGCTGTGCACATCCCGTCGCATGACGGGTATTGCTCGTCAATCGTGATTCCGCGCCCGGGGCAGGACCCCGGCCGGTTCCTCGACCTGACGGCTGGCCAGATCGCCGGCTTCGACGGCTGGGCAGCCCAGTACCCGACCGCCACGTTCACCCCGGCGCTCTTCCTGGGCACTCCGGGCAATCCGGGCGAGACCTGCACGGTCCCCTGGCCGGGCAACAACGGAGCGTGGGTTGACCAGGGCTACAAGGTCGACAACTCGGGTCAAGTGAACGCCTACCCGGGCGACAACATCCACGAGCTCTACAAGTTCGTCCCCAAGCTCTAGGGCCGAACCGAATCACAACCTGAAAGACTCCCGTTGGGCGCCGTGCAACCGCACGGCACCCAACGGGCAACAACTTTTTAGAAATTCACGATTCAGAATCCAAGGGGGTTCTAAGCCGTAAATTCCTAAAAGTTAATCCGGGTCGCGATCGTGATTCATTGGATATATATGCGGTCTAAAATGCCGCGGCGCCGACGATGTGGCCGATGGCGTAGGTGACAGCCATAGCCAGCGCGCCGCCTGTTGTAACTCGCACAATAGCGTGCTTAACAGGGGCGTTACCGAACTTAGCGCTAAGCGTTCCAGTCAATATAAGGGCGAAAATCGTGGCTATGAACGTAATAATAATCCGGCTGTGTTCGGGCGGCAGCATGATGGCCAAAATTGGCAGCAAGGCGCCAGCTAAAAAGGCCGAGGCCGAGGCGATGGCGGCGTGCCAGGGGTTGGCTAAATGCTTAGGGTTGATAGCCAGCTCGGCATCGATATGGGCGGCGTAAGAATCTTTTTTAGACAGTTCGCGGGCTACGGTAGCGGCGGTGGCTGGCGATAAGCCCTTTTTGATGTATATCTGAGTCAGTTCGGCCAACTCTTCTTTGGGGTAATTTTTCAGCTCGTAGCGTTCTTTGTTGAGCATTGACTGTTCGGTATCGCGCTGGCTGCTAACTGATACGTATTCACCGGCGGCCATAGACAGGGCGCCAGCTAAGATACCGGCTAAACCGGCCGTGAAGATGGCCGAACGCTGGTTGGTATCTCCGGCTACCCCTACCACCAAGCCGGCGATCGAGACAATGCCGTCGTTGGCGCCCAGCACCGCTGCCCGCAATTTGTTTAATTGAATGCTGGCATTTTGGTCGTGCGGCTCGTTATCTTTGTATTTTGGAGGCTTCACGCCTACGAGTATACGCCTGCTGGGTGAAAAGCGGTGTTCAGAGCGTTTACGACCCCTGAAGGGCAGGGCTATAAATTATTATTGACATTAGAACAATAAACTGATAACATAAGCGTAGTTTCGAGAGTAATCAAGAGGGTTTTGGCCCTCTTTTTGTTTTCTCGAAAGGTGGAATTTATCAACTAACTAACGAGGTTAATTCCTATGGCAGGAACAAAACAAGGTGGCCAAAAGGCTGCTGCTACCAATAAAGCCAAATACGGCAAAGATTTCTATGCTCGTATCGGCCAAATGGGTGGCAAATTAGGTCGCACCGGCGGATTTTACGCTAACCGTGAACTGGCCCGCAAGGCCGGTCAAATCGGTGGCCGCATCAGCCGCCGCGGCGCCGCTAAGGTCTAAGTTTCTATAAACGGAACAAACTAAAATGCCCGGCTTGATGTCGGGCTTTTTAGTTACCTGAGTAACGTATGATTCCGGCGAATGGGTATTTAGAAATACATCGAAAAATCTCTGAAAAATGTGGTTTGGCGCATGCTGGCAAAATCTAAGCTGTGTATAAGTAATTAGTAGAAGTAAGAGTTACAACAAAAAATATTATCTAGTACAGATAATGAGCAGGAAACTGACGTAACACTTTAGAGGTTAATTAGCATAAGTGTTATTAATTAAACTACAGTATTTACAAAGCCACCTGTAGCCAAGCAGCTGAGTTTCTTATCTGAAATGTCACACATTAACAGCTTGACGGTGTCACATTTTCCGAGGATAATTAACTGTAGATTTAAAAAATCAAAACCAAAAAACAATAAAAATGCGCAGAACAAAACATCGAATTTGCTTAGGTTGTAACCAATCGTTTACGGCCAGAGTTGACGCTAAAACTTGTTCACCCAGGTGCCGCAAGCGTTTTCAGCGCGGCCGGGATTTGCAGCGTATAACTTTTGAGACAGCTCTGCATGGCGACAGTTTGGTTTTGAACACATCCGAGGGGAGGCATTATGCAGGACGATGACCCCCAGTTGATTAGGCAAGAAGCCGCTCAGGCTACGACCGCCGCGAATTTAGTGGCGCCAACTCAAGCTGCCAGGCCGCCGTTACCAACCACCCAGACGGCCGCGACTGCTCCTAGCCAAGCGGTAGTCCAAACCACCGCTGGCGTCCAGCCGGCTTATTACGGAGATGTCAGCCGGGCCGAAGAAATGCTCAAAAAAGTTAGCGCGCCAGATGAAACATTGCTGGCCGACAGCATGTATAACCGGCGCAAACCAGAGGTTAAGCTGTTTGGGCGGTCTATCGGCAAGGTCTTTGCGATTGGCGCCATACTGGTGTTAATACTCATAGGCGGCGCCGCGCTGGGAGTGCTACAGAACATCGCTAGCAATGAAAAAAATGCCGGCGGCGATTCGGCCAGCCTGCTGGCCAGCTTAAAAGCCAGCACCGCGACGCCGGATAATTCATCAGTGCAGATTAACCGCAATACTATAATCACCGACAACCGAACTTTCACTACCACTGGTGACGTACTGATCCAAAGCGGTGTGAACTCAGCTGACGCCTTTAAAATCCAGAACGCCGCCGGCCAAACACTGCTGGTCGCTGATACTCAAAACAACAAAATTGGTATTAACGGCGCCCCAACCGGCACGGCGGCGCTACAAGTAACCGGTGATATTTCGACCAATGGGGCAATTGTTTCGACCCAGCCGGGCGGCTTTTCGTTGAGCCCGACCGGCCTTAGCATCGGCGGCGTACTGGTCTGTACATCCAAAGGCTGTGTGAATGCCAATCCGTCGGCCGCCCAAAATATCGACACCGCCCATTTGGCATACTTGAACGTTAACCAGACATTTAGCGGCGTTAATAGTTTTACCAACCAGACTAACTTCAATGTAACCTCAACCACCGCTTTCCAGATTCAAAACTCCGGCGGCACCGATAAATTGTTTATGGTTGATACGGCCAACAACCGCGTAGGTATTGGCACTACGCCGTCGGCTAGCGGCGCCACGCTGCAAGTGGCCGGCGATTTGAATGTGTCCAGCGGCGTTTATAGAATTGGCAATACGCCCGGGGCTAGTCTGACCTGCGGTCCAACAGAATTGTTGCAGCAGGGAGTTATCCAGGGCGGAATTGTTACTGGCGGTACATGTGTAACCGTGGCCGGCGGTACGATGCCGACACTCCAGCAAGTTTATGACGCCTCGACCCCGGCTCACATCATATTAAGCAACGGTAGCGGCATGCTGCAAATCCAAGATGCCGCTTCGCCTTTGGCTACGGACCTGTTTGAAGTCACCAGCAATGGCGGCGCTACTAAGTACTTTGCTGTAAATAACCTCGGCATAAGTGTGACAGGCAATGTGAATACGACCGGCCAATACCAAGTTAGCGGCAGCCAAATAAGCTCAGCTAACTTAAGCAACGATGCCAACCTGGCCAAACTTAACGCCAACCAGACATTCTCCGGCAACAATACTTTCTCTAGTGCGTCTAACTCGTTTACCGGCAGCGGCGCCGGCCTGAGTAGCCTTAACGCCAGTAATATTTCCAGCGGCAGCCTAAGCGATTTACGTCTGAGCGCTAACGTTACGCTGGCCGGCAATACTTTCAACGGCGCTAGCCAGTTGGTTCAAAACACCGCCGGCGGCATTTTGCCGGTGTTATCCGGAGCCAATCTGACCAACCTCAACGCTACCAACATCAGCTCGGGCACCTTAAACGACTTCCGTTTAAGCGCCAACGTAGCTTTGCTAAACGCCAACAATACCTTTACTGGCAATAATTCGATTCATCTCAATAGTACTGCTTTCACTATCCAGGATGCCGTTTCGCCGCTGGGCGCTGATTTGTTCGAAATAACCGACAATTCCGGCGCCACTAAATACTTCAGCGTCAGCGCCACTGGCGCCAAAGTCGGCGCCAACAATGTTTGTACCTCGGCCGGCAACTGCGTAGGAGTTGGCGGCGGCGCTATCGGCGGCAGTGGCACCGCCGGCAAGCTAGCCAAATTCACTGGCAGCGGCTTTACAATTGGCGACTCGCTACTATCAGACAATGGTACGGCCATCAATGACAGCGGGGGCCTCAATGTTACCGGTACGCTGGGCGTTAATACGATTACGCCGACTGCCACCTTAACCGTTGGCATAGCCGCCCAGACTCTAAGCCTGCAGGGCGATGGCAGTACCAGCTTAAGCGCCACCGCCGGCGGCATCAAAAACAGCTTAGTGTTTGCCGCGCCAACAGTATCCAACAAGACTATAACCATTCCTGACGCTACCGGTACGGTGGCGGTTAGCGCCTCCGGGCCCCTGGCGCTGGATGCCGCCGGCAATCTGACCTGCCCAACTTGTCTAACCAGCGGCGGCAGCGGCGGCACGGCCGGCGTATCAACGCTAAACTCACTAACGGGTAATATCACTCTGGCTGGGACGCCCAATCAGATTATTATCACGCCGGCCGGCAACACTCTGACGTTTTCGACGCCGCAAGATATTAACACTACTTCCAGCCCGAGTTTTGCCAACGTTAACGTGAGTGGTCAATTTAAGGTTGGCGGCAGCCAGATAAGCTCGGCTAACCTTAGCAATGACGCCGACTTGGCTAAATTAAGCGCCAACCAAAGCTTCACAGGCACCAATTCTATCCAGACTACTTCGGCTACGGCTTTCCAGGTTCAGAATGCCGCCGCCGCCGATACGATGTTAACAGTTGATGCTTCGGCTCGCGGCGTTGGCGGCGGTAACTTGGTGAAAATTGGTAACTCCACCGGTACCGATACCAACACCACAATTTTGGTAGTTGATAGCGCTACGGCGGCACCAACCTCAAATCTGGGCGCTCTAAACGGCGGCTTATTCTATAACTCCACTACTAATCATCTAAATGTCATCGAAAGCGGCGCTGTTAAAGAACTCTGTAATAAGACGGACCTGGGTTGCGGCTCGCCGGTTACACCAACGCTGGCCCAAGTCTATAGCAACGGCGCTAATCAAGCTGATGGCACCCTTAGCCTAGATAGCACCCGGCAGGGCGTATTAATTAGGGATAACTCCACGCCAATCGGCGGCACTTTGTTCGGGGTTCAAGATAGCACCGGCGGCACAAAGTATCTTGATGTGACAGCCAGCGGCGTAGCTGTGGCCGGCAACGTTAATACTAGCGGCCAATATCAAGTCGGCGGGGTACAGATATCAAGCTCTAACCTGAGCAACGATGCCAACCTGGCCAAACTCAGTGCTAACCAAACCTTTAGTGGCAACAACGTATTTACCGGCACCACCCAGATAAAAAATACCGGCCTATCGGCCTTCCAGATTCAAAACGCCAGCGGGGCTGGCAACCTGTTTATTGCCGATACCACCAACACCAGGATTGCGATTGCCCAAGCCAGCGCCAACTACACGCTGGATGTGGCCGGGGATATCAACACAACCACCGGCTTTAGGGTCGGCGGTACGCCCGGCTCGGGCATAACTTGTTCCGGCGGCCAGGTGGTCCAAAACGCTACTGTGACCGGCGGTATCATTACCGGTGGAACTTGTATAGCTAACGGAGCAGGGGTTACCACTACACTGCAGGATGCTTACAATAATTCCTCTACTCCCGCCACTATCGCCACCACCTCAGCCGTGAAGGGAATTGTCTTTAAGGCCGGTGTGGGTAATGACTCCACCAGCTTGTTCCAGGTTCAAACCTCCGGCGGCAGTGCCGTGCTGACAATCGACACCACCAATTCTCGTGTGGGGGTGGATGTCACTTACACGGCTATGACTACGCCGAGCGGCCTGACAATTAACGGTCCGAATGCCGGCGGCAGCCTTGCCAGCAGCTCGACATATAGGTATAAAATTACAGCCTTAGATTCAGCCGGTGGCGAAACTGCGGCTTCCACTGAAGCCAGTAACACCACAGGCACCACTAACCTTACTCTTATGCCTAGCTGGAGTGCTGTGACCGGTGCCAGCGGCTATAAGATTTACCGAACGGCCGCCGCCGGCGTGCCTAATTCGGAAGTCTATTTAACCAGCGTACTAACCAATAGCTTTGTCGATACAGGTGTTATTACGCCCGGTACGGCTACACCGCCGGCCAGCAATACCGCCTACACCAGCACCAATAGCTCCAACAATAACTTACAGTTATCTATTGGTGGCAGCGGTACGCCAACCGGGCAGTTATATGTCAGCGGCACAGTACCGGCCGCGCCGCTGAGTACATTAAATATGCAAAGCAATCCTCTCGGTGTCTCCGTCCAGGGCCGCTACGCGTATGTAACTAATGCCGGGAACAACTCAATGCAGATAGTCGATATTTCCAACCCGGTGGCACCCAGAGTCATAACCACAAAATCATTGTCTGGCGGCACGCCATCGGCAATCAGCGTCCAGGGCAAATACGCTTACATTTCCTTTAATAATGGGCCGCCGGATCTCCAAATTCTAGACATTAGCAACATTAATAACCCAACCAGCATCAGCACACTTGACACCGGCGGCTCTTCGGTGACCCTCTATGCAAAAGGCCGTTATGTATACATCGGCAATTCAAACGGGTCTATGGTCATAGTTGATGTCGGCAACCCCGCCTCACCCAGTATAGTCAGTACAATAGCCGACCCCGGCCCAATTAAAATAACGGTGGTGGGCAATTATGCCTATTCGGCCAACCAACTTGGCTCCTTTAAGATTTTTGATGTCGGTAACGTCGCCAACCCGGTCTTAAAGAGTACGACTAGCCTATCCACCCTTCTGGATGTTGTTGTTTCAGGCCCCTATGCTTATATCGCGGATAATTCCAGCAACTTAAACATCTACGATATTAGCAACCCGTCTTCGCCGGTCGTCGTCCAGACTCTGGCCGTCGGCACCATACTAAAATCCATAGCCGTTCAGGGCCGATATCTTTACGGGACAACCGGCAGCGGCTTGCTAAAAATCTTTGATATCAGCGATCCCTATAAGACCGTGTTAATTGGCAACGTAACCGCCGGAACTAACCCTACCGGCGTGGTCGTCCAGGGCCGCTACGCTTACCTGGTAAATAATTCCGATGACACTATGCAGATTTTTGATGTGGGCGGTACCTACACCCAGCAGTTAGAGGCCGGCGGCGCCGAGTTCGGTAGCTTGGCGGTTGATAATAACGCCAAGATAAACGGCGACACTTCTATCGGCGGCGGGCTAAACGTCGGCACCAGCCTGCAAGTATCCGGCGGCATCGGCGGTGCCGGCGGCTTGAATGTCCAAGGCAGCAGCATCTTAGCCGGCGGCCTCAATAATATCGGCCCGCCCGCCGGCGCTATTACGGTTACTCCCACATTGGGGGCGGCCGCAACCTGGAGCTATGTAGTCACCGCGGTTAATTCCACTGGCGGCGAAACCAATGCCTCGGCTACCGGCACTACGGCCGCCGGTGCGGCTACATTGGATGCCACTCACTTCAATACTATTAGCTGGAGCGCCGTGACCGGCGCCAGCAGCTATAAAGTCTATCGCACAGCCCACGGCACCTCGCCCAGCACTAACGGCTTTATTGGCTCAAGTAGTTCTACCAGTCTGGTAGACAACGGCCTAGTCGGTAATCTCGTTAACGCTCCGTTAGCGGATTCTACCGGCCAGCTGACTGTTTTGGGCTCGGCCCTATTCCAAAACTCCACCAACTCTACCACCGCTTTCCAAATTCAAAATTCCTCTGGCGCCAGTTTGTTCACAGTCGACACCACCAACGCCAAAATTACGACTGCTAGCGACATCGTGGCTAGCAACAGCGCCACAGCCACGGTTGGTACTACCAGCGGGGCGGGCGGGGCTAATGTAACCACAGTCACCCTAGCTTCGGCTGGCAGTTTCGCCAACGGCGACGTAGTCTTTATAGATAACACTGGCGGCACCGGCCAAGATTACTACACCCGTATCACTGCCGGCGGTGGAACCACTACTCTTACTGTCAGCCCGGCCGTTAGCTACGGTACAGCTGCTGGCTACACCGGCAATGCCGCTGTAACTAAGTACATAATCCAAGACATTGGCGCTACTTCTACCGATTACACTACCCAATCTAACCGCTTCTTCCAGGGCTACTTCCTGGGCGGCATTGTTACCGGCGCCGGCAGTACCATCTATTCCGACGGCAACATTAAGAGCATCACCAATCTACAAATCAGCGCCCCGAGTATTACTTATTCCAGCACCACCAACAGTCCTACCGCTTTCCAGGTGCAGAATGCCGCCGGCGCTAGCCTGCTAAGCATCGATGGGGTCAATAACAATGTGACTATTGCTGGGCTAGATTCTGGTGCATTAAGTCCATGGCAAACAAGCGCTAATAGCCTGCCGGTCGGCGAAAGATGGAGTGGCGCAGTAACCGCCAATGGATATATATATAACATTGATGGCTCGCCCAACAACAACTACTATGCCAAGGTAAATGCTGACGGCACTACTGGCGCTTGGAACAGTATTAGTGGATTTATGCCCAATCACGAAGCGGGAGTGGCTTACGCCAACGGATACATATACACAATTGGTGGTTTTGGCACTAATGCCCCTAGTGCGGGAGTAACCAATGTGTACTACAACAGAGTAAATAGTGACGGCACGGTAAGCAATGCGCGGAGCGCCTCTAGCTTGCCGGCACCTAGGTCTATGGCTGCTACGGCAGTCGCCAATGGCTATGTATATCAGCTAGGCGGAGCAGATAGCTCTAATAACCCCTACAGTAGTGTTATTTATGCCCAACTCAATCGCGATGGCACCATTGGTAGTTGGCAGACGAACTCTAACCCCCTACCAGTAGCGGTAATGGGGGCCAGCGCGGTAGTAGCCAATGGTTATGTTTATGTAATGGGCGGAACCAGTAGCTACAACTTTGGGACTGGGGGTCAAGTGGTCTACTACGCCCAGCTCAACGCCGATGGCAGTACCGGAGCATGGAGTACCAGCGGCAACAGCTTACCTTCTAAGGCGGAAGTTGCCTCAGCAGTAGTGTCTAATGGCTATGTCTACGTTCTTGGTGGATCTACAGTTCCAAACGTTACTAGCGGCCTATCCCCTACAAATAATGTCTACTTTGCCAAGCTAAACACAGATGGGACTATCGGATCGTGGGCGACTTCTACCAATAGCCTACCAACGGCGCTCGCCACAGACCCTTCAGTACTAGTTAATGGCTATATATATGTGATTGGTGGTGATGTTGGTGGCTCAGCCTCTTCTAGTGTTTACTACACCTCTACATCGCGTCTTTCGGTGGGCGCCAACCTGGATCTAATTGGGCCCCAAAGTGGAGATGGTACGGCCGGGGGCAGCTTAATCGCTAACAATATTACTGTCGTTGGTACCCTGCAAGTCCAAGGTCAGGGCAGTTTTGCCAGCGGCATCAATGTGACCGGCGGCGTTACTATTCAGGCCGGAGTGTCTGACTCTACCTCTATTTTCTCTGTACAGAATGCCGGCGGCACCAGCTTGCTGAATGTCGATACAAGTAACTCCAACATTAATCTGGGGCAATTAACTACCGGCGCGCTGGGAGCTTGGAGTACTAACGCCAATGCGTTGCCGGCTTCTCGGGCTCAGGCGACATCGGTCACCGCCAACGGCTATGTTTACGTCCTGGGGGGTAGTAATCAGTCCACGGTTTACTACGCCAAGCTCAATGCCGATGGCAGCACTGGAGCGTGGAGTACTAATGCTAATGCTCTACCGGCTTCTCGGGCTCAGGCGACATCGGTCACCGCCAACGGCTACGTTTATGTAATGGGTGGGATTAACGGCACGGCTCAATCCACTGTCTATTACGCCAAACTCAACGCCGACGGCACTACCGGTGCTTGGACTACAAATATTAACTCCCTCCCACAAACATTAGGTTTTGCGACATCGGTCACCGCCAACGGCTACGTTTATGTAATGGGTGGGATTAACGGCACGGCTCAATCCACTGTCTATTACGCCAAACTCAACGCCGACGGGAGCGCTGGTGCTTGGACTACAAGTGCCAGTGCTTTACCGCAGACCCTATATGATGCAACATCTATAATATCTAACAGTTACGTCTACGTAATCGGCGGCGACAACGGCAGCTCAAGAACGTCCACCGTCTACTACGCCAAACTCAACGCCGATGGCTCAACTGGCTCCTGGCAGACTAACGCAAATCCACTATTGCAAACTCTTGAGGCAGCTACTTCCGTAACCATCAACGGCTATGTTTATGTAATTGGCGGCGGTAACCCCAGTGACCTATCCACCGTCTACTACGCCAAACTAAATAGCAATGGAGGAACAGGTAGTTGGTTCACTGCTACTAACGCGCTACCTCAAGCGCTTAGTTTCTTGTCCGGGGTGACTAGCAATGGATACATATATTCGTTGGGAGGATCAAACAGCGGCCTAGCCCAATCCACCGTCTATTACTCTAGTGTCCAGGGTATGACCCGCAACTCAGGGCAAGAAAGTGTTGCCGACCAGCTAACCGTCGGTAATGGCCTAACCGTCACTGGCAATGTAGCTCTGCAACCATCCGCAGATTCCACCAGTGCCTTTTCTCTGCAAAACGCCACCGGCGGCAGCTTAATAAATGTCGATTCCACTAACTCCGTAATTACCCTAGACGGCAACACCACCGGCCAACTAGGGCAGTGGGCGACTAATGCTAATGCGCTGTCAGGAGCTCGTGATTTAGCTACTTCCGTTACCGCCAACGGCTACATATATGAGATAGGAGGCTTTGATGGTAGCGATAAATCGACAGTCTTATATGCCAAACTCAACGCCGATGGATCCACTGGTGCCTGGATAACAAGCGCTAACTCTTTACCACAAACTATACGCAACGCTAGCTCGGTGGTAGCTAATGGCTACGCATACATTTTGGGAGGCATAGCTAACCTACAAGCTAACGCTATAACCTACTACGCCAAGCTCAACGCCGACGGATCCACCAGCTCTTGGCAAGTAAGTCCTAACCCGTTACCCTTGGCCGTATATAACCCTAGTGCGACAGTTGCGAATGGCTACGTCTATGTTATGGGCGGCGATTCGAACGTCGGGATTAGCCAATCAAGCGTATATTACGCTAAGCTAAACGCTGACGGATCAACTGGTGCATGGAATACCACCACCTCACTGCCGGCGGCTCGCGAGCTGGCCTCATCTGTAAGCGCCAACGGTTATATATATTTTATGGGTGGCTGTATTAACGCTTGCGGTTCGAGTGATAAAGTCAGTACGATTTACTATGCCAAGCCTGGTTCGGATGGTTCGATTAGCTCATGGACAACTAGCTCAGTTAACTTGACGGTGGCGGAGGACGGCTTTAGCTCCGTGGTTAACAACGGCTATGTATACACACTCGGTGGGGAACAGAGCGGCGGTGGTTTGTTGACTAACGTATCATACGCCAAGCTCAACGCCGATGGCTCCACCGGCACCTGGACAGCTAACACTAACGCTCTACCGGTCGCCCGTAAATTCGCCACATCGGTAGTATCAAATGGCTATGTATACGTAGCCGGCGGGTCCGATGGCGCGGCCGCCCAATCCACCGTCTACTACGCCTCCACGGCGCGCCTCCAAGTCGGCGCTAACCTAGACCTGGTTGGTCTACAAGGCGGCGACGGCTCAGCCGGCGGCAGTATCACAGCCGGTAACATTACTGCTGTTGGTACTCTCCAAGTCCAAGGCCAAACTAACTTGAGCGGCGGTCTAGGCGTAATCGGTAATACTACCATCCAGGCCGGAGCCTCTAACTCTACTTCTACCTTCGCTGTCCAGAATGCCTCCGGTACCAGCTTACTAACTGTCGATACCAGCAATTCCAACATTGGCCTGGGGCAGTTAACTACCGGCGCG
>Ga0265327_10003476_pt1 | contig 14988 bp, 13 predicted proteins | sample 41621metaG_FD_202089 | JGI IMG/M metagenome (GOLD analysis project Ga0265327, IMG submission 202089) | Rhizosphere microbial communities from Carex aquatilis grown in University of Washington, Seatle, WA, United States - 4-16-21 metaG | ecosystem: Host-associated > Plants > Roots > Rhizosphere... | reverse complement strand
CAGCATATTGGCTAATAGCCAGTATCGTCCTGAGATGTATGGTGTGGATGTGCCTGGCGGCATTTATTCACACATTGCCGGTATCGATATTGTGCGCACCAGCGAAGAAGAGTTCTTTGTTCTTGAAGATAATCTGCGCACACCTTCAGGCGTTTCCTACATGCTTGAAGACCGCAAGATGATGATGCGTTTATTCCCTGAGTTATTCCGTCGTTATTCGGTTGCCCCGGTTGAGCATTACCCACAAGTATTGCTTAACAACCTGCGTGCTGTGGCTCAGCCAGGCGTGCAGGATCCTACCGTTGTCCTGCTGACTCCAGGCGCCTACAACAGTGCCTATTTCGAGCATGCATTCATTGCACAGCAGATGGGCGTAGAACTGGTCGAAGGTCAGGATTTATTTGTGCGTAACAACGCGGTCTACATGCGCACCACAGAAGGTCCGAAGCGGGTCGATGTGATCTACCGTCGTATTGATGATGACTATATCGATCCACTCATCTTCAAGCCAGAATCCATGCTCGGCGTTCCCGGATTGCTCTCGGTGTATCGCAACGGTGGTGTGACGCTTGCCAATGCGGTTGGCACTGGTGTCGCAGATGATAAGGCGACTTATATCTATGTGCCAGAGATGATTCGCTTCTACCTTGGTGAAGAGCCGATATTGTCGAATGTGCCAACTTACGAGTTGAGTAAGCCAAATGATCTTAAGTACGTGCTGGAACACTTGCCTGAGTTAGTCGTGAAGGAAGTTCAGGGCTCAGGTGGTTATGGCATGTTGGTGGGCCCAGCGGCTACCAAGAAAGAAATTGAAGAGTTCCGCCTGCGTATTTTATCTTCGCCTGCAAACTATATTGCCCAGCCTACATTGGCACTCTCGACTTGCCCGACCTTGGTTGAGAGCGGGATTGCACCAAGGCATGTCGATCTGCGCCCATTCGTACTCTCTGGAAAAACTGTCACTCTTGTGCCAGGTGCACTTTGCCGTGTAGCACTGCGTGAAGGTTCGCTGGTTGTTAATTCATCACAGGGTGGCGGCACGAAAGACACCTGGGTGTTGAACGATTAATTGGAAATTTAGGAGACAGTTTTGTTAAGCCGCACCGCCGATCACCTGTACTGGATGGCACGCTATATTGAGCGTGCAGAGAATATGGCGCGTGTTCTAGATGTCACCCACAATATGTCACTGGTGCTCAACGCTGCTGAAACTGAAGCCGAACTGTGGACGCCCGCATTGCAGATTTCCGGCAATATCGAAGCCTATGAAGCGGCTTATGATGAATATACCGCCAGCAATGTCATCCATTATCTTTCCATGGATGAGAATAACCCGGCCAGTATTTATTGCTGCCTGCGCGCAGCACGCGAAAATGCGCGTTCAGTGCGTGCAGCCATGTCTTCCGAGACCTTTGAAAACATCAATTCCCTGTGGCTGGAGTTCAGCCAATTCATCGGTAACGATCTTGCCAAAGGCGGATTGCATGAATTCTGCGATTGGGTGAAATCGCGTTCGCACCTCTTCAGAGGCGTGAGTTTCGGCACCATGCTGCGTGACGATGCTTTTCGCTTTTTACGTTTGGGTACTTTTATCGAACGTGCAGATAATACGGCTCGCCTGCTTGATGTGAAATACCATCTGTTGCAAGGCGAGGATGAAAATGAAGATAGTGCCGTCGATTACTACGAGTGGAGTGCAGTGCTACGCTCGGTCTCGGCTTTTCAGGCATACCAGAAGATATTCAGCGATACCATCGAGCCATGGCGTGTGGCAGAACTACTAATTCTTCGTGAAGACATGCCGCGCTCATTGCACGCCTGTTTTGCAGAAATCACACCTATACTGGACCAGTTAAATAGTGAGCGTGGTAGTGAATGTCGCCGTCTGGCTGGGGAGTTGCACTCACGCCTGCGCTATGGGCGTATGCAGGATATTTTTGCTGAAGGCTTACGCGAGTTTCTGGAAGAGTTCCTGATGCGCAATAACAAGCTCGGGCTTGAAATTCAGCGCACATTTCTTAGTGCAACGCCGGCATAAGTGTAAAGTGTCATCATGCTACTCAAGATTGAACATCGCACACATTACATCTATAGCGAGCCTGTCAGTTACACCATACAGCAGCTACGCCTAACGCCACCCGAAGGGTATGGTCAGCATGTGCGCAATTGGGAGATCCGTGTCAATGGCAATCTTTATCGCGCAGTCGATACGTTCGGCAATATTGCCCATACCTTGGTCGTTGATGCGCTACATGAAGAGCTGACCATTATCGCCTATGGTGAAGTCGAAACCGGCGTTGAAACCCATAGCGTATACGAGCCCATGCCATTGCAGATTTATCTGCGCTCCACACCATTAACGACTCTGGATGACAATCTGAAAAGCTTCGCCGACCAGTTTAAAAGCAATACAGGTGTGGTTGGGTTGAAAGAGATTGAAGCGCTCATGAAAGCTATCGTTGAGCGGGTTCCTTATGAAAAAGGCAGCACCGATGTTGATACCAGCGCATCGATGGCCTTAGCTTTGGGGAAGGGCGTCTGCCAGGATCATGTCCATATATTCGTGACTTGCTGCCGTGCCTTGGGTGTGCCAGCGCGTTATGTGAGTGGTTATCTATTTACAGAAGATGGCAGCCAGTTGATGAGCCATCCATGGGCGGATGTCTGGTTACCCGTCAAGGGCTGGCATAGTCTGGATGTTTGCAATGGCGGCAATACTGGTGAAGGCCATGTGCGTCTGGCAAGCGGTCTGGATTATCGCGATGCCTGCCCGATTAGCGGTTCACGCGTTGGTGGTGGTGAAGAAAAAATGACGGTTAATGTAAAAGTTAACCAGATGCAGCAACAACAAGCTCAATAACACTGTCATAGTTGTATCCTGTTTTAATCTACTCAAATATATAAAGTTGGTCATATGAATTCACTCGGTTTCGCTCGCCACGGCGATAAAGAAAACTCCCCATTCTTTGAAGAGTATCTGCAGCGTTTGCTCGAAGAGCGCGACCGGCTTGGTTTGACGGCGATGATCCATGAGATCGACGCACTCATGATCACCGTTGATCCGGATCACTCCATCCAATACATCGCCGAGCTGTGCCTGATGACTTCGTATCACTATCTGGTCACGCTGGAGAGCGAGAAGCACTGGACGCATATTCTTCGCATCGATTTGAATTCGCCTGATCTCATCGTCCGCGAAGTCAAAGACCCGAATTTCCGAGGTATTTTCCGAGCTTTGAACGAAATCTACCCAGTGGGCGCGCGCAAGCCAAATAGCCGCTATATGGGCGAGATTTTGCGTGTGAGCAATCTGCACGATGTTGTCAGGCTGCAAGAAGAGCGCGAGTTCCGCTTCTTCTCGCAAGACGAAGTGCGCAAGCTGGAATTGCCCGGCAATGTGGCGATTAGCAAGCCCTCACCTTATACCCACAATATCGTTGGCTACCTCAAACGTGAGCCAAACGAGCTGCGCGTTTATGCGCTGGGCATGAGCGCGATTCGCTCCGATGTGCAGGCGGCTTATGAAGGTGCCAAGAACCTGCAAGCCAAGATAGGGATTGAAGGTTTGCTGCTACCTATCGACCATCTGGCCACGCGCGTTTACAGCCAAAACCGCGAAGTAGCGATTCTCGAATACCTCAGCTGGTCCAGCTATTACTTCTGGGGTGCCTACAATATTTGGGATCAAAACTCCTCCACTAATGTCACCAAGAGCGTCCATGGTCTGCCGGAATCCAAAAGTCCCGCCAAGGTCTTTACGGCCAACAATACGCCATACTTTGTGAACCACCTGGAACACCTGCCGTCACCCACCGAGACCTTTGTTCGTAACTACGGCCCACGCCTGCACCATGTGGCGATTTCGGTGAAGGATGGTGAAACTGCAGGTATGGAGAATATCGACTACGTTGTTCAGAATATTGCCGAACAGGGTAAGGGGTTCCTGCTGGATGTGATCGGCTCCAAGGAAGAAGGCCTCAAGCAAATCTTCTCCAATGCCTCAGAGCACTCATCCCTCATCATCGAATATGTGCAGCGTTTCGGTAAGTTCGATGGTTTCTTCACCAAGGATAATGTGGCTAAGTTGACTGAAGCGGCAGGGGTGGAAGAGGGTGTGTTGGAGGCTCAAGCCAAAGCGAGTGTTAAATAACTAAGTAGGGCGGATGAGAGTAGCGTTATCCGCCGTATGGGTTTTGTAGGGTGGGCAGATTTTCTGCCCACGCCGTACCTTGTATGTTGATGATATAGGTCGGGGGTAGCCCGACAGCTAGTCACTTTCTTTTGCTTGTCCAAAAGAAAGTAACCAAACAAAAAGACACCCCCTGCCACGTTCCTTCGGAATTCCCTGCGCTGCTCAGCCTCATGGGCGGCCATCAAACTCGCCCTCACAAGCCATACAAAACATGGCTTGTCCGGTGCTCGAACAAGTGATTGCCGAAATCCCCCACGAGTCTTGTGCTGCTCGGCGTAGCAGCAGGGGATGAAAGTCAAAACCACCAGAGGTTAGTCATTGCTAGGAGTTCAAAGTTAGGTGGCAATCTGAAAGATTGTTCAAACCGCGTGGGCACAAAATCTTCCCACATTACTTGCAGCCTGGCTTCAAGATGCTGCAGGCATTAAGTTATGTTCTTATGAAATCTCTCATTAATTGAATCGATTCCTTAAGTTCCTGCTCACTGAATGCTGGATTGTTCGTATTCTCTGGATGGTGAATTTTATGACGAATGTACTCTGTAAGAATTATTTGTTGTTGCTCAATGGAACCATCTTTACGGATTTTGTTATAGGCTTTCAGTGGTTTGCCATTTTTATACTCTGACATGCGGCCTTCTGCTTCTATGAAACCATAGAGCTCATTGTGATATTCAAATGAGGCTTCTCCAAAAGCCGCAAAATTAACCTCATTTAAGCTTGGATATGGCAATTCATGCTGAAGGATGCGTCTGATTTTTTGCGAAGTCTTGTCTGATACTAAATGAATGTTTTCGAATTTGAGTTTTTTAACAATTTCGGGGCTATGTGTAGTCAACAAGACTTGGGTGTTGGCAGCCTCAGACAATTCAATTAGTGCATCTGTGAGGCCGCGTTGATGATCAGGGTGTTGTGATGTTTCTGGTTCTTCTATTGCATAAACGATGTTTGGGAGACTGGCCTCACCTTGCCTTCTTTCAGCTTCGGCGCGGAAGAAGCTTATAAGTACCAATCGCTTAACACCGCTTCCTCTTTTGTTGATCGGAATGTCATTGTCCCCAGAAATGGAAACGCTCTTGAATACATCAACCCACTTTAGGCTTCCAATATCTGGGATTTGAGGGTTTAGAGAGCTAGCAATTGAAGGATTTAGCTCCTTTAATTTAGCAAGGGTTCTGCTGGAAACTTCTTCAAGTCTATCTTTAACAATTTCAGCAACTCCCGCAAGCGTGGCCTGTAGGGCAGGGTCCCCGAGTATCTCTTTGACAGCAATTCGCATAGGATCTTGAACTTCGTCGTCAGAGTCGGTGTTCTTTCTGTCTGATTGGAATAGGGTAAATAAAGGCATGTACGCCTTTAGTTGTTCCCATATGTTTTTCGCATCAATTTTTGCGACTTCAATTTCGCAATCTTCCATCTGCAATGCTTGCTGTCCTCGCCAAATTGCCTTGCGGAGTTCCGAACTTTTTGTCTTATCTGGACAGTCGAGATTTTGATCTTCCAATATTTTTCTGAGATCTTGAATCTTCTTTTGCAATAGATCCTTGCATTCTGGGTTAGTTGGGTGATTTGCCCTGATGTATACCTTTTCTTTTCCTGCTGCCGGGTATCGTTTAATTATGTGTAGTGTGCCTGTTGAGGTAACCAGAAATTCATCTTGAAGTGTTGTCTCATTTGTTGAGTCGATGAGAATGCTTGTGGGTAGTTCAGAGAACTCAACCTCTATCTCGATACAGTCATTACCATTCATGAGACAGTTTTTATTGATGTCGTCCTTATCTAATTTGATACATCCTTTACCTTCGTTAAAGAAAATATCTAATGCTTCAAGGAGTGTGGATTTGCCAATATCATTTTGTCCTACGAGAACGCAAAGAGCTTCCAATTCAACACGTATAGGCTTTTCGTAACCGCGGAATCTATTCACAACTACAGATTTTATTTTCATGGCTATCCCTGAAATATTCAATTATTGAGGCCTAAAGCTCTTAACTTTGTTCATCAAGATTAATTATATGCTGAGCATACATAGCTAAATATTGGTAAGCAACCATCTGAATTTAATTGATATTTTTTTGCACTTAGATTCAAGGAGTTTGTTTTTCTTACTTGACCCTTCATTACCCAAAGCGTAAAGTGCGCACCCTATGACAAAGTTCAACCAGATTTACAACGCGATGGTCGTCCGAGCACTGTGGCTGAAAGCCCCAACGTGCTGCGGTTGCTCATTGTCATAATTTTTGCAACCGCGGGCTCTCCGCGGTTGACCTTGCAATACCTCTTCCCCGTTGAGCCCCAAATATAAGGCTCTGACTATGCAATCCGAACATTCATCCAGACAGCTCATGATAGGCTCGTTGATGGTTTTGGCATCTGCCGTGACCATTTCATCCAAGGCCGTGATCGTGAAGCTGGCTTACGCTTATCACATCAACGCAGAGGCTTTGATCGCCCTGCGCATGCTGATTGCAGCGCCGTTTTTTCTGGGGCTGACAATTTGGGCATTTACGCGTGCCAGAGCGCAAGCGGTTGAGATGGTGCGTGCGGATATCTGGATGTTTCTGCTGGTTGGTGTGATTGGTGGCTATGGTTCGATGTGGATGGATTTTGCCGGGCTCCAGTATGTGTCTGCCGGGTTGGAGCGGATCATTCTGTTTCTCTACCCGACCATGGTGGTGTTGATTTCAGCTTGGATGTTCGGGCGGCGCATCGGTAAGCGCGAAGTGTTTTCGCTAGTATTCAGCTATCTCGGCGTTGGGCTGGTGGTTGGTCATGATATCGGTGTGCTGAAAGCTGGTGCCCATGAAACCGCGCTGGGGGCGATGCTGGTGCTTGCCAGCTCGATTCTCTATGCAGGCTATTTTGTCTTGAGTGATCAACTGATCAAGCGCTATGGGGCTTCGCTATTCACCGGGTGTGTCATGCTTGCTGCCACCGTGGCGAGCGGGCTGCATTATGTGGTGTCCAGCCAAAATCTTGGGCTGATTTTTCATCAGCCTGTTGAGGTGTACTGGTTGAGTTTGTTGATGGCCTTGGTGGCTACCGTATTGCCTATCATATTGATGAGTCAAGGTATCAAACGGCTAGGTAGTAGCCAGTCGTCCTTAATTAGCTCCATCGGGCCGGTTTCGACGATCTTTCTCGCCTATATTTTTCTGGGGGAGGCGATTACATGGCTGCAATTGCTAGGGACTGCGCTGGTGCTGGTTGGGGTAATGGCAATCACCTTGAAGCCAAAGGTGGAGACCGTTGTATAACCCGTGCCTGGAGGTGAGGCTTGTATCTGAAAATGATACAATCCCACCTCGCTGATTTTCCCTGCCCCATCATGACCTTAAGCCGTCGCCATCTTGAATTACTCGCCCCCGCCCGTAATGCCGATATCGGTATCGCGGCGATCAACCATGGGGCTGATGCTGTCTATATCGGCGGCCCGGCATTTGGCGCGCGTGCCAAGGCAGAGAACACGATTGAAGACATTGCGCGGCTGGTGAAGTATGCGCACCGCTATCATGCCGAGATACTGGTGGCGTTCAACACCATCTTTCACGATAACGAGTTGGAAGCGGCGCAAGACATGGCCTGGCAGCTTTATGATGCCGGAGTGGATGCGCTGATCGTGCAGGACATGGGCCTGCTGGAGATGGATCTACCGCCTATCCAGTTGCACGCCAGTACGCAGACGGATATCCGCACTGTGGAAAAAGCGGTGTTTCTCGACCAAGTTGGTTTTACCCAGATGGTGCTGGCACGCGAGATGGATCTGGAAACCATACGTAAGGTCGCTGCCGCGACCACTTGCAATCTCGAATACTTTGTGCACGGTGCGCTGTGCGTAGCGTTCAGCGGCAATTGTTATATCAGCCATGCGCATACTGGCCGTAGTGCCAACCGTGGCGAGTGTTCGCAGGAGTGCCGTCTGCCTTATACGCTGGAAGATACGCAAGGCCGCATACTCGCAAAAGATAAACACTTGCTGTCGATGAAAGACAACGACCAGAGCCGTAACCTGCGTGCGCTGATCGATGCGGGTATCAGCTCCTTCAAAATCGAAGGCCGCTATAAAGACATGGCCTATGTCAAAAATGCCACTGCGCATTACCGCCAATTGCTGGATGAGATACTGGAAGACCTGCCAGGCTATGCCCGCGCTTCATCTGGCCTTTGCACTTACAGCTTTACCCCGCAACCGGAAAAGACCTTTAACCGCAGCACCACGGAGTATTACACCCATGGCCGCGGCGAGGATGTAGGCGCTTTTGATACGCCTAAATTCGCTGGTGAAGAGATAGGCCGAGTCACCAAGGTCGGCAAGGATTTCTTTGAAGTCGAGAGCAAGGTCGAGCTACACAACGGCGACGGCATTTGCTTTTTTGATGTGCATAAAGAGTTAGTCGGCTTGCGTGTGAATACTGTCGAAGGTAAACGTTTATTCCCTAACGAAATGCCTGCCGACATTCGTAATAATACGAAGGTGTATCGCAATCGCGACCATGCGTTTATCCGCCTGCTGGAGAAAGATTCTGCCAGCCGCAAGATATCTGTGACCATGACCTTGCACGAAACGCGCGATGGCTTTGCGCTGAATGTAGCGGATGAAGATGGTTTTATGGCACATGCACAATGTGTCGCCGAAAAGCAGCCAGCGCAGCAAGCCGAGAAAGCCGAAGCCAGTTTGCGCGAGAATCTGGCTAAGCTGGGCAATACGGATTTTGTCGCCCAAGAGATCAACCTTGAGCTTGCACAACCTTGGTTTATCCCCGCGTCGGTGATCAACAATCTGCGCCGTGACGCGATTGCCCAACTGGAACAGGCGCGTGATGCAGGCTATGAGCGCCCAGCGCCCGGCAAGGCAGTAGAGCCCCCCGCTATCTACCCTGAAGATACGCTGAGCTATCTTGCCAATATCTACAATAAAAAAGCCCGCCAGTTTTATGAAAAGCATGGTGTTAAAGCCATCGCCTCTGCCTATGAAGCCAACGAAGAGTTAGGCGAAGTGCCAGTGATGGTGACCAAGCACTGCCTGCGCTACAGCTTTGCCATGTGCCCGAAAGAAGCCAAAGGCGTGATTGGCGTCCAAGGGACGATTACAGCGGAGCCGATGACACTGATTTCAGGCAAAGACAAAATCACCCTCAAATTCGATTGCAAGCGCTGCGAGATGCACGTGATGGGCAAAGTTCGTAAGCCAGTGTTGCAGTTGGCACAGCCACAGCCCATAGCGTTTCATGCCAGACGACCAGTAGTTTGAGTTATTCATGTTGATAACTAAGCGCTGATCACGTGGAGAAAAAGTGGCAAGTAACAAATTCGAAATGGATTCATTTTGTGGCTGGGATGGCGATGTTCTGGTGCTGAATGTCCTAGGAACGCCTAGCGCAAAACTTGATGCGATTGGCAAACCCAAAGGCAAGCAGCTCAAAATCAGTGTCACTGCAACACCGGTCGCGGGTAAGGCCACAGATCACATGGTTAAGTTTCTGGCAAAAGAGTTTGGCGTGACGACCAAGGATATCGAGGTGGTGTTCGGTAGATTCAATATCAATAAACAGCTTCGTATCCATTCACCCAAGAGTTTACCTTCGGTCATCAGCAAGCATTTGTCTGCCTAGCGATATCCCAAGTCTTATGCATATCGCGCAAGCGAGAGATCGTCACTTTTGATAGCTGATTTTTCTCCGCAAATGAGTTCAGCAAGCAATCTTCCCGATCCACAGCTCATCGTCCAGCCCAGTGTGCCGTGGCCAGTACTTAGCCACAGGTTGGCGTAAAGAGTGCTGCCGATAATCGGCGTACCGTCAGGCGTCATAGGCCGTAAGCCAGTCCAGAGCGTACCAGAAGCGATGTCTCCAGCGGATGGGAACAAGTCGTTGACTACCGACTCAAGTGTGGCGCGGCGTTTGGGATTGAGTTCAAGATTGAAGCCTGCCAGCTCCGCCATGCCACCGGCGCGGATACGTTCATCAAATCGTGTGATGGCAACCTTGTAAGTTTCATCCAGCACTGTTGAGACTGGCGCTGCAGCGGAGTCCAGCAGTGGTATGGTCAGGGAATAACCCTTGACTGGGTAGACTGGTAAATCTAGCCCATACTCACGCAAAAATGGTCTGGAATAACTACCAAGTGCGACTACGTAATTATCTGCCGTAAGCACTTGCTTATCAGCAATGACTCCCGCCACTCGGCCATTTTTCTGTATCAACCCGCCTACTTGCTGGTTGTAAAGGAAAGTGACTCCCAGCTTGCGCGATTCATCTGCAAGCTGATTGGTAAAGAGGAAGCAATCTCCAGTTTCGTCGTGCGGCAGGCGTAGCCCGCCTTGCAATTTATGGCTGACTTTTGCCAGTGCTGGTTCGGCCTGAATGCAGCCTGTACGGTCCAGCAACTCATATTTAATACCTAGTTCAGCAAGGATTCTGATATCACGAGCTGCATTATCCAACTGAGCCTGTGTGCGAAATAACTGTAAAGTGCCACCGCAACGCTGTTCATATTGCAGCCCGAGTTCTTCACGTAACTCTTGCAGAGACTCACGGCTGTAGGATGCCAGCCTGAGCATGCGTGATTTGTTCTGGATATAACGTGAGCTGGTACAGTTGGCTAAAAGGCGCAACATCCATTGCATCTGCCACAGCGAGCCATCTGGCCGCATTGCCAATGGTGAACGCTCTTGCAACAGCCACTTGATTGCCTTGAAAGGCACGCCGGGCGCTGCCCATGGGGATGCATATCCAGGTGATACTTGTCCGGCATTGGCAAAGCTGGTTTCTAGCGCTGGGCCAGGCTGCCGGTCAATCACGGTCACCTCGATGCCGCGCCGCGCAAGATAATAGGCACTAGTTACACCGACAACTCCAGCACCAAGGATGATGACCTTCATCACTATTCCCCAAGAGAAATCCCTAATCCGACTACATTCTGTCTGTGGTTGTAATCAAGTAGCGACTCGCCGTAGCCGCTAGAGAGCAGCAAGTGCAGATTGATATTGCGGTCGGTAAACACTTGGCGTTGCAAGTCAAATTGCATAAAGCCCTTATTATCGCTACGCAAATTGTTGCGTAGCAGGACTGATGCAGCCGTCTTGTGTCCTATGTCTTCCCATCTAAGTGACATATCGCCATAACCCAGATATTTATCAATATCCGGGTTGTCGTCACCATGACTGTTTTCCGGTATGCGCCACCATGGTCGTACCGTGAGCGTGAGCTGATTACTCAACTCCCATCCGCCTTGCAGATAAGCGCGGTTCCAGCTTCTGGATAATGGGTTGGATTGACCGTTAGATTGATGCACGACCCCCACATTGAGCATGCGCGGGATGATTTTTTTCCTGACACCATCAACTTCATTATCTATGCCCAGCGATAGAATCAGTTCCGGTTCGTAGTCATTCTCACGCAAAGGTCTTGAAGCACCTGGGCTGAAGAACTGCCAGGAAGATTGCTGTGTATATGCGGCCCATAACCTGGAACTAGTGACGTAAGGCAGGTTACGGATTAGGGGGATATTGTTCATTAGCTCGGTTTTTAGGCTGAACTGGAATCTTAAGTCGTTGTTGCTCAGGTTGCGATCAGCTGTATTAGCGTGCGTGGGGCTGAGTGGCGTGTCGTCGGGATTGTTGCTGCTGGTTATCAGGAGATAGTTGGATTTGTAAGTCTCAAAATCGCTGATGTTCCAGTCGCCCTCAGATGTCAGTCTCCATTTTCTTTCCAGAAAGCCGTGCTCAGGATTGGTATTTGTTACTGCGATTGTGTTTGCATCTTCAGCATTGTTTTCTGTAATCGTGGGGTTCACCGTGTCAGTGCTCACAGCCTCGATACTATCGAAACAGGCCAGGCGTTTCCTGGATTCAAACTCTGAAGGGTAAGTTGTTTTACATTTAAGGAAAGCCTGCTCCACAGTCTGGATTTGATTTGCCTGAGCATTGGTGCATAGCGCCAAGAGGCTATGCATAAGAACATATCCGCATAAGCCTGATTTCGTACTTTTGTTCATGAGCATTTCCCTTCGGGGAATGATATTTATGGGGCTGGATTCATATAGCGCAGATGTATGGCTTCGATTTCTTTCATAATGTCGGCAGAGAGCGGTTTCTTCCATGCAGCGATATTTTCCTTGAGCTGTGCCATCGTGGTTGCACCGATGATGGTGCTGGTGACAAACCATCTGTGAAATACAAAGGAAAGTGCCAGCTCAGCAGGGGTAAAGCCGTAATTTTTAGCAAGCTCGGCGTAGGCTGCACTGGCAGGGCCAACATTGGTTTTCTCATAGCGCTGGGCAAAGCTCTTGAATAAGGTAGCGCGGCCATCTGCACTGCCATCGGGCAAATATTTACCTGATAAGTGACCAAAGGCGAGTGGGGAGTAGGCCAGCAGACCAATCTGTTCACGATAGCTGATTTCGGCCATACCAAATTCGAAGCCTCGGTTGATCAGGTTGTAACAATTCTGGATGCTGGCGATACGTGGCAGCTTAGTTTCTCTGGCAACGCGCAGGAATTCCATCACGCCCCAAGGTTGCTCGTTAGAAACGCCAAAGTGGCGGATTTTCCCTTCTTTTACCAACTCGGCCAGTGTCTCCAGTTGCTCTTCAATCGGCACCCAGTATTTTTGCACTCCGTTCTCGAATTCCTGCGTCGGGTCGAACTGATATTGCCCAAACATCGGCACATTGCGCTCGGGCCAATGCAGCTGGTATAAGTCGATGTAGTCAGTTTGCAGGCGTTGCAGTGAGCCATCTACTGCTTCGCGCAGATTGGCGCTGTCAAAAGAACTCGGGCCGCCCCGTATCCATTGCATCTTGCGTCTTGGGCCTGCTGCTTTGGTGGCGACGATCACTTTGTCTCGCGGCTGCTTTTTCAGCCATGTGCCGATAATGCTTTCAGTCTTGGTACAGGTCTCAGCTTTAGGCGGCACCGGGTACATCTCTGCGGTGTCGATAAAGTTGATGCCTTGAGCAAATGCGTAATCCAGTTGTTCGTGTGCCTCAGCTTCGCTATTTTGCTCACCGTAGGTCATGGTGCCTAGGCAGATGGCTGAAACATTTAAATCAGTATTGGAGAGTTTTCGGTATTCCATGGAGATTATTCAGTCGAAATCGAATGATTCAACTTTAGCACGATGGGTGCCAAGTAGCTTGGTGAAGTCGGTGCTTTGGTTGATTAATTTGAGCTGACGCTTTGACTGAGCCAGCCTAGCAGAGAGTTACTCTTGCTGCACAAAGTTAATCAAAATCATCAGTATCATGTGATGCAGGGTTTGTAGAAGTGCAAGCTGACTCATAGCCAGCTTTTTCTAGCGCAATACGATACTCACAAGTAGGAAGATGTCCCTCAAGGCAACCATTGATAGTCGTTGTCTCCACCTTGCAATGAGCGCAACGATACCTGTGCATCTGGCCTTCAAAAGACTCCTGAGGGTAATCGATGTAATAAAGTCTTTTCATTTTTTATCCTAATTTTAAAATGGAGTGAAATCAGCCCAATTCCTTATTCGCCGAAATCACTCATAGATGGTTGGCTCAAAAAAACAGAAAAAAACCATTGAAGAAATAAACGACGCCAAGCAATCCCAATGGCATGGCAACTTGCCAAAGTATTTTGCGTTTAAACAGCCCTGCAATTGAACAGATGAGTATCGCAACCTGCAGAAAAATCACGGCAATACCAAAAGGATGAGAATGTAGCTGCGCCATATCTCGCTGATGTTCCAAGTCTTTCGCGGCCGATTGAATAGTGTTCTTTTCCTTCTCGTATTTATCCACACTCTCTTGAGCGTGTGAAATCGCTTGGGTATAGCGATCTTTTACTTCAGGGTTCAGCTTTTTATCTAAAGTGGCTAACTCTAATTCGAGCTTCTCTTTTTGTAACTCATATAAATAGCTTTTAACAGCTTTCGCCTGATAGAACGCCCATTGGTCAGAAGCCTGTGCCTGGCTTATGACGCTCTTGGTGGAATATCCTCCGCCTTTAAATGTAGCCAGAGTAGCGCATACAGCAAAGATCACAGTTGTCAGCGCTAAATAATTCATCCATGGCTCTTTTGTATCTTCAACAGACATAAATCAAAACCTTTCTTTTATATTCTTGCTGGGATATCAGTGTATTGATCAAAAGACCATTAACGACCCCAGGCGGTCACTAAAAGTGCCTAGTTAATTTTCATGACGTAATGCATCAATAAGCAGTGAAAATGCTGGAGAGGAGTGGCGTCGGCTTGCATAGTAGATATGGTAGCCTTGGTAGAATGGACACCAATCTTCAAGAGCCCGTTCAAGTCTCCCGCTTGAAATATACTCCTGAGCCATGTCTTCTGGAACACATGCTACTCCAAGCCCAGCCAATGCAGCTCTCAGAATTGGAGCGCTGCTGTTAAAAATGAGTTGTCCTTGTACATGCACTTTCAATTCATGCCCATTTTTCTCGAATTCCCATGCATACAAACCACCTTTAGTCGGTAATCTTAGATTGATGCAGTTATGCGTCGATAATTCTTGAGGCGCTGACGGTCTAGTATGATTTGAAAAATAGGCGGAGGTTGCAACGACAGCCATACGCAGGTCAGGAGCTATTCTGACTGCAATCATGTCTCTTTCCACCTGATCGCCAAGTCTTACGCCAGCATCGTATCGCTGCGACACTATGTCTGTTAGACCATAATCAACAATAATCTCTACATTGATGTCGGGATATTCAGGAAGTAGCTTAGCTAGCTTGGGCCACAGTACGGAATTAGCTGCATGTTCGGCTGCAGTAATCCGGATTGTGCCAGCAGGTTTATCCCTAAGATCGCTTAAAGC
>Ga0265327_10003475_pt1 | contig 14988 bp, 6 predicted proteins | sample 41621metaG_FD_202089 | JGI IMG/M metagenome (GOLD analysis project Ga0265327, IMG submission 202089) | Rhizosphere microbial communities from Carex aquatilis grown in University of Washington, Seatle, WA, United States - 4-16-21 metaG | ecosystem: Host-associated > Plants > Roots > Rhizosphere >... | reverse complement strand
GGCCGAGTCGTTGTTCTGGTACGTGATGGCGCCTGTGGGTTGAATCGTCGCCGTCCCATGGCTCGGCCCGCCGACGACCTTCTCGCTGGCGTGTGTTGCCGGGTAGGCCCCTGCGTAATTGAAGGGGACCGTGACGGTTCCTCCCGATGTAACGGTGACCGTCTGTGTGGCCAGGCCCGGCGGATTGGCCAGGGTGATGAAGGTGGCGTAGGAGACGCTCGTATGTGTCTCGCTGTTGACCGCCGTCACCTTGAAGGTGTGGATCTCCGTGGCCGTGGTCGACGTTGTCAGCGAACCGCCTGTCGCCACCGCATGCGCTCGGGCATTTGTCCATGTCTCGACGCCCGAGCACGACGTGATCGTCACGCCGGCCGTCGGGTCGGTGCAGGAGTAGGCCGCATCCACTGCCTTCCCATAGGTGTAGACGGTGCCCTGTGACGGTACAGTCAGGTCGGCGCCCGGCCCGTACGGGTCGACCGCCGTGAAGGCGATACCCGGGGCGCTGGTGACCTGCGTGGTGAAGAGTGTGCTTCCCGAGGAGTATTGCGACGAGAGCAGTGTCCCAACGCCTGTGATGCTGGTGTTGTTGGTCTTCACCGCCGACCCGATCGCTCCCAGGCCGGGGACCGAGACGCTGCCGCTGGCGACAACCTTGGCTGTGAAGGCCACGTAGATGTAGGCACCATCGATGCCGTACTTCTCTGGCGAGCCCGTGGTGAGGCACGAGGTGTAGGTCCGCGACTTGGTCTTTGTGCCGGCGGGGTGCGGTGTCCCTGTGTTGTTCTGACATGAGCTGCCGTTCCACTGCACGGGGAACGACGTCTTCCCGGTGGCTGTGAGCGACCATGTCCACCCTGTGACCGGCTGGCCGTCGACCTTGACGGCACCGTGCACCGCCGTCACCGTCGGTTCCGCCACGGCGGCACCCGACGCGATCTGGCCCTTGGCGCCGCTCAGGTACTTCACCCCGGTGAATGTGTTCCCCGAGATGCCGGTGTAGGCCAGCTTGGCGACGCCCTTGGTCGTGACCGCTTGGAGTGTCCCGCCGGTGGTGGTGAACGGATCGGTCGAGGTGCTCGCCACGGCCAGGTGCGAGCTGCCCGAAAGCGTTGTCACTGTGACGGCCGAACCGCTGTGGGTCGTCCAGGCGGTGTAACTGCTCGCGCCGAGGCCGCTGGTCACTGTGCTGCAGAACTTGCCCGACCCTGTCCCCACCGCCCCGGACTGGTTGTAGTTGCAGGCGGAGGCGAGCTGGGCGCTGGCGGTTCCGTAGCTGGTCGTTGGCAGCCCCGTCTTGGAGGTCGTGATGAGCCCTGTGATCTGAGTGCCGCTGGGCGCGGCGATGGTCAGTGTCTCCTTGTAGGGGCCGGTGTCATAGCCCGTCGAGGTGGCCGAGTTGGCCGCGTGGGCTCCGGAGCGGAAGACCTGCTCGACGACGTGCAGCTTGTCGCCCACGGCGAGCTGTCCACCTTGGGTCGGTCCGGTGATCTTGTAGTCGGCGACCGGGAAGTGTGTCGCTCCGAAGATGCACGCCTCTTTTGTAAACGTCTCGTTCTGGCTCAGGACTGTGATGCCGATCTTGGAGAAGTCCTCGCCGAGGGAACAGTTGAAGTTGGACGAGCTCCAGGTGCTTGTGATCTTCACGTCGCTCGAGCTGGTCGACACCTGGTTCGATTTTGTGCCGATGCGATCGAAGTACCCGACGGTCACTGTGGTCGGATTGCCCCGCTTGTCCCGGGATCGGACCGTGAAGGTGTGGTAGCCGGGCGACGTTGTGATCGCCGTGCCCGGGTTGTCCGTGCCCGTGCAGTATGTGATGGCTGTGCCTGTGCTGGCCGTGCAGGAGAACTTGGCTTGCACGGCGGAGCCGTCGACGTACTGCGCGCCGTTGAACGGCGCTGTCAGCGTCACCACTGGCGGAACCAGGTTGTACGGCGGCTTGATCACCTTGTAACGGGAGCGGGTCGAGCTGGGAACTGTCGAGTTATTCACAGCATTTACAGAGACTGTGTGTGTCCCGAGCATCGACGTTGTGATCGGTCCACCGTTGGTAATGGCGTTGCCTGTGTTGGTGGCCGTGCAACTCTTGATGCCGTCGCCATAGCTCGGCGTGTCAATGCAGGCGAAATTGGCGTGCACGGCGGAGTTCACAACGACCTGGCTTGTGGCCCCAGGCGTCGTGATGGAGATCGTCGGTGGCACGTTGTCGTTCATACGGGTGGTGACGAACGGGGGCTGCGGCGCCGGGTAGGGCCAGCAGTTGAGGGTGACGAGAATCTTGCCGAAGCTTCCCGTTGTCACCTCGGTCTGGGCGCCGAAGGCGGGGTCCGCCGACGTATGAGCGGTGCCCGCCGGTTGCACTGTCACCAGGCCGACGGCGAACGTGCCGGACTTGGGGGTCGGCGCCGAACGCAGGGTCACGGTGAAGGTGGCGGCGACATAGTCGTCACCACCGGGAACCTCGGTGGTGGTCGAGACCTTGATGATCTTGCCGCCGGGGGCGTTGCCGTCTGTGACCAGGGCCACCGTCGTTGTGATGGCCGTGTGTGTGGAGGGTTTTGTCGGCGCCCAGTAGTAGCCGGGGGACGTGATGACGGGTCCCGAAGTGACCGTGGTTGTCGAAGGCAGGGCGAGCCGCTCTGTCTCGTCCCCGAACCATGTGATCTTGTATGTGCCTGTCTTGGCCGGGACGGTGGACGTGCCGTTGGGCGCGAAGGTGTCGGTGAAGGTGCCACCCGGTGTGACGATTGCCGGGGACGAGGTAGCGACGTAGGACACTGTGTCAGCGGCGCCCTGTGTGAGCTTGCTGGTTTGGGCCCAGCAGTGAAGTGTGTCCCGCACCGGGGCCGTCGCGGCTCCCGCCCGAGCGGCGTGTGTGAGGGCCGTTACGGCCACCGTTCCCCCTACGCTCCCGAGACAAAGCGCTACGGCCAGAGCACTCGTGAGACCCCATCGCCGGTGTCCCATCAAGCGAGCGTGCCTCCCAGAATCTCCACCTGCGGTCGCTGCCTCCCGCATCTACCACCACCCCCTGTCGTTGAGCCCCATTGGGCTTTTTTCCCGGGCGAACTGGCCGATCGATACCCGGTTCGAGGCGGGCACAAACATCACAATCCCGAGGTCAAGTGGGTTGGCGCGGTTACCCACAAGTAGCTTGCTAATCAGTAATGGTGCGTCCGTGAACCCTGTCCCGTGGCGTTGATTGCGCCGGGTCGAAGGGAGAATGGTGGGTCATGGACCGTGCGATCACCGGCTTCCACCAGGACGCAGAAGCCGACTGGGTCGCGGAACTGTCGTGCGGACATGACCAGCACGTACGCCATCGGCCGCCGTTCCGAGACCGACCGTGGGTGATACACGAGGAGGGACGGACCGGCGGCTCGGGACGATGCTGGCGTGCCCACTGTGCGATCGCGCCGAACCTCCCGCGGCACTTCGAGTCACCCCCCCGCTCAAGACCTGGACGCAGGAGTCGACAACTGCCGATCGCCCCCGGGCCGCCGGTTCCACTCCGACGTCTGGGGTCGGCTCGAGGTGAGCGAGGGATCCGTGTCCTTCGAGATGGACCTGAGACCACCAGTGCGACGAGCCGTGGCGGTGGGTGACTCACAGTTCATCCCACCCGATGCCCTCTACCGCCTCACGCCGGTGGGGGCCGCCCGATTCGCCATCACGTTCTTTGCGGTGGACCGAGCACCGCAGAGCCACGACGGCGGCGTCGACCAGTCCGAGGCACCTGGCGATCCCAGTGGCGGCGATCCGCCATGTCTGGCATCGGCGGTGTGCCCCGACTGCGGAGTGGTGCTGGACGGATCGCCGCATCGTCTGACCTGCTCGGAAGAGGGCCGGCGGTGAGGGCGCCCGGCCCCGCCGTCCGCCCCCGGGAAGCCGATCACCCTGCGACCCGTGCGGTGGTGCACGACGTATCCTGCGGAGGCCGCGTGCCGACGAGCCAGATAGCTTCGCTGACCCAACGAGCGTGCGGCGAACCGGCAACGGCGATCACGGAGGAGCGACGATGAGAGCGGCGGTCTTAGAGGAAGTTCCGGGCGAGTTCTCCATCGAGCAGGTCGACGTCGATGCGCCGGGGCCGCGAGAGGTCCTGGTGCGCACCGCGGCCGCCGGCGTCTGCCATAGTGACCTGCACTTCATGCAGGGCCTCTATCCGTGGCCGACGCCGACCGTGCTGGGCCACGAGTCGGCTGGCGTGGTCGAGGCGGTGGGGAGCGACGTCAGCTACGTCACCCCCGGAGACCACGTCATCTCGTGCGTCTCGATCTTCTGCGGGGAGTGCGAGCGCTGCCTGACCGGGCATCCCTACCTCTGCTCCAACCCGTCGGTGCGCCGCGGTCCGGAGGACCCGCCCCGGCTTTCGCGCAACGGCGAGATCGTGTGGCAGTTCGCCGATCTCGGCTCCTTTGCTGAGCAGCTGCTGGTGCACGAGCGAGCGCTGGTCAAGATCCCCGACGACATCCCTCTCGACCGTGCCGCACTCCTGGGCTGCGGGGTTATGACGGGCGTTGGAGCGGTGTTCCACACCGCAGCCGTCGAACCGGCGTCGTCGGTGGCGGTGCTTGGCTGCGGCGGCATCGGCCTGAGTGCCGTCCAGGCGGCTCGCATCGCCGGCGCGCTCCACGTCATTGCCATAGACGCCGTCCCCGCCAAGCTGGACCTGGCCCGGCGACTCGGGGCGACCGAGGTGGTCGACGCCTCGGCGACGGACCCGGTGGCCGCTGTCCGGGAGCTCACCGGCGGAGGGGCGGACTACTCCTTCGAGGCGATCGGCAAGAAGACCACCGCCGAGCAGGCCTACGCCATGGTGCGCCAGGGTGGCACCGCCACGATCATCGGGATGGTGCCCATGGGCGTGAAGGTCGAGCTCGAGGGGGCGGACTTCCTCTCAGAGAAGCGCCTGCAGGGCTGCCTCATGGGCTCGAACCGTTTCCGGGTCGACATGCCGCGACTCCTCGACTTCTACCGCCAGGGGCGGCTCAACCTCGACGACATGGTCTCGGAGCGAGTCCCCCTCGAGCAGGTGAACGACGCCTGCCGCGCCCTGGCGGCCGGCGAGGTGGCGCGCAGCGTGGTCGTGTTCGAGTAGGACCTGGGGCGAGGAGGCCGGTTCGAGCTCACGGCCGACGGGGAGGGGTCCCTGCTCGTCCTTTGCCACGAGCCCCCACGCTCAGCGGCGGGCCGCGTTCGGCTAACGCAACCGCGGGCGGAGGTGCCACGACGCCACCTCGTGTCGGCCCAGCAGGTCCCGCTGTCCGTGGCGGAGCTTGGCGACAAAACCCGCGTTGTTGAGCCGGCGTTCGATGTAGGCCACCGCGTCGGCGTCGCCCCCCTGGCCACCGAGCTCAGCAGTGAGTTCGTCGTCGGTGACCCGAGTCACGTTCATCCGTCGGGCTCCGACCCTCCACTGGATCAACCAGTCGTCCTCGTTGCGCACCAGGACGGCCTGGGTCGCGCCAGGCCACGGTGTCAGGTCCACGAACCGCCCTCTCCCAGTCGGATCCTCGATCGACGCCGGGATGGTAGCGCAACCGAGCAACACGGCGACGGGTTGCGCACGAGGTCGTGGTGCCGACGCGCAACGTTCACTTTCAGGCAACCCGGCAGGAGAACACTCTTGTCTTCGACCCGCAGACGACGGGCGTGAACACCTCATTCACGCGCCGCTGCCCACCGTGTCGGAACCGACCCGTCGGGCAGGCACTCGGTCGAGCTCGATCCCGAAGACATCTCGGTAGGTCTCGAGGAGCTCGGCGTCGTCGTGCAGCACCTGCTCGTGGCGGACCCCGTCCTCGGTGCGGATGAGCAGATCGCCGCTGAGCGTCACTCGGCCGCGCCGGGTCTGCAGCGAAGCGAGCGGTGCGATGGTGAAGGACGAACGGGGCGAGGTCTGCTGGTACCAGCACATCGCCTCGAACGCTGTGAGCGTGCGCGAATGGGGCTCCACCCGATACTGCACCGTCCCGTCGCGCAGCACGTCGAGATCGCCGTTGCCGACCGGTTCGATGCGGAACACCCCACCGGGGTCGTCCTGGCGCAGCTGCGGCACGACCCGTAGCGGGAAGAGCGAGTGCGCCCCGAAGCCCACGTCGGCCAACCACTCGGTCGGGTCGTCGGCGCACCCCACCCGTAGCACCAGGTGGCCCAGCGGCGGGCCGAAGCCATGCTCGCCCCACACCCGCGCCCCCAGCAGCGTGACCCGGAACCCGAGCACTGAGAGCAACTCGGCGAAGAGGCCGTTCAGCTCGTAGCAGAACCCGCCCCGCCCGCGGACGAGGACCTTCTCAGAAAGGCCCTCCCGGTCGAGGGCGATCAGCACGCCCAGGTGCATGTCGAGGTTCTCGAAGGGGATCCTCGTCAAATGGGCCTGGTGCATCGCGCAAAGGGCCGTGGCCGTCGGCCCCGCCGGCGGGTCGAGCCCGAGCCGGACGAGGTAGCGGTCGGCGAACTCGCCCCGCTCCACCCCACGACTCTCGCGCATCGACGAGCGCAGCTGGGTGATGCCCGAGTGGCGCCCACCGCGCTCAGCTGGCAGGCAGGAGCCGTTCGGTGAAGAAGTCGAGCACCTGGTCGAGCGCGGCGCGGGTCGGCGTGCCGGGACGGTCGTCGAGGTCCTCGGTGAGCACGGAGTGCGCGCCCTTCCGGTGTCCGTGGGGGTTGGACTCAGAGGAGTCCAACTCCACCCCTATGAACCCGTCACCGAGCTCCTGGCGGAGCCGCTCGAAGCGCTCAGGCGGGCTGGCCTTGTCACCGGTGAACCGCAGACCCAGCACGCAGGTCCCCGCGGCCACCCGCTCCTTCACCCGAGCCAGGTCGTCGTCGGAGATCCCGAGATCGGCCTTGTGGCGGGCGTTGATCGGCCCCGGCAACGACGGCTGGCTGAGCACCGGAGCCACCACCGTGTCGTCCACCATCATCGCCAGAGCAAATCCGCCCGTCAGGCACATGCCGACCACGCCCACCCCCGGGCCGCCGCACCGCTCATGCTCGGACGCCGCCAGCCGTCGGAGCCAGACCGTCACCGGGCTCGTCTTCTTCAGGGCGAAGAGGGTGAACTCCCGGGAGATGCACACCGATCCCATCGTCTTGGCCAGGGACCCGGCCGTGGGCAGGACGCCCGGCTCCCCGAAGAGGTGCGGCAGCACGGCGGTCATCCCCCGTGCCGCCACCCGCCGGCCGAACTCGGCCACCTTGGGGGTGATGCCCGGCACCTCGGAGATCACGAGCACCGCCGGGCCCGAGCCCAGCCGGTAGACGGCGCGGGACCTGCCCAGGTGGCTCTCGACGGCGCGGGTGAAGTCGTCGAGGGCATGGGGATCGGCGGCCACCGAGCGAACATTAGGCGGCCGGTCTGCGGGTGTCCTCGCCCGAGGCCACCTCCCGACTCGTCGCTGCGGGCGCCGCTCGGTACCGTGGTCGAATGCCCCCTCCGGCCGGCTCCGGGCAGTCCCGACGCCTGATCGACCGCCGCCTGGCCGGACGGGTCGCCGTCACCCGGCGCTACCTCGCCGGCGCGGTGGTGGTCGGACTTCTGGCCACGGCCTGCGTGGTGGCCCAAGCGGTGCTGCTGGCCGCGGTGGTCTCCGACACCCTCCTGCACCACGCCACCCTCGGTGACGTCACCCCGCAGCTGGTCGGCCTCGCCGCGGCCTTCTGCGGCCGGGCCCTCTGCGTCTGGGCCGGCGAGGCGGCCGCGCAGCGTACGTCGGCCACCGTGACCTCGGCGCTGCGTCGACAGCTCCTCCGCCAGACCCTCGACCTCGGGCCGTCGTGGCTCGCCGCCGAGCGCACCGGGGAGCTGTCCCTCACCGCGACCCGGGGCGTGGCCGCCCTCGACGTTTACTTCGGGCGCTACCTGCCCCAGGCCGTGTTGGCCGCGCTGACCCCGCTCGCTCTCCTCGTCTGGGTCGCCTGGGAGGACTGGGTCTCCTTCCTGGTGCTGGCCGGAGTGGCGGCCCTCGTGCCCCTGGCCATGGTCCACTTCGGACGCAAGGCGGGCCGTGAGACGCACCGCCAGTGGCGGCGGCTCTCGTCGCTCTCGGCCCGTTTCCTCGACCTGATCCAAGGGCTGCCCACCCTGCGGGCGTTCGGCCGCCAGGCCCACGGCCGGCGCGAGGTGGCCGAGTCGACGGAGGGGCTTCGACGCACCTCGATGCAGCTGCTGCGCGTGGCCTTCCTCTCGGCTCTGGCCATGGAGTTCTTGGCCGGCATGGGCGTCGGCCTGATGGCCATGGTGCTCGGCCTCCGGCTGCTCGGTGGCTCGGTCAGCCTCTTCACCGCCCTGGCCGTCCTCTTGGTGTCCCCGGAGGTCTTCCTTCCCTTGCGGCGCGCCGGCGCCGAGTTCCACGCCAGCGCCGAGGGCCAGGCTGCGGCCGAGCGGATCCTCGACGTGCTCGACACCCCGCAGAGCCCGGCCCCGGAAAGCCCGGTCCCGGCCCCCGACCCCGCCGCGCAGTCGGTCCGGCTGGCCGGCGTGCGCGTCGACTACCCGGGGCGGACGGTCGCGGCCCTCGACCACTTCGACCTCGACCTGGCCCCGGGCGAGCACGTGGCCCTTGTCGGCCCCTCGGGCGCGGGCAAGTCGACCGTCCTCGCGCTCCTCCTGGGTTTCGTGCACCCACGGGAGGGGGCGGTGCTGGTGGGCGGCGTCGACCTGGCCGACGTGCCGGCAGCTGCCTGGCGCCGGCGGATCTCGTGGGTCCCCCAGCGTCCGCACCTTTTCTCCGGGACCCTCGCCGACAACCTCCGGCTGGCCGATCCCGCCGCCTCCGACGCCGAGCTTCTTCGTGTCCTGGCGTCGGCCGGGCTCGGGGCCACCGTGGCCGAGCTGCCCGCCGGCCTCGAGACCCGGGTCGGCGAGGGCGGTCTGATCTTCAGTGCGGGAGAACTCCAGCGCCTGGCCCTGGCCCGGGCGGTCCTGCGGGACGCGCCCCTGGTCCTCCTCGACGAGCCGGTCGCCCATCTCGACACCACCACCGAGTCCGAGCTGCGCGGAGCCCTGGCGCCGTGGTTCGAGGGCCGCACGGTACTGGTGGCCGCCCACCGCCCGACCTTGGTCGAGCGGATCGACCGGGTGGTCGCCCTGGGTGCGCCAGCCGACCAGCCGGCGACCACGTCGCCGACGCCCGACGCCGTCACGGTGCCCCGTTGAGCGCGGCCCATACGCTGTCCGGTCCGGCCGTGCTGCGCCGCCTGGCGCGCCTCAGCCCGCCGCCCCGGGACCGCATGGCCGTGGCGATCCTGTTCGGGGTGGCCGCCGCCCTGGCCACCGTGGGGCTGCTGGCCGGGTCCGGCTACGTGGTGGACCGGGCCGCCTTTCAACCGGGTCTTGGGGCCATTGCCGGGCTCTTGGCTGCCGTCGAGGTGTTGGCCTTCGTCCGCGGACCCCTCCGCTACGGCGAGCGGCTGGTCGGCCACGACGCCGCCTTCCGGGCGCTCAGCGGGTGGCGCCTCTGGCTCTACGACCGCCTCGAGCCCCTCTCCCCGGCGGGACTGCGCTCGCTGCACAGCGGCGACCTCTTGGCCCGGGCCACCGACGACGTCGACACCCTGCAGGACCTCTACCTGCGCGCCCTGTTGCCGATGGCCGTCACCGTCGGGGCGGCGGTGCTGGCGGTCGTCCTGGTCGCCCTGATCCTGCCCCTGGCCGGGGTGATCCTGGCCGCCTCACTCTTAGTGGCGGCCGGGGCCGCGCCGGCGATCGCGGCCGCCTCCAACCCGGCCCGGGGGGAGGCGGCCGAGCTGCGGGGCCGGCTCTCCGCCGAGATTGTCGATCTCGTCCAGGGCGCTCCCGAACTCCTGGCCTTCGGGGGGGACGGGGCCGCCCTGGCCTCCGTCGAGGGAACCGACGGCGCCCTCACCCGTCTGGCCCGCCGGCGGGCCCTGGCCGCCGGGGGCGCCTCGGCCGTGGTGGTGGTGTGCGCCGGTGCCGCCGTGGTAGGGGTGCTGGCGGCGGGGGTCGCCGCCGTCCACGGAAAGCACATGGAGCCCGCCATGCTGGCGGTCCTGCCGCTGGCCGCTCTCGGGGCCTTCGAGCCGGTGGCCGCCCTGGCCCTGTCGGCGCTGCGCACCGGCGACGTGGTGGCAGCCGGTCGGCGACTGCTCGCCCTCGAGGCCGTCGAGGTGCCCGTCGTCGACCCGGTCGACCCCCAGCCCGTCCCTGACGGCCCACTCGGGGTGGCGCTCGGCGGCGCCCGCCTCCGCTACGGCCCCGACCTTCCCTGGGCCCTCGCCGACCTCGACCTGGCCGCCGAGGCAGGTCGGCGCACGGCGGTCGTCGGGGCCAGCGGTGCGGGCAAGTCGAGCGTCGTCAACGTCCTGCTGCGGTACTGGCCGCTGTCAGAGGGCACGGCCACCGTGGGCGGCGCCGACCTCGAACACCTCTCCCAGGCCGACGTCCGCCGGGCGGTGGCCCTGGTCGACCAGGACGCCCACCTCTTCCCCGGGACCATCGCCGACAACGTCACGCTCGCGCGGCCCTCGGCCGCCGGCGACGAGGTGGCCGAGGCCATCCGCCTCGCCCAGCTGGAGGGGTGGGTCGCCACCCTGCCCGACGGGCTCGAGACCCCCGTAGGCGAGCGCGGCGCACAGGTGTCGGGCGGACAACGTCAGCGGATCGCCCTGGCCCGCGCCCTCCTCACCGGCGCTCCGGTGCTGGTGCTCGACGAGCCGACCGCCGGGCTCGACGCCCCCACCGCCGCCGCGCTCCTCCGCGACGTGCTGGCCGCCTCCGAGGGCCGGACCGTGCTCCTCGTGACCCACCGCGACGAGGACCTGGCCGGGTTCGATCGGGTCGTCGTGATGGAGCACGGGCGCGCCGTCGGCACCCTGCCGGCGCCCCCCCGGACCTGACGCCGGGGCCTCACACCGCGCTCCTTCACCGACGGCCACCGGGCGCCGCTCCAGTCGGCGACGCCCGGTTTCGCTCAGATGGTCCGGCGCCGGCGCCGCAGCGCGAAGAGCACCAATCCCGAGCCGAGCGCCAGCAGCGCCAGGCCCCCGAGCACTTCGCGGGCCAGCGGGGCGCCGGTGGAGGCGAGTCCACCCTGGCTGGGGGGCTGCGTGGTCGTCGTGGTGGGCGTGGCGGACTGGGTGCCGGCGGCGGCCTTGGTGGTCACCGTGACCGTGGCGGTTGCCGGAGGCGACACGACCGCTGTCTTCGACCCCGGGGGCGTGCCCGAGGCAGTGGCCGAGTTGTCGATGGCCTGGTTGGACAGGTCGGCCGAGGCCACGGCGTAGGTGGTGGTGAAGGTGGCCGACTGACCCTCGGCCAGGTCCACCGAGGTGCCCGAACAGGTCCCGGCGGGGTTGGCGGTCGAGATGCAGTCGATCGCCGACGTCAGGGTGTCCTTTGTAGAGGGTGCGGTGAACGCGTCGGTGACCGAGACGCCGTCTAAGGCGGTGGCCCCGGTGTTGGTCGCCACGAAGGTGTAGGTGATGGTCTGACCCAGCCGTGTGACCACCGTCGGCGTGGCCGACTTGGTGAGCGTGAGGGCCGGGACGGGGTTTGTCGTGCAGTCGGAATTTGTCGTCTTGCACGACGTCGGCGGGGTTGTGCCGGTGGGCACCAGGTAGTCGGTCACCAGATGATTTCCGGTGTCGCCCGACTGCGACTTCACCGTCACCTGATAGGTGACGGTGTCCTTGGTGCCGGCCGGCACTGTGCCCCCCACCGTGAAGGCTGAGCCCGAGATCGCCCCGACCGTGAGGCCCGAGCCGGTGGCCAGTTTGGGTGTCGCCGTCACCGAAGCATCGTCGAGGACGCCTTTCAGTGTGTCGGTGTACGCCACCGGCGCCGGTGCCGTGCCGTGTGTGTTGGCGAAGGTGAGCGCATAGGTGAGGACCTGTCCAGCCTTCACCGGGGTGCCCGAGGTCGGTGTCACCGACTTGGTGGCGATCAGGTCCGCCGCCTTGACGGAGGCCACCGACGGTGTGGACACCACCTTTGTCTGTGACTCGGGCGGCGTGCCCGACGCCGTGGCCGAGTTGTTCACGACCCCATTGCCCAGGTCGGCTGCGCTCACCGCATAGGTGGCGGTGAAGGTGGCCGACTGGCCTGGCACCAGATCGACTGTGGTCCCCGAGCAGGTGCCTGTCGGGGTCTTGGTCACCGTGCAGTCGATGGGCGACGAGAGGACGTCCTTTGTGGAGGGCGAGGTGAAGGCGTCTGTCACGCTCACCCCGTCGAGCGCCGTGGCCCCCGTGTCGGTGACGTCGAAGGAGTAGGTGACCACCTGAGCGGACTTGGTCACCACGGCGGGTGTGGCCGTCTTCACAATGGCAATGGCCGGCACCGGGTTTGTGGTGCACAGGTTGCTCTCTGTTGTGCAGCGTGTCGGCGTCGGTGTACCTGTCGGGACCAGGTAGTCGGTCACCAGGTGGTTCCCGCTGTCGGAGGCCGCGCTGTCGACGGTCACCTTGTAGGTGACGGTGTCGGTCTTCCCTCCGCCCACCGAGCCGGTGACGGTGAACTCGCCGGCTGTGATCTTCGACAGCGTGAGCGATGTGGCGGGTGTCACGGCGGGTGTGGTCGTCACCGAGGCGTCGTCGAGGACACCCTTCAATGTGTCGGTGTAGGACACCGGTGCCGGCGCCGTGCCGAGTGTGTTGGCAAAGGTGAGCTTGTAGGTCAGGACGTCACCAGGGTGCACGTTGGACCCCGAGGCCGGTGTGACGGACTTCGACACCACCAGGTCGGCCGTCTTGACCGAGGCCGTCGACGGTGTGGAGACCACCTCTGTCTGGGACTCCGGCGGATGGCCCGAGGCGGTGGCGGAGTTGTTGATCACCCCGTTGGGGAGGTCTGTGGCCGTCACCGTGTAGGTGGCCTGGAAGGTGGCCGACTGGCCGACGGCGAGGTCGGTTGTGGTCCCTGAGCATGTGCCCATGGGGCTCGACCGCCCCGTGCAGTCGATCGCCGAGCTCAGGCTGTCGCCTGTCGAGGGCGACGTGAACTCGTCTGTAACCGAGACTGTGTCGAGCGGCCGGGCGCCGGTGTTGGTCACCGTGAAGGTGTAGGTCACCGTCTGGCCGGCCTTGGTCACCACGGTCGGTGTGGCCAACTTCACGATGGTGATGGCCGGGATCGGATTTGTCGTGCACAAGATGCTTGTGACGCACGCTGTCGGCGTCGGTGTCCCCGTCGGGTTCAGGTAGTCGGTGACGAGGTGGTTCCCCGAGTCCGACGATGCCGCCTTCACCGTCACCTGGTAGGTGACGGTGGCCACCGTCCCGGCCGGCACTGTCCCGGTGACCGTGAAGGCTGTGGAGGTGATCGAACCCACGGTGAGGCCGCTGCCCGAGGCGAGCGCAGGGGACGTCTTCAAGGTGGCGTCGTCGAACACACCCTTCAGTGTGTCGGTGTAGGCCACCGGGGCCTTGGTCGTGCCCTTCGAGTTGTCGAAGGTGAGGGTGTAGGAGAGGACGGCTCCGGGCAGGGCGTTGGTGCCCGACGAGGGTGAGACCGACTTTGTCACCATCAGGTCGGCGGTCTTGACCGAGGCCACCGACGGTGTCGAGACGACCGTTGTCTGTGACTCAGGCGGCGTGCCCGAGGCGGTCGCCGAGTTATTGATGACGCCGTTGGGCAGGTCTGTGGCCGTAACCGTGTATGTCACCACGAAGCGGGCCGACTGGCCGACGGCGAGGTTGGTTGTGGTCCCTGTGCATGTGCCGGTGGGTGTCATGAGCTTGACGCAGTCGATGGGTGCGCCACCCAGACTGTCCCCGGTGGAGGGTGCGGTGAACGCGTCTGTCACCGTGACCCCGTCGAGCGGGGTCGCGCCGGTGTTGGTGACCTTGAACGAGTAGGTCACGACCTGGCCGGCCTTGGTCACCTCGGTCGGTGTGGCCGTCTTCACGATGGTGATGGCCGGCACCGGGTTTGTGGTGCACACCGGGCTCTCGACTGTGCAGCGTGTCGGGGTGGGTGTGCCGGTCGGCAGGAGGAAGTCCGTGACCAGGTGGTTGCCACTGTCACCCGAGGCGGTGTCGACCTTCACCTTGTACACGACGGTGGCGCTCTCCCCTCCGGCCACCGAGCCCGTGATGGAGAAGGTGCCGGACGAGATCGAGCCCACGGTCAGCCCCGAACCCGTCGCCTCGTGGGGCGCTGTCGTCACCGAGGCGTCGTCGAGAACCCCCTTCAGTGTGTCGGTATAGGCCACCGGCGCACTGGCTTGGCCGCTCACGTTGGAGAAGGTGAGCGTGTAGGTGAGGGTGGCGCCCGGGAGCACGAGGGAGCCCGAACCCGGTGTCACCTTCTTTGTGACCTGCAGGTCCGCCGCGGCCACCGAGGCGGTGGAGGGTGTCGAGACCACCTTTGTGGAGTCTGTGAGATCGAAGGCTGTCTGGGCTGTCCCCGACGCCGTCGACGTGTTGTTGATGACGCCGTTGGCCAAGTCTGTGGCCGAGACGTGGTAGTCGACGGAGAAGGTGGCATGTCCGCCCACCGCCAGGTCGGCAGTGGTTGTGGAGCTGCAGCTGCTTGTGGCCGAGGCCGACTGGCACTTGATGGATGTCGGTGTGACCGAGTCTGCTGTCGAGGGCGAGGTGAAGGCGTCTGTGACCTTCACGTCGGAGAGTGCCGTACCGCCGGTGTCGGTCACCACGAAGGTGTACGTGACCTTCTCGCCCGCCTTTGTCACCACCGTCGGTGTGGCCGTTTTCTTGATGGTGATGGCCGGGACGGGGTTGGTGGTGCAGTCAGGGTTTGTGATGGCGCACGACGAGGGCGGTGCTGTGCCCGTCGTCACTAGGTAGTTGTTGAGGACGTGGCTGCCACTGTCTGTCGCCGCCTTGTCCACCTTCACCGTGTAGGTGACCGTGTCGGTCTTGCCCGCCGGCACTGTTCCCGTGATGGTGAAGTGCTTGCCTGTGGCTGTGATGGGGCCCACCGTGAGTCCAGACGATCCTGTCCCTTCTTTGGGCGCCGACGTCACCGTGGCGTCGTCGGTCACGTCGGAGAGGTCGTCGGTG
>Ga0265327_10003474_pt1 | contig 14996 bp, 14 predicted proteins | sample 41621metaG_FD_202089 | JGI IMG/M metagenome (GOLD analysis project Ga0265327, IMG submission 202089) | Rhizosphere microbial communities from Carex aquatilis grown in University of Washington, Seatle, WA, United States - 4-16-21 metaG | ecosystem: Host-associated > Plants > Roots > Rhizosphere... | reverse complement strand
TCGTGGCTCATGTGCGAGAGGAAGTTGCTCTTCGCCCGCGTCGCCGCCTCGGCCGACTGTTTGGCGGCATGCAGTTCGTCTTCCTTTTCGCGCCGTTCGGTCGTCTCGCGCTGGATCGCCACGTAATAGCGTACGCGTCCGGCATCGTCCCGCATCGGAAAGATGCCGAGATCCGACCAGTAGGGCTTGCCCGTCTTCGTGTAGTTCAGGATCTCGACGTTGACCGGCTCGCGCGCTTCGAGCGCCCGCCGGATATGGGCGCGCGTCTCGCGGCTGGTGCCCGAGCCCTGGAACAGCCGCGGCGTGTGTCCGATCACCTCGTCGAGCGCATAGCCGGTCAGTCTCAGGAAGGCGCTATTTGCGAAAACGATGCGTGGCCCAGGTTGGTCGAGCTGATCGGCGTCGGTAATGATGATCGCATCGTTCGTGTAATTAGCGATGCGCGCGAGTACATCTTCGACTTTCATACGGTGTCCTCAGCGCGGCACGCAGGCCCGGTATTGGTGACGGCATCCGCCACGGTTTCACCAATAACCGGGAGTTGCTAAGCGATGTTTAAGGCGACAGTGTCTTTGCGCCTCATTTGCGTGCCCATCCTATCCTTTGGTCTATAGATGGTCAGATCTTGCCACCGGCAAGAAAATGGCCGAGCGCGGTGCCGGCGACGCAGAGCAGCACCGACGCCGCGACGTAGGCGAGGGCGCGCAGGCTCTCGCCGCCGCGCAGCAGCTCCAGCGTTTGCAGGCTGAAGCTCGAGAAGGTCGTGAACCCGCCGCAGATGCCTACCATCACGAACAGCCGCATCTCCATGCTGGCCGGTCGCGGTCCGTCCGGCATCGTCAACGTCCCGAAATAACCGATCACGAACGAGCCGAGAATGTTGATGACGAGCGTGCCCCACGGGAACGTCTCGCCGACGAGGCGGACCGCGACCAGCGACATCCAGTAGCGCGCGACGCCTCCCAGCGCGCTGCCGAGCGCAACCCAAAGGTACTTGCCGGCCCACTCCATTCTTCAGCTCCCCGGCACCATGCCGCGGAGCAGTCCTGTGCCGATCAGGGCGGCGAAAGTCAATCCGGCGCCCGCGAGGAACGGCGCCGGTGCGCCGTAGCGGCTCCACAGGAACCCGGCGAGCAGGCTGGCGAGCAGTGCGGCAAGCCCGCCGGCGAGGCTGAAGATCCCGAATGCGGTGCCGCGCCGGTCGGCGGGCGCGGCATCGGCGACGAGGGCGGCGAGGATGCCCTGCGTCAGCCCCATATGCAGGCCCCACAGCGCAATCCCGGCCGCGACCCCGGCGATGCCTGCCGGCGCGGCGGCCAGCACGAGGTCGGCGGCGGCGAGCACGGCGAAACCGGCGGCGAGCAGCCGCCATCGGCCGCCGCTCCGGTCGGACAGCAACCCCGCCGGATAGGCCGAAAGCGCGTAGAGGACGTTCATCCCGACCAGCACGAGCGGCGCCAGCGCGACATCGAGCCCGACATCGGTCGCGCGCAGCACCAGGAACGCCTCGCTGAAGCGGGCGAGCGCGAACAGGGTCGCGATCGCGACGACGCGCCAGAAGGCCGGTCCGAGCCGGAACAGGTCTGCGGTGCGGATAGGCTCGCGCGGCGTCTGCGGGCTTGCGGCGCGGGCGGCGGCGATCCGCTTCGGTTCCTCGACGCCGAGCACGAGCAGTACGACGGCGAGACAGGCCGGAACCGTCGCCGCCCAGAAGACGACGCGGAAGCCGTCGCCGGTCAGCGCCATCAGCAGCGTCGCAAGGAGCGGTCCGGCGAAGGCGCCGACCGTATCGAGCGATTGCCGCAGCCCGTAGCAGGCGCCGCGCAGATGCGGCGGCGCGATCTCGCCGATCAGCGCGTCGCGCGGCGCGCCGCGGATTCCCTTGCCGATCCGGTCGATGAAGCGGGCCGCGAACACCCACCCGGCCGATGTCGCGAGCGGGAAGAGCGGCTTCGACAGCGCGGCGAGCCCGTAGCCGAGGACGGCGAGCCCCTTGCGGTTGCCGAACCGGTCGCTGAGCGGCCCGGAAACGATCCGGGTGAACTGCGCCGTCGCCTCGGCGACGCCCTCGATCAGACCGACCTCGGTCGTGCCCGCGCCGAGGACGGTGACGAGGAACACCGGCAGCAGCGCGTGGATCATCTCGGACGAGACGTCCATCGCCATGCTGACGAACCCGAGCGCCCAGATGCCGCGGGGGATCTCCCGCCAGCCGGCGGCGTCCCCGGTCCGGCCGGCCGGCGGCGGCGCTTTGTCCCGCTGCTGCTGCGTCACCTTTCCCTGTAACCCAAGATCGCCGGCCGAGCCGGCGACGTGTTTGTCCCGTCGAGAGGGAGCGTGTCCGGATCAGCTCTCGCCGCTGACGCTGATCCCGGCGAGCCGTTCGAAGACCTTGACCACGGCCGCGTCGTCCTCGCGGCCGAGACCGGCGGCGGCGGCCATCAGGAAGAGCTGGTGCGCCGCCGCGGCGAGCGGCAGCGGGAATTTCAGCTCGCGGCCGGTGTCGAGCACCAGCCCGAGATCCTTGACGAAGATGTCGACCGCGGAGAGCGGCGTGTAGTCGCCGTCCAGCATGTGCGGCACCCGGTTCGAGAACATCCAGGAATTGCCGGCGCTGTTCGAGATCACCTCGAACAGCGTGCGCGGATCGGCGCCGGCGCGAGTGCCGAGCGCCATCGCCTCCGCCGCCGCGGCGATGTGTACGCCGGCCAGGAGCTGGTTCACCGTCTTCACGGTCGAGCCGATGCCGGCCTTGTCGCCCAGCCGGTAGACCTTCTTCGCGACGGCGTCGAGCGCAGGCCCGGCCTTCGCGAACGCCTCGTCCGGACCCGACGCCATCACCGTCAGCGTGCCGCTCTCGGCGCCGACCGTCCCGCCGCTCACCGGCGCGTCGAGCATAGGGTGGCCGGTCTCCGCCAGCCGGTCGGCCAGCGCCGCCGCAGCACTGGCCGGCACCGTGCTGTTCAACACTACGACGCTGCCGCGGGGGAGGGCGCCGACGGCGCCGTTCTCGCCGAACAGCACCGCGTCGGCCTGCGCCGCGTTGACGACCATCACGAACAGCACATCAGCGCCGGAAGCGGCCTCGGCCGGACTTGCCGCTGCCCGCCCGCCCGCCGCCGCGAAAGCGGCGACGGCCTCGCCGCGCACGTCCGTCCCGGCAACGTCGAACCCGGCGGCGACCAGCCGCTTGGCCATCCCCGTCCCCATCGCGCCGAGCCCGATGAAGCCGACAGTCTCGCCACTCATCGCTTTATCCTCCCCGTATTCGCTTCGCTTATTGGTGGCGTACCGTGCCGCCGCCCGCCGAGCCGGAGCGCAAAGCCGCGTGGCCGGCAAAGCGGGCGCGGCTACCGAGCGCCTCTTCGATGCGCAGCGCCTCGTTCCACTTCGCCATCCGTTCCGAGCGCGCGAAGCTGCCGACCTTGAGCTGCGGCACGTTCCAGCCCACCGCGAGATGGACGATGGTCACGTCTTCGGTCTCGCCGGACCGGGCCGATACGATCGCGCCCCAGCCGGCCGCCCGCGCCGCTTCCGCGGCTTCCCGCGCCTCGGTCAGCGTGCCGACCTGATTCGGCTTCACCAGCACCGCGTTGCAGATGCCGGCCGCCGCCGCCCGCCTGACCCGCGCCGCGTCGGTGACCAGGAAGTCGTCGCCGACGACCTGCACGCCGCGACCGGCGACGGCCTGCGTGAAGCGGCGCAGCCCGTCCGGATCATGCTCCGAGAGCGGATCCTCGATCGAGACGATCGGGTAGCGGTCGAGCCATCCGATCAGCAGCGCCGCCATGTCGTCGGAATCGAGGCGCCGCCCGTCGAGGGCGAGCCGGTAGGCGCCGTCCGCATGGAACTCCGAAGCGGCGACGTCGAGCGCGACCGCGACCTCGTCGCCCGGCGTATAGCCGGCGGTCTCGATCGCGCGCATCAGCATGTCGAGCGCGGCCTCGTTGCTGTCGAAGGCGGGCCAGAAGCCGCCTTCGTCGGCCACGCCCTGCAACCGGCCGCTCTCCGCCATCAGCCGTTGCGCGGCGCGGTAGACCTCGGCCGTGCGTTCCAGCGCCTCGGCGAACGAGCCGGCCGACGGCGCCGTCACCATGAAATCCTGCACGTCGACGCGGCGCCCCGCATGCGCCCCGCCGCCGAAGATCTGGATCTCGGGCAGCGGCAGCGTCACGGGTTCCGTGGCTGCCGCGGCGGTGACGCCGAGCAGATAGGCGTACGGCGCCAGCCCATGCGCCGCCGCCGCGGCATGCAGCACCGCCATAGACACCGCGACCGTCGCGTTGGCGCCGAGCCGGCTCTTGTCCGGCGTGCCGTCCAGCTCGATCAGCCGCCGGTCGATCGCCCACTGGTCGGTCGCGTCCATGCCCGCGAGCGCCGCCGCGATCTCGCCGCCGACGTTGCCGACCGCACGCCGCACATCGAGGCCGCCGAGGTACCTGCCGCCGTCGCGCAGCTCGACCGCCTCGCCGCTGCCCGTCGATGCCCCGGCGGGCGCGATCGCCCGGCCGCGAGCGCCGCCCGCGAGCGCGATCTCGGCCTCGACGGTCGGGCGTCCGCGCGAATCCCAGACGCGCCGCCCATGCACCGAGACGATCCGCGTATCGCTGCTCACAGTCCGGTCTCCATCGCCCATGCAGTGCGGATTGCCGCCAATGCGGCCGGCGGCTCGGCAAGGAACCGCCGCGCGACGCGCCGCACCCTGTCCTTATCCGCCTCTTCCGTCAGATATTCGACCGGCGATTTGCCGTCGACCCGCGCCAGGAACAGGCCGGGCAGCAGCCGCGCGGCGCGTCCGTCGATCGCCGCGCGCGGCTCCCAGCCGACGCCGTCGAGATAGGCGCCGCTCATCGCGTCGAAGCAGGCGAGGAAGCCGGCCGCGGCGGCCGGCGTCCAGAGGCATTTCAACAGCAGATGATTGAGGCAGAAGGCGAGGTCGAACGCCGGATCGCCGTACCACGCGCATTCGGCATCGAGGAACACCGGCCCGTCCGGGCCCACGAGGATGTTCTTCGGGCTGATGTCGCCATGGACGAGCGTCCGTTTCGTCGCCGCAGTCTCGCGCGCGATCGCTTCCAGCGCGGCGCCGCGGTCCGGATGGGCGCGTGCCGTCGCGATGAGATAGGGCTCCAGGCGGATCGCATGGAAGCCCGCGTCGGTGGCGAAGCGGGCGGCGACGTCGGGCCGGTCGGCCGTGGCGTTGTGGATTCTTGCGAGGCGGTCGCCCACCGCTGCCGCGAACGCCGCATCGGCCGCGCCGTCGCGCAGAAGCCGTTTCCAAACCGGGTACCGGTCCGGCTCCAGGTACTCCATCACGAAGAGGCCGGCCTCCGCATCCTGCGCGACGAGCCGCGGGACGGATGTCGGAAGCAGCGAGCCGACGGTGCGGAACCACTCCCATTCATAGCGGTTCCGCTCGACCGGCGCCTCCCAGAGCTGCGCCACCTTGAGCCGGGGCAGGGCGCGCTTCACGCACAGCCGCCGCCCGTCGGCAAGGTCGGCGCGCCAGATGTCCGAAGAAACGCCGCCGTCGAGTGCGCTCAGGGACACCGCGGCGGCACGGTCGACGACGCCGAGATCGAGCAGCCGCTCCCGCAATTCTTCTGCGCATGCTTCCGCCGCCGTACCGGCGGCGGCAGTCGGACGACCGCTCATTCCATCACCATCCACGAACCGAGCGGCGCCCATTGTCGCGCGACGCGGCGCGGCACGCCACCCGGCCGGCGCGGTACGGTGTCTAAGCGCCGACGATCTCCGGCAGCGTGGCGAGGCTGTCGAGCACGGCGGCCGGCCGCAGCACCCAGCCGTATTCCGCCGGCTGCTTCGTCCGGTTGACCCAGACGACGCGGAAGCCGAACGAAGCGGCACCCGCAGCGTCCCACGCATTCGACGACAGGAAGGCGACACGTTCGGCCGGCACGCCGCCGAGACGGTCGACCGCGAGCCGGTAGACGCGCGGGTCCGGCTTGTAGATCCCGGCCTCCTCGACCGAGAAGACGCCGTCGAGCAGTTCGCCGATGCCGGCCGACCGCACGGCGCGGTCGAGCATGTCGGGCGAGCCGTTCGACAGGATCGCCGTCCGCAGCCCCTTCGCCTTGAGCCGGCGCAGCATCTCCGGCACCTCCGGATAGGCGTCGAGGCTCAGATACGCCTCCATCAGCCGCGCGCGGAGCGCGCCGCCGGGGTCCGCGACGCCGAAGCTCGCCATCGCGAAGTCGAGCGCGTCGCCGGTCACCGTCCAGAAATCCGCGTGGCGCCCGGCGAGGCTGCGGATCCAGGTGTATTCGAGCTGCTTCGTCCGCCACATCTGCGACAGCTCGGTTGCCCGCGAGCCGATCGCGGACGCATGCCGCGCGACGGCGGAGTGGACGTCGAACAGCGTGCCGTACGCGTCGAAGACGCAGGCCCGCGCATCGGCGAGGACGGCCGGCATGGTCAGCGCCTGACCGTGGCGGCGTTCTGGCCGAACAGGATCTTCTTCGCGTCCTCGCTCACCGTCGGCTGCGCGTTGATCTCCTTCGCCAGCGCATAGGCGCGGACCACGGCCGGGCGCTCCCGGATCGTCTCGAACCACCGCTTGAGGTTCGGGAAATCGTCGAGGTTCTGGCTCTGCCGCTCATGCGGCACGATCCAGGGATAGGAGGCCATGTCGGCGATCGAATAGTCGCCGGCGACGAACGGCCGGTCGGCGAGCCGCTTGTCGAGCACGCCGTAGAGCCGGTTGGTCTCGCGGACGTAGCGGTCGATCGCGTAGGGGATCTTCTCCGGCGCGTACTGGGAGAAGTGATGGTTCTGCCCGGCCATCGGCCCGAGGCCGCCCATCTGCCAGAACAGCCACTGCATCACTTCGAACCGGCCTCGCAAATCGGCCGGCATGAACTGCCCGGTCTTCTCGGCGAGGTATTGCAGGATGGCGCCCGACTCGAAGATCGAGACCGGAGCGCCGCCGCCGGGCGGATCGTCGTCGGTGATCGCCGGGATCCGGTTGTTCGGCGAGATCGCCAGGAACTCCGGCTTGAACTGGTCGCCCGCGCTGATGTTGATCGGGTTGATGCGGTAGGGAAGGCCCGCCTCCTCCAGGAAGATCGTGATCTTGTGACCGTTCGGCGTCGTCCAGTACTGGAGGTGGATCATGGGTATTCCCTTCCGCGACAGGCCCTTTGCTGGCCCCGAGAAATTGGTGCTTCGGTTTCGCGTCCGTCAAGGCGGATGCCGGTTCGCCGACGGCAATGCAGCCCCGAATGGAACGCGTGCCCCTGGTCGCGCCTTTATGTATGTTCCCGCACCGTTTGCCAGGTCCGATCCGGAGGATAGCGTTTGATGAGCATATGCGAGGTAGCGCCGCTCCTTTCATGTGTGGACGACCCGGCGATCCTGATCGATGACGAGCACCGCGTCATAGACGTCAACGAGGCGGCCCGCCGCCGTTTCGGCGGCAATGCCGCCGGCTCCCCGATCGGCAGCCTGCTCGGCATTTCGGACGGTGGACGTGACGGCGCCCTTCCGGCGGCGCTCGGCGAGGCATCGCGCCGGCGCGGCGCGGCGGTGCGCGTCGAGCTTTTTTCGTCCGCGCTCGGCGTGGGGATGGAACTCCGCATCGTCGCGCTGCGCGACGGTTTCGCCCTGTTCCTTCGCGAACGCGCTGGCGGCGATGCGCATCGCCGGGTTCCGCTGGACATGCTCCCGCAGCTTGTCTGGACCTGCCGCCCCGACGGGACCTGCGACTATCTGAGCCGCCAGTGGGTCGAATACACCGGCGTGCCGGAAGCCGAGCAGCAGGGCTTCCGGTGGCTCGAACAGATCCACCCCGACGAACGCGAGCGCACGAGCGAGGCGTGGGCGGCGGCGGTGGCCGGCAAGAGCGACTACGACCTCGAATACCGGCTGCGCGGCGCCGATGGCGCGTACCGCTGGTTCAAGGCACGCGGCGTGCCGGTTCGCGACGGCGCCGGCCGCATCGTGCAATGGTTCGGCACCAGCACCGATATCAGCGAGCTGATCGAGGCCGGCCAGACGCTGGCGCGCAGCCGCTCCGAACTCGCCGCCCTCGTCGGCGAGCGGACGCACGAACTTCAGGAGGCGAACGAGCGCCTCGTCCGGGAGATGCAGGACCGGCTCAGCGCGGAAGAGGCGCTTCGGCAGAGCCAGAAGATGGAGGCGGTCGGACAGCTCATCGGCGGCGTCGCGCACGATTTCAACAATCTCCTGACGGTCGTCACCGGCAACCTGGACCTGCTGGGGCACCGGCTGGCGCACGATCCGCGCCTGCTGAAGCTCGTCACGACAGCCGCAGGCGCCGCCGCCCGCGGCGCCAAGCTGACGAACCAGCTTCTTGCCTTCTCGCGCAAGCAGCAGCTCATGCCGCAGGTCCTCGACGTCAACGCGGTGCTCGCGGAGATGGTCGACCTGCTCCGGAGGTCGGTCAGCGAGGGGATCGAGCTGCGCGTCGATGCGGACAGCGCGCTGTGGCCGGTCTTCGCCGACCGCAACCAGATCGAGCTGATGATCCTGAACCTCGTGCTCAATTCGCGCGACGCGCTGGACGGCAGCGGCAGCATCACGATCAAGACGGAAAATGTCGTTCTCGACGACGCTTACGCGGCGGCGCACCGCGAGGCGGTGCCGGGTCCGCATCTCCGTCTCACCGTGGCGGACGATGGCTGCGGCATGCCGGCGGACGTGCTCGCCCGCGTCTTCGAACCGTTCTTCACCACGAAGCCGGTCGGCAAGGGAACCGGACTCGGGCTCAGCACGATCTACGGCTTCGTCCGGCAGTCCGGCGGCCACATAACGATCGACAGCCGGCCCGGCGAAGGGACCGTGGTGCAGATCTTCCTCCCGCGAAGCCCGGTGCTGTACGCCAGCGACGACGACGGCCTCGACGCGCCGGACATCGATGCCGCCGGCGACGGCGAGACGATCCTGGTGGTCGAGGACGATCCGGGCGTGCGGGCGGTCGCGGTCTCGGTCCTGAAAGAGCTGGGCTACACCGTCGTTGAAGCGGACAACGGCGAGGCCGCACTGCGGATCATCGCCGACTGCGAGGCGATCGACCTGCTCTTCACGGACGTGATCATGCCGGGCACCGTCAACGGCGTAGACCTCGCGAAGGCAGCCGTCGAGCGGCGGCCCGGAATCAAGGTGATCTTCACGTCCGGCTACACCACGCGGCGCATCGCCGAGGAATGGTCCAACGGCCACGCGCGCATCCTGCGCAAGCCGTACCGTCCCGTCGATCTCGCCGAACAGGTACGCCTGACGCTGGAAGGCGGCGGGCCGTTCGCCGACGATGGCGGCGGCCGGGCCGAGACGTTGTCGGCCTACTGATACCGGGTTGAGACGCTACCCGCATATTGATAGAGGCGGCGGCATGGATGGCCTTGAACGACCAACCGGTCGTCTTCCCGCGGCATCGGCCGCCCCCTTCGGCGCAGCACGGAGCGCGCTCCGCGCCGCAACGATGGCCAGTCATCGGCGCCTGCACGGGCAGCCGCACTTCGCGGCGCTGGTGGACGGCAGTCTCGACCGCGCCGGCTATCGCGACCTGCTGGTCCGGCTGCTCGGATTTCACCGGCCGTTCGAGGCTGCCGTCCTCCGGAACGGCGAATCGCTGTACGGCATCGAGCCGGCGCGGCGGCGGCGGGCTTGGCTGCTCGAAGCCGATCTCCGCTGGCTCGGCCTGAGCGCGGATGCCGTCGCCCGGATCGGCGACTGCGGCCGCTTGCCGCCGGCCGACACTTCGGCGCAGCGCCTGGGGTGCACCTACGTCACCGAAGGCTCGACGCTGGGGGCGGCGCTGCTCGCCGAGCGGGCAGCGGCGCTGCTCGGCACGGCGGACGGCGCTTCCGACGGGCGGCGGTTCTTCCTGGCCCATGGGCGGGAGAACGGCCGGCTCTGGCGAGAGTGCTGCGCCGCGATCGAACGTTGCGCCGTCGCCGCCCCCGACAATCTCGCCGAGATGGTGAGCGGTGCGACGGCGACCTTCGACATCCTGGATTATTGGCTCAACCGATAACGGTGCCGGTCGAGAGTGAACATGGACAATAGGCTTTATTCCGCTTCGGCCGCGCTCAACAAAGTCGACCTGACGAACTGCGACCGCGAGCCGATCCACGTTCCCGGCAGCATTCAGCCGCACGGCCTGCTGCTTGCATTCGCCGAGCCGGACGAGACCGTCGTCACGGTCAGCGAGAACGTCGCGGTCTTGGCCGGCATCCCGGCCGAAACCGTGGTCGGCGGTCCGCTCGACGAGCTGTTCGCGGCGCCGAGCCTGGAGTCGCTGCGCGAAGCCCTGCGCGAGCCGGACCCCGGCAGCGCCAATCCGCTTCGCCTGGATCTGAACCGGCGCGACGGGCCGCCGCTGGCATGCGACGGCATCGTCCATCGCCATGACGGGCTGACCTTCCTTGAGCTGGAACCGCTCCGCGATCCGGCGGGGCCGACCCGCCGCAACTGGTTCCAGCAGATCCGCCTCGCGACGCAGAAGTTGCAGAACGCCGCTGGCGTCGCCGATGCATGCGCGATCGCAGCGCGCGAGATCCGTCGCCTCACCGGCTTCGACCGGGTGAAGATCTACCGCTTTCACCCGGATTGGTCGGGGGAGGTCGTCGCCGAGGATCGCAACGAGGCGATGCCGTCCTATCTCGGCCTGTTCTTCCCGGCGTCGGACATCCCGGCCCAGGCGCGGGCGCTCTACCTGCGCAATCCGCTTCGCATCATCCCCGACGTCGGCTACACGCCGGCCCGGCTCGTGCCGGACGCCGACCCGCATACCGGCCGGCCGATCGACCTCAGCTTCGCGCTTCTGCGCAGCGTCTCGCCGATCCATGTGGAGTATCTCCGCAACATGGAGGTCGGCGCGTCGATGTCGGTGTCGATCCTCAAGCACGGCGCCTTGTGGGGACTCGTCGCCTGCCATCACAAGACGGCGCATTACGTGTCCTTCGACGTCCGGCAGGCCTGCGAACTGCTCGTCCAGGCGCTGTCCTGGCAACTCGGCGTCATCGACGAGGTCGAGCGGATGCGCCACGACGTGCAGGTCAAGGCGCTGCAGGCGAACATCCTCGGCGACGTGAAGGACGGCGACGACCTGGGCGCCGTCCTCTCGCGCAACAGCGAGGCCATTCTGACCTTCGTGTCGGCGAGCGGGCTGGCGCTCTGCACCCCGGCGGGGATCACCCGGATCGGCAAGACGCCGACGACCGCGCAGATCGAGGAACTGGCGGACTGGCTGAAGGAGGGAAGCGGCGACAACGATTTCTTCGCGACGGACCGGCTCGGCAGCGAGTTCCCGCCCGCCGCCGGGTTCGCCGCCTTGGCAAGCGGCGTGCTGGCGGTCCCGCTGTCGCGCCCGCAGCCCAACATCGTTCTCTGGTTCCGGCCGGAGATCGTCCAGACGGTGACCTGGAGCGGCGACCCGCACAAGCCGGTGACGCTGCAGCCGGGCGGCGGCGGCGCCCGCCTGCATCCGCGCAAATCGTTCGCTGCCTGGACCGAGCTGGTATGCGGTCGTGCCGCGCCCTGGCAGAACCACGAGATCTCGGCCGCGCTGGAGATTCGCGACCGGATCGTCGATTTCATCATCCGCCGCGCCGGGGAGCTTCATCGGCTGAATACGAGCCTGCAACGCGCCAATGACGAGCTGGAGGCTTTCGTCTATCTCGCGGTGCATGATCTGAAGGAGCCGGCGCGGCAAATCGAAACCTTCGCCGGGATGCTGAAGGGGCTGGTCCTCGACAGCAACGACGAGGATGTCGGCGAATTCCTAAGCGGCATGCAGGCGTCGTCGCGCCGGCTGGGCCGCATGATCTCTGAATTGGAAAAATATTCACGGATCGACCGTCAAGGTAGACCTTTCGAAGAGGTCAATCTGAACGAAGTATTTCTACAAACAAGAGAGGATCTCAGCGACAATATTAAGAGATCTGGAGCCGTCATTACAGCCGAGGCATTACCGACCGTAGTGTGCGACCGGGGGCAAATATGCCACGTCTTCTTGAATCTTCTTTCCAATGCGATCAAGTACCGACATAGTGAGAAGGTGCTGGAAATTCGTGTCTTCGCCCGGCGGGAGGTTGACGGAGCGGCCGGCGTAACGGACGAGCAGCCGGGACAATCGTTCATGCGGATATGCGTTCAGGACAACGGCATCGGGTTCGATCCGAAGTACCGAGAGCAGATTTTCGAGCCGTTCAGGCGACTGCATCGCGAGGACGAATACGAGGGGACCGGTATCGGCTTGGCGATCTGCCGGAAGGTCGTCGAGCGTCACGGCGGCGCGGTTGCCGCAGACAGCAAACCGGGCGAGGGGTCGACGTTCTACTTCACGCTTCCTGTGCGGGGCTCCTACCCGCTGAACTACTGATCGGTCGAATGCCGTCATGGCGCAGCCGTCGTCAACAATCACGATCGTGATCGCCGAGGACAATCGGTACGATCAGCTGATCCTGCGTCGCGTCTTCAAGGTCGCGGGCCTGTCGGCGCGGCTGCGGTTCGTCAACAACGGGGAAGAGCTGCTCAGCTATCTCGGCGGCATCGGCGGCACCGAAGCCGACGGCGCCGTCGTGCCGGCGCCGTCGATCGTACTGCTCGACATGAACATGCCGAAGGTTGACGGATGGGAGGCGTTGCGCGAAATCCGCCGCAACCGCAACCTTCAGCATCTGCCGGTGATCGCGCTGTCGACCTCGGAGGAGCCGAACTACATCGCGCGCGCCTACGCGCTCGGCGCGAACAGCTACCTGTCGAAGCCCTCGGATTTCAGCGACTACGTCACGAAAATCAAGATCTTGGGCGAATTCTGGTTCGGCGCCGCCCATCTCCCGCCGAAGTTGGTGCATTAAGAGACTGCTGAGATAGGCTCCGAGCACGCCGGCAAGTCCGCCGTCTCACGTTCCGCAGAAATCCCGGTTGCCGCGCCGGTCTCCCTCCATCCGCGACAGGATCTCGGCGGCGCGGCGCGACACATAAGGGGAGGGCGCGCCGGCCGACCAGCGGCGCGGGTTCGGCAGCACCGCGGCGAGCAGCGCCGCCTGATGCGCCGTCAGATCCCGGGCGGCGCGTCCGAAATGGGCGTGCGCCGCTGCCTCGGCGCCGTAGATCCCCGGCCCCCACTCGACGATGTTGACGTAGAGTTCGAGCGTCCGTTCCTTGTGCCAGAGCGCCTCCATCATTGCCGTGGCATAGGCTTCGATCCCCTTGCGCAGGAAATCCCGCCCGGGCCACAGGAACAGGTTCTTGGCGGTCTGCATCGTGATCGTGCTGGCTCCGCGCAGCCGCCGTCCATGGCGGTAGGCGTCCCAGGCTTGCGCCATCGAGTCCCAGTCGAAGCCGTGATGCGTGCAGAACCGCGCATCCTCGGCGGCGACCACCGCACGGAACAGCCAGGGGGACACGTCCTCACGGTCGGCCCATCGTTTCGCGATCGGGAAGCCTTCGACGCGCCGGATCAGCATCAGCGGCGTCACCGGCGGCGGGACGAACCCGTACACCGCGACGCCGGCCAGCGGCGCCGCGAGGAGCACCGCCGATCCCACGGCCAGGAGCTTCAGGAACGAGCGGAACCTCACCGGCCGGACCTCCTTGTCGGCCGCGCGGGATAGCAGCCGCGGAAGCGCTATGCGAGCGGGTAGGCGGATGAAGCGGGATTGCACACACCGATTCTCGCCGGCCGGCTGCGGCCTGGGGGGAAAGCCGGTCCGACGTGACGTGGCGAAAGCGGATCTTTCCGGCGGACCTCTTCCGGCATAGTCTCCCTACCTGATGCATTGCAGGCAGGCGGCGGATATCGTCGTGGCATGGCATCGGACGCAGCAGGGTGGCGACGCGTGCGCCGTGTTCCGCAACGCGCCTATCTGCGTAAGATCGCACTCGGCTGAATCGCAACGGGGGAAGCGCAGGGATGGAATTGCTGACCGACGAGATTCCCTCGGAACTCGGGAAGATCGTGATCGTGGCCCATGAGGAACGCCTTGTGAGCCTCGATTACCACGATTACGACGAGCGGATGCTGGCGCTGCTCGCCACCCGCTTCGGCGGGAGCATTGCGCTTCGGCCGTCGCCGAACCCGTTCGGCCTGACCGACCGGCTGCGCGCCTATCTCGCCGGCGATCTCGCGGCGATCGAGCCTATCCCGGTCGAGACCGGCGGCACGCCGTTCCAGCGGCAGGTCTGGGCGGCGCTGCGCCGGATCCCCACGGGCACGACGATCAGCTACGCCGACCTCGCCCGCGAGGTCGGCCGGCCCACGGCGATGCGAGCGGTCGGCATGATCAACGGCCGCAACCCGGTCGCGATCGTGGTTCCCTGCCACCGCGTCATCGGCAAGGACTCGTCGCTGACCGGCTATGCCGGCGGCTTGCATCGCAAGCAATGGCTGCTGCGGCACGAAGGCGTGGCGATCGTCGGGAACGGGACCGCCGTGGAACGGCGCCGCACCGGCGCCGCCGCATTCCAGGCGAGCCTGCCGTTCGACGCCGTCCGGGGGGAGGCCGTACAATGAGCGGCGGGAGCGGCGAGGGCGCGCAGGTCCGCACGACGCTCGAAGCGGCGCGGAAAGCGCCGCTGACGCCGGGCCGGAACTCGGCGCTGATGCTGGAGCACGGGACGATGTCCCTGCGCTTCTACTACCCCCGCGGCACCGACCCGCAGGGTCCGCACGACCAGGACGAGCTGTACGTCGTCACGCGTGGCACCGGGTCGTTCGTCCGCGGCGCCGAGCGCGTCCCGTTCGGCCCCGGCGACGTGCTGTTCGTCGCGGCCGGCGTCGTGCACCGGTTCGAGGATTTCAGCGACGATCTGGAGACCTGGGTGGTCTTCTACGGCGCGAAAGGCGGCGAAGTGCCGAAATAGGCGGAACAGGGGGGGCGAGCGGCCTCGATCGCCATGCCCGCGGTCCGGCCGCAGCCCGCGCCCGATCGTGTCAGGCGCTCCCGCTGTCCGGATGCGCTCCGCGCACGAGTTCCGGAGCAAACGGCTCAAGGATCGGCAGCAGGCTC
>Ga0265327_10003473_pt1 | contig 14997 bp, 13 predicted proteins | sample 41621metaG_FD_202089 | JGI IMG/M metagenome (GOLD analysis project Ga0265327, IMG submission 202089) | Rhizosphere microbial communities from Carex aquatilis grown in University of Washington, Seatle, WA, United States - 4-16-21 metaG | ecosystem: Host-associated > Plants > Roots > Rhizosphere... | reverse complement strand
CCTGCTGCCCATTGCCCTGCTGGATGTGACCCTGCGCTTTTACCAGATGATCTGCTTTCCCATTTACGGAATCCCCAAGGTAAAACGGAAAGAGTACGTCTCGCTGGACCGCCACCGGCTGGAATACCTGAACTGGATGGAAAAGCTGAACTGCGAATACTGTGCCTATGGAAACGGGGTCTTCGCCTGGGCCACGGAAGTGGCGGCGCGCACCGAGCAATACTGGTGCCCCATCAAGCACGCGCTGCGCATGAAATCCATCCACAGCCGCTACCGGTTTTTCTTCGACTACGGGGATGCGGAACACTACCGCCGGGAGATCGAAAAGGTACGCCGCTCATTCGAGGACATTCAAGAAAATGCGGTCGAACCAGAGAAGGCGAACGAAGCCGGGAGTGATCACCGGTAGCTCGGCTGCGTAAACGCCCCGTCATCCGCGACATCCCAAAACTCCACGCGGACCCATTTCACATCAGGCATGGTGACTGGAAACTCGAACTTCCTTCTCCCCAACTCCGCTGCGTCCTCGATGGCAATGGTCTCCCGCTTCACTTGCTTGCCATCGCACATGACCAGCTCCGCATGCGCCAGCGGCAGCGTCCATTCCACATCCGCGGTGACTTTGCCGCTGTCGGTCGCCTCGTTTCCACGCCGCCACTTCCATTCATGAATCAGCACCTCGCCGGTGGTGACAAAATAATCGCCCTTCTTCAGGCACTCGATGACTGGCGACGCGTCATCGATGCTGGGCTTCTTCGCGAGGCGGAGGTAGCTGGCATTGAGATTGCCGTAGAGCTCGCTGCTTTCGTTGAGGTTGAAACAGTCGAACTCGCCGACGGCAAACTTCCTCTGGCCCCAGAGGTTCATGTCATCGAGCAGGTCCAGGCAGCGCACGCCGAGACGCGGCTGCGAGAGATCCGACGGCATGGATTTCCACGTGGAGCCGAGCCACTGCTCGCTCTGATACCAGGAGGTGCGGTGGTAGAAGTCCGGGTAGTTGCGCGAGCTTTTGACGCGCGGGTGTGCCGTCCAGGCGAGGCCGCCGGTTTCCGCGAGCATCTGCTGCGCCTCGTCCGTGTTCCCCGGATGATAGACGAGGCCGTAGCCGGGCACGTCTTCCTTGAAGGGCTGCTCCGGCTTGCGGTTGCGCGTGAAGAGCACCGGCTTCGGGAATAGAATGATCCAGTGCCCGGGGAAGAGGGAATTCGGCTCCTCGCCGGGCAGGAGCAGCAGATCGTTGTCCGAATACTTCCGGCACATCTCGTGCATACGGTGGTACGCGTCCACGCGCGGCAGGCCGGTGTCGTTCTCGTGCGCGTCCGGCCCGTCACCGTGGAACTCCGCCACGTGCATGATCTGAATGCCGGCGCGTTTGCAGGCGCGGGCAAAGGCAGGGCCGGGAGGTTTCGCATCCTTTTCATGCACCGTGAGCGCGGCGTGATCGTGCGTCACCAGCGTCATGCGACCGTCCATCGGCTTCAGATGATCGCCGTGCGTGTAGCGCTTCACGCGTTCCAGCGTGGCGGCGGAATCGCCCGCATTCATGAGCAGAAACACGCCCATGCGCTGATACTTGCCTGGCGGTGCATCGATAAGCGGCCGCCACTTCGGCTTCACCACGTCCTGGTGAATGCCGATGCCTCGCTCGCCGCCCTGCACGAACCCAAAATTGTCCGCCTCGTCCTTCGGGTAAAAATAGGCGTGCGGCGGCGGGAACACCGCGAGCGTGCCCGCTTCACCGCCACCCATGATGCAGCGGTAGCGCACGCGCTGTGGTTTCATCTCACCTTGCGACGCGGCGGTCACGACCTTGTCCTCAAGATTCATCCACGACTGCTGCGCAAACTTGCCCTCAAGAATGACATCATACCCGTAAGCCACATCCGGCTGCTCCTGCGTCATCACGCCCTGCAAATGCACCAGCGGACTGCCCGCGTAGAAGTTCACATGCAGCGCTCCGTGAAACGTGCCCGCGCTGAGGCCTTCAATGATGACCGTCACATGCCCGCCCGCGCTGGAGACCTTTACCGACTTCGGCTCCAAGGTGGACTCCACCCACTTCGCGTCCGCTTCGGTGGGGAAGACCTTGTCGAAAAACGTGTAGCGCGCGTCCGCCGCTTCCTTCGTGCGATGGCCAATCGCAAGCCGGTACACGGGATGGAGATTTTCCGCGATGCGTTTGCCGGAAATGGCGAGCGATTCGAGGAGCGGCTTGCCGGGCGTGAAGTTCAGCGTGCAGTCGCAAGGCTCATCAGCCCCGGTTTTCCAGAAGACACGCAGCGTGTCCTGACCCACTTCCAGTTTCATTCCGGAATCGGTGGAGAAGTGGGACATCTCCACGCCGACGGCATGCACTGGGCCGACGACGGCCACGAAGAGTGCTAAAAGGGTGAAGCGAAGGTTCATCGTGATGAGAAACTAACGGAGACGCCAGAAAAATGACACGCTAAAGCGTGAGTCGAGCGGAGCGAGACGACTGTGAAAGCAGCCCGAAGGGCGAGCCGGAAAGGCGAGTCAACACCGAACGAGATCCCGGCGGCTTCAATGACCGGCGGAAGGCCGCCGCCCCGCTTGTCCATCCAGCCACCTGAGGATGTCATGTATCGCCGCGACCCTCACCAGTCCTCCCTTTCCATTGGACACATCTCCCGCCGTCGTCAGGTGATGGCCGTTTTCGTAGAACCTGTAGGTCGCAGCGCTGCCGGGCTCTCCCGCATGCAGGTCCTTCAGGATGTATTCCTTCAATCGACCCTTGGGCTGAAGAACGGTGGCGGCCTCATCCTTGTCGCCTTCCATGGCGAGGACGGGCAGTCGGCCCAGATGGCGCGAGGTTTGCAGCGCCTCGTATCCCATGTGGGAGGCCTGGTTGAAGAAATGAATCGTGTAGCCCGCATGAACGCGGTCGGAGCAGGACATCCAGGCGCAGTCCCAGCCGCGGTCCCCGGTGAGGTTCTTTTGCAGAGTCCTCATGACCAGAATATGCGGTGGCCGCATCCAGAAAATCAGCACGCGCAGGCTCTTCAGGAAGGCGGATTCGTCGTCGTTCATCATCGCGATGGCCGGCGATTGCAGGATGAGTCCATCCACCGCTGGCGTGGCGCCCATGGTCGCCTGTACGGCAATAAGACAGCCCATGCTGTGGCCGTGATAGTAGATGGGCACGCCAGGCTGCAGCGAGCGCACTTTTTGCGTGAAGGCCTGGAGATCGCGCACCCAGGCGTGCCAGTCGCCCGCCCAGCCCCGTCGCAGCGCGATGGGATCATATTTTTGGTAACGGTTTTCGATACCGTACGCCGCATAGCCGTGTTTCACGAGTTCCGCCGTGAGGGGGCGGAAATCAGCCGTGGTGCCGTCCCAGCCAGGAACCATGATCACCACCGCCTTCGGCCTGTGTCCCTGCGAAGGCAGGGCTTCAAGGTAGGGAAACTGGGTGCCGTCAAAGCTCTCCCAGACATGCGCGGGCGGCCTGGTGTGGGAGGGCGTGAGGGGCGGCGCGTCCTTCGGCGGGCAGCAGGGGGGACGATTGATCGCCAGATTGACCAGGGAGCAACCGGTCAAGGAAAGCGCCAGCAGGATGGAGGCGAATGTCTTCAAGGCAGGATGGGCGCAATGGACGGCGGAGAACCGGGGAGCGCAAGGCCCGGCGATACCGCTCTTTTGGTGCAATGATTTTCCGAAGAATCTTTCCAGCTCGTGGCGTTTTGCTAAACTCGACTTCCTCCCAACCTCACCGCACTCGACTCCCATGCCACGCAAACTGAGCCACATTGCCCCCGACTGGTGGGACTACACCACGTTGGATTCCAAGCTGATCAACGACGCCGCCAAGCTGAGCGAGCGCGACATGCGCCAGCTCTCGCGCCCCGGTTTCAAGATCGTGATGTATGACACGCTCGAGGATTTTTACCTCGCTGAAGCGCTGGAGTACATCACGGCGTGGCGCGCGGCGACCGCCGACAATCCGGTGGGCATCTGCGGACCGATTGGGCCAACAGAGCAGCTTCCGCTGGTGGCGCGGCTCGTGAATGAACTGGGCCTGGAGCTGGGCGATGCGCACTTCTGGGGCATGGACGAATGGTATGACCCGGTCACCAAGGAAGAGGTGCCGATTACGCACCCACTGTCGTTTGAAAAAGCGGACCGCGAGCTGTGCTTCAGCCGCATCAGCAAAAAGCTGGTGATGCCGGACGCGAACCTGCATTTCCCCAAGGGTGACATCGACCGGTACGTGAAGAGCTGGGATGCAGGCGTGAAGTGCGCCGTGATGCAGGGTGGTCAGGGTGACATCAAGCACTGGGCCTTCAATGATCCCGTAAAGCGCACCGGCAAATACAAGAACGATCCGCCTTCACCCGCGGAATACCGCAAGCTGGGCACACGCGTGGTGGAACTGCATCCGGTGACGCTGGCGCAGAACGCCCGCACCAGCGGCGGCGGCAACATCACCATGGTGCCGAAGATGGCCATCACGGTGGGCCCGCAGGAAACCTGGAAGGCGGAGAAGGTGAGCATCTGGCACGCGGGCGCCCATGACAATCCGCTCGGCCAGCGCCTCACCGCGTTCATGATTTCGAAGCGCATCGCGGATTCCGCCGTGCCCATGTCCCTGCTCGCGGACCATCCGAATGTGCAGTTCAACTACTTCCGCGGCGGCCTTGGCACCTGCGCGGTGGAGATGCACTGAGGTTTAACCTCGGGTTCGGGGTTCAGAATTCAGGGTTGGTACAGACAGGATTTACAAGATTTTTTGAGATTAACAGGATTGGGAAGGGATCATGAATCTCAACCATCCTGTTAATCTTTTAGAATCTTGTTCATCCTGTCAAAAGAAACGCCGCAGACCTACTGGCTCACCTTGCGGTAATTCTGACCCCAGAGGATTTTGGCAAGTTCCGTGGCTTTGTCCGCCACGGCGGACTCGGGCATTTCGGGAAAGAGATGATGCAGGGATTCGTGAACGAGCGTGTCCAACTCGCGCTTTGGCTTCATGCGCTCGTCGAGCTCGATGAGTGGCGGGCTGTTGCGCCATGGTTCCCAATACAGGCCCCAGGCACGATGTTTGCCCAGCTTGCGGGTGACGATCTTGAGGGGCTTGGCTTTGGGTCTTTTGTTCTTGTCTGTGGGGGCTTTTGGCATGTGAAACAGGGGTCTTTGAAGGGGGGATTCGTCAGCAAAGGCTGCTATAGAATGGACACGGCTGGGGTTCGAAATGTTCCGGTGTTTGGGAGGTTATTTTGCTGGAGTTTTAGGGTGATTGTGAGGGCCCAAAAAGGCGGATTTTCCGCACGAAAATGTATGTTCAGGCGAACTATTTTCAATGCGCAGACCACCCAGTTTGTCGGAAAGATTTCCGGTGTTCCCAAGCGGGCCCAAAGGAACGCTTTTCATGGCGCAGGCGGACGCGGTTTTCAGCCTAATTTTGCCATCGGAGATTAGTTTTCTTCCGGCGAAATTGGATGAATTTTTGCGGTGCGCTATGAAGCCGGAGCGGTTACTTGCTGGACCAGGAAGTCCCAGGTGTCCGCGAATTTTTCGGAGGGCTGCCCGAGGTATTTGTTGTAGCAGGTGACGCCTGCTTTATCGGCGAGTTTTTTGAAGCCGAGTCCCCACATGGGCGCGTGCACCGTGTAGTTGGCTTCGGTGATGTCGCCGCCGGGAGGCGTGAGACCCCATTCGTTTTCAAAGTAGATGGGCGGGCAGCCCTGATGAATGAGATGATCCGGTGACCATTTCTGAATGATGGGCAGCACTTCGTCGTAATGCGCGAGCGATTTATCGAAGTCGTAGCCCAGGGAGGGCGCGCCCCATTTCACGCCGGGCACCCAGGCCTGCATTTGTTTGGGATCAATCGTGGGCTGGCTGCGGAAAGCAGCCACGCCTTTCACTTGCGTCGAGACACGCGCCACCGGATCGCTGGCCTTGGGATCGGCCCGCTCGCCGGAGCAGCCCACGAACAGCGCGGGCAGCGAGCCCTGCGATCCACCGCCGACGGCGATGCGGTTCGGGTCCAAGTTCCACTTCGCCGCGTTGAGCCGCACAAACTGCACGGCGCGGCAGGCGTCCTCCATGGGGTAGGAGATGGGTTCCTTCACCTTGTCCGCCATCGCGTCATCGAGCGTGCGCGATTGCACGGCGACCATTGCGACATGCTTGGAAAGGAAGTAGCCCAGGTTTCCGCTGTGCTTCGCGGGTTTCCAGAGACCGCCATACCACAACACCACGGGAAAGGGACCACTGCCATCCTTCGGCAACCAGATGTCCAAAAGCTGGTGGGGATGCGGTCCAAAAGAAACATCCGCAAAGGAAGGCGCCGGCTCAGCAGGTTTGGCGGCGGGCTGCGGTTTTGCAGCAGGCTTGGGAGCGTCCGCGGCGGAGATCAAAACGGGAGAGGCAAGGAGACAGGCGGTGAGAAAACAATGCAGGGGGTTCATCAGAGGGATGAAGGATACGCGCCAACAGGTGAAAATCCGTCGTGCAAAACGTAGCCTGGCTCTCCAGAGCCGGGAATCAGTCGAAGCTTGACTGTAACAAACTTATCTTCCAAACCCGGCTCTGGAGAGCCGGGCTACTTACGGCTTCACCTTCTCGAGGCTCAGCACGGTGAACTCCTTTGCGGAATCACCGAGCGCTTTGAGAATGTCTTTTTTCTCCAGCTCCGTCGCGGAAGAGGCGAAGGTGATTTTCTGCTCGCCCGGCTTGTCGCCCTTGGCGAAAGTCACGTCTTTGACGCCGGGAAGTTTCTTGATGGAGAACGTGAGCTTGGCCTTGCACTCCTGGCAGACTACGCCGCCCACCGCGGTGACGTAAGTATTCGCCGGTGGATCCGCCGCAAACGTGGGGGAGGCCAATGCAATGATGGCGAAGAAAAGGGAGGCAGCGCGGGTCATGATGAAATCTTAAGATGACAAACCCGGAGCAGCAGAGCCGGCTCCGGGTTTGCCGTGTTAAACTGGAGAATTACTTCTCGGTCTTTTCAGCCGCCTGAAGCCAGCCGGAGATACCGGCGGACATGTGCTTCACATTCGTGTAGCCGAGGGCCTTGGCCGCTTCCGCCGCCTTGGTGTAGGCGTTGCAGGAGGGACCGCCGCAGTAGGCGATCACGAGCGCGCCTTTGTCAGAGGGGAGCTTGGAGGCCAGATCCTTCTTGATGTCCGCAAAGTTGAGCGCGGTGGGAACGTGGCCGCTCTTGTACGAGTCGGTGCCATTCACGTCGATCACGGTGGCCTTGCCGGAGGCAATGGCGGCCTTGACTTCCGGAATGGTGATGTCCGGGAACTCACCGGCGAAAACAGGGAGGGCAAAGAACGTGGCAAGGGCCAGCAGGCTGAGGATCTTCTTCATGTGTTTTGGAACGTTAGTGTTTGATGTTTGGTTCTATTCTAGGGGACAGTTTCACTAGGGGACAGTTTCAGCCCCGGCGCGGACGCCGCGACTATGGATCAATACGAAGCCTGAGGGCAAAAGTTGCTTTTCATTTCCATCAGAGTTTTTGGCTGCCCTAGTCCTCGGAATCCGCGGGATCGGTGCCGCTCAGGCCGCGGAGTTTCTTGCGCAGCGTGGCCCGGTTCATGTCCAGCGCGCGGGCCAGGAGGGTGGGCTTGTTTTCGTAACGCGGCAGCAGCGCTGCCAGCAGCCGTCCTTCCAGTTCCTCGTGAAGCGTATCGTAATTCACCCCGGCGGCGAGGCGCTCTTCCAGCCACGGCGCAAGCGCGGCGTCCAAGGCGTTTTCGACCTTTTTCGGCGTGTGGGAACCGGTCTTCAACTCGGCCGGGAGATGGATGGGCAGGATCATGGGGCCACCACAGACCGCAGCGGCGCGTTCCAGGGCATTGCGTAGTTCTCGGACATTGCCCGGCCAGTCGTGGCGACGCAGCAGGGCGAGAGCCTCGTCGGAAATGCTGAGCCGTCGGCCCGGAGCAATGCGTGCCAGCAGATACGAGCACAGCGCCGGCAAATCGCTGGCGCGCTCCCGCAGTGGTGGGAGCTTCACCTCCAGCACCCGGAGACGGTAGTAGAGATCTTCGCGGAAGCGCTTCTCCGCGACGGCCTGCTCGAGGGCCTGGTTCGTGGCGGCCATGATGCGCAGGTCCACGCGCAGGTCCTCGCGCCCACCCACGCGGGTGAACGTTTTCTCCTCAACAAGACGCAGCAGTTTCACCTGCACGGCGGGTGATACTTCCGCGATCTCATCCAAAAACAAAGTGCCACCGGAGGCGCGCTCCACGTGACCGGAGCGGGTGGTAAGCGCTCCGGTGAAAGCGCCTTTCTCATGGCCAAAGAGTTCCGCCTCCAGCAGCGATTCCGGCAGGCTGGCGCAGGACAGGGTTACAAAGGGACCGGCGTGGCGGCGGCTGTGAAGATGGATCACTTGGGCGGCGAGCGATTTGCCAATCCCGGTGGGCCCGAGGATGAGCACCGGCGCGTCTGAGGCGGTGGCGTCCGCGATGGCGGCAAAGGCTGGCTGCATGACGGGCGCGGAACCGATCAGCAGCGGCGAGTCCCCGGGAGCCGCGGTTGGCGCGGGCGTCTCCTTGGAAGTGGGAACGCGCACCAGGACGCGCAACGTGTCCTCCAGAACGGTTAGATCGATGGGCTTTACGAGGTAGCCTGAAGCGCCGCGTTTCTTCGCTTCCACGGCATTGTTAAGATTTCCGTGCGCGGTGATTACCAGCACCGGCAGCGACCGGTCCTTGGCGCGGATGCGCTGCAACACCTCCAGGCCGTTCATGTCCGGAAGTCCAATGTCCAGGATGACCAGGTCAGGGTGCGTCCTCTGCAATTCTTCCAAGGCCAGCGAGGCCGATGCCTTCAGGGAGGTTTCGCATCCCAGACGTCGGGCGACAGCGCCAAGCGCGGAGGCGAGGGCGGCTTCGTCTTCAATGATCAGGACTCGTGGCATGGGTCAGTGGTGGGCGAAGTTGGATGATGAAGTGTCGTTTCCTGTCCAGGGTGGCAGGGTGAGGGTGATCGAAGCGCCGCCTTCGGGGCGGTTGGAGATTTGCAGTTTGCCGCCGTGGGCCTTGATGATTTCAGCGGCCACGCTGAGGCCGATGCCCATGCCGCCTTCCTTGCCGCTGTAAAACATCTCCGGCACGCGGCGCAACGCTTCGGCGGAGAAACCCGAGCCGTGGTCCGCAAACACAATGCGGATCCCGGAAGCTTCCCGGCGCGCCTCAATGCGCAGCAGTCCGCCGCGCGGCATGGCCTGCACCGCGTTAATGATGATGTTGCTGAAAACCTGCGCCAAACGGCGGCGATCCGCGCGCGCTGCGAGGGTTTCCTCCGCATCAAGCTCGGTGCGCACGGCCGAGTGCTCCGCCTGGGCGCGATACACCGCCAGAACCTCGCGCAGCAGATCGACCACATTCACTTCCGCGACGGACGGCGGCTCCGGTTTGCTGAGAAACATCCATTGGTTCACCAGGCTCTCGATGCGCGTCGCTTCGTTCGCGATCATCTGCGCGGAGGCGGGATCGCAGTCCTGGGTGGCGGCCAGTTGGGCGTGCATTTTGATCGCAGCGACTGGATTCTGGATTTCATGCGCGAGCGCCGCCGTCATGCGGCCGAGTACGGCAAGCTTTTCCGCGCGCTCACGTTCCGCACGCTCCGTTTGCAGCGCTTCGTGTGTGCGCGTGATGGCGCGCGCCACGTCGCCAATCTCATCCCGCCGCTCCGTCTCCGGGAGATTCAGGGGCTCGGGTTTCTCAATGTCCGGCATGCGTGCCGCGAGATGGCGCAGCGGAAAGACCAGACCGCGGCTCACCACCCAGCCCACCACCAGCGAAAGCGCCCAGAAGACTCCCAGCACCACGAACGTGCGCGGACGCCACACTTCACGCCACGCTGCGAGCGCCACCCGCGCCACCAGCAAATCGTGGCCTGAATGTAAGGGAATGGCCACGCCTTCCACGGGTCCTTCACGATGATACTGGCCATCCGATGCAATCTTCGCCACAAGTGACAATCCTTCGGGTTTCAGAATCTCTGGCGTGAACCTGCCGGTAACGGGATCGCGAAAGAACACCGATACGCCCAGCACTTCCGTGAGATCATCCGCCATGCGCACGGAGGGCGGAAGCCGCGCTCGGTTGATGAAGGCGGCATTGGTCTTCGCGATGGTTTCCAGATGTGCACGCTCCTCCAGCGTCAGGTTCCAGGCCATCCATGCCAGAAGCACAAAGGACCCCGCGAGCACGAAGGCAGCGTAAGGCAGTCCAATGCGCCAGAGAAGACGTTGCGCCAGCATGGGAAAGGGCCGCATCTTAGAGCGGGGGCACGCGACAACGCAATGTGGGAGTGCGTTTTACACCCATTCTTCGACTGAAATTTGCGAGTGCAAACAAAAAATATCCGAAGTTTCGCGGCACTGGACAAAAGATGGTCATAAAATGTCCTTCGGTACGATATATTCAATAAGATATAACGATAAAAAGATCCATTGGAAAGGAGCAGGCGATTCCCGTCTGATCATCTTAAATCGTACGATTGTTTTTTGTCCGCACGCATGAAAATCGCGGGCAACTGTTGTCCTTGAATCAGCGACGAAAAACATTTTTGAAGGCTCAAAATTTTTGTTCCCCTAGGGAACACATTTTAGGGATGACCGGTGGCACAGCCTATGCAAAGAGGCGCGCGCCCCTAGTTGGGCGCACCATCAACTCATCACTACTCGCTCCCATCACTCATGCAGAAAACATACTCCTTCATGGCGCTGGTCCTCGCAGCAGGCCTGTCCCTTGCACCCGTTCTCCGCGGTGCCGAGCCCACCACCCTCCCCACCGTGACCACTACCGGCCAGGACGCCAGTGCCATCGGACTCTTTGATCCGGTCGGCCCCTACAATCAGCCGGAGTGGACGGAGCACCGTCGCTTCGCCAACACCCGCGTTTATGTACAGCAGGAGCCTTGGTCGATCGGCTTCGAACAGTGGTGGCGTGTGCGCACCTTCGATGACGCTCAGCCCTACCACCGCTTTCTGGAAGAGCTTGAGATCGGTCTGCCCGGTCGCCTCCAGTTGGACCTCTACTACAACTGGGCGCACGACGGAGGTGGCACCCGTTTCGACGAAGCGGCGATCGAACTGCGCTGGGCCCTCGCCGACTGGGGCAAGATCTGGGGCAATCCGACCCTCTACATCGAGTACGCCTTTGTGAACCACGACTTCGGCGGCGACACCCTCGAAAGCAAGGTGCTCTTCGGTGATGACATCACCAAGAAACTGCAGTGGGGCCTCAACGTCGTCTTCGAAACCGAACTCAGCCATGAGCGCGCCAAGGAAGTCCGCATCTCTGGCGGTCTCAGCTACGTGATCAGCGAACTCCTCAGCGCGGGCGTTGAAGCCCAGTGGGGTCGCGAAACCGTGGCCGGTGAGCGTGGCAATCCGGAATATGCGTTCGAGGTGGGACCTTCGATTCAGTTCCGCTTTAGCAAGCGCACCCATCTTGATCTCGTGGCCCTCTTCGGCTGCACCGACGCCGGCCCCAAGATCGAAAGCTTCGTCATCTTCGGCATCGACCTTGGCAATGTGTCCGGCAACGACAGCCACTACCACCCGGTGTCTGGAATGCAGAACTAGTTTTCCCTAAAAATCTGGGACCGCGTGACGGTCCCAAGTGTGTTGTGGAGCGCACCGGCTTGGTTCAAGCCGGTGCGCTTTTTTGTGGTGGGCAAGGATGGCAATGAATTGCTTGTACCCCACGCTTGTCAGGGAGGAAACTGTGGGGTAAGATTGTCTTACCATGACTACGGTGCTTTCTCAGAAGGGGCAAATTGTGCTGCCTGTCCCGATTCGTCAGCAACTGCGCCTGTCTCCGGGTGACGATTTCGAGGTAACGATTGAGGACGAAGAAACCATCACCTTGAGGCGCATCTCGCAACCTGCCAATCATGGTTTGGTTGACTTATTGCTCTCATGCCCGTCGCCATTCAAAATTCCTCCGAGGGAGCGTGATGACAGTGTGCCCCTTGAGTTATGAGTTTCCTCGTTGACACGAATGTCCTCAGCGAGCTTCTCAAGCCAAAGCCCGCCCCGGATGTGGTGCTTTGGTGGCGGAAGAACGAAGGTGCTCTTTACGTAAGCACCATCACGATCGGCGAAATACGCCGTGGCATTGCGTGGCTCCCCGCAGGGAGACGCAAGACTCAGCTTCGCGCCTGGCTGGTGGAACTTTGCGACACCATGAAAGGCCGGATTCTTAGTTTCAACACAAGCACCGCACACATCTGGGGCCAGTTGAAAGCGAAATGGGATGCCGGTGGTGTTGCAGTTCCGTCCCTCGACAGCCAAATCGCGGCAATTGCCCAGCGTTATCAGCTTGTCCTTGTCACCCGAAATACGGCTGACTTTGCTCGAACTGGCGTAAAACTGCTAAATCCCTTTTTAGCGCGGTCAAAGAATCGTTGAACCCTCGGATATTGCAGCCTCTCAATAGTTGAAGAGGTCCCGCTTGCGGAACTCCCGCTCGACGCCGCGCTTCTTCAGCAGGGCGTTCAGGGTTTGTGTGATACGCAGCTTCATCTTGGCCGTAAGGCGGCGCCCCTTGCGCGCGCGGGTCATGGCCTTGTGGGTCAGTCCTTCGCCGCACTTCTCCACCAGCTCGTGATTGCTCACGCCCAGCTCCTGCATCACCGTGTCAAACGGCTGCACGCCGAGGTTCAGTTCGTCCGGATCAGCATCGGAGTCGGTCAATTCTGCGTTCACATCTGCCATCTTCCGACTATCGCGGTATTTGCCCGGTTGCCAATCGCCATTCCGCCATCCAAAATCCGGCATCCTCATGCCCCGCGTTCTCCTCACCACCACTTCCTACCAGGACACTCCCGGCGATCACCACGCCTTGCTGGCTGCGCAAAATTACGACCTGCACCGCGAACGTGGCCCGCTGCCGGAAGCGCGCATGCTGGAGCTGGCGGGTGAGTTTGACGCCTTCCTCTGCGGCGATGACGAAATCACCAGGCGTGTGCTTGACAAGGCCCTGCCGCGTCTCAAGGTCATCAGCAAATATGGCATCGGTTTGGACAAGATCGACGTGGACGAATGCACGCGGCAGAAGCTGCCTGTGCTCTTCACCCCCGGCGTGAATCACACCACCGTGGCGGAGCATACCTTCTGCCTTCTCCTTGCCCTGGTGCGCAACCTCGTGGACTCCGCCAACTCTGTGCGCGACGGAAAATGGAAACGCGTCACCGGCCATGAAATCTGGAGCAAAAGCATGGGCATCGTGGGTCTGGGTCGCATCGGCCAGGAGGTGGCCAAGCGGGCCCTCGCCTTCGGCATGAAAGTCCACGCACTGGACCCTTATTGGCCGGAAGCCTTCGCGAAGGAGAACGGCGTCACGCGTCATGAGAAGGTCGAGACCATGCTGCCAGAAATCGATGTCCTCAGCCTGCACGCGAACCTCAGCGACTCCACGCGTCATCTCATCAGCGCCCCCCGCCTTGCGCTCGCAAAGCCGGAACTTGTCATCGTGAACACCTCACGCGCCGAACTGGTGCACATGCCCGATCTCATCGCCGCGCTCAATGACAACAAGCTGGGCGGCTACGCCACCGACGTCCTCGATGAAGAACCCCCGCCCGTCGACCATCCGCTGCTCAAACATCCCAAGGCCCTTATTACTCCGCACATTGGTTCGCGAACTTTCGAGAGCGTGCCACGTCAGGCCATGCGGGCGACGTTGAATCTTGTGAATTTTCTGAAGGGCGAGAAGGATGTGATCCAGGCGAACAAATGGTCATGAACCAAGGAGGCGGCGTTTTTAACGCCGCTCAATCCTCAATTAAGCGGGGTTACAAACCCCGCTTAATTGACGGCATCAGCCCTTCACGCTCCGCTTTGTTCTGGACTTACCAACCGTGTAAACCCGCGGAACTGGGGTGGCGGGATCATAGTCGGCGTGGTTCAGTTGCCGCAGTTGCTCGACGATCTCAAGACGCTTTGTCGCACTCATTCGGCGCCACTCGCGGCGATCATTGCTTTCAGCGTCATCGAAACTGGCGAATGCTGACAAACGTCGGACGATTCGAGCTTTCCGATAAAGATCGCGCGCCATGGATTGAATGTAACCGAGTCGAGCCAATCACACAACGATGGTTCAACCATCGCGAACCAATGTCCAATTCATCTTCTTTGCTCCTTCCGCTGCCTTGCTTCTTTGCGTTAAAATCCAAAGCGGCCACGACTCCTCCCAGCCGCCTGCAATGATGTCGGCAGGAGGCTGCCGACCCACTTGGGTCACCCTACAATCAGCCCCTTCTTCTTCCGCTCCGCTTCGCGCTCCAGCAACGGATTCTTCTCATTGGTCTGCATGATCTGCAGGCCGAGTTCGCCGATGCTGCGCAACGTCAGCCCGCGGAAGATTTCCACTTCGGCGGCGAGGCGCTTGAAGACATCGTCCACGCTGTGCAGGCCGTTGGAGCCGGACACCGCGAGAATCAGGTCGCGCAGGAATTCCCAGTCGTCCTTCGCATCGCCCGGCGAATCCACCGCCTTGTTGAGACGCTGGAGACGGCCCGTGGCGTTGATCATGCTGCCGCGTTTCTCCGCGTAGCTGGCGCCGGGCAGCACCACCGCGCTGTGTTCCGCCGTGGAGTTGGCCAAAATGTGGGAGGACGCGAGGAAGGGAATCTCCTTCAGCAGCGCCGCATCGAGCCCCAGCTTCATGAGGTTCTCGCCAAGGGCGAGCACGGCTTTCACCTTGCCGCCTTTGATGTCGTCCAAAATCTGCGGAAGGATCGCGCCCGGCTCGCTGCCCCAGATGGAGCGCACGCCGTTGCTGTTCGGGTTCAAATCATCCGTGCGCAGGTACTGGTCGCCGCCGCCGGTGCGGGGCACTACGTCCAGCTTCTCCACGCCCAGTGACTTCGCGAGGCAGCGCACGAGGTAGAGTTCCTCGTTCGTCATGCGCGCGGAAGCGATGATCGCCACCTGCGCCGCCGGCACGGACTTCAGGCCCTCAGCCACTTTCAAGATGGCCTGTTTCCAGGTCGTGGCCTCGT
>Ga0265327_10003472_pt1 | contig 14998 bp, 13 predicted proteins | sample 41621metaG_FD_202089 | JGI IMG/M metagenome (GOLD analysis project Ga0265327, IMG submission 202089) | Rhizosphere microbial communities from Carex aquatilis grown in University of Washington, Seatle, WA, United States - 4-16-21 metaG | ecosystem: Host-associated > Plants > Roots > Rhizosphere... | reverse complement strand
CGCGCCTTGGCTGGTCGTCGTCGGACGCTTGAAGCATTCGAACGCCGGCGACGTGGCGGCCCCGGCCTCGCCGGCCCAGGAGAGCGCTCCGAGGAGACCGAGTGCAAGTGCCCCCGCAACTTTGAAACCGTGCATACGACTGGCCATCTGAAGCCTCCCTTGTCCCTCGTGGACGATCTCGAAAACATCCCCTCGAGACGTTTCCTCTATCTCACATATTAGGACTTGGCGAGCTGAGCAGATGCAGACAACTCAGCGTCATGAGTCGCTCTCGGCCGCCGCGAGCGCCGCGTCGAAGGAGGAGTAGCTGCGAACCTCCAGGGCCAGGCCGTCGCGCACGACCCAGACCTGGGCGAGGCGCTGCTCGACGGGGATCCCGGTCGTCCTCCCGACAGCGGTGAGCGTGACCGCCGCGACGACCAGCGGACCGACCTCCCTCACGTCCGACTGCTCGAAGCGGATCTCGCTCATCGCCTCCTGGAACGAGTCGAAGTAACGACGCATCCCATCGTGACCTCGATACGTGTCCGGCTCGGCCGAGAAGTCGGCCGGCACAGTCACCACGAACTCGGGGTGGATGAACAGCAGCGTCCCCTCGATGTCTCCCTGGTTGAACGCCTCGTTCACCCGGCGGACGACTTCAAGGTTCGACAGTCGGCGTGACGGCGCCGGCTGCTCAGGCATCAAGAGCCTCCGTTCGCGCCGTCCGCCGATTGCGGACCTAGTGGTGGAAGCCCGACCGCGTCTCCTCCTCGACCGGGGTGCCACCGTGCTTCTCGAGGCGCTCGGTTGCGCGGGCCAGATCGCCCAGTAGCAGCTGTCCAAGGTCGTAGCTGAAGCCGTTGCGAACCACGACCCGCAGAACCGCCATGTCGTGGATGTTCTCGGGCATGCGGTAGGCGGGAACCAGCCATCCGCTCCCTCGCAGCACCTCCGAGACGTCGTAGACGGTGTACCGATCGACCTCGGGCTTCAGTTTGAAGGCGAACAGCGGGAGACCCTCGCCACGCGAGACGAGCTCAAACGGCCCGAGCTGCTCAACGCGCTCAGCCATGCCCATGGCGATGTCCCGCCCGGCCTGCTGCACACGGCGGTAGCCATCGCGGCCGAGGCGCAGGAAGTTGTAGTACTGGGCGACGACCTGGGCTCCCGGGCGGGAGAAGTTCAGGGCGAACGTCGGCATGTCACCGCCAAGGTAGTCCACGTGGAACACGAGATCCTCGGGAAGCGACTCGGGATTGCGCCAGACGATCCAGCCCACACCGGGGTAGACGAGGCCGTACTTGTGTCCCGAGGTGTTGATCGACTTCACGCGCGGCACGCGGAAGTCCCACTCGAGGTGCGGGTCGATGAAGGGCGCGACAAAACCACCAGAGGCACCGTCGACGTGCATGGGGATGTCGAGGCCCTTCTCCGCCTGGAGCTTGTCCAGGGCATCCGCGATCTGGGCGACCGGCTCGTAGACCCCGTCGTAGGTCGAGCCGAGGATCGCCACCACACCGATGGTGTTCTCGTCGCACGCGGCAACCGCGCCCTCGGGGGTCATGTAGGTGGCATCGGCGCTGACAGGCACCAGGCGCATCTCGACATCCCAGTAGCGGGCGAACTTCTCCCAGCAGATCTGGACATTCGAGCCCATCACGATGTTCGGCTTGTCGCTGGGCTTGCCGGCGGCCTTCTGGCGGTCGCGCCAGAGCCACTTCAGCGCCAGCCCGGCAAGCATGCATGCCTCGCTGGACCCGGTCGTCGAGCAGCCGGTCGCCTGCTCGTGCGAGGGCGAATTCCAGAGCCGCGAAAGCATGTTGACGCAGCGCATCTCGAGCTCGGCGGTGCGCGGGTACTCGTCCTTGTCGATCATGTTCTTGTCGACGGCCTCGGCCATCAGCTTCGCGGCCTGCGGCTCCATCCAGGTGCTCACGAACGTCGCGAGGTTCAGGCGCGCGTTGCCGTCAAGCATCAACTCGTCGTGGACGACCTGGTAGGCGGTGTCGGCATCCATCTCCACGTCGGGGATGTCAAGTCGAGGGACCTGGCCCATCTCGCCCGAACGGCAGAACTGCGGCTGGATGCTGACCGGTATCGCCTCTTCAGTGGATGACTGCTTGTGCAGCGCCATACCTGCTCCTCCCCTGTTGTTGATGGCCAACATGGCCTCGCCGCCGGATCATCTCACGATGCCGCCCTCGGCCACATGCGGGAAGATCCACGCATGAGCCGCGAGCGATGGATGGCTGCCTTCTTCGCGGTCGGATCGACCTGCTTCCTCCTCGGCCCGTTCCCCGGCTACATGTCGCTTGTCGGCGAACGGGCGGACGCGATCACCTTCTTTGCCGGCTCGATCCTGTTCACCATCGGTGGCGCCCTGCAGACCTCGCTGGCCGCGGGCGAGCGCCTCACGCCGGAGGGCCGTGCCCCATGGCTGGCGGCGACGATCCAATCTGCGGGGACCCTGTTCTTCAACGTGACGACCTACCAGGCGATGCATCACGCGCTCTCCGATCCCGGATACGACCGGCTCGTCTGGCGGCCCGACGCGCTCGGCTCGATCTGTTTCCTCGTCTCGGGCGTGATCGCCTATCGGGCCTCCGAGCGGCGCGGCTGGCTTCCCGTCAAAGGCGCCGCCGGGTGGTGGGAGCCCTCGGTGAACCTTCTGGGATGCATCTTCTTCGGGATCTCGGCCATCGCCGGCTACGTCGTTCCCTCCACCGGCTCGATAGTCGATCTGGCTGCCGCCAACGGAAACACGGCGCTGGGGGCGGCATGCTTCCTGGCCTGCGCCCTGGCGACGCTCTGGACGGGACGCACGCTCAAGTCCCCGCGCCTGCGACGCCTGCACCGGCTCGAGACCGCCGTCAAACGCGATGTCGAGCGGGTAGTCTGAAACAGCTCTGCATCCCATCCGCATGCCGAGCCGCGTTTGCGGGTATCGGTTGAGCGAGAGGAGTTGGCATCCTCGAAAAATGGCATCGACGGATACAGGGGCAGCGGCATTCACGCCGCAGAGAACGAGCACCGAGCCGCTGACGCGGCCCCCGCTCCCTGACGGTCCGTTCCTGGTGCTCGGCCTGCGCAGAGCAGGCGTGGCAGCGGCCGAAGCGCTCGCCGGCCGTGCCGACGGCGCCGATGTCGCGCTCTGGGATGACTCCCCCAGCGTTCGATCGAGGGTGAGCGGCGTGCTGGGCGAGGGCTACAGGGTCGTGGACAGCGACCAGGACCTTCGCGGGATCGGGTCGGTCGTCAAGAGCCCCGGAATCGCCCCCGAGCACCCCCTGCTCCTCGAGGCGCGGCGTCTGAGCCTGCCCGTCCTCGACGAGCTGGAGCTCGGCTGGCAGCTGACAACCGCGCCGATGCTCGCCGTGACCGGAACCAACGGCAAGTCGACGACCGTCGCCCTGCTCGCTGATGTTCTGGGGGCACACGGGCTCGACGCCTCGGTCGCCGGCAACGTCGAATCGATTCAGGGCGGGCCCCTCTCAGCTCTCACGGCCGGTTCGGGCTATGTCGTGGCCGAGGTGTCCAGCTTCCAGGCGGAGTCCCTCGTCGAGCTCCTGCCTCAGGCCGCGATCTTCACGAACCTGACCCCCGATCACCTTCAACGCCACGGGACGATGGAGGCCTACGCCGAGGCCAAGCGGCGCCTGTTCGTCAACGGCGGACGTGCCGTCGAGCTGGGGGTGCTGAACGTTGACGATCCGCTCGGTCGAAGACTGGACGAGGAGGTCAGGGCCCGCGGCGGGCGCACACTGACCTACGGCAGCTCCCCGGGAGCCGACTACCGGCTCGTGAGCTGCAGGTCACATGCCCGGGGGAGCCTCATCGAGCTCCGGACGCCGGCGGGTCCGATCGCGCTCCCGACAGGAATGCCCGGATCGCACAACGCAGCGAACGTGGCCGCGGTGCTCGCGCTGGCGGACGGACTGGGCCTCAGCCGCTCCGAGACGCTCCAGTCGCTCTCGCACACCCGCCTGCTCGAGGGACGCCTCGAACGTGTGGATGCGAGCCAGCCCTTCGAGGTGATCGTCGACTTCGCGCACTCGCCCGACAGCATCGACCGGGTCCTCGAGCTCCTCGGCTCGATCGCCAAGGAGAATGCCGGCCGCCTGATCACGGTCCTCGCGATGGCACCGACGGGCGAGCGGCTGACCCGCGAGGCCTGCGGGCGGATCGCCCGCGCCCGCGCCGATCATCTCCTGCTCAGCGCCTGGTCGATCAGGGGAGAGCCGCAACTGTTGTCCCTCGAATGGGTCCTCGCCGGCGCCAGAGCGGCAGAGGGAGGCGAACTGGAGGTCGTGATCCAGCGGCGTGCCGCGATCGCGCGGGCGCTCTCGCTCGCCCGCCCGGGCGACGTGGTGGCGATCATCGGGCGCGGCCCGATCAAGACGCTGGCGCTCAGCAACAAGGGCGGCGTGGAGCACTTCGACGATCGCGAGGTCGTGCGCGAGCTGCTCCGGCGAGGCGCCTAGCGCGGAGGCCGGGTGGCTCGTCGGCGTCCGCGAAGACGGTCCAGGGGCATCGCCAGCCCCTGCGCCCAGCGATAGCGGCGGGTGGCGAGACCCTCCTCGAGCTTCCTCACGTCTCCTTCGAGCTCGGCGACCCGCGCGAACGCGCGGTCGAGTTCGGCGTCCAGGACCTTCACGCGATCGATCGCATCCTCCGCCTCCGTCAGATAGCGATCGCGCTCCGCTCGGGCCCGATCGGCCTCGAGCGACTTCCTCATCGCCTGGTCATACATCCGCCACTCCAGGCGCATCAGACGGGCGAGCTCCTCGAGCTGCGCGGGAGGCGCGGGAGCGCACGTGTCCCCCGCCGAGTCGGCGTTGGCGTCCCTGCCCTCGCCGAACCGCCGTATCAACTGCACCAGCTCAACGGCGTGCGTCCGGGCGCTGTGGGCGCTGGCCAGGTCTCGGTTGGCCTCGCCCATACCGGGCTCCCAGCCGGCGAGCTCCTCGGCCAGTCCCTCCACGGTCGCGGCGGGGGATTCGCTCAGGCCGGCAAACCCGTCGGCCTCCAGATCTGGGTAGGAGCCGACTGTTATCCAACCCCCTGCGCCGAGGACACCGAAGACGTAGACAGCCCTGCCGGCGGCCATCGCCTCGACGGCACTGCGTCCGAGCCCGACGACGATGTCCGAAGCGCCGATCGCATCCTCTGGAGATGCGTGCGGCTCTGTGGTCGTGCCGATCCAGGTCACGTCGTATCCGGCTCGGGCACATGCCTCCTCGAGCATGCGCCCGCGCGCCCCGCCGACGTAGTTAGTCGTCACGAGGACGCGCTTCGCCAGCGAGCCGGGTTGAGCAAGGTCGCGATAGCGGGACAGCTCGACGGGCTGGCGCAGCCGGGTCACGGGCGGGTGCCAGGCTCGCGCGCGAACCCAGTCCCCGACACGGTCGTTGAGCGCGACGACCCCGTCGCATACTCCTGTCAGCTGCGGCGGCTCGTGCAGGACATGGTCGCGCGAATGGGCGACGAACAGGCGCACAGCATCCGGATAGGAGGCCGTGAGCTCCAGGCAGGTCGCTGCGTCCTGGGCAAGGATCGCGTCGCAGTGCTCGGGAAGGTCATCCCGGCCGAACACCTGCAACCCCTCACGGCGAGCCAGTGCGGCCATCGCGCCGGGCCGCGGTGAGTAGATCGCCGTCTGGTGTCCGAGCCGATCGAGCTCGTGCGCGACCGTCCGGGTATAGGTCTCCATCCCGCCGAAGGCATCGAAGTTCTCGGTGCTCACCATGACGCGCACTGGAAGCTCAAGCTACCAGCGGGCCGGTTCATACTGGGCCAGGCATGATCAGTGAGTTGAAAGCGCGCGGGGCGAGGTGGTGCACGAGAAGGCTGTTCCCGCTGCTCGCGGCGGCGGGACTGATCCTGATCGGGATGGCGACAACGACGCTCGCCGAGCCGAAGATGCTCGGCACGGCCGCATGGTCGCTGCCAGACGATCTGTGGGGCACGATGGTCGCCGCGCAGCGACTGGTGCATCTGCATCCGGGCGGGCTCTACACGCAGCCGACGGCGTTGATCACCTTCCCCGGAGCAGCCGTCGTCCTCGCGCCCCTCGTTGCCCTGACGGACGCCGCCGGGCTGTCGCTCGCCCATCAGTCCCCCGGCAACGGCCAGCCCGTCGTCTGGCTGGTGGCGGGGCCCTACACGATCGCCATCTCCGCGGTGGCTCTCCTGGCCGCGGACGCGCTCGCGGAGCGCATGGAGGCGAGCCGGGTGAAGCGCGCATTCCTCGCGGGCGCCGGCGCGCTCCTGCTGTGGAGCGTGGCGGTCGAATGGGGCCACCCGGAGGATGCGATTGCCGTGGGGCTGCTGCTGTTCGCCATCCTCGGCCTGTCGGGGGGACGCCACGTCCGGGCAGGCTGGCTGACAGGATTGGCGATCGCTGTTCAGCCACTTGTGCTGTTGGCGGTTCCGATCATGCTGGCGACACTTCAGGCGCGGCGGCTGGCCGGCTTCCTGGGACGGGCGGCCGCTCCCGCCGCCGCGCTGCTGGGCGTTGCCGCAGCAGCCAACTGGGGAGCCACCCTTCACGCGGTCACGAGCCAGCCGAACTGGCCGGCCGTCGATCACCCGACCCCCTGGACCCCCCTGGCGCCGCACCTTGCCGGCGGAGCGGTCGCCGGCGGCCCCGGCAGGGTCGTCGCAGTGCTGTTGGCGTGCGCATTCGCACTGGTCGTCCGCCGCACGCTCGCCTCGACGCGCACAGGTGATCCGTGGACCCTCCAAACACTCCGCGACCTGCTGTGGTGGACCGCCGCGGCGCTGGCCGTCCGCTGCGCGTTCGAGCCGGTCATGGTCGCCTTCTACCTCTGGCCGGGGCTGGCTGTGGCGCTGATCGCCTCGACATGGAATTGGCGGGCCCTGATCACAACCTCCGCGATGGCGGTGATCGTGTCCTTCGGGGCACAGTCGGAGTGGCGGAGCCCATGGGGCTGGTGGGGGTTGATGGTCAGCGGCCTGGCATTGACCCTGCTGCTCGCGGGGCTCCCTGCGAGGAGGGGGCTCAGACCTGGTCGGCGTAGAAGCCGAGCCGGGCCAGGGGCTCGACCAACTCCTGCTCCTCGTATGCGAGGTGCGACAGCAGAGTGTCGGTCAACAGGTCCACTGCACGCTGCAGGCCAGTGAAGTCCTCGGGGTTGCCGATGTGGTGCACAAGCGCCGAATCGACCCCCTCGATGGCGTCGTGAATGACCAGATGCTCGTCGCCGAGTCTCTGGATCACAGGCTCGAGCCCGGGGTCGGAGCGAATGAGATGGGGGAAGACAGCTTCGTCCTCCAGCCCGTGGTGACTTGCCACCGCGAAGCAGTAGCGCGCACAGAAGGCGCCCAGCGTCCAGTCGTTCTGGCGCAGGGCCATCGTGTTGAGGGCCGAGCGTGCCTCGCCGGCCGTGATGGCGCCGTCGCGGACCTGGGTGAGGATCGAGCGGAGCTCCTCGAGCTCGCGGCGCAGCATGTCGTGAACGTCGATCAGATGCTGCCCCGTGGCGCGGCCCGCGTCGGTGTAGCTGATCTCGGCGCCCGACGGCTCGCGGCGAGGTCTGGAGCTCTCATCCCAGGGAGGTTGATCGAGCAGGCGCGTCCCGTCATCCTCGGTCGGCTTGACACCGAGACGCTCGTACTGTGCGGCGCGCGATGCGCTGTCCTCGTTCACGGCGGCAACGGTAGCGGCGGTTGACACTGAATGGCGGCTGTGGAATCCTGACGACGTCGAGCGGCGGGCCGAGGGATCGTGCGTGTCGACATCAACAGGAGGGGACAAAATGGGGATGCGCGACGCGGGCGAGAATCGTCTGGCTGTGGGCGACGTTGTATTGGGCGAGAACTCGATCGCGGCAGGGGGCCTTTCGGCTCGTGTGGTCAAGCGCTTCGTCCCGATGGTCCTGGTCCTTGCCCTTTGTCTCGTGACGGCCGCGAGCGCATCGGCTTTCAGCGCGCATGGAAGCGCTGAACAGGTCTATGTCACAGGCCTCGCGCCGGGCGCGCAGATGGCGCTGCTGAACTCGAGCGGCGAAACGGTCGCCACGAAGTCCGCGGACTCGATGGGAGGGTTGCTGTTTCGCAACGTCACGCCTGGAAAGCGCTACCGGGTCCGTCTGATCTCGAACAGCGAAGAATCGGAAAAGTTCACCGTCCACACGAAAGCCGCGAAGCCGTGGACCCGCAGCATCTACAAGCAGTCGATCCCCAGTAGCGGGTACGGGTACCTCACGACTCGCGACGGCACGAAGCTCGCGATCGACGTCCACCCCCCGACGATCGCGTCCTCGAAACACAAAGGCGCGGTGCCGACCCTGATCGAATACTCCGGGTACGGCTACGCCAACCCGGCGGGCCCCGAAAGCGGCCTGGCCGCACTGGCCAACAACATGGGCTTCGCCGTGGTCGACGTCAACATGCGCGGCAGCGGCTGCTCGGGCGGCGCCTTCAACTACTTCGAAGCACTTCAGAACCTCGACGCCTACGACGTGATCCAGACGATCGGTCACCAGTCCTGGGTCCTGCACCACAAGGTCGGGCTGTTCGGCATCTCCTACGGCGGGATCAGCCAGCTCTTCGCCGCCCAGCTCCGTCCGCCGGCGCTGGCGGCGATCGCGCCGCTGTCGGTGCTCGACGCATCGGCCTCGACGCTTTACCCGGGCGGGGTCCTCAACACCGGTTTCGCCCTGCCATGGGCCGAAGAGCGCCAGTTCGACGCCCTGCCGGCGGGCCCCACGACCGGCGAGCACTGGGCCTACGAACAGATCCAGAAAGGCGACACGACCTGCGCGTCCAACCAGGACCTGCACGAAGAGGCGACGAACCTGCCCGCGGAAGTCAAAGAAAACGCCACCTACAACCCGTCGGTGGCCGACGCGCTTGACCCGATCACGTTTGTCCACAACATCAACGTGCCGACCTTCGTGGCATGCCAGTGGCAGGACGAGCAGACCGGTGGGCACTGCGCTGATCTGGCGGAGCACTTCACGGGAACCGAACGCAAGTGGTTCACGTTCACCAACGGGGTGCACGGCGACTCGCTCGATCCGTACACGGTCAACCAACTGGATGACTTCCTGGAGTTGTTCGTCGCCCGTCAGGCGCCGATCGCCAACGGAGCGACGCTGCATACGATCGCGCCGATCGTCTATCAGGCCGCGTTCGGCCTCCCCGCGGGAGACCAGATCACGCTTCCGCCGGACCCGATCCAGGAAAAGAAGAAGTACTCCGAAGCGCTGGCAGCCTTCACTGCGCTGCCGCAGATCCGGGTGCTGTTCGACAACGGTGCGGGGACCTCGCCGACAGGCAAAACGATTGCCGGCGACCCCTACCCCGGGTTCGAAAAGTCCTTCTCGGCCTTCCCGGTACCGGGCACGGAAACCCGCTCCTGGTACCTCGGAGCGGGCGGCGCCCTCAATGAAGCGCCCGCAGGCTCCGAAGGGGTCGACTCCTACACCTCTGACGCCAACGCCACCCCGCTGACCGACTACACCGGCGGCACCGGCCCGGGCGGTCTCTGGGGCAACGCCTCGCAGTGGAAATGGAACTGGACCCAGCCGCCGGCCGGCTCGGCCGTCTCCTACGTGTCGGCACCGCTCGCTGCCGACACGACCGCCGTCGGTGGGGGAGCCGTCAACCTGTGGGTGAAGTCATCGACGCCCGATGTCGACCTTCAGGCGACGATCAGCGAGGTCCGACCGGACGGTAATGAGACGTTCGTGCAGAACGGCTGGATCCGCGCCAGCGAGCGCAAGCTCGCCACCACCTCGGAAAACCTGTTCAAGCAGGAACCGACGGCGGTTGAACCGATCCCGACGTTCCTCGCCTCCGACAAACAGCCGATGCCCGCCAGCGAATTCGTACCGGTCACGATTCCGCTGTATTTCCAGGGCCATCCCTACCGCGCAGGCTCGCGCATCAGGGTCACCGTCTCGGCTCCCAACGGCAACCAGCCCGTCTGGTCTTTCAACCAGACGCAGCCGGAATCGAGCACGGCCAACGTGTCGATCGCCTTCGGGCCCGGCATGCCTGCCAGCCTCACCCTGCCGATCGTGCCGGGGGTCAGCGTGCCGACCGGTCTTCCGGCGTGCCCGAGTCTGCGCAACGAGCCCTGCCGGACCTACCAGCCATACGTGAACAACGGCTCCTGAGGAGTCGCGCGACGTTCAGCGGTCGAGGCGGGCGAAGAAGCCCGCCTCCGCCTGCCCCAGAGGAGTGGCGGGCCGGTCCCCGTGCAGGTACTCGGCTGCGATGGCTCCCCAGTCGGCGCCCGCTCGGAGCTGGCGAAGGACGATCGCGACGATGCCGTGCATCCTCCGGATCAGCATCGCCTCGGGCGGCAGGGTGAACTGGTTGACCTGATCGCGCGCCAAGGAGCGCTCCTCGCTGCCACGAGGGGCTCGTTGCTCCTCGCCACGACCGTCATCGGGCGAGAACCGTCGATCGCCCGGAATCGAGTACCAGCTGATCGCGTTCCGCATCAGTCGCAGGGCGAACTCCTCATCGACCGCATCGGCTCGCTCGGCAGGGAGATACCCGCCCGACAGCAGGGCGCTCTTCAGTGCCGGTGCGTCCTCCTCCCGGACGGCCAGGGCGATCGCTCGCTCGGCGGCGACGCGCTCTTGGGCGACGTGGCGAACTAGGCCGAAGTCGAGGAAGCAGACACGGCCGCCGGGGGTGAGCAGGTAGTTGCCGGGGTGAGGGTCGCCCAGGGCGATCCGGTCGCGATAGAGCAGCCCGAAGTGGAGCCGGAAGACGATCTCGGCGTAGCGGTCGCGCTGCTCCTCATCGGCCTTGCGCACCGCCTCGAACCCTTCTCCCTCGACGTACTCCGAGACGAGCACGCGGCGAGTCGAGAGGTCCGTCCGGACCGCCGGCACCTGGACGAAGGGATGCCCGCGCATCAGGCGCCCGATGCGTCGCTGATTCTGGGCCTCGAGCTCATAGTCGAGCTCCTCGGCGATGCGCTCGCGCATCTCCCCGGCCATCGCCTTGGCGTCCAATCCGGGAGCCAGGCGCTTGACGAGCGGCAGCAGCAGGGTTGCATTGCGAAGGTCCGTCTCGACCGCCTCGGCCACCCCCGGGTACTGGATCTTGACGGCCACTTCCTCGCCATCGACGGTGGTGGCGCGATGCACCTGGCCGATCGATGCCGCGGCGAAGGCCTGTTCGTCGAAGTCCCGGAAGACTCGCCCGATCGGGCCTTCGAACTCCTGGCGCATCAGCTTCTCCAGATCAGCGAACCGAACCGGCGGAACGCTGTCCCGAAGAGCGGCGAGGCGTTGCTGCAGCTCATCGCGCTCATCCTCGGGAAGACCGTCGAAATCGACCATCGAGATCATCTGGCCGATCTTCATCGCTGCGCCGCGCATCTGGGAGAGCTGGTCGACCAACTGTCCGACGAGCGCGGCGGTCCGCTCGCTTTCGGCTGAGGCGGCCCGCTCTGGCGTGCGCACCCGGTTGGCTGTGCGCATCCCGGCCCAGCGCAGGCCCTGGCCCGTCACGAGGCCACCGACGCGAGCCGTACGTGCGAGCCGGCCGGTGGGTAGCTTGCCCGCCTCGGGCGGATCGTCGGGACCGGGACTCACCCACCGAGCCTAGCTGGAGACCCCAGCCTCACCGTCCCGCTCAGCGTCGAATAGGATCGCTTCGATGGGCCGACGCTTGACGGAAGCAGGAACGTCTGTCTCGAGCGCTGAGCGAAGCGGCCGCGTCGAGACGCCGATCCGCGCTGCCGAGCTGGTGGCGGCACTCTCGATCGCCACCGACCTCGGGACCGGACAGCCGCTTGAGCACGCCGTTCGCTCGGCTGTGCTGGCGGTCAGGCTCGGAGAGCTCGCGGGCGCGTCCGCGGAAGATCTCGCCGACACCTACTACGTGGCGCTGCTGCATGCCTCCGGCTGCACCTCCAACGGACACGAGGCCGGGCAGCTGTTCGGAGACGACATCGCCCACCGCGCCGCTTTCTACCTCATCGATCCCACGAAGCCCGACGAGGTGCTGGAGTTCTATCGCGCGTTCGTGGGACTCGGGCGGCCGCCGGATGTTCGCGCGAAGATGCTCGAACAGGCGATCGCCGAAGCCGGTCCCAGGGCTCGTGAATCGCTCGAAACCATGTGCGAGGTCGCGCAGCGCTTCGCCGGCTGGCTGGGACTTCGTCCGAGCATCAGGGAGGCATTGGAGTACGTCTTTGCGCGCTGGGACGGACTCGGGCTTCCGGCCGCGGGGGGCGAGCAGATCCCGATGTCGGTCCGGCTCCTCCATGTCGCGAAGGACGCCTCGCTGTTCCTCTCCGCCGCCGGCCCGGACCGAGCGTGCGAGGTGCTGCATGAGCGCTCGGGGAGCGCCTACGACCCGCGCCTGGCGGAGCTGGCGGTGGCCAACCTCCACGAGATGCTCGAGGAATTCGACGAGTCCCGCATGTGGGCCCATGCGCTCGCCATCGAGCCCTCGCCGCCGGTCTGGCTCCAGGGCGAGGAGATCGACCAGGGCTTCGCGACGATCGCCGCCATCACCGGTCTGAAGACGCCCTGGCTGCGCGAGCACTGCGTCGCCGTCGCCGAGCTGGCCGAGGCTGCCGCCTGGCGAGCGAATCTGGACGAGGGCGAGGTCACACTCATCCGTCGCGCTGCGCTGGCGCACGACCTCGGCCGGGTCGGCGTGCCGAACTCGATCTGGGAGAAGCCCGGGGAACTCGGCTTCGGCGAGTGGGAGCGGGTGCGCATGCATGCGCACTTCACCGAACGGGCCTTTGCGCAGTCGACGGCACTGGCACGGATCGGCCAGATCGCCGGATCGCATCACGAGCGCCTCGATGGCTCCGGATACCACCGTGGCGTACGGGCGCCCGAACTCGACCAGGCAGCCCGCATCCTCGCCGCGGCCGACTGCTACGTCGCGATGCGCGAAGCGCGCCCCCACCGGCCTGCTCTCGATGCGCCTGGGGCCGAGGCCGAGCTGATGCGCGATGCGAGCGAGGGTCGACTCGACCCGGATGCCGTCGCCGCCGTCCTCGGGGCAGCCGGGCACCGGATCTCCAAGCGCCGGCAAGACCTTCCCGGTGGAATCACGCCGCGCGAGCTCGAGGTGCTGCTGGCGCTTGTGCGTGGCGACTCCAACCAGATGATCGGCGACGCCCTTGGCATCTCAGTGAAGACGGTCGGCCATCACGTCCAGCACGTCTACGAGAAGGCCGGAGTGCGCAGTCGTGCGGCAGCCACGCTTTGGGCCTTTGAACAGGAGCTGGTTTACCCCGCATAGGGCGTTCGCCCGATGTGCAGGCCTCCGAGCCGCCGGATACTCGCCTCGACATCGGCACCGACAAGCGGCGTCGAGCATCGGAAAGAGGCTGAGATGTTTCTGGCAACCACCACCGTCGAGGACTTCGAGCGCTTCGAGCGGGTCTTCTCCACAAAGGGCGCCGACAAGCGCCGCGAGCATGGCTCCAAGGGCGCCCAGGTGTTCCGCGACCCCAACGACGACAGCCGGGTCTGGGTCGTGTTCGACTGGGATGCCGAGGGCTGGCAGAACTTCGCCTCGGACCCCGAGGTCCCGCCGATCATGCAGGAGGCCGGGCACCAGGGCCGTCCTCAGGTCGCCGAGCGCGGCGGCAGCTTCGACGCCTGACGCGCCACAAACCGATCGAGAAAGGACAAGGCAACATGGGAACACCGACAGCTTCATTGGAACGACCCATCAGGTTGGGCGTGATCGCCGACCTGACGGGACCGATGTCCTTCATGGGCATCGCCGACGCCAACGTCGCACGGATGGTCGTCGACGAAATCAACCTCGCCGGCGGTCTCCTCGGCCGCCACATCGAGCTGTACATCGAGGACTCGGAGACGACTGACGAGGCCGCCTCCGCGGCGGCGGCAAAGCTGGTCGGCGAGGTGGGCGTGGACGTCCTCTTCGGCGGCATTCTCAGTTCGACGCGTCAGGCCATCAAGGCCAACGCCGTGACCGAGGGTCGGACGTTGTACATCTATCCCGAGCAGTACGAGGGACAGGAGTGCGACCCGCTGATCTTCTGCACCGGCCCCGTGCCCGCGCAGCAGGTCGACCCGCTGATCCCCTGGTTGATCGAGAAGACCGGCGCCAGGCGCTTCGCCCTGCCGTCGGCCGACTACATCTGGCCTCGGATCATGAATGAGAAGGTCCGTCAGATCGTCACCGCCGCCGGTGGAGAGATCGTCGAGGAGGACTATTACCCGCTGGACCACACCGACTACAGCGACGCCATCGAGAAGATCATGTCCCGTGGCGCCGAAGTGGTCTTCAACACGATTGTCCCGCCTGCTGTGGTGCCGTTCTTCCAGCAGCTGCACGAGGCGGGCTTCACCTCACGGGGCGGGCATCTCGTCTGTACCTATTTCGACGAGAACTGCCTGAACCTCGTCCCGGCCGAGCAGGTCGAGGGCCTCTACAGCTGCCTGGACTACTACCAGGACGCCGAGGATCCCTTCAGCCGCGAGCTGCTCGACCGCTACAACAGGCGCTACCCAGGTGGCGCGATGTTCACAGGGGGAGGAGCATGCTCGGGGATGTTCCGCGGCATGAGGCTGTGGGAGGCCGCCGTTCGCGAGGCCGGCTCCCTGGACCAGGGCGAGGTGATCGAGGCGCTCGACCACGCCAAGATCTCAGTCGGCCCGGGAGGTCCGGCGGAGATGGTGCCCGGTCAGCACCACGTGCGGATGAACATGTTCATCGGCCAGGTACAGGGCGGCACGGTCAAGACGATCAAGCAGCTGGGCGTCATCGAGCCCGATGAGCAGATCGTGCCGGCGGTCGCGCTCACGCGCGCCTGAGCGCGGGACCTGGGGGCCCGGCGGCGATCGGGCCCCCAGCCTCGTGGTAGCTTGACGGCCGTGTCGCCAAGCAGCCGTTCCCGGCTCCGAGTGCGATGGGTGGCGGTGGCGGCGCTCGCATTGGTCGTCGTAGCGGTGTTGGCCGTTTTGGTGAGCGGCAGCTCGTCGCCGACCACCGGCTATGACATCTCCTTCCCCCAGTGCTCGGGCTCCTA
>Ga0265327_10003471_pt1 | contig 14999 bp, 8 predicted proteins | sample 41621metaG_FD_202089 | JGI IMG/M metagenome (GOLD analysis project Ga0265327, IMG submission 202089) | Rhizosphere microbial communities from Carex aquatilis grown in University of Washington, Seatle, WA, United States - 4-16-21 metaG | ecosystem: Host-associated > Plants > Roots > Rhizosphere >... | reverse complement strand
TCCGCCTCCTCCAGACCAGCCTGAACCTCGCCCTGCGTGCTGGCGAGCCGACCGCGCTCGTGATCTTCTCCGCCGGTCCCGGCGAGGGCAAGTCCACCACGCTCCGGCAGCTCGCCCTGAGCATGGCGGCGGCGGGCGAACGGGTGCTCCTGATCGATTCCGACGTGCGGCGCCCCACCCAGCACCGGCTCGCGCAAATCCCGCGGGAACCCGGCCTGACGGACGTCCTCGTCAACAAGGTCCCGTGGGCGGCCGCCCTCAAGCGCGACCCGGCCGGTCCGCTCGACCTCATGCCGGCGGGCGCCGCGGGCGGCGTCACCCTCAGCCTCCTCTACGCCAACAAACTCCGCGAACTGGTGGCGGAATTCAAGACCCGCTACGACAAGATCCTGTTCGACTCACCGCCGATCATCGGGGTCAGCGACGCCTCCGTGCTCGCCAGCATCGTCGACGGCGCCGTTCTCCTGATCCAGCACCGGCGCAACCCGGCCAGCATGGTCCTGCGGGCCCAGCAGATCATCGCCGGGCTCAAGGCTCCCATCATCGGGGTCATCCTCAGCCAGGTGCCCACCGGCACCGGGGAGGACTACGGTTACTACACCAGCAACTATTCCTACTATTCCCACGACAACGCCGGAGCCGCCGGCGGCGAGCCGGACGGCCGTGCCGCCGAACGGCTCGAACTCACGGAAAAGCCCGCGCGCAAGGACAAGCAGTGATTCCGACGCGCGGGGAGCCGACCGGGTGAGACGGGTTGGCCGCGGCGCCTTTTGGTTGGGGGCTGCCGCGCCCGACCGTCCGGCATTCGCCAGAAATTGGAAATTGGGCCACGGCAGGCCCGCTAATGGAAGGGGACGCCGGCACGAGCAGGCTTGTCAGTGACACCCGGGGCCTTTTCACTGGCAGGCTCAAACCATCCATGGCCGAAATCACCAAGAGCTACGAACCGGGCGAGGTCGAAAAGAAATGGTATGCGGCCTGGCTGCAGAACGGCGTCTTCGAGGGTCGGGTCGACCTGGCGAAGGAGCCGTACTGCATCATGATCCCGCCGCCCAATGTCACCGGCGTGCTCACGATGGGCCATGTGTTGAACAACACGCTGCAGGACATCCTCGTGCGCCGCGCGCGCCTCGAGGGCAAGGCGGTCCTGTGGCTGCCGGGCACGGACCACGCCGGCATCGCCACCCAGACGGTGGTGGAGCGCGAACTGCGCAAGGAAAAGAAGACCCGCCACGACCTGGGCCGCGAGAAGTTCCTCGAGAAGGTCCGGTCCTGGCGCGAGGAAAAGGGCGGCATCATTCTCGAGCAACTGCGCCGGCTGGGCGCGTCGTGCGACTGGAGCCGGACGCAGTTCACGATGGACCCGGGGTATTCCCGCGCGGTCCTCTCGGTTTTCGTCGACCTGTACAAGAAGGGCCGCATCTACCGCGGCAAGCGCATGGTGAACTGGTGCCCCGCCTCGCTGACGGCCCTGTCGGACGAGGAGGTCGAGATGCGGCCGGTCAAGGGTCTGCTGTACCGGGTGCGGTATGAGCTGGCGGACCGGCCGGGCACCTTCATCGAGGTCAAGACGACCCGGCCGGAGACCATCCCGGGCGACGTCGCGATTGCCGTCCATCCCGACGACCCCCGCTACGCGTCCCTGGTGGGCTGCAGGGTGCGCCGCCCGCTCGGGCCGGCGGCGGAAATCCCGATCATCGCGGACGCGGCGGTCGACCGGGAGTTCGGCTCGGGCGCGTTGAAGATCACGCCCGCCCACGACAAGGTCGATTTCGAGATCGGGCAGCGGCACCGGCTTCCGCCCATCGACGTCCTCCATCCCGACGGCACGCTCAACGAGCTGGCCGGTCCCGTCCTCGCGGGCCTCGACCGCTTCGAGGGCCGCAAGAAGGCCGCCGCGCTCCTGAAGGATTCGGGCGCGCTGGTCAGCGAGGAGCCCTACGAGAACAATGTCGGCTATTCGGAGCGGGCCGGGGTTCCCATCGAGCCCCGCCTGACCTGGCAGTGGTGGCTGCGCTACCCGCGCGTCGAGGAGGCCAAGGCGGCCGTGGGCGAGGGCCACATCAAGTTCTATCCCGAGCGCTGGACGAAGGTCTACCTGCACTGGATGGAAAACATCCAGGATTGGTGCATCAGCCGGCAGCTCTGGTGGGGCCACCGCATTCCCGTCTGGTACCGCGTGGGGCTTGACCGGGAAAAGCTCACCGAGGCCGACCTGCGCGACCCGGAAAAGGTGCACGTCTCGCTGGAGGGCCCCCGGCACAAGGGCGACTGGGTGCAGGAGGACGACGTGCTCGACACCTGGGCCTCCTCGTGGATCTGGCCGCTCGCGACGCTCGGCTGGCCCGACGAGCTGGCCATGGCCCGGTCCGGCTACGAGTTCTTCTATCCGACGACGACGCTGGTGACCGGCCCGGACATCATCTTCTTCTGGGTCGCCCGCATGATCATGGCCGGGCTCGAGTACGCCCGGCCGGGCCAGCCGCTGATGCACTGCGTGCCGTTCAAGAATGTCTATTTCACCGGCATCATCCGCGACAGCCAGGGCCGCAAGATGTCGAAATCGCTCGGCAACTCGCCGGACCCGATCAGCCTGATCGACAAATATGGCGCCGACGGCCTGCGTTTCGGCATCGTCTCGATCGCGCCGCAGGGCCAGGATATCCGCTTCCAGGAGGACCGCATCGAGTCCGGCAAGAATTTCTGCAACAAGCTCTGGAATGCCGCGCGCTTCCGCCAGATGAGCGGGCCGATGGCCGACAACTCCACGCTCGCGGGCATCTACGACCGGCTCTCGCCGGAAAAATTCGACGCCGACGACCACGCCATCCTCGACCGGATGCTCGCCACCACGCGCGAGGTGGACCGTTTCTTCGTGGAGTTCGAGTTCAGCGCCGCCGTGCAGGCGATGTACGGCTTCTTCTGGAATGACTTCTGCGACTGGTACGTCGAGGTCTCGAAGACCAAGCTGCAGGCGCCCGACCTGAAGGCCAACTGCCTGGCGATCCAGGATCTCGTCCTGCGGCAGACGCTGCTGATGCTGCACCCGTTCATCCCGTTCATCACGGAGGAACTCTGGCACTTGCTCGGCTACGGCCCGGCAGGCAAGTTCCTGGAGGACGCGCGCCTGAACAACGCCTCGCAATTCGCCATGGTCGGCGCCTCGCACGGCCTGGTGATCAACCGGGACGCCGCGGCGGAGGTCGAGCGGATCAAGCAGACCGTTTCCCTGGTGCGCGCGCTCAAGGCGGAAAACAGCGAGTCGGCGAACAAGCACGCGACCTTTGTGGTCGAAGCCGCGGACCGCCAGTGGACCGCCATCGAGGCCAACCTGGCCGTGCTCAAGCGCATGCTGGGCGCCGACGCCATCACCCGCGGCCCGATGTCTCCCAATGCGCCGGTCTGCATCACGGCCCACGGTTCGTGGAACCTCCTCCGGCAGGTCAAGGGTGACGTGGCGGCGGAGCGGGCCCGGCTGGCGAAGGATCTCGCGGCGATCGAGAAGCACATCGCCGGCACCCAGGCGCGGCTCGCCAACGAGGCCTTTGTCACCAAGGCGCCGCCGGCGGTGCTGGCCGGCGCCCGCAAGCAGCTCGCCGAACAGCAGGCGATGCGCGACGAGGTCGCGCGGCTGCTCGCATCGCTGGGCTGAACGCGGGCATTCCGGATGATGCGTCGACTCGAGCCAACCTCCACGGGCGGGAGCGCGCGCCATCGTCCGGGTTTCTTCATTTCCATCGGTGGTCAACTGAAGTGTTCCCCTCTGCATCCATGAAAACGCGCCTGTCCGTCCTGCTCGCCGGCCTGCTCCTGCTGGCCGTCCGCCTGGCCGCCGCCGACTACCCGGCGCCGGTCGAGGGCGATGTGGTTCTAAAGGATTTCAAGTTCCGCTCGGGCGACGTCCTGCCGGACCTGCACATCCACTACCGCACGGTCGGGACGCCGCAGCGCGACGCCGCCGGGGCGGTGGTCAACGCGGTGCTCATCACCCACGGCACCACCGGCAGCGGCGCCCAGTTCATCCGGCCGGAGTTCGCCGGCGAGCTCTTCGGCGCCGGCCAGCCGCTCGACGCGGCGAAGTTCTTCGTCGTGATGCCCGACGGCATCGGCCACGGGAAATCAAGCCGGCCGAGCGAGGGCCGGCATGCCGGCTTTCCGCATTACGGCTACCTCGACATGATCGAGGCGCAGCGGCGGCTCCTGGTTGACGGCCTCGGCGTCCGGCACCTCCGGCTCGTGATGGGCACGTCGATGGGCGGCATGCACACCTGGCTCTGGGGCGAGGTTTACCCCGATATGATGGACGCCCTCATGCCCCTGGCCTCGTTGCCGACGCAGATTTCCGGCCGCAACCGCGTCTGGCGGCGGATGATCATCGACGCCATCCGGCACGATCCCGAGTGGCAGAGCGGGGAATACCGGACGCAGCCGCAGTCGCTGCAGGCCGCGGCCGAGATGCTCTATTTCATGAGCAGCAATCCGGTGCTCCGCCAGCAGGAGTCGCCCACTCTCGCCAAGGCGGACGCGGCGCTGACGGCCTTCGTGGCCAATTACCTGAAGACCGGCGATGCGAACGACGTGCTCTACGCGTTGGAGGCGTCCCAGGACTATGATCCCAATCCGGGCCTCGAGAAGATCCGCGCCCCGTTGCTGGCCATCAATTCGGCCGACGACCTGATCAACCCGCCCGAGCTCGGCATTTTGGAAAGCGAGATCAAGCGCGTGGCCCATGGGCGGGCCGTGGTCATTCCGTTGAGCGACCGGACGCGCGGCCACGGCAGCCACACGATCGCCGCGTTGTGGAAGGACGAACTGGTCCGGCTGCTGGCGGAGACGGGTCCGCGATAATCGGCTGGCTAACCCGCGCGGCCCGGCTCCATTGTGCCTGCGATGAAGAAAGCCTTGATCACCGGGATCACCGGCCAGGACGGCTCCTACCTGGCGGAACTCCTCCTGGCCAAGGGTTACGAGGTGCACGGCATCATCCGGCGCGCCTCGTCGTTCAATACCGGTCGGATCGATCACCTGAAATTCGACCGCCACGCCAACGGCGCGCGGCTGACGCTCCATTACGGCGACCTCGCCGATGCGGTCCAGATGGTCAAGCTCCTCTACGAGCTCCAGCCGGACGAGGTGTACAACCTCGCCGCGCAATCCCATGTCCGCGTTTCCTTCGACGTGCCGGAGTACACCGGGGACATCGACGGCCAGGGCGCGCTCCGGATTCTCGAGGCGATCCGCGAAGCCGGGTTGGTGAAAAAGACGCGGTTCTATCAGGCGTCCTCGTCCGAGATGTTCGGCAAGGTGCAGGCCGTCCCGCAGACGGAGACGACGCCCTTCTGGCCGCGCTCGCCCTACGGCTGCGCCAAGGTGTACGCCTACTGGCTGACGGTGAATTTTCGCGAGAGCTACCACCTGCACGCGTCGAACGGCATCCTCTTCAACCACGAGAGCCCGCGGCGGGGCGAGACGTTCGTCACGCGCAAGATCACGCGCGCCGCGACCCGGATCAAGCTGGGCCTGCAGGACACCCTTTTCCTCGGCAATCTCGAGGCGAAGCGCGACTGGGGCTACGCGAAGGAATACGTCGAGATGATGTGGCTGATGCTGCAGCAGGACAATCCCGACGACTACGTGGTGGCGACCGGCGAGGCCCACAGCGTGCGCGAATTCTGCGAGGTCGCCTTCGGGCTGCTCGAGCTCGACTGGCAAAAATACGTGAAGCTCGACCGGCTGTATGAGCGGCCGGCGGAGGTCGACCTGCTCATCGGCGACCCGGCGAAGGCCCGGCGCCAGCTCGGCTGGGAGCCGCGGGTGCGTTTCCGGGAGCTCGTCCGGATCATGGTGGAGCACGATCTCGGGCTGGCGCGGCGGGAAGCGCAAATTGCGGCGCTGCCGGCGCCGGTGGAGGGGCCGCCGGCATGAAGCTCTTCATCGCGGGACACAACGGGATGGTCGGCGCCGCCCTCGTGCGGCGTTTCCAGCGGGCGCCGGGCGTCAGCCTGGTCTTGCGCTCGCGGCAGGAGCTGGACCTCACGAAGGGCGCCGCGGTGGATGCGTTCTATGCCGCGGAAAAGCCGGATGCCGTTATCATCGCGGCGGCCCGCGTGGGCGGCATCCACGCCAACAACACGTACCCGGCGGAATTTCTTTTCCAGAACCTCGCGATCGAGATCAACTGCATCGAGGGGGCACACCGGGCCGGCGTGCCGCGGGTCCTCGCCCTTGGCAGCTCGTGCATCTACCCGAAGCACGCGCCGCAGCCGATTTCCGAGGAAAGCCTGCTGACCGGGCCGCTCGAGCCGACCAACGAGGCCTACGCCGTCGCCAAGATCACCGGCCTGAAGCTCGCCCAGTATTACCGCAAGCAGTACGGCGTGCTCTTTCACTCCGCGATGCCGACCAACCTCTACGGTCCCGGCGACCACTACGACCTGCAGAACTCCCACGTGCTGCCGGCGCTGATCCGCAAGTTCCACGAAGCGAAGGAGGCCGGCCGGGCGGAGGTGGTGGCGTGGGGCACCGGCACGCCGCGGCGCGAGTTCATGCACGTCGAGGACCTGGCCGACGCCTGCGCGTTCCTGCTGGCCCAGCCCGATCCGCCGGATTGGATCAATGTCGGCACGGGCACCGACGTGACCATCCGCGAGCTCACCGAGCTCGTGGCCGCCGTCATCGGCTATGGGGGCCGGATCACGTGGGACACCTCCAAACCCGACGGCACCCCCCGCAAGCTCCTCGATGTTTCCCGGCTGACCCGGCTCGGCTGGAAGGCCCGCATCGGCCTGCGGGACGGCATCGCCCGGACCTGCGCAGATTTTCTTGCGGAAAAAGCCTCCGGCCGCCTGCGCGGATAGGAGTCCGCCGGCCGGCCGGTGTTTTCCCTTGCGCTGGAGGCCCCGGTGAGGCGCGATAATCGCTTACCGTGATGCACCGCCGCCCCCTCCATGCCTGAAGCCGAGCCCATCGAATCGGTCGAGGTCGTCGACGACACGAAGTCGGCGCGGAAGTCCTTTTGGGGCCATCTCGAGGATTTGCGCACGGCGCTGATCCGTTGCGCGATGGTGGTCGGCGTGGCGCTCATCGTCTGCCTGCTGTTCGTGAACAAGATCATGTGGGTCCTCGAGTACCCACTGCGGCACATCCAGCTTTTTGCGCATCCGAAGCCGACCGTCACGCTCCAGATTGGCGGCGGCAAGCTGGGACCCTACGTCGTGTCGCCGGACCAGTTCGAAGGCCTGCCGCCCGGCGCGGCGCCGCAGGTGGTGTTCCAGGTCGGCACGGCGAAGGTCGGCCAGGAGCAGGTGGTCACGCTCAAGCTCCTGCCGGAGGTGAAGGGTGAGGAGCCCACGCTGGTGCGGCTGCGCAATTTCGGGCCCGCCGAGGCGTTCTTCGTGGCCTTCAAGGTCGCGCTCTACGCCAGCCTCGTGGTGGCCGCGCCGTTCTGGCTTTATTTCATGGGACAATTCATCCTGCCGGCGCTCAACGTCCGGGAAAAGCGATTCCTGCGGGTCTGGCTGGGGTGGGGCGTTGTCCTCTTCGTGGCCGGCGTCCTCGCCACCTACTTCGGCCTGCTGCCGGTCGCCCTGCGCGCGTCGATGGAATATTCCGACCTGCTCGGTTTCCAGTCGGACGAGTGGCGCGCCGAGGAATACGTCAGCTTTTGCACCAACTTCATGCTCGGGATGGGCTTCGGCTTCCAGTTTCCGCTCGTGCTGCTGACGCTCGTCAAGGCCGGCATCATCAACCACCGGCACCTGGCGAAGTACCGGCGCCACGCCATCGTCGCGTCGCTGTTCCTCGGCGCCATCCTGACGACCCCCGAGGTGATCACGCAGATCTCGATGGCGGTGCCGATGTACCTCCTTTACGAGATCTGCATCTGGATCGCCTGGTACTGGGATTGGAAGAAGCGCAAGGCGGCGGCCGCCGCGACGGCCTGATTCGCCGGGCGGCCGAAAGTTTCCGCTTGCGGCGCCGCCGGGCCTGCCAAGGGTGGGGGCTCCTCCATGATCGCACCTGAGACCTTTTCCCACCTCGAGAACATCAAGAAGCGTGCCGGCTACTTGTGGAGGTTTCTTTGACGTCGAACAAAAGCAGCGGGAAATAGAGGCGATGGAGGCCCAGATGGGCGAGCCGACCTTCTGGGACAACAATGAGCGCGCCCAGAAACACATCGGCAAGCTCAACGGCCTGAAGCGGGCGATCGGCGGGGTGGTGGCGTTCAACAAGAAGCTCGACGACGCCGCCGTAATGACGGAGTTGATCGAGTCCGCCGCGCCCAACGAGCAGGAGGCCTACGCCAAGGAGCTCGACCAGGCGGTCGCGACCATGGTCGAGGAGCTCGACCGGCTCGAGATCGCCTCGTTCCTGACGGGGCAGTTCGACAAGAACAACGCGATCCTCTCCCTCCAGGCCGGCGCGGGCGGCACCGAGTCGAACGACTGGGCCGACATGCTTTTCCGGATGTATTCGCGCTGGGCCGAGCGGCGGGGGTTCGAGCTCGAGGTGCAGGACGTGCAGGCCGGCGACCAGGCGGGCATCACCAAGGCCACGATGCTGCTCAAGGGCGAGAACGCCTACGGCTACGCCAAGGCCGAGCGCGGCGTGCACCGGCTCGTGCGCATCTCGCCCTTCGATGCCAACAAGCGCCGGCACACGTCGTTCTGCGCGGTGGACGTGGTGGCCGAGATCAACGAGGAGATCGACATCGAGATCCCGGACAGCGAAATCCGGGTCGACGTCTACCGCTCCTCCGGCAAGGGCGGCCAGGGTGTCAACACGACCGACTCGGCCGTCCGCCTCACCCACGTCCCGACCGGCATCGTGGTCGTCTGCCAGAACGAGCGCTCCCAGATCAAGAACCGCGCCAGCGCGCTGAACGTGCTCAAGGCCCGCCTTTACGAAAAGAAACTCGATGAACAGCGCAGCGAGATGGAGCGGTTTTACGGGGAGAAGGGCGAGATCGGCTGGGGCAGCCAGATCCGCAGCTACGTCCTGCAGCCCTACCAGATGGTGAAGGACCTGCGCACGGGCGCCAGCACGAGCGACACCCAGGGCGTGCTCGACGGCGATCTCGACCGCTTCGTCTACGCCTGGCTCCGGGCGGGCTGCCCGCGCCACCGGAACAAGGACATCCAGATGGAGGATTAGCCGGGGCGATGGGATTTCAGATTTGCGAATTGAAATCCGAGCTTCTGGTTCCCGCATCCCATGCCCGACCTCGCCTACGCCACGATCCACTCGGCGCTCGAAGCGCAGCCGCTTTTCGAGGCGAAGTCGTGGCGTCTCTCGCCGCAAGCCTGGCCCCTCACACCCGCGCAACTGGCCGAGCTGGAGCAGATCGGGACGGCCTGCCTCGAGTTTCACCAGGCCCTCGAGACGCTCTACCTTCGTTCCGCCGCCGGCAAGAATCTCCTTCGCAACAAGCCGCTGGTGACCCCCTGGGTCGCCGATTACCTTGACCGCGGCAAACCGGCCGATCTCGTCCGTCACGCCCGGGATCCGAAGAACCGCGGGGCGTTCCCAACCGTGCTGCGCCCCGACCTGCTCCTGACCGACGATGGCTTCGCGCTCACGGAACTCGATTCGGTGCCGGGCGGCATCGGGCTGACCGCCTTTCTCAACCGCCTCTACGGCGGCGCGAGCGACCCGGCGGTGCTCGGCCATGGCGATGCGATGGTCGAGAATTTCCACCTTTCGCTCGCGGGTCTCCGGCCGGAAATCCGCAACCCGGTCATCGCCATCCTCGTCAGCGACGAAGCCGGCACTTACCGGCCCGAGATGCAGTGGCTGGCCGGGCAACTGCAGCGCCAGGGCCGCCGGGTCCATTGCCTGGGTACCGACATGGTCTTCCCGCTCGGGGGCGAGCTGTTTTTCGACATCGAGGGCACGCCGGAAAAAATCGACATCATCTACCGCTTCTTCGAGCTGTTCGACTGGACCGCACTGAAGGCGGCCCCGCACATTCTCGAGGCGTGGTCCTCGGGGCACGTCGCGATCGCGCCGCCGATGCGCCATTTCCAGGAAGAGAAGCTCGGGCTCGCGCTTTTTCACCACCACCTGCTGGCGGAATTTTGGACCGAGCACCTCAACCGCCGGAGCCTGGAACTGCTCCGGAAGCTGATTCCGCAGTCCTGGGTCATGGATCCCGCGCCCCTGCCGCCCGGGGCCGTGTTGGACGGCCCGCGCGTCGGCGGCCGGATGCTCAACGACTGGCGCGACCTCGCCGGCGCCTCGCAGAAGGAGCGCGACCTCATCATCAAGATCAGCGGCTTCCACGAGACGGCCTGGGGTGCGCGCAGCGTGGTGCTCGGCAGCGATTGCTCGCGGGAGGAATGGCAGGAGGGCGTGGAGCAGGCGCTCAAACTGGCGCCGACGAACCTCCATGTCCTGCAGGAGTACCGGAAACCGAAGCGCCTCCAGCACCCCGTCTTCGATCGCCCGGCAGCCGGCCAGGCCGCCGTCCTGTCGAACGAGGCGGGCCGCCTCCGGCTGTGTCCGTATTTCTTCGTTGTCGGCGGGACCACCCGCCTGTCCGGGGCGCTGGCCACCTTCTGCCCGCCGGACAAGAAAATCATCCACGGGATGCAGGATGCGGCCTTGCTCCCGAGTCGGGTTTTCTCATTAAGTTGAGCCGTGCGCAGCCCCGCCGATTTTCTTCCGAGCTTCCGCCCAACGCCCGCGCTTTCCGCACTTCTTCCCGGCCTTCTGCTCGCCTTCGTCCTGATCCCGGCGAGCCTCCCGGCCCAGCCCCCGCCGCCCGACGTGGCCGCCGTGCGCTCCAAGGCCGAGCACGACCAGCCCGACGCCCAGAACACGCTCGGCAACCTCTACACCGCCGGCCAGGGGGTGAAACAGGATTTTGCCGAGGCGCAGAAATGGTACCGGCGCGCGGCGGAAAAAGGCTACGCTCCGGCGCAGTTCAATCTCGGCCTGATCTTCGAGCTCGGCCGGGGCGTGCCGGTCGACGAAAAGCAGGCCTTCCGCTACTACATGCTCGCCGCCGAGCAGGGCTTCGGCCCCGCCCAGTTCAACGTCGGCAACATGTACGCGGCGGGCCGGGCCGTGCCCCAGGATTACTTCGAGGCCAATGTCTGGTACAAACAGGCGGCCGAAAAGGGCGTGGTGGAGGCGATCTTCAACCTCGGCCTGGTGTACGAGGCCGGGCGCGGCATTTCCAAGGACGAGGCCCAGGCCGCGCGCTGGTACAAGGTCGCGGCCGACCGGGGCTACGCGCCCGCCCAATACAACCTCGGCCTCCTGCACGAGGACGGTCGCGGCGTGCCGCAGGACGACGGCGCGGCGGCCGCCCTCTACCGGGCCTCCGCGGCGCAGGGCTACGCGCCCGCCCAAAACAACCTCGGCCTGATGTACGTCACCGGCCGGGGCGGACTTGTCGCCGACCCGGTGCAGGCCTACGCGCTGCTCGCCCTGGCGGTGGAAAACGGCGTCCCGCCCAAGGGTCGGGACCAGGTGGGAAGGACGCTTTCTCCCGAACAGCTCGAGCTGGCCAGGCAGCGCCTGGCCACGCTGCGCCCCGGCTCCGTCCCGGCCGCCAGGGCCGCCCCGCCCGCCGCCCGCGATCCGGCGGCTGACGAGACCCTCGCCCGCGCCCAGGAGGCCAACAGCCAGCTCGCCGATGCCAATCAGCGCCTCGTTTTCGAGAACGCCCAGCTGGAGAAAAAGCTCAGCCAGGTTGACCAGGACCAGGGACAATTGATCGAGCAACTGCGCGCGCAAAACAGCCGGCTGTCCGACCAGGTGCAGAAACTCATCGCGGACCGGGCCGAGGCTGAACAGCACCTCACGCTCCTCAACGTCCAGCTCAAGGACCTGCAGGAAGAGTCCGCGCACGGCCGGACGCCGGCCGGCGGCGCCCAGGCGCCGGGCGACGGGTCGGCCAAACTGGCGGAAGCCCAGCGCAGCATCACCGAATTGAAGCGCAGCAACGAGCAACTCGGGGCCACCCTCGCCGCGTTGCAGAAGGAACACGACGAGGCGGCGGCGGCGCCGGCCGGGGCGGCGGACGCGGCCAAGGTGGCGAAACTGGTGGCGGACCGGGACGCGGTGATCAGCAACCTTCGCCGCGACAACCAGCGGCTGAACGATGAGGTCAAGGACTCCACCGTGCAGCTCCTCGCGCGGGACCAGCAAATCCGGCGCCTGCAGCGTCCGGCCGCGCCCGTCAAGGAAGCACCCGCGGAGGCCGCAACCCGCGAAGCGGCAGCCAGCCCGACCGGCGCCCGGGACGGGGAGGCGGCGCGCGCGGAAAACGCGCGGCTGCGCGGCGAATCCTCGGCGCAAGCCGCTCGGGCTGACGAATTGCAGAGGCAGTTGGACGGGGCGGTCGCCGCCCGCCAGAAGGCGGAATCAGACAAGGCCGATCTAGAGAAATGGGCCCAGTCCCTGGAGAAGACCCTGAACGAACGCACCGTGGCCGGCCAGGCGGACACCGCGGCGGCCGGGGTGCTGCAGGAACAGCTCGCGCAGCAGAAGCAGCAGCTCAGGCAACAGGCGGCCGAGCTGGCGCAGGCCGCGGACGAACAGAAGAAGCTTCGGGAGGAAAATACGGACCTGAGGAAGTCCGCGGCCACGGTGGCCGATTTGCAGCAGCAGCTCGCGGCCGTGCAGGCGGCGCAATCCGGTACCGCCGACGAGGCGCACCGCCTGAAGGCCGATCTGCTCTCCGCGCAACAACGCCTGCTCGAAAAGGAAACGCGGGTCTCCGAGCTGACCGCCGAGAACCGGCGGCTGGCGGCCAGCCCGCCGCGCGACACCGCCACCGACCTGACGAACAAACTGGCCGAGGCGAACCAGGCGCTCGACCGGAACATGGCGGCCGTCGCGGAACTGACCGCGGCCAACGCCCAACTCGAAAAAGACATCGCGCTGGCGAAGGAACAGGGCGGGCAGACGGCCGCACTCAACCGCGAGGTCGCGCGCCTGCGACAGGCGGCGGATGACGCGGAGGCCCTCCGGGCCGACAATGCGCGGCTGCAAAAGGCGGTCCAGGATGCCGCCGCCATGCAGGTCCGCGCCGACCAATTGGCCCAGGAGAACCAGCGGCTGGCGAAGGCGGCCGCGGACACCCGCGAACTTGACGCCGCGCGCGCGCGCATTGCGGCCCTCGAAAAGGCCGCGGCGGATTCAGCCGGTCTCGCGGCCCAGCTTGCCGATGCCCAGGCCCGGGCGCGCGACGAGAGCGGCCGTCGCGAGACAGCCGTCGCCGCGGTCACGAAGAATCTCAAGGAGAAGGAGTCCCGGGTCGCCGATTTGGAAAGGCAGCTTGAGGACAGCCGGACGGTCACGGTCAGCACTCGGCCGGCGGCCGACGACGGGGCCGCCGCAAAACTCGCCGCGGACCTGGCGGCCGCCAACCAGGTGAGCGACAAGCTGACGGCGCAGGTGGCGGAGTTGACGGCCGCCAACGACAAGTTGGAAAAGGATCTCGAGACCGCGAAGAAATCCGCCGACGCGGCCCTGACGGCCCAGGCGCAGGCGGCGAACGCCTCGCAGGGCGACGCCTACAAGCTTGAGATTGGCACCCTGCAGGCCCGCGTGAAGGAACTGGAGGGCGCGCAGGAGGAGGAGCGCGGCAACACCGCCCGCGAGATCACTGACCTGGCTTCGCAATTGCAGCACGCCCGCGAGGCGAACAAGTCCCTGACCGAGGCCAACCGCGCACTCATGGCCGCCAAGCGGGCGGATGACGCGCCCTCCCGCGCCGATCTGGAAAAATCCCAGGCCCGGGTGAACGAGTTGACGGCGGCCGCCGACGAGTTGCGCCAGCAGAATCAGCAACTGACCGAGGCCAGCCAGCGAGCCACGGCCGAGCGGGATGCTTTGAAATTGCAGCTGGCGGAGGCCCAGAAGGAGGCTGATGCGCACGCGTCGTCCGTGGCCGACCTGACCGGCGCCAACCAGAAGCTGGAGCAGGAGCGCGACGCGCTCAAACGGCAGGTCGCCGGCCTTTCCGGGCAGGTCGCCGCCGCGCAGAAGAGCGACACGACGGCAACCGACAAGCTCGCCGGCGAGAAGGCGGCGCTCCAGGAACGACTCGAGGCGGTCGGCGGACAACTCGTGAAATCGCAACAGGAGAACGAGGAGCTCAAGAAGCAGGTCGCCGCCTCTTCGGAGGCGCTGCAGGTGAAGCGGGACACGATGGACAAGATCCAGGCCGAGCTGACCGCGGCCCAGGCCAAGCTCGACGAGGAGCAGAAGGCCGCGGAGACGCACGGCACGTCCGTGGCCGAACTCACCGCGGCCAACGAAAAACTCACGCAGGAGCGGGACGACCTGCGTCACCAGGTCGAGTTGGACAAGTCCGATGTCGCCCGCCTGACCGAGTCGGCGCGGGCGGCTGAGCAGCATCGCGTCGACGGTGATCGCAGCGCCCAGCAAAACATCGACGCGCTCACGGCGCAGCTTGCCCAGGCTCGCCGCGACCTTGAAAGTGCGCGCACGTCCCAGAGCAGGCTGGCGGAGGCCAGTGCCGCCCAGGAACGCGACCGCGCGACTGTCATCGCCCAGTTGCGCGGCGAGAATTCCGCCCTATCGGCCCGGCTTGTGCAGGCGCAGGGCACGCTCGACCAGATCGCCGCGACCGCCCGGCTCGGCACGCCCGCCGGCCAGATCGCCTCCGGCAATGCGCCGATTCCGGTGGTTTCAACCGCCGTCCCGCCGCCCGCCCGCATCCATACGGTGGCCGAGGGCGATTCGCTTTCCCGGATCAGCCTGCGCTACTACGGCACGCCGAATCGCTGGCAGGAGATCTACAACGCCAACCGCGAATTGCTGCAGGCCAGCAACGTTCTCAAGGTTGGCATGCAGCTCAGGATTCCGTAGCCGCGGCGGAAGCCGGATGGGCCGGCGCCGAGTGAAAGTGCAAGGAGGCGGTCCCGCCCCGGCTCGTCCGGAGGACTCGCCCAACCAAGTGCCGATCGCACTCCGCCTTCACGGGCAACAAAGACAAAGCCCGTGCCGGGTGGCACGGGCCT
>Ga0265327_10003470_pt1 | contig 15002 bp, 10 predicted proteins | sample 41621metaG_FD_202089 | JGI IMG/M metagenome (GOLD analysis project Ga0265327, IMG submission 202089) | Rhizosphere microbial communities from Carex aquatilis grown in University of Washington, Seatle, WA, United States - 4-16-21 metaG | ecosystem: Host-associated > Plants > Roots > Rhizosphere... | reverse complement strand
CAGGTATGGTTGAGGGCGGGGGTTTGGGCAATGCGTTGGTTTTGGCGATATGTTTTCAGGAGATGGACTTGTAGCTTTAACGCCAGCGTAGCGGCTTTGCCTTTGTCCCTGTCACGGCGGGGTGATTTTGATCTCATGGGGAGAGCCTCCTTTTGCTGGCAAAATTCGTAATCATCATTGCTGCCCGAAACGCAACATACATGTCGCGCTACGTGATTTGTTCCTATTCTTCGGTTCCTTCAACGGCCTTTAGAATCTCATCTGCCCGGAAGATGCGGTTGCGGGAGTAGCCGGTGGCTTCATGCAAAATACCGGCAGCCACCAGCTTTTCAACGTAGCGCCTGGCGGTCACAAAATTGATCCCCAAACCATCTTGAAGTTGACCGATGGAGATGATCGGACGCATGAACAGGAAATCGAGCACCTGCTCCATGCGCTTGGGGTTACGCTCCGAGGCTGCAATCGTTTGATATTGGGCGCGCAGACCTTGCAAACGGCCCAGGCGCGCGACGCTGTCTTTGGCCTGGAGGCTGACGCCCCTCAGGAAAAAGCGCACCCATTCGTCCCACTCTCCGCGTTGTGAGACGGCCAGCAGGCGGTCGTAGTATTCCTGGCGATAATGTTCGAAGTAGACGCTCAGGTTGAGCAGCGGCTGCGGCAGCAGTCCCCATTCGCAAAAGAGCAGCACCATCAACAGGCGCCCCACCCTGCCGTTCCCGTCCAGGAACGGGTGGATGGCTTCGAACTGATAATGGATCATGGCCGCCCGCACGAGCGCAGGAATGTCGCTGCCCGCGTGGATAAACTTTTCCAACCCGTCCAGGCCCAGGTTCATTTCGTCGATGGGCGGCGGCACGTAGGTGGCCGTCGCAAGTGTGCTGCCCGCAGGGCCGATCCAGTTTTGGGTGCGGCGAAATTCTCCCGGAGTCAGGTTGCCTCCGCGCACGTTTTCCATTAACTTGCCGTGCAGTTCACGGATCAGCCGCAGGCTGACCGGCAGCGTTTTCACCCTTTCCAGGCCATAATCCAGGGCGCGCACGTAGTTATAGACTTCGCGCACGTCATCCGAAGGTTCAAGAAACGACATTTGCGCCGACTCATAGGTATACAAATCGGTCAAAGAAGCATGTGTCCCTTCGATGCGCGATGAGAGCACGGCTTCGCGGCGCACAAAAGGTTGAATCAGCAGGCGCGGGAAAGGGACGGCTCCCGCCAGGGTGGTCAGCTTGCTCAGGTCGCGTTCGGCTTCCGAAAGCGCGGAAACCAGCGGCAAGGGCCAACCCAGGTTTGGAGGCAGGGGCGCGGGAATAAAGGCCCAGTACCCGGTCTGGGTCAGGAGCGCTTTTCCAACTTCGAGGTTGCGAAAATCTTTTAGATTCATGGATGGATGATCCATTTTAACGCGAAAGTGTTAATATGGCTTGCTCATATTAACACTTTCGGCTCGAAATGTAAACATGGGAATTGTCGCGCCCCCATCATATGGGAAAAACCTTTTTTGGAGAGTAATCAGATCAGCCCTTTGGAGTCGATGTCAAAGCCATAAGTTACTACCACCATCCCCGATTTAAGCGTACAATTCATCACATTGCGCGATGTTGGCCTTCCGTGTAAAATTTTTGTATTCACACTCCAAACTTGCAAAGAGATTCCATCTATGACAACACAAGAACCCATCCAATCGACCATCGAACTTGTTTCCGAAGAGCGTTCGCCAGATTTCTTTTCTCGAATCTTCCCGCTTACCTGGGAAACGATCCTGGTGTTTGTTCTGGCCGCCGCGGCCCTGCTTTCACGCCTTTGGATGCTGGGCGCGCGCGTCGCAAGCCACGACGAGAGCCTGCACGTTTATTATTCCTGGCAGCTTGCCACCGGGAAAGGCTTTGCGCATGACCCGATGATGCACGGGCCATTCCTGTTCGACGCGACAGCGTTAATGAACGTGTTCTTTGGGGCGAATGATTTCGCCTCGCGCCTGGTCCCCGCCATTTTGGGGATCATGATCGTGATCTTTGTTCCGCAACTGCTCAAACCCTGGTTGGGGCGCAACGGCGCGCTGGCGGCGTCGACGCTGCTGTTGATATCCCCATTTGTCCTGTATTTCTCCCGTTACGACCGGCACGACATCCAGATAATCGCCTGGGCCTTGCTGGCAATTATCGCCATCTTCCGTTACCTGGAAAGCCGCCGCGAACGCGATTTGATCCTGTTGGCCGCGGCGCTGGCCTTGATGTTTAGCACAATGGAGACCACCTTTATGTACCTGGTGATCCTGGCCGGGTTCCTGGCGTTCAGTGCCGTCAGCAAATACCGGTTTTCCTTGACGGCGTGGCGCGCGTCACCCGAATTTGATGTATTAATCGTGCTCATCACGCTTGGGGCGTTTTTCTCCTCGCCAATCGCCTTGCTGGTTTTGAACCCTTTGTGGAATAAATTTGCCGGTGTGCCCTTTGTGGATATCCAAGCGCTGAATGTTGACGGGAGTTCATGGTCTGCGGGAGATTCCGGCCTGCGCCTGTGGGGATTATTTACTGTGTTTTCGATTGGCGCAGTGGCGCTCGGTCTGTGGTGGAATTGGAAACGCTGGCTGAAACTGGCCGGGGTTTTTGCCGCGATCACCGTTCTGCTGTTTACCACCTTTTTTACGAACCCCGCGGGGATTGGAACCGGCTTCATTGGCTCGCTGGGGTACTGGCTCTCGCAACAAGGGGTAGCGCGCGGCTCACAGCCCTGGTACTACTACCTGATTGTCTTCCCGCTTTACGAATACCTGCCGTTGATCGGCGGGCTTTTCGCAATGGCGGCCTTATTCGTTTGGCGCAAAACGCTCCTGCCTGCCCAACGCACTTTTGTCTTGTTCCTCGCCTGGTGGGCTGTCTGGATTTTTGTTGCGCTTTCGCTGGCAGGCGAAAAAATGCCCTGGCTTTCCACCCACATCGCCATCCCCTTTATCCTGCTGACCGGCTGGTGGGTTGGGCAACTGATTGAGAAAGTGCTCACGCGCGAAGTTGAGACGCCGCAATGGCAAACCATTTCTCGCTGGGTCGCTTTGGGCGTAATGGCGGTTTTGGCGCTGGCGACCCTGCGAACGTCGTTTGCGGTGAATTATGTGAACTACGACTACGTCACCGAATTCATCGATTACGCCCACGGTGCGCCCGGCGTAAAGTGGACCGTGGACGACATCGCCGCCATTGCCAGCCGCACTGGCGCCGGACTGGATATGAAAGTTGCCTACGACGACGAGGTTTCCTGGCCCATGAGTTGGTACCTGCGCGATTACCATAACCAGGCTTATTATGGCGCGCAGCCCAACCGCGAGGCGCTGGACGCGCCGGTTGTCCTTGCCGGGCCAAACAATTGGAAAAAAGTTGAACTGCTGCTCGGCGACCGTTACCACCGTTATGAACTGATCCGCATGTGGTGGCCGATGGAAGACTACAAGGACCTGACCTGGGATCGCATCAGCGCCGCATTCACAGACCCGGCCATGCGGGCCGCGCTCTGGGACATTTTCTGGGGTCGGGATTATCGCAAATATGCCGAACTGACCGGTCAAAAAGCATTGGCTGATCCCCCGACCGATTGGCCGTTAGCGGATCGTATGCGGGTGTATATCAAAAAAGACGTTGCCGCGCAGATGTCGAGCCTCAAGATTGGTTCAAGCATAATAGCAGACTTACAGGCTCTACCGGACGCGTATGCTGCCGTCAAGCGACAGACCAAGCCCGTTCAAATCGTCGCCAACGCAGGATTGGTTGCCCCACGCGGCCTGGCAATTGCGCCGGATGGCTCGGTCTACGTCGCCGACACTGGCAATTCACGCATCGTGCGCTTCGACGCCGCCGGGAACATCCTGACAACCTGGGGAAGCCGCACCCCCGACGGGCAGTCGCCCCCCGCTCCCGGCACATTCGTCGAACCCTGGGGCGTTGCCCTGGACGCGCAAGGGAATGTCTACGTTGCCGACACCTGGAACCACCGCATCCAAAAGTTCGACGCGAATGGAAAGTTCCTGCTGCAGTGGGGCAGCTTCGGGCAGCCCGACAGTGGGCCAACCGGCTTTTGGGGACCGCGCGGGATCGCGGTCGGCGCCGATGGCCGCGTCTACCTGACCGATACAGGCAACAAGCGCGTGGCCGTCTTCGATGCAAACGGGAAATTCCTGCAAGCCTTCAAGGCCGACGGCGACGGCGCGCTCGACGAACCGGTTGGGATTGCCCTGGGAACGGACGGCAGGGTGTATGTGGCGGATACGTGGAACCTGCGCGTGGCGGTATTCTCCGCCGATGGGCAGTTCCAGACCAGTTGGCCGGTGCAAGGCTGGGCCGGTGATTCCCTGGACAACAAGCCGTATATCGCCGTAGACGCCCAGGGCCGTGTGTACGTCACCGACCCGGAAGCCTATCGCGTGATCGTATTCTCATCGACAGGAGCACCGCTTGCCGTCTTCGGAGAACCAGGATTGGATGAGAATACCTTTGGTTTGCCGGTTGGCATCGCATCCGCCGCAGACGGAACGCTGTGGGTGGTTGACTCTGGAAACAATCGCCTGGAGAAATTCGCGCCTGTGAAATAAAGTGTAGGAACCTTTGAACTTCACCAAAGTAAGATAATGATTTTGCCCTGTAGCCCCTGAGCGGAGCGTTTTTCAGCGCAGTCGAAGGGCGGTGGTGTGAAATTCATTATCTCAACATCTATACATCCACCAGGGGGAATGTTTGTCCATAGGCATCAAGCCAAACCCTTTGCCGCCCAAACATGGAAGCCCGCTTCAGCGGGCTTCCATGTCTTTAACAGCCAACCCGCAGACTTCGACCGTCAAACGGGCAGCTTCCACGATTTAAACCCACGACTCCCATGCTGTAACACGGGAGTCGTGGATGATGGCGCTTTTTTCGTTCAGGTGGTCGTAGCACTCGGTGCAAAAGTGACAGTGCCTCAGGCAGGACGCGCACCCGTCAGGGTAATCGAACCCGCTAAAACGTCAGCGCCATCAGATCAGCCCTTTGGACTTGAGCCTTTTCATCAATGGCGTTTCCCCCGCAGCCTGCCGCATCTTTTCGGTAGCTTCAAGGCGCTTTTCGATGTCATCTTCCAGCGCGGACCGGTTGTCCCAATAATACGCCAGGGCGGAATAGATTTGGCCGAGCGTCAGGTCTGGGAACTGGAAGTGCAGTTCCTCCGCGCTCCAGCCATAGGCCAAATGCGCCGATGCCAGTTCGACGACTTTCATGGTCGTGCCGACAATGACAGGCGCTTTGTAATCGCCCAAAACGATATGCTGGTATTTGGTTTCGGCTAACATAGTCGCCTCGTTACCGAAAGTATATCACCTACTCGGAAGCGCGAAGTAACGCGTAAAGGGCTTTTTTCCCCAACGAGTGCTTCTCCTCCCCTAAAATCCGGTGTTTGGATTTTGGGGGAGGTGGGGTGGGGGCCGATTTCATTCATCCAAAGACTTCAACCATCCTTTCGCAGTCTCAATATTCGGATGCTCCGCAGGCAGGAATTGTTCAAAAATAGCCAGCGCGCGTAGGTAACAGGACTGCGCCTGCTCTTTCTCGCCCTGCGCTTGCAAGACGGTGCCTAAATTACCGATAGATATAGCAATATGGGGATGATCTTTGCCAAAGACAATTTCGTCAATTTTTAGGGAGCGCTCGAAAGCAGCGCGCGCACTGTCCAGATCGCCCATGAATTGGAAAACCAGCCCTAGGTTGTTAATATCTCTGGCAACATAGGGATGGTTTTTACCAAAGGAAATTTCGTCAATCTTCAGAGCGCGCTCGAAAGCAGCGCGCGCGCCGTCTAAGTCGCCTAATTCTCGCAGCACGACCCCTAAGTTGTTGACACGGATTGCTACGCTCGAATGGTTTTTACCAAAGGCAACTTCGCCAATTTTTAAGGCGCGTTCAAAAGCAGCACGAGCACCTTCCAGATCACCCAGAGATTTCAATACCGTTCCTAAGTTATTGACGCTGGTTGCCACATATGGATGGTTCTCGCCCAAATTGGCTTCCCAAATCTGGATGGCTCGTTCAAAAGCAGCGCGCGCACGGTCTAAGTCGCCCAGTTCTAGCAGTGCCGATCCCAGATCATTGACGTAGATTGCTACTTGCGGATGATTTTCGCCCAAATTGGCTTCCCAAATCCGAATAGCACGCTCATTCGCTAATTGTGCTCCCAAATAATAGGCTATTATTTGCAGATAGTGACCAAGATTGCCGTACAGATTTGCTGCAGCCGCTAAACCAGATCTTTCGGTATATTCGGCTGCGACTAGAACGTGCGCTTGCAAAGGCGTAAACCAGGTTAAACTACCGGTTTCGTCTACCCGGTCAGTGGCATCTTTTGCCAGGACTGCGAGTCTATGAGCCAGCTTTTCTAGCAATTCGGATCCCCTATTCAAAAATCGTGCATAAGCAGCCAGCAGCGGGTGAATAACGAGCAAGCCATCTTTGCTCGTAAACAGACCAACCTTATCTACCAACTGGCGCAGGGCGCGTTTCAGGGCGCGGTCTTTTTCATCAAGTTCCAATACTGCGGCAAAAATCCCCACCGGAATTGGCGTGTTGGGAGCCAGGTAGCCTGCCACCTTGAAAATCGTTTGCGCGTGTTCGTCGCCCACCTTTTGCCATGATAACGCGAAAGTCCCCAACAAACTCTGTTCGTGCGCCGTTGGGCTGGCGACGCCCATTTGCCGAAACCACCCGGCCTGCATCGATTCGTGCGTGAGCACCTGATCCAGTTCACGCAGGTATTCGGCTGGGGTGATGCATTCTTCGAGCAGGTAGTGCCCGGCCAGGTGCAGGGCCAGCGGCAGGTGGCCGAGCGTTTCGGCTAGTTTTTCAAGATCGGGGATTTGGTCGTCGCTGAGTTTGACCAGCTTGCGCAGGAAATTCAGGCTTTCAGGTAGAGTGAAGACATCCAGCGCATAAGGGCGCAGCCCCAGTTCGGGCGGAAAGTCGGCGCGGCGGGCGGTGATCAGCAGACGCAGGGTTGGCAATTGCAGCAGCGGGGCCAGGGTTTGCAGCGCGTCCGCGGCGGATTCGTAGTTATCGAGCACCAGCAGGCGCGGGCCGCGACTGACCCAGACCCGCAGCGTTTCGGCCACCATATCGGGCTGTTTGGCTTCGTCGTTCAGCAGGCCCATCTGGCGTCCGCAAGCGGCGATTTCGGCCCCCAGTTGCGACGGGTCTGCCAAGTTGAGCCAGTGGGCGCTGACGAAGTAGTCTGCGCTGCGATAGGCAAACTCCAGCGCCAACTGCGACTTGCCGATGCCGCCCATGCCGGTGATGGCCTGGGTGATGACGACGTTTGTGCTGCCGGTTAGAGCTTCTGCCAGTTCCTTCAACGCTGCTTCGCGCCCGGTAAAGAGCTTGTTGCGCGCCATCGGCAGGAATGTGCCGGTGTCGTTGAAGGGTTTGGGCGCGGCCTGCTGGATGATCTTGTTGTTATCGCCCTGAATGACAATATTTTCTCTGGCATTTCCACCAATGTTGATTTTTGGGTCTTCGTCTGAGTCCATAACCACCCACTCCGCTATTCAATTCCTGACAAAGCTCACTTGTGCCTACGGCACGGCGCAGGCAAAACCTAAAAAAAAAGTGCCCCAGGCAGGAGTCGAACCTGTGTCATCCCCATGCGGGGACAAACTCTGATTGTGGTGAAAACAAGTGCCCCAGGCAGGAGTCGAACCCGCAACCTACTGATCCGAAGTCAGGCGCTCTATCCATTGAGCTACTGGGGCAGTGGCAGGATTATACCGCATAGAACGCGGTACTTTACCGCAACAAGCACGATACTTTCCCCGCGCAATGCCCGCTTGCCCATCCCGTAAATCTCACGTACAATCAGGCATCTTTAGCACGGAAGGAAACAGTCAACATGGCAAACGTCAAAAAGCTCGGCGCGCAACTGCTCGACAACCTGGAGCGCGTCATCATCGGCAAACGCAGCGCGCTGGAACTGATGGTAATCGGCCTGCTGTGCGAAGGCCATATCTTGATCGAAGACGTGCCGGGCGTGGGCAAGACCGTCATGGCGCGCACCCTGGCCAAATCGCTGGGCTGCGTTTTCAGCCGCCTGCAATTCACGCCAGACATGCTGCCCTCCGACGTGACCGGCGTCTCGATCTTCAACCAGCAGACGCGCGGCTTCGAGTTCCGCCCCGGCCCGATCTTCGGACAGGTCGTCCTGGCCGACGAGATCAACCGCGCCACGCCCAAGACCCAGGCCGCGCTGCTCGAAGCCATGGACGAACGTCAGGTGACGGTCGACGGCGCGACGCACCCGCTGCCGCGTCCATTCATGGTGCTGGCCACCCAGAACCCCATCGAATACGAAGGCACCTTCCCGCTGCCCGAAGCCCAACTCGACCGCTTCCTGCTGCGCGTGCGCCTCGGCTACCCCAGCCATACCGACGAAATCCGCGTGCTGGAGCAGCAGCAGTTGCGCCACCCCATCGAAGACATCCAGGCAGTTTGCAGCGACCAGGAGATTTTGGCGGCGGCGGAAGCCGTCCGCGAGGTATATATTTCCACGCCGGCCCGGCGCTACATCGTCGACCTGACCGGCCACACGCGCCAGAGCAACGACGTTTACCTGGGGGCCAGCCCGCGCGGCTCGCTCGGCCTGGCGCGCGCCGCCCAGGCCCGCGCCGCGCTGGACGGCCGCAGCCACGTCCTGCCCGACGATGTCAAGGCCCTGGCGCAGGCTGTGCTGGCCCACCGCATCATCGTCAACCCCTCGGCGCGCCTGCGCGAAGTCACCCCCGAACGCATCGTCCAGGAAATCCTGCTCGAAGTGCCCGTGCCGGGCGGCAGCTTCAGCGCTTAAGACCCGTTTATCCACAGATTTCGCAGATGCCACAGATTTTTAAAATCTCAAATTTTTAAAATCTGCGAAATCTGCGGATAAAGCCTGCTCGACATGAAAAACCCCGCCCGCATTTTCTTCATCTCCCTGCTCGTCATCGGCGCGCTGGGCATGGCCGCCACCGGCTCGGCGCTCTACGTGCGCCTGGTGTACATGAGCGCGGCGGTGCTGGCGCTTTCTTTTGTATTGGCGCGCTTTTCAGTGGCCGGCATCCAGGTCCAGCGCCATGCGCGCTCGCTGCGCGCCAGCGTGGGCGATATCTTCGAGGAAACCTTCGAAGTCCAAAATACCGGCCCCTACCCGCGCCTGTACCTGGAAATCATCAACGAGTCGACCATCCCGCACGCCGCCGGTCTGCGCATCCTGACCTGGGTGCATGGCAGACAAATTCGGACGTACCTGAACCGCACCTGGTTGACGCGCCGCGGCGTCTTTTTCCTCGGCCCGACGACCGTCGCATCGGGCGACCCGTTTGGCCTGTTTCCCGTTCAACAGACCTTCCCCGCCGCCGACAGGTTGCTCGTCCTCCCGCTCATCATCCCGATTGATCGCTTTTATTCACCCCTGGGGCTGTTGCCCGGCGGCAAGGCCATCCGGCGCAAAGCGCACGAGATCACCCCACACGCCAGCGGACTGCGCGAATACGCCCCCGGCGACCCGCTCAAACGCATCCACTGGCCGAGCCTGGCGCGGCGCGACAAGTTGATGGTCAAGGAATTCGAGCAAGACCCGCAGGCCGAAGTCTGGATCTTCCTCGACGCCCAACGCGCGGCCCAGGCCGAACTGCCCGCTGCGCGAGACGAGAGCAGCGCCTGGCAGGACTGGGTCTTCAACCGCCGCCTCAAGCTGACCCTGCCGCCCTCCACGCTGGAGTATGGCGTCAGCATTGCCGCCTCGCTGGCGCATTATTTCATCGCCCGGCGTCGCGCCGTCGGTTTTGTGACCGGCGGCCCGGCCTACACCGTCATCCCGGCGGAGCGCAGCCTGCGCCAGGAAGGCAAAATCATCGAAACGCTGGCCTTCGTCAGCGGGGAGGGAGAGCTGCCCCTCGCCAGCCTGGTCGATCTCCAGGCCCCGCTGATGCCGTTCGGGTCCAGCGCGCTGCTGGTCACGCCCTCGGTCGACGGCAGCCTCGTCCTGGCGACGGAACTGCTCCAGCGGCGCAACCTGCATCCCATCGTCATCCTGCTGGAAGCCGGGACGTTTGGCGGCCCTGCCGGCCCTACCGGCGCTGAAGCGTTGGCAGAAAAACTCGGCGCGCGCAACGTCCCGGTCTGCCGGGTGCGCAACGGCGCAGACCTGCGCGAGACGTTGTCCAATTTTGCAATCCAACCCCATTTTCAGGAGTCCCCACTGTGACCCAAAACCTTGTGCATTGCCTCGATTTGAATTTCGAGGGCCGTCCGCAGTCCGTCGCATCGTATATGTTCGAGCACAGCGAGGGCGTCGTGCTCGTCGAAGCCGGGTCGGGGTCGACGCTTGAAGCGCTCAAAGCGGCGCTCGCGGCTCACGGGTACGGCTTTCGGCACGTCACGCACGTTTTGCTGACCCACATCCACCTCGACCACGCCGGGGCGTCCGGCTACCTGGCGCGGCAGGGCGCGCAGATTTACGTCCACCCGGTGGGCGCGCCGCACATGCTTAACCCCGAAAAGCTGATCGCCAGCGCCCGGCGCGTCTACGGCGAACGCTTTGACGAGTTGTGGGGCGAATTTTTGCCCGTGCCGCCGGAGAAGCTGACGATCTTGCAGGATAACGAAGAAGTGGCCGTTGGCAAGCTGCGTTTTCGGGCGCTCAACGCGCCCGGCCACGCCGAGCACCATTACGTCTACCAGTTCGAAGACCTGTGCCTGAGCGGCGACGTGGGCGCGGTGCGCATCCCCGGCTATTCGTACGTGCGCCTGCCGACGCCGCCGCCGGAGTTCCACCTGGAGAAATGGTACGAGACCATCCTGCGGCTGCAAAAGGTCGGCTTCAAGCGCATCGCCCCCACGCATTTCGGCATTTTTGACGACGCCGGCCGGCACCTGGAAGCGGTTCTCAAGGAACTGGACCTGGTGGACACCTGGATGATGGCAAATATGCTTGGCGATCCGCCGCTGGACGTGTTGCGGCAGAGCTTTTTGGAGACGATGGACGCCCAGGACTACACCGAGGGCCTGGACCAAAAGGCGGTCGACGCCTACCGGCTGGCCAATACCAACCTGGTGAACATGTCGGTGGACGGGATGGCGCGTTATTGGAAGAAGTATCGCGCGGATAACGGCCATGCGTAGGTGGCGCGGACGTTCCGTCCCGGCGCTTTTGCTCGGATTTCTGCTCTGCCTGTTCTACAGCGTGATCTTCAGCGGACAGGTGCTCGGCCTGTTGGGCCTCTACAACGCCTGGACGGCGATCCCGTTGGCGCTGGTCGTCCTGGCGGTCAGCGCCCATTTCTACTTCTGGTCGTTGCCGGCAGCCGACGAACCCGCGAGCGCCTTCTCGAAGCTGGACCTGTTCTTCGGCCTGTGCGCCGCCGCGCTGACGCTGGCGCTGGTGGCGCTGCCGCTGGTGTTGTGGCCGGCTTCGCCCGCCGGCAAGACACTGACCTGGGACGCAGGTCTGTTCCAGTTCCCCAAAGCCGTCGAACTGTTCCGCAGCGGCTCGATGTGGAACATGAACGTGTGTTACGCCGAGTACCCGCTGGGCTATGAGTCGTTGTTGTCCTTTTCGATGCTGCTGACCGGCGGGACGGCGCTGTTCGGCTCCGTCCATTTTGCGCTGGCACTGTTCCTGATCGCGGCCCTGTGGCTGTTGGCCAAACGGGCCACAAACCTGCCGTCCGGCCTGCTCTTGCTGGGGATCGTGCTCATCCTGTTGAGCGGCTTCATCAACAAGGACAACAACCCCTGGTGGATTTATGAGCCGCTGCTCTTCACCGTCGGCAAGAACGATCTGTTCGAGGGCGCGGCGGTGTTGGCCGTGCTGGCCTTTGCGCCGCTGCTGACCGCGCGCGACGAGAAGTTCACCTGGAACCCGGTCGGGTTTGCCATGGCCAGCATGGTCGCGTTCAGCATCAAGCCCAACAGCCTGATTATCCTGCCGCTCTGGTTACTGGCTTTCTATTATTTATGGAAGAACCAAAAGCTATCCACAGATTACGCAGATTACACAGATAGTGCAAAAAAAGATTTTAAAAATCTGCGTCATCTGCGAAATCTGTGGAAGACGGTTTGGGTGCGGGCGCTGCTGATGATCGTGGTGGCCCTGCCGGGGCTGCTGTGGGTTTTGCGCAACCTGGCGGCGCTGCATACGCTCTTTACACAAGTTTCCATGAAGCTGACGGCCTGGAGCATCGCCGCCAACCTGACCAACCCCAGCCTGTATAAATACATTCCCGTTTATCTGTACTTTTTCCTGGCTGTGACCGGGATCGCCGTGATCCTGGCAGTCCTGCGCAACCGGATCACGCTGCCCGCTGCCCTGACGCTGGCGGCGCTGCTGATCGGTTTCGCCGTGACGCCTGCCTCGGCCTTCCACGGCAACACCCAGGACAAGGCCGAGATCGCCTGGCGCTTTGGGGTGGCGTTTATTTCGTATGCGCTGCTGTTGCTGCTGGTGGTCGTCAGCCCCCTGCTCAAAAGGCTGATCGATTGGGCCAGCCGCTATCGCCTTGCGCTGATCGTGCTTGCCGTCGGCGCGCTGGCCGTTTCGGGTTTCTTTGGCTGGCGCATGAGGCAACTCATCCGCTACGTCCCCGAAAACGCCATCATCCTGCGCGACCAGTTCGAGCAGCCCGTCGGCGCAGGCGGCTATTACAGCGCCTACGATTACGCCCGCAAGAACATCCACAACAGCAGCATCATCGTCGATAACGGCCTGCCGTTCTACGCCTACGACGCCGCTTATACCAACACCACCGCCTGCTCCGGCCACGCCGATTATTTCATCGTCTTCAACACCGACTGGGATAAGATTAAGCCGGGCGAGTATCCCGACTACGTCAAGACGGCCAGTTGGGCGAAGGATTGGGATGTGGTGTATGAAGACAGTTATAGCAGGGTGTACAAGCGGAGGTAGCAGCCATCCCGTCGGTTGCCTTGCGCCCTGCCGCCGCCGGTGGATGAAATCCACCGGCTAAGTTCATGGAAGCCACCTTAAGGCGGCTAAAATCCGGTCAGCCCGCTTGAGCGGGCTTCCATGACTTGAGCCGGGGATTTCAATCCCCGGCGACGCCGGACGGCGGAGACATTTTGTGACGTATAATTGAACAAACCAATGAAACGCACAATCGAGAAATCCCATGCGCGTCAGATACTTTGAAAGTACCGACACCACCCTGGTGGAGTTTTCCACGAATGCGCCCGTCGAAACGCAGGAACTGAACGAAAATATCTATCTCGACCTCGATGCGCAGGGCCGTGTGGTCAGTATCACGGTTGAGCATAGCGGCCAGTCTGCGGATATGCAGGAATTTCTATACCAGAGAATCCCGGCGGGGTAAACGATAAAAGGCACAATGAACATGCCTGCAAAGACGGATTTGAAACGTTTTGACGCCATGACCGATGACATGATCGACACTTCGGAAATCCCGCTGTTGACCGATGCGTTTTTCGCCTCCGCAAAGTGGCGCGCGCCAAAACCAACGGTCAAGGTCACAGTGGAAGTCGAACCCGAAGTTATGGAATAGTTCAAAAGCCTGTCATGCTGAGGAGCGTTCCCCAGCGACGAAGCATCTCGTTGTTGACATTGTGACCCTTCGGTCGCTGAGAAGCGCTCCCTCAGGGTGACATGAATATAGGAGTGCGGGAAAGTCATTCAAAGGTGTCACCATGCCCGATCAACCGCCCGAACAAAAGAATGGACTGCTCGAACTGCTCAACAACCTGTGGCTGCCCGCCGCCGGGTTATTGAGCGCGATCATCACCGCCATCCCGACCTTTTACCAGTTGTGGCTGGGCGATCAGGCCACCGTCACCTACGTTTTGGGGATCAGTGGGGTTGTGGTGTTGATTTTTACGCTATGGTGGTTAGGATTTAAGACCAAGCGAGGCGCGCACAAGATTCTCCTTCCTGGCAGCGTGAAGATCAGAGAAAGGCTGTCCATTTATCAACTCGTTGCGCGCATTGCGCTGGCGTTGGTATGCGTTGGAATGATTGCTGGCGGGGTGGTTCTTTACAAGCACAGGCAGGCTTTGCAGGAAAAGCTGGTGGTCTTGATTGCCACCTTCGAGGGCAAGGAAGAAGTCTACGGCCTGCGCAACGAAATCATCGAAAAGCTCAACGCCGATTTCCCAACCGACGACCAGGTCGAGATCATCAAAATCGGCGATGTCATCACCCCCGATCAAGGCAGTCCCTACGCGCGCAGCCTGGGCGAACGCTACATGGCCGACGTGGTCATTTGGGGTTGGTATCGCCCGACTCAGAACCCGAACATTACCATCCACATCGAGAACCTAAACCCGAATAAAATCGCTCCGCTTAAGACAAGCACTACTTTGCGGCCCGCCGTTACTTTGGCCGAGCTGGAATCTTTTTCTTTCCAACAGCAAGCCGGGCAGGAAACCAGCGCGTTGATCTCGTTCCTGGCCGGCTTTATTCAATACGAATCTGACCACTATGCCCAAGCCCTCCTGTGCTTTGATGCTGCGCTTGGCAAAAATCCGGGTGACGCCGTATTGTTTAAAAATCCAGCCGAGATTTATTTCTACAGAGGAGATACGCACTATTCTCTTAGCCAATACGACCAGGCCATCGCCGACTTTTCCAAGTATATCCAGATAGAACCGCAAGATGCCTACGCCTACAACGATCGTGGGATTGCTTACGCCGACCAGAAGCAATACGATCAGGCCATCGCCGACTATTCCAAAGCCATCCAGATCGACCCACAATTAGCCGCAGTCTACAATAATCGCGGGAATGCCTACGATGACTTGAAGCAATACGATCAGGCCATCGCCGACTATTCCAAAGCCATCCAGATCGACCCGCAATTAGCCGCAGCTTACTACAATCGTGGGCGTTTCTACGATGACTTGAAGCAATATGATCAAGCTATCGCCGATTATTCTAAAGCCCTCCAGATCGACCCGCAATTAGCCGCAGCCTACTACAATCGTGGGCTTTCCTACGAT
>Ga0265327_10003469_pt1 | contig 15003 bp, 15 predicted proteins | sample 41621metaG_FD_202089 | JGI IMG/M metagenome (GOLD analysis project Ga0265327, IMG submission 202089) | Rhizosphere microbial communities from Carex aquatilis grown in University of Washington, Seatle, WA, United States - 4-16-21 metaG | ecosystem: Host-associated > Plants > Roots > Rhizosphere... | reverse complement strand
AGCCGGAAAACCCGCCAAGGTGGCCCTCGTCGCCATCGCTCGAAAGATCGTCGTCGCCGCCAACGGCATGCTCAAGGCAAACCGATCTTGGGAAAAGCACGCTTGACCCAACACAGTCGCCGTTCAGTGAATAGCCGGACAGGTCGACGTTCCGGCCGCTATCGATCCAGGCCACGGCGATCTCGTCGCTGGCGCCCGACATCACGGCGAATCCCGTGGGGGCGAAGGGGCCGTCCCCGGCTGGAGACGGCGGCGCAAGGGTGACGGGGGGACCATCTGCGGTGAGTGTGTCGGCGGACATGGACAGTCTCCCTTGAGACTCACGGCCAAGCTGTATTCACGGCGCGAATGTGGCGAATGGCAACGCCGAAACACCGGGGAGATAACGTCGTTCCTAGGGTGAAGCTGGGGTTTCTCCGAAAATCGAAAGCTGTGTCCAGGAAACACGGTCATAAAGCTTGATAGATATTTTCTAGTGAGCCGATTTCCGCGGACCATTCTTCACTGATCTATAGCTTCGCTTGGATAAACGGCGAGGCCACAGCTACCGTTCCTGCATCCACGACAGCAGGCCTTCGGGCGGATCGAAACAGCCGTCGGACAAATCGCGCCACTGCTGGTTCTTCACTTCGATCAGCCTGAGCTTCCGTTCCCGCCGCCAGCGTTTTATCCGCCTCTTCTGCTCGACGGCCTATTTAGGCCATTGAATTCTTCGGCCAAGTCCAGGCTATATGACCGGCCGCAAGAAGGCGGCGCCGGAGCATCCTCATGAAGCGCCTCGTGATCGGCGTCGTTTCGGCCCTCGCCCTGGCCGCCGCCGCGCCCGCGACCGCGGCCGGGCTCACCGGCGCCCAGGCGACGGTGCAGAGCGGCGCCACCATCACCACCGAAATCGTGACCGTGCAGTCCGGCCAGGACAGTTGGACCGCCACGCCCGCCACCCTTTCCACCGCCACCAGTTTCAGCGTGCCCCGCGAAAGCGGGTTCGTCTCGGTCGCCACCAGCAGCCTCGCCACTTGGAGCGCCTCTGGCCTTTCGGGCGCGGCCACCCTCACGAACGGCTGGGATTTCGAGCTCCAGCCGGGCGACTTCGGCGCAGACGTGGCTTTCGACGGCGTGGGATGGAGCTACACCTTCACCCCCACCGAAGACGTGGTCTTCACCCTCAACTACGAGGTGGTCGGCACGGGGCCCCTGCAATTCGGCCTACAGGGGTATCGGTTCGGCCAGGACTCGTTCGTCACGGGACTCGCGACCGATAATTTCATATTCGACCCCAGCGGAGCCGGAACCCTGATCGCCAACCTGTCGGGCGGCGTCAGTCACACAGTCAGCCTGTACACCACCGGCAACCTCAGCGACGGCGGCGGACTCATCGGCCCCGGGACCGAGACCGGGCAGTTCAGCTTCGCCATCACGTCGAGCGACGCCGTGCCGGAACCTACCGGCTGGGCCTTGATGATGCTGGGTCTCGGCGGCGTCGGCGCAGCCTTGCGCCGCCGGCGCACCGTGGCTGGGGTACTGGCCTAGACCATTTGAGGCCAGCGACCCAATCCGCTTGGGGTTCCTATCCCGCTGAATTCAAGGCAGCATTCATGCCTAGAAGCGCGTTCCTGACGCTGCGAGCGCCAGCGCGACCTCTGTGACGACGATCATTTCCTGGATCTACTTCGCCTTCTTCACGCTCGCGGCGAAGGCCTCGGCGGCGGCGTCAGCCGTGTGGACTGGATTATCGGGGCCCGAGTTGCGGTTCTTGATGAACTCGTTGAGGACATTGCGCCGGTAGATGAGCCACTGGCCCTTCTCCTTCTTGAACTCGTCCTCGTAGATGCCGTAGGTGCCCATCTTCATGGTGTCCATCGGCCCGTGGTTGGCCATCTCCACCCACAGGGTGCGGCCCCAGGCGTGGGTCCCTTCGATGCGGATCACCGACTGCAGGACGACGTGGCGCAGCTTGGCCGGCTTGCCGTCCTCGGTGTGGTAGACCCGGCCGATGCCCTCGGCGAACTTGGTGACCAGGGCGCGGATCGGCTCGCGGCCGGTGGCCTTGCCCGAGGCGAACTCGATCGTCCCGTCGGGGGCGAAGGTTTCGACGTAGGAGTCCCAGTCGTTGTAGTCGATGGCGAACAGGTAGCGCGCCATCAGATCCTCGATCTGGGCTCGGTCCTGGGCGTAGCTGGCCGAATAGGTCGGCTGCTTGGCCATGGCGCTAGCGGCCGGCGCGGCGGCAAGCAGCAGGGCGGCGGCGCCCGCCAGTGCGGTCTTGAACTTCATCCCATCCCCCCATTTTTCTCTGTGTCTCAAGCGTGCTTGGGCTGCGGCAGCATATGGCCCTCGACCCACAGGCCGTGGACCTGGCCGACGATCTTGTACGGCATGTGCACCACCGCCACCGGGCCGGCCGCCAGGTCGCTGGTGTCGGCGATGACCAAATCCGAGCGGCCGTTCTCCTTGGGCTTGGTGGCCACCCCGATCAGATAGCCGTCGCCCTCCGGCGCGCCCTTCTTGCGCGGCACGAAGCTGGCTTCCTGCAGCTGAGTGTCGGGCAGGGAGAAGGTGGAGACCTTGCCGGTCTGGTGGTCGATCCAGTTCCAGCCGGCGCCATTCAGGATGCCGTAGCGATAGGGCACCGTGTGGTAGCGGTCGTCCTGGCGCGACAGTTGGCCGGTGACCTGCGGGAACAGGGTCTCGCGGCCGTAGGTGTCCTGGCTCTTCTTCGACATGTCGGCGGTCAGGCGCACGATGCGGCCGACCGAGTTTGGACCGTCGAACTTCTCATGCACCTGCGGGAAGAACGGGAACTGGTTGGACGGCGCGCCGTCGACGTCGAAATAGAGCTTATCGCCGTCGGACCAAGCGCCCATGGTGTGGGTGGCCATCCAGCCGGGACCCTTGATCCATTGGATGTCCTTGCCGTCGCCGCCCCGGCGCATGACGCCCAGGTATGACGGCAGGGTGGAGTCCCAGGCCCAGTGCACCCCGCCCTTCGCCACCTGCTCGGGATTGGCGGCCAGGGGCGTGGCCAGGAAGGCGATATGCTTCTGGGTCACGGCGAAGTCGTGGATCATGCAGGTGTAGGGGCTCTTGACCCACGCCGACCAGTTCACCTTGCCGGTCTTGTCGGCGGAGAACACCTCGATGTCGGGCGTGTAGAAACCCTTGGCCTCATAGCCGAAGGCGATCATCTCGCCGGTCATCGGGTCGATCTTGGGGTGGGCGGTGAAGGTCAGCGACTTCATGCCCCCGCCGAAGGTGTAGTAGTCGTCGGTGGTGTCCAGCGTCAGGGCATCCATCGCCACCGGCGGGGAGTCCTCCTTCATCGCGAACAGCTTGCCGTGGTGATAGACGATCTGGGTGTTGGCGGTGCCGCGCGACAGGCCCTTGACCGAGGGATCGTCCGTACCCGGATTGCGGTACATGCCGAACAGTGAGCGCCGCGCCGCGTGCTGGGCTTTCCAGCGCTGGTTGCGCACGTAGCGGCTCTTGTAGTCGACGTGGCCGTCCTTGATGCGGAACATCGAGACGTGGCCTTCCCCGTCGAAAGGGATGTCCACCGCGTACTTGTCGGGCTTGGGATACTGGGGGTCGGGACCCACTCGGTAGAAGGCGCCGTCGAGGTCTGCGGGCAGCTTTCCGGACACCTCGCAGTCGTAGAGGTCGTTTTCCGAGCGGTGGGTGGCGCCGGCGATAGCTCCGCCTGAGCCGAACCCGAACGGGCCTGCCGCGCCGGGCTTGGGGAACTGCACCTCCGCGTGCGCGCCCGAGCCCGCGGCCAGGGCGCCCGCGCCCAGAACCGCGCCGCCCAGGACTGCGCGGCGGTCTACGCCGCCCTTGGAATCCGTCGCCATTGCTGGCTCCTCCCGAGACTTTGCTTGCTTAGGAGAACCTTATGCGCGGATCGGCGCCGGGCGCCAGTGTTTGCGCGCCCCTCTTGTTCGCGGGAGTCCGAACAGCTTAGCTGCGTCCCTGGCTTCCGGGGGGAAAGGCGGCCGATGGCTCCGCGCATCGTCCTGACGAACTTCGGCTCCTACGGCGACCTGCATCCGTTCATCGCGGTCGGCCTCAAGCTGAAGGCGGCGGGATTCGGCGTCGTCATCGCCGCCTCGGAGAATTACCGGGCCAAGGTCGCGACCGCCGGCCTCGAATTCCGGCAGGCCGGCGTCAGCCTGGCCGATGTCGAGGCCGACACCGGGCTCGACTCGGGCGGCGCCGTCAGGGGGCTGGCCCGCAACAGCCTAACCTTCATCATCCGTAAGGTCTTGGTCCCCTACGCCGATCGCACCTACGAGGAGATGTGCGAGGTCCTGCGCGGCGCCGATCTCGTCGTCGGCTCTATCCTGACGGTCAGCGCCCGGCTCGCGGCCGCCAAGCTTGGATTGCGCACGGCGACACTGGTGCTGGCCCCCTGCGCCCTGCTGTCAGCCGAGGCGCCGTCGCTGGTGATGGAAGCGCCGCACATGCCCTGGGTCCGGCGCTGGCTCGGGGCGCGGGCGGTCAAGGCGACGCTGGACCTCGGACGCCTGCGGCTGCGGCGGTGGATGCGCGAGATCACCGCCCTGCGTCGCCGGCAGGGCCTGCCGCCCTGCCAGGGCGACGAGATCTTCGACGCGCCCTTGCAGGGGGACATCGTGGCCGCGATCTGGTCGCCCCTGCTCGGGCCGCTGCCGCCGGACATTCCTGGCCGCTGCGAGTTCGCCGGGACCATCTTCTACGACAGCGAGGCCGGGGCGGCGAACGCGCTGGACCCGGCGCTGGCGAGGTTCCTGGACGCCGGCGACCCTCCCCTGGTGTTCACCCTGGGCAGCTTCGTTGTGTCCGACGCCGGCGATTTCTACGCGGCCGCGGCCGAGGCGGCGAGGCGGCTCGGCCGGCGCGCCGTGCTGCTGGTGGGGCGAGAGGCCGAGGCGAGACTCAGCGCGCTGGCGACAGGCGACATATTCGTCGCCGGCTATGCGCCTCACTCGCTGGTGTTTCCCCGTGCGGCGGCGGTGATCCACCATGGCGGCATCGGCACCGTCGGCCAGGCGCTGCGCGCCGGCAAGCCGCAGCTGATCTGTCCCCGGCTGGGCGACCAGTTCGACAACGCCGAGCGGCTGGTCAGGCTGGGCGTGGCCCGGCGGCTTGACCACCGCAAGTTCACCGCCAGACGCGCCGAGGCGGCGCTGGCGCAGTTGCTGAGCGATGAGGGCGCGGCCGAGCGCGCCGAGCGCGCCTGCAAGCAGGTCGCGACGGAGGACGGCGCCGCCTATGTCGCCCGCCGGATCGGCGAGCTGCTGGCCGCGCCGGGGCTCGGTTAGGTCCGGCCCAGTCCGAGCTGGATCACGTCGGTGCGGCCGGTGCGGAAGCCGGCTTCGCAATAGCCGAGGTAGAACAGCCACAGCCGGCGGAAGCGCTCGTCGAAGCCCAGCGGCTGAATCGCCGTCCAGGCCTCCAGGAACCGGTCGGCCCACTGATTGAGGGTGCGGGCGTAGTCCTGGCCGAAGCGCGACACCTGCTGCCAGTTGAGCCCCGCCTTGCCGATCTCCTGCCGCAGGCGCGCCTCGGAGGGCAGCATGCCGCCGGGGAAGATGTACTTCTGGATGAAGTCCGCCGACTTGGAATAGTCGTCGAACAGGCTGTCCTGGATGGTGATGATCTGCAGGCCCGCGCGGCCGCCGTGAGCCAGAAGGTCGTGCACCTTGCGGAAGTAGGTCGGCCAATATTCCTGGCCCACCGCCTCGAACATCTCGATCGAGGCGATGCGGTCGAAGCCGCCCTGCACGTCGCGGTAGTCGATCAGCTTGATCTCGGCGCGCTCGGCCAGGCCCTGGTCGAACAGGCGCTGGCGGGCGAACTCGTACTGCGCCTTGGAGATGGTGATGCCGGTGACCTTGGCGCCGACCTTGGCCGCGGCGAACTCCGCGAATCCGCCCCAGCCGCAGCCGATCTCCAGCACGCTGTGGCCCTGCTCCAGGCCGATGCCCTGGGCCAGGGCGGCGTACTTGGCCTCCTGGGCCTCGTGCAGCGGCTGGCTGGGCGAGGCGAACAGGGCCGAGGAATAGGTCATGCTCTTGTCGAGCCACTGGCCGTAGAAGGCGTTGCCCAGGTCGTAGTGGGCGTGGATGTTGTGGCGCGAGCCCTTGCGGGTGTTCTTGTGGCTCATGTGGGCGAAGCGGTTGATCGCCCGCATGACCGGATTGCCTTCCACCAGGCGCGCGAGCCGGTCGAAGTTCAGCGAGAACACCTCCAGCAGGGCCGGCAGGTCGGGCGTGTCCCACTCCCCGGCCATGAAGCCCTCGGCGAAGCCGATGGCGCCGGAGCTCAGGCAGCGGCGCATGAAGCGGTAGTCCTTGACGATCAGGGCCGCGCGCGGGCCGGGCTGCGGCCCGGTGATGTCCAGCTTGCGCCCCCCGGGAAGCTCAACGTCCAGGGCGCCGACGCCCCAGTTTCGCGCCATCAGCTTGAAAGCCGAGCGCACCGCGGCCGGCGCGCCGCGCAAGTCGATCGTGTCCGCCGTCATCGAAGCCGCCAAGGCCATGGCGCCGCTCCCTTCGATCCTGCCCTAAAGCAATTTCCGCCCTAACCCTGGGCCCGTTTGATCCAGGCCGTCACTGCAAAGCTGACTGTCGCCGCCGCCCCGCTGACCGCGGCGCCCCAGGCGAGATCCAGGATCGTGACCCGCATGGACCAGATGCGCAAGGTGGCCTGATTTGTCAGGTCGTAGGTTGCGTATGCGCAATTACCGAACAGCACCCCGTTGAGCAGCGCCGCCCGCCAGGATCCCGCCGCCAGGGCGGGGCGCACGGCGAACCAGACCAGACCCGAAAGATAGAGCAAATAGAATGCGATAGCGGGTCCGAGACGGGGATTGTCGGCCACCATGTCGCCGAGGGCGGGCTTATAGAGCCGGGGGCCCATCGCCGACAGCCAGGCGAAATCGAGCAGGCAGAACGGGACCAGAGCCGCGACCCAGGCGGTCAGCATACGGACCATGAGCTCAACCCTCCGCCGGCTTCAGCAGATAGTGGCTGACGCCCCACTCCTCGCCGCCCGCGTGGCCGAATAGTCCGGCCACCGCCAGGAAGAACAGCCGCCAGCGCCGCCGCCAGAGGGCGGCGTCCCTGCCGTAGACGCCGGCCAGCACTTTGCGGATCTCGGCGTCGTTGCGGTCGAAGTTGGCCAGCCAATCCATCGCCGTGCGGCGGTAGTGCTCGCCGGACCAGCGCCATTCGGTCTCGACCTCGAACAGGCCGCCGAACCGCCGAATCAGCCCGTGGCTGGGCATCACCCCGCCGGTGAAGAAGTGCCGGGCGATCCAATCGGCGCGGTCCGAGGCGTCGAAGCGGTAGGGCGTGGAGCGGTGGGTGAACACGTGCAGGAAGGCGCGCCCGTCGGGCTTCAGCCAGCCGCGCACGCGGGCCAGCAGCTCCGGCCAGTTGGACATGTGCTCGAACATCTCCACCGAAACCACCCGGTCGAAGCGGCGCCAGAGAGTGTCGGCGTCGAACAGGTTCATGTCGCAGGTGATGACTCTGAGGTTGGTCAGGCCCAGGCGGGCGGCCTCGGCTTCGATGAAGCGGCGCTGGCCGTGGGAATTGGACACCGAGACGATGCGCGACCCCGGGTAATGGCGGGCCATCCACAGCGACAGCGACCCCCAGCCGCAGCCGAGCTCGAGGATCTCCTGCCCGTCGGCCAGGCCCGCGTGGGCGGCGGTTTCGGCCAGGGCGTGCTCCTCGGCCTCGTCGAGGGAGTCGTCGTCGTTCCAGTAGAGGCAGCAGGAGTATTTGCGCTGCGGACCCAGCGCCAGGGTGAAGAACTCCGGCGGCAGCTCATAGTGCTGGGCGTTGGCCTCGTCGGTGTTCAGCGCCACCGGATGGGCGGCCATGTCGCGGGCGAAGGCGGCCTCGGCCTCGGGCGGCTCGGCGGCCAGGCGGCGGTTGGCGGTGGCGCACAGATAGTCGATGCCGAGCAGGGCGAGGCTGTCGGGCACGGGCGCGCCCTCCAGGGCGCGAATGGCGACGGCGAAGGCGTTCACGGGGAAGCTCCCAGAGGTATCCGCTGCGCGAAAATCGCTAGGCGGAGGGCTGGCGAGGCGGCAGCGGGAAGAAGCGGCTGGTGCGGGACTGGTACGCGCGGAAGGCGTCGCCCCGGCCCTGCAGCATCGCTGCTTCGAGCGGCGGGACGCCCGTCCCGTGGTCCAGCACCAGATACATCAGGAGAGGCGCGCCCCATGCCGCCCATCCCACAGGATATACGGCGGGGTGGGCCATCAGGATCACCGGATAGGCGGTCCAGCCGAGCCATTCGAAGAAATAGTTGGGATGCCGCGACCAGGCCCACAGGCCCTTGTCCATGATCGCGCCTTTCGGCGGATGCGAGGCCTTGAAGCGGCGCATCTGTTCGTCGGCAACGCCCTCTCCGAGAATGGCCAGGGCGAGGATCGCGCCGCCCGCCAGGTCGAAGGGCGTCAGCCCGCTCCAGGGCGCGCGGGCGGCCAGGGCGATGGCGGCGGCCAGCAGCCAGCCCACCGGCGCCTGGATCAGCACGAAGGGCAGCAGCCGCGCCTGAAAGCCTGAGCCCCAGGTCTTGCGCAGGTCGGCGTAGCGTCGGTCCTCGTCCTCGGATTTGGCGACCCGAAAAGCGATGTAGGTCCCAAGCCTCAGCGACCACGCCACAGCCAGCCCGGCGACCAGCCACTGGCGAGATCCGGGCGGTCCCTGCGCGGGCCACAGCGACAGCGCCGCGGCCGTCGCGCCGGTCCCGAAGGTCCAGAACACGTCGATCCAGCCGGCGTTGTTCAGAGCGCGCTGGGTCAGCCAGGCGCAGGCCATGACCAGGAGCAGCCCGAGGGCCGAACCGGCCGCCAGGGCGAGCATGGTCAGACGCCCAGAAGGGGCTGGATCAGCCGCAGGATCCCGTCGGCCTTGATCCCGCGCTGTCCCGAGATCAGGCAGACGCAGGCGTCCGGCCCCTCGGCGTGCGGATGATGCTGGATGCCCGGGTCGGCCTCGGCGAAGTCGCCGGTCTGGTAATGGACGCTGCGGTCGGCGAAGGCGCCCTGGAGCAGGACCGTGTACTCGTCGCCATTGTGCCCGTGATGCGGCACGGCCACGCCGGAGGGCGCGCGCAACAGGTAGGTGCGCCAGCCGCCCGGGTTTCTGGACAGCACCGGAGCGACCCACGTTCCCGGAGCGACGAAGCGGCGCGCGCCGATGCGGCGGCTCGCCAGGGCGCGGGGCAGGACCAGGCCGCCGGGTCCCGGACGCCGGGGGATGGGCGCCGGCTTCGGCGCCGGACGCTCGATGCGCGCCAGGGCCAGGGCCAGGGCGTCGTCCTGCATCTCCGCCGGCGCGACCTCGTCCAGCAAGGCCCCGCCGACGGCTTCCAACAGCTTCACGCCCTGGCGGCAATGGGCGCAGCGTTCGAGGTGCGCGGACACGACCAGGCTCGGCCCGTCCGCCAGGGCGCCGGACGCGTAGTCGGCGAGCACCGCCTCGGATGGGTGATGGACGGGACTCAAAGCAGATCCTCCAACTGACCGCGAAGGCGCGCCATGGCCAGGCGCAGGCGCGATTTGACGGTGCCGAGCGGAAGGCCGAGCCGCTCGGAAATTTCGCTGTGCGGGGCCTCCTGGAAGAACGACAGGCGCACGACCTCGGCCTGCTCGGCCGACAAGCCTTCCAGCGCCCGGCGCACCCGCGCCTCGCGTTCGCCCGCCGCCACCAGATCGTCGGCGGCGGCTTCGGCGGCCGGCATGAGCTCGGGCTCGTTGTCCAGGTCTTCGGGATGGCGTTCGCGGCGCAGGGCGTCGATGCGCAGGTTGCGTGCGATGGTGAAGATCCAGGTCGAGGCGCTGGCCCGGGCGGGATCGAAATAGGCCGCCTTGCGCCACACCGCCAGCAGAGCCTCCTGCGCCAGTTCCTCGGCCTGGTCGGGCCGGGCGCCGAGCTTCATCAGATAGCTCTTCACGCGCGGGGCGAAGCGGGCGAACAGCAGCGAGAAGCTCTCGCGGCTCTGAGAGGCGGCGATGGCCAAGATCCAGGCCGAGGGATCGTCCGCCGCTTGCGCCGCGGCCTCGTCCATCGCGCTCATGGCCGCGGCCTGCTGTAGCCAGGCGCCGGCGCTCGACGCGGCGGCGAAACGCGCGTCGGACTCTTCATGGCGGCGGTGCATCGGGCCAGCATCATTCATGTCCCTGTTACGCAACCGCCGGGCGAGTGGATCACCGCTCCGCTTCCCAGCCGAAACAGTGATCCGCATCAGGGCCCCGCTCGTAAACCCCTGTCACAAGGGGGCGGGAGAGGCACCATGGATTCGGTTTTGGGAGCAGGCGCCGCACGTGGTTCAATCCGGCCGCGCAGCATCGCGGTGATTGGCCAGGGCATCGCCGGCATGTCGGCGGCCTGGCTGCTGAGCCAGAACCACAAGGTCACGGTGTACGAGAGCGAAGACCGGCTCGGCGGCCACAGCCACACGGTCGAGGCGTCCGGACCGGACGGCGCCCTGCCGGTCGACATGGGCTTCATCGTCTATAACGAACGCGCCTATCCCAATCTCACCGCCCTGTTCCGCCATCTGAACGTGCCGACCAAGGCCTCGGACATGTCGTTCGCGGTGTCGCTGGACAACGGCGCCCTTGAATACGGCGGGACCAACCTCGGCAGCTGGTTCGCCCAGCCCTCGAACCTGGTCAATCCGCGCTTCTGGTCGATGCTCAGCGACCTGCTACGCTTCTACCGCAAGGCCCCCGCCCACGCCTGCGCCCTCGACAACTCCGGCGCCAGCCTCGGCGACTACCTCAGCGACCAGCGCTATGGCCTGGCGTTCCAGGACGACCACCTGCTGCCCCAGGCCGCCGCCATCTGGTCGGCCTCGGTCGAGGCGATCCGCGAATACCCGGCCGCCGCCTTCATCCGCTTCTGCCAGAACCACGGCCTGTTCAAGATCGTCGGCCGGCCCGAATGGCGCACGGTGGACGGCGGCAGCCGGGCCTATGTGAAGCGCCTGACCGCAGCCTACGCCGACCGCGTAAGCCTGGGCCGGCCGGTCCGCCGCATCCGCCGCATCGGCGGCAGGGTGCAGGTGACCGACCACCTCGGCCGCATGGAAACCTTCGACGACGTGGTGCTTGCCTGCCACGCCGACCAGGCGCTCGGCATGCTGGACGATCCGACGGCCGAGGAGCGCAGCCTGCTCGGCGCCTTCCGCTACACTCGCAACCACGCGGTGCTGCACCGGGACGAGGGCCTGATGCCGAGCAGAAAATCGGTGTGGTCGAGCTGGAACTACCTCGGGCGCCAGGGCCACGGCGGCGGAGGACGGCAACTGTGCGTCACCTATTGGATGAACAGGCTGCAGGGCCTGCCGGGGGCGCCCCTGTTCGTCACCCTCAATCCCATCCGCCCGCCGCGCGCCGGGGCCATCGTCCGCAGCGAGGTCTACGAGCACCCGCTGTTCGACGGCCCGGCCATGGCGGCGCAGAAGCACCTGTGGTCGCTGCAGGGCGTGCGCAACACCTGGTTCTGCGGCGCCTATTTCGGCTCGGGCTTCCATGAGGACGGCTGCCAGGCGGGCCTGGCCGTGGCCGAGCAGCTGGGCGGCGCGCGACGGCCCTGGCGGGTCGCCGACGAGAACGGCCGCATCCACCTCACCGCCCCTGTGCCGGAGGCGGCATGAGCCCGCGCTCAATCAGCGAAGCGGCAGCGCGCACAAACATGCCCTTCCAGTCCGGCCTCTACCGCGGCGTGGTCACCCACGCCCGCTTCCGGCCGCGCGCGCACAGGCTGCGCTACCGGCTGTTCATGACCCTCCTGGACCTCGACGAACTGCCCGAGCTGGACCGCCGCCTTCGCCTGTTCGGCCACAACCGTTCGGGCCTGATCGGCTTCTACGACAAGGATCACCTGGACGGGACCGGCGACCTCAAGGACGAGGTGCTGGCGACTCTGGCCCGGGCCGGCATCTACCTCAGCGGCGGCCGCATCCGGCTTCTGTGCATGCCGAGGGTGCTGGGCTTCGTGTTCAATCCCATCAGCGTCTACTTCTGCCACAAGTCGGACGGCTCGGTCGCGGCGATGCTCTACGAGGTCAACAACACCTTCGGCCAGCGCCACAGCTACCTGATCCCGGTGGACGGCGAGGGCCCGATTCGACAGGCCTGCGACAAGAGCCTCCACGTCTCGCCGTTCATGGACATGGCCATGCGCTACCGCTTCGAGACGGCGCCTCCGGGCGATGCGGTGGCCCTGGTGGTCGACGGCGACGACGCCGAGGGCCCGATGATCGCCGCGCGCTTCGCCGGGCGCCGGCATGAGCTCACCGACGCCGGCGTGCTCGCCGCCTTCCTGGCCCACCCGGTGCTGGCCCTGTCGGTGCTGGCCGCGATCCATTGGGAGGCGGTCAAGCTGCTGCTCAAGGGCCTGCGCCTGAAGCGCGGCGGACCCGCCCCCGCGAATCCGGTGACGGTGGTGCGCGGGGCCTAGTCCGTCGGCGGCTCCCACAATTCGACCGGATTGCCTTCGGGATCGTGGATGCGGGCGAAACGGCCGGCCTCGGGCGAGTCCCAGGCGGGGTCGGTCGTCACGACCACGCCCGCCTGCCGCAGGCTGGACACGAGCCCATCCAGGTCCGCCACGCGGAAGTTGATCATCCACGGCTTGTCGGCCGGCCAATAGTCGGTGTCGCCGGCGAACGGCATGATCATCGTCGGACCGGCCGCCTGCTCCCAGGGCGTCCAGCCTTCCGGGACCACCCCGAGATGGACCCGATACCACTGACGCAACTCGTCAGGATTCCTGGCGCGGAAGAACACCCCGCCAATGCCGGTCACGGCCATGACGCCCCCCAAAGATGTCATCCCGCAGACTACTGCAACGCTTGCGGACATGCACCCGGCGTCAGTGCGGGCCGAGGAACCCCGTCGAGCCGTCGGGCAGCACAGGGTTGCGCTGGTTTTCCTCGCAGACGTACTCGGCGATCTGCCAGTCGGGCTTGCGCTCGTAGGTGCGCACCACCGGCCAGGGCTTGGTCAGGGCCTTGGGGTCCTCCACCACCATGCGGTCCTCGATGACGTCGGGGCCGAGGCGGCGGATGCGCTCGACCACGTGCATGGCGTCCGAATGGGGCGCGCCGGAGACGTCGAACACCGTGTCGCCGCGCAGGCCCACAGTGTCGACCACCAGGGTGTCGCCCTCCCAATGGCCGGTCGAATGGCCGTTGTAGCTGAGGTCGAGGTCTTCGGGATGCTTGCGCCCGTCAGTGTAGATGCGGCGCACCTGGCTGTAGGCCTCGAACAGGATGGTCACCCGGCCCTTCTCCACCGTGAACTCCAGCGGATAGGGCGTGCCCATGATCCTCGGGAAACCCGGCGGCAGGCAGCCGGCCGTGGGGTCGGACGCGCGGCCCTCGTTGGTGTCCTTCAGGGTCTTGGCGTAGCGGGCCTCATAGTCCGCACGATAGGGCGGGTACATGCGCAGGTAGGAGGCCTCGAACAGCGACGAGGCCGTGTCCTTCACCTGGCGCTGGGCCGGCGGCAGGGCCGAGGGGTCGAACAGGTTGCGCTCGTGCGGGAACCACACGCCGCTCCAGTCCGGCAGGGCCGCGGCGGAGGCGGCCGAGGCGATCAGCAGGCCTGCAGACAGGGCCAGCGCGGCGCTGAACGTGGGGGTCAACATGGGCGAATCCTCCATCGGCGAGCCGCGGGGCCAAAGAGCGGGCTGGTTTGGCAGAGCCTGAACGGCAATACAATCCCAAAATATGGGATTTTGATTAATATCAGGCCGGGTGCGGATCGGACTCGGGGCGCCCATATCTTCATCGCCATCACCGCTGTCTCGGGGAGACGCCCATGCAGACCAGACCCATGCTCACGCCCGGTCCGGACCATCCGATCACCATCACCGCCAATCCCGACCGGGTGACGGTCACCCTCAACGGCCGCGTGATCGCCGACACCCGTCACGCCCTCACGGTGCAGGAAGCGTCCTATCCGCCGGTGCAGTACATCCCCCGCGCCGACGTCGACATGACCCTGCTGCACCCGACGGCGCACACGACCTACTGCCCGTACAAGGGCGACTGCAGCTATTTCTCGATCCCCCTCGGCGGCGAGCGTTCCGTGAACGCGGTGTGGAGCTACGAGCGCCCTTACGAGGCGGCGGCCGCCATCAAGGACCACCTGGCCTTCTATCCGGACCGAGTGGATAGGGTCGGGTAGCGATCACTCCACGGCGTCAAGCAAACCCCTCGCCCGCCCCCTCGATGGGGGCGAGTTGGGTGGGGGTGCGGGCAACCGGCTTCAGGATCGAACGCGTGAGGCGCGCCGCCTCTATTGTGGCCCTCCACACGCCCTGCAAGCACCCCCATCCCGGCCTTCCCTCATCGAGGGGGAAGGAGACCGATAGACTCACGATCAAAGCTGCTGCATTCGGCGGAAACGGGCGCGCGCGGGGCGAGGGATGAGCAGGGGGAACGGCAAAAGCTTCCACCGCAGCATGGGCGGGCTCGGGGCGCTGTTCATCACCCTGTCGGGCCTGTCGCCGACCATCGGCGTGTTCGTGGCGGCGCCGGACGTGATCCACGCCGCGGGCACGGCCGCCATCCTCTGCTACGCCGCAGCCGGCGCGCTCGGGCTGGCCATAGCCGGGGTCTACGCCGAGCTGGCCTCGGCCTATCCGGAGACCGGCGGGGAATACACTATCGTCGGCCGTATCCTGGGCCCCAGCGCCGGCTTCGCCATGCTGGGCCTGAACCTGCTGACCTTCTCGATCGGCCCGGCGATCACCGCCCTGGGCGTGAGCGACTACCTCGACGTGGTCCTGCCCGGCCTGCCCAAGATTCCGCTGGCGATGGCCCTGGTGCTGCTGTGCATGGCCATGGGGGTGCTGAACATCCGCCTCAACGCCTGGATCACCGGCGTCTTCCTGGCGGTGGAGCTGGCGTCTCTGGCGACGGTGGCCTGGCTCGGCTTCAGCCATCCGGCCCGGAGCGCGATCGTAGCCGGGCTGCACCCGATGATGCTGG
>Ga0265327_10003468_pt1 | contig 15005 bp, 9 predicted proteins | sample 41621metaG_FD_202089 | JGI IMG/M metagenome (GOLD analysis project Ga0265327, IMG submission 202089) | Rhizosphere microbial communities from Carex aquatilis grown in University of Washington, Seatle, WA, United States - 4-16-21 metaG | ecosystem: Host-associated > Plants > Roots > Rhizosphere >... | reverse complement strand
CCTTGGCTTTCTGCGAGTACGCATGTGCCCCGTTCGGTGACGGCGCCGCCCTCGGCCGCGCTGCCCGGGAAAACGGAGACGACTACTGGTCCGAATGGGTGGAAGCGTCCGTCGTTGTTGAAGGCGCCGTCGACGCCGAGCTCACCGAGCTGTCCGTTCTGGACACGTCCGATCTGCACACACATGAGCCCGCGTGTTGTGGGCACGACTCGTATGCCCCACGGCAGTCCACCGCCCGGGTTCTCAGCGCGAATTCCGAGCAGCTTCGCCTGGCCCGGGATCGGTACGCCGATGCCCGCTTCGGGGCCTGGCGTGGAAGGTGCGGGCACTGGTGTGCCGGTCAGGATGACCCCGGTCGCAGCGAGCGTAACAGTCGTGGTCGCTAGCAGGAAAGCACCCGCCGCAGCCAAAGGTGCCAGCCGTCCAGCGCCCGTTCGCCTCGTGGAATGCCTCTGAGTGTGCGAGTCGCTTACGACCCGCGCCAGCTCGGTCTCGAGCTCATCCAGTACGCGAAATGGGTCTGTCATGAGAAACCTCCGTCGGTTTGGGTTGTGGTCGCGAGTGCGCGTTGCAATGCGCGAAGGCCGCGTGAGACACGGGCGCGTGCCGTTGGCTCGGAGACACCGAGCCGTTTGGCCAGCTCCTCGTAGGACAGCTCGTCGACGACGCGCAGCTGCACCGCGTCGCGTTGGTCTTGGGTCAGCCGGCGAAGCTCAACTCCGAGGCCGTGGCGCATCTCGCTCAGTTCCGCCGCCTTCTCAATCGCGACGAGATCGTCCTCGTGCATGGAAGGGGTCTGGATGCCGAGCCGGCGCACGGCTGAACGTTGCGCCTCGCCCTTGCGCAGATAGTGCGCGAGCTGGCGTCGCGCGATCGTGAACAACCAGGCACGCCTCTCCTCCGGGCTCTCGTCGCGCAACCGTGGCCATCCGCGCCAAGCCTGCGCGAACGTCTCGGCCGTGAGGTCCAACGCCGCCTCCGCGTCGAGGGTGCGTCGCGTGAGAAAGAGGAGCACAGCTCGAGCCTCCTGCCGGTAGAACGGAATGAACAGGTCTGGGTCGGCCATCGCTGCGTTAAGTGTCCGCCCTACCGATTCCGTGACGAGCGAACCTCCATCCCTCGACCGCGGCGCACAGCTCAACCGGCGCTCGGGCCCCGCGAGCCCGCCTCGAAGTCGTGTCCCGGCTGCCGTCGTCCGATCAGCCACCGAGCCGCGGCGACCGTGACAGTGCTGCGTCGCTCCGCCAACTGCAACAGCAGTCCAGACTAGATGCACGCCAGTGCTGGGACACAGCAGTTGCTGTGCTCTGTTCGCTTCGGCCTGGGGGTTGGAAGGCCGGCCTGTGAGGAGGCGAGGGTGGAGGCGTAACGACTCACGTGGCCTCTGAGTCTGGTCGTCCATCGTCCAGCATCGGGCTAGCCGGTCCTGGCGGTCACGAACCGGGGTGTCGTGGATCTACCCCGTGGGGCATCCGCCTCACATCGCAGATCAGTACGAATGAAATCAACGAGCCTGGCGGGGTTCGTTGCACGCTGTCGACAGTTGACAACGCGCTAGGAGATGGCCATATGGCCCGAGTGGACCCGTACCACACGGCACGCCCAGAGACCGACGGCGAGCGGAACGTCTACCACAACGACGACGAGTGCCCGCGAGGGAAGGAAATAAGCAAGGAGGACTGGCGGGAGGGCACGGATGACCGGCCGCTCTGCAAGGTCTGTAAGTAGGCGAGGGCCACGAGAACGTCGGCTCAACCGCGGGTGGGCCCGTCAGGTCAACCCGCGGTCGAGCCCGGCGCAAGAGTGTCGTCGGTCTCCGGCGTATGCGGGGCAAATCTGGAGGGCTAGCCTTTTGAGGCCGCCCGTGCGTCGGTTGGGGCAAGGCCTTCAGCTCGGTAGCCCGCGGCCAGTCCGGACTCGTGGCGTCCAAAGCCTGCGGTCAGTCACCCATCGGCGTCCACGACGTTGAACCCGTCATGGCACCAACTCGCAGCAGCCGCGTTCACTCCCTCCAGATGCGCCACTTTGTCAAGCTCGGTCGAGAGTTGACCCGCTAACGCCGGCTGGGTTGTGCCCCTTGCGCTGGGTGGGACGTGCTTCAGTGCGTCGCCGCGCTAGCTGATGACGGTGGAGGATCGGAGCTCGTATTCGAGGCGATTGCCGTGGAAGACGAGCGAGTGAGGGTCGAGCGTGGGGCCTGAGGCGATCAGTCGTTCGCCGTCCCGGTCGATCGCCCGCAGTTCGTAGGTGGGGGGTTCATGTTCCCGACCGACCCTGAAGGCTTCGAGCCAGGCGATGAAGTCTTTATCGGTCCACGCCACGGAACCGTTCGCCTTGACGATGACCTGTTCGGCGGGTCCGACGCCGACGTAGCGGTCGCCGTGATCCGGCTTGTCCAGAGACTCTTCCGGTTCGACGATCCCATGATGCGGACCGGTCGGGACACGGTGGATGACTCGTCCGGTGCTCAGGTCGAGCACTGTGATGCCCCAATGCCTGCAGTCACAGATGTAGTAGCGACTCGGTTCGGGGGAATAGGTTGCGTAGGCGAGGATCGTGCCCGCGAGCGCGATCGTGTGCCGCCAGTTGCTGGGCAGGCAGCCCGCGGTGTAGCCGGCGCAGGGCCCGGCACCTTCTCCGTGTTCGATCACTTCCTGGAGCGCCACGGCGCGGTGGCCGCGCGTGCACGCATAGACCGCAGAGCCTTCCTCGCGACCTTCTTCGCCGCGGTGTGGGAACCAGTAGACCGCGCCGCGGGACTCATGGAGCAGGACGTGGGCGCCACGCGCCGGGCAGCGCGACGCTCTGGATGCGGCAGCCATGCTCGGCGTGGCACCTGCACAGCAGGCCGCGAGAGCGACAAGGAGGCCGAAGGAACGCATACCCCATAAACATCGGTAGGGGCGCAAGGTTGCTTGATGGCCGGCGGCTTCCAACCAGGTCGTGCGCGGAGGTGAGCCGAAAGCGAGCTGGAGCGCGCTGCCGGCCCGACGGCGGTCGTCTCGTCGCCGAAGATCTCGCCCCAGGCGCTGAAGCGCTTGCCGCTGGTTATGATCAGGCTGGCGCGCTCCTAGCGGCGGGACACGAGCATGAACATCAGGTTCGCGGCTTACCGTCGGCCTCTGTCACTGCGCCCCACCGACCTTTCAGCGACTTGGCGTCTCGGCGGCGCGGGACGCGTGTCTCCCCAGGGGTGTCGCAGTTTGCGCTTCTTGGCCATTTTCGACACTTCGCGGTCTTCAATCACGTGGCAGCCCACCTTCAACTTGCTCGATGGGGTCAACGCTCGCCGTCTCAGACGGGTAGCGCAGTCTGATGGGAGGTCAGCTTGTCCAGCTCCCAGCGAGGGGACAGCTATTCCTGACGAAGAAGCAGCTCGCCGCCCATCTCGGTCGGTCTGAGCGCTGGGTCGAGATGCGGGTGAGGGATGGGATGCCCGTCGAGCCCGCGAACGATCGATACGGCAGGCGCCGTTACAACCTCCGACTTGTGGAGCAGTGGCTCAGAGACGGGGGGCCAACTCGTAACAAGCCCCGAGACCGCATCACGATGCTCGAAGAGACGGTTGCGGACCTTGCCGCCCAAGTAGCCGAGCTACGTCGGACGGGCTGAGCGTTAGGCTGCTTCAGCCCGCACGGCACAGCACGCGAGTCCCATCGCACGGCCATGATATATCGCAGATTCGCCCATGACGATCATCCCTAGAAACGGCAAGTACGGCGTCAAGGTGTGGGACCGTGGCATGAAGCGGTACAGGTGGATCGGCAGCTACGACACCGAGGCCGAGGCTGTCCGCGCTGAACAGGACGTCGCGTTGATCCCAGAGGCAAGCACGCTGACGATCGCGGAGTGGGCGCGCGTGTGGCTGTCGGATTACGCACGCGAGGCCCCCGCGACGCAGCGCTCCTATCGCTACGCGGTTAAGCAGATCACGTCAAGGCTCGGCGGGCGCCGTCTCTCCGAGCTGAGCCGGCCCGAGGCACGGCGCATCGCCAACAGCTGGCCGCGAACCACTGCACGGGTCGCGCGGACGATGTGGGCAGACGCGGTTCGCGATGGCGTGTGCGAGGTTAATCCGTGGACGAACCTGCGCCTCGAGACCCCGAAGGGCCGCAAGGACATCGACGCCCTCACGGAGCCGGAAATCGCAGCGCTCGCAGACCTCGCCCGCGAGCTCTCCGGTGACTACGGCGTCGAGGCGCGAGCGATCATCCTCACGCTCGGGTACACGGGCATGAGGCCCGGCGAGCTGTGCGCCCTTTACCGCTCCGACGTCGACCTGGGAGGCCTCGAGGTCGTCGTTCAGCGAAGTCTGGACGGCACCGGACGAGAGAAGGCGCCCAAGAACGGACTGGCACGGAAGATCATCCTCCCCGCGATCGCAGCTGAGGCGATCACCCAGGTGCCCGAGCGGCTCGGCTCGCCGTACCTATTTCACACGGTCCGTGGCCACCGTCTGACCAAGGGTAGTCTCGCCTACATGTGGCGCAACATTCGCGCAGGATGGGTCGCTCGCGGCGGTCGCGCGATCGACCTCTACGAGCTACGGCACGCGTGCGCCACGATGCTCGTCGAACGAGGTCTCAACGTCGGGGATGTCGCGTTCCAGCTCGGGCATCAGGATGGCGGTCGGCTAGTAATGACGCTCTACGGACACCCAGGCGAGGACGCGATTCGCGACCGCCTGAAGATGGCCCATTCCCAACCTCCGCGTACGCAGAACGTACGCAGGGCAACCTCGACCTGACCCGGCGATCCCGCATTCCAGAGCCATTCTGCGGGCAGCATTTCGCAGCGGTCGAACCCACCGTCTCCACCTTAGATTCGACGTGTAGACCCCGGCCCCGGACAACGGCGTCGGTGTTTGCCCGTTCTGCCAAGCGGACGACTGCCTGACTCTCCACTTTGCATCGGAGATGTCGTCAGCCCGTAGCCAGCATGTTGGCGCGGCGTCCCCTTGGGGGCACGCCCCACGCACCGACGCGACTCGCGCGGCGGAGTCTTGGCCCTCCCGTCAGCGGCGGCGGACCCGAAGGGCCGCAAGCCGCGCGGTGCCCGCGGGGCCTCGGGTGCCTTCAAGCCCGAGGGCGTCCACCGACACGGCTCCGCGCTTGGCCGGGAACGAATCCGGCAGCGTGATGCGCGTCCCCCGTACGACGCGGAAGGTCTGCGAGCCGTCGGCCAGCTTCACGAGCACCTCGTAGCGGCTCGCACCTCGTACCCGAGACCAGGTGATGCCGATCTTCCCCTTCTGGCGCCGGCCGTTCACGAAGCGGGGCCGCGCCGGTCGTGGGGTCCCACTCCACTTGTAGCTCGCCGCCTTCACTTCGCCGGCCGGCGCGCCGGCCTCTTCGATCAGAGCGACGATCGTTCGCTGGCCGCGAGCGCCCGCGGCCGGGGTGAAACGGATCGTTCCGTGTCCGCCCTTGGCGGAGCCGATCCTTCTTGCCACGCCCGAACCCTGTTCGACGAACTTGACCACTCGTCCCTGCGCCGCAGCGAGCTTGTAGTGGAGGACGCGGGCCTGCCCGCTGGCCGTGACCCGAGCCTTGAGGCCGAGGGCGGGGAGGCCCTTGGCCGCTGTGACTTCGGCGATTGGCGGTGACCCTGGCTGCGGAGTGACCGTGTAGGCGCCGGCCGGCGGGTGGCGGAGGGCAATGAGCGTGGTGTCCGGTTCGGTCCCTTCGACGATCATGGCGTCGGGACTCTTCCCGATGTCGTTGCCCTGGGGATCGGTGACAGTGACCTGCGGAGCTCCGCCCTGGCCGACGAGCTTGATCATCGCCGCCGGGAGCCCGCTTCCCAGCGTCACGGACTCACCCCCGGCCGGTGCGGCGGCAACCCGCGCAAACCTCGACTTGGCTTCGTAGGGGCCGTAATCGCACGAGAAGATCATCAGGCTCACCTTGCCTCCCCAGTTGTAGCCCGCCCCGAAGGTGACCGGGATCGTGCCGAAGACCGGGAAGGGGATACCGACAACCCCACAGAAGCCAATGCCTTTGCTCGAGACGACGCCACCGACGCTGAGGCACGGGCTCACGGTGACTTTCACGAACTTGTAGCCGATCTTGATTTTGCGGGCGCACGCTTCGAGGCCCGCTGCGAGGTTGAAGCTCCCATCGGAGGGATAGACGAACCCGTGCGCGCCGCCTTTGAGCGACAGGAAGCTGACGCCGAATTCGAAGCCGCCCCCGAACTCGAAGTAATCGGGGTACTCATACAGCCCGTAGGCTTTGAGCAGCGGCACGTCGCCGAAGAGCGGCACCTTGAGCTTCGCGGTGCCGCCGATCGCCAGGCTGAATCGGTCGAAGGTGCGGTTGGCGAGCGGAGCGAGTTCGGGCCCCGAGTCAGCTGGCAGCGTGTACTTTTCCCCGGCTGAGGCAAACAGCCCGAACAGGGCGCCGTCCTCGTCGACGAGGTTGGCCGCGCTGATCCCGATCGTGCCCGTGAGGCGCAGGGGCCTCACTCCGATCGACGCACCGATGTGGCTCAGCAGAGCGGTGTGGAACGGGGGAAACAGGTCCGGCTGCGTGGGGGGCGTGAAGTTGACTCCGAAGCCGGCGTGGTCGAATTTGCCTCTGTTGATCCCGAAGCCGAAATCGGGTGGCTGGGTCGGCGGCCCGGACGCGTCGATCGCCAGCCCGCTGCCGGGCAGGGTCACCTTTGCGGCACCGCCCCAGCTGTCGGTGCTCTTGGTGTACTCGAAGTGAAGCCCGGAGACGAAGAGTGGGCCGAGCCACAGGTCGGGGACCGTGAGCGACAAGCCGTCGTAGTGCAGGCCGTTGACGTTGTCGGAGATCAGGAACACCTGCCCCGAAGCCGTGCGTTTGCCCCCGAAGCTGAAGGGGGAGGGCAACCCCAGTCCGACTTTGACCCTGCTGGCGTGTTTGATCAGGTCGATCGCCAACGACCCGCTGATCGGCAAATCCCCGAGGAACTTGGGCGTGTTCGTGGCCGGTTCGACGTTGATTAGGTGGTAGACGCCTTCCTTGTTCGGGGTGACTTTGAATTTCAGGGGGATCGTCTTCGTCAGGAACGGTCCCACCCGCACCGAGACCTGGGAGAGATTCGCGGCCGCAATGTTGCCGTTCGAGTCGTATTCCGTCTTGATGCTCTCGGGAACCGGTACGTACAGGCCGTTGATCGCGACCGGGCCTTTGACCTTGCCGGTGAAGTAGCCCGCCTTGTTGATTTCTGCGACCGATGCGAGTTCGAAGCAGTCCCCAGATCCGCGGCTGTTGACGTCGAGGATCCCGAAGCCGAAGGACTTGACGCAGTTTGCGGTGCTCGCCTGGTTGCCTGCGGCGGGGTTTTCGCAGCTGAACGGGTGTTGTTTCAGCAGCGTTGTGGCCAGGCCGCCCTTGAGCCCGGTGTTGAGTCTTGGGCCCGTCACGTAGGCGATGTTCGAGGCTTTCAAGCCGAGGTTGCTGGTGACGATCAGGTTTACTTTGTAAAGCGCGGAGGGCTGAAGCACGGTCGAGTAGCTGGAAGCCGTTCCGCAGTCGGTGTCGATTGCGGGGCCCGGCCCTTCGAGGATCCAGTGCCAGTCGACGATTTTCCCCCCGAACGGCGCCGACGATTTCCGCCCGTCGAAGATCGTTCCGAAGGGAATTCGTCCCGAAGTCGCCGTGCCGAACACGGCGGACGGCTGCGATCCCGGCCCGGGTGACCCGCCGCCCGGCGGCGGTGTGCTCGTCGGGGGATCGCCGATCACGCGTGAGACGGCCATGTCGTAGGGCCCACCGCCGATTTCGGTCGAACCGACCAGGACGATGTTCCCGTCAGGCTGAAGGATCAGATCGCCGTCAAACTCGTTGCCGCCCATCTCCACTGTTGCCGTGCCATTGGCGCCGAAGCTCGTGTCGACCGTGCCGTCGGCGTTCAGGCGGCTGACGACGAAGTCCCGCTGCACGTCCGCGTAGCTGCCCATCACAAGGATGCGGCCGTTCTGCTGGACCGCCACGCCGGTGCCGAACTCTTCCGGCGCGCCATATCCGAGCGTGAGCTTGCCGTCGCCGCTGAAGCTCGAGTCGAGTCCGCCGTTCGGATTCAGCCTCGCGATGGCAAGGTCACCCCCGCCGACGGCATCGGTGGACCCCTCGACGAGGATCTTCCCGTCGGCCTGGATCGCCAGGCCCCTGGCGGTCTCGGTGCCGCCAAAGTTGACTTCCTCTTCCCCGAACGTCCCAAACGATTTATCGATGCTGCCGTTGCTGTTCAGCCTCGTGATGACCATGTCGTTGACCCCCCCGCCCTCGCCGACGACGACGATCTTGCCTTCGGCCGTCAGCGCGACCTTCTCGGCAACGTCGACGCCGCCGAAGTTGACGGTCTGCTTGCCGCCACTTCCGAAGCTGGTGTCCAGGCTGCCGTCGGCGTTCAGTCGCGCGATCGCGAAATCGCCGCCATCAGTGCTCGTCGAGCCGACGATCACGAGCTTGCCGTCGGGCTGGCGGACCATGTCGTTGGCCGCCTCTTCGCCGCCGAAGTCCACGGTCGACGCCCCGCCGGTGGCTTTGGCGAACGCTTTGTTCTGGCTGCCGTCGGGGTTGAGCTGCTCGGTGAAGAAGTCCTTCGTCGAGTTTCCCTGTCCGGTCACGACGATCGACTCGTCGGGAAGCACGACGACGCTGCCTCCGATGTCGTTCACCCCGGATTGGCTCCCGACGCGCTGCAAGCCGTCTTCGCTGAAGGTTTTGTCGAGCGCCCCGTTCGCGTTCACCCGCGCCAGCGCGTAGTCGCCGCCACCGCTTGCATCCGTCGAGCCGACCACGACGATCCGACCGTCGGGAGTGATCGCCGCCTGCGTTGCGCGATCGTTGCCCCCGAAGTCGACCAGCAGCTTGCCGGTGCCGTTGAAGGACGCGTCGAGTTCGCCCGGATTGGCCAGCGCTGCTGAGCTGGGCACCACGAGGAGAACGAGCGCCAGGGCGCTCGCGGATATGAACCGTGACAGGTGCCCCCCGGGCCGGACCACGCGCCGATCCTACAAGAGCGAACCCAGTCGCACCGGTCAGAACATCGACGTGTTCGCCTGGACGCCTTCTCCTACGAATCCGCCTCGGTCGAGGCGTCAAACACAGGCGGTAGCCGCGGACGCGGTCACTCGGGCCGTTGGACGCGGTCGAAGTGCCCCCGTGACGTCAGCGGTGTCTGACGGACCACCTCGGGGAGGTACTCGTCGAGGAAGACCTGCGCGACCAGCTGCTGTCGCGAGGCGACCCCGAGCTTCTCGTAGAGGCTCTTGACGTGGTCCTCGACCGTGTGCGGGGAGATGACGAGGGTCTCGGCGATCTCTGCGCGGGACAGCCCGCGGGCGAGCAGCGTCGCGACCTCACGCTCGCGCGCCGTTGCGCCGAACGCCTCGAGGCGGACCGTTGCCGAGCGGGCACCCGTCGCCGGCTCGAGTACGACAGCCACCCGCCCATCGCCGGGGGGTCCGGGTTGCGAAGCATGCAGCGTCACCCAGCAGTCGCGGCCGGGCACGGTGACAACGTTGCCGGCACCCTGGGCTCCGTCGGGCGCGGAGCGGACGAACGACGCGAGCGCAAGCACCGGCGACGCAATCGTCTCGTGGTTGTAGCCCGAGTCGGCGGGATGCAGCGAGGTCAGCAGCTCTCGTGCCGGAGGGGTGATCAGCTCGACTTCATCGCGCGGTCCCAGAACGACCATCCCCGGCGCCTCCACGCCGGTGGTTCGCCGTGCCGCGTCGAACCGCAGGGACGCGCGGATCCCTCGGGCGATTGACCCCGTCAGGGCAGCGAGCTTGTCAGCGTCGCGTTGTTGGAACGCGCCGCTCTTACCCCGGCGCGCAATATGCACGGCGCCCCATACGCGACCGCGGATCACAAACGCACCGCGCAGCTCGTGGGGGATATCGGCCGGCAGGAGCAGGTCGCGGTAGCGGGCGCTGCGTTGAGGCTCGCCGCGGGTGGCCTGACCGAGGATGCCGACGGGCACCCGCCGTTTCGCGAGGCCGGCGAACGTGTTGAGGTCGTCCACCATGTACTCGCTGCGGATGATCAGCTCACCGGCGGCCGGGGCCTCCTGCAGCGTGAACACGCCGCGCTCGACGAGCTCCCTGGGCGCGTCGCTGGTCAACAGGCGCGTGCTGGGGTCGAGCGTGTGCCAGCAGCTTGCGTCGTTGTCGATGACCTTGCGCAGCCGCGGGGAGAGCTCGGCGAAGAACTCCTCACGCGGCAGCCCCCTTGAGCCGAGCAGGTCGATCTCCTTGACGAGGCTCTCGACCGTCGATCCCATGCCGCTCAGTTTCGCACGGCCTGCAAGAAAGATCCCCCCACGCCGGGGGTGGTTGACAGGGGTCCCGGAGCGCAGACTGTGCCCATGACCTCAATCAACGCAGTAGACACCCCCACCATCACATCGGACGGCGTCCTCGCACCCATCGCTTTGGGTCCCGGCGAGGGAGAGCACTTCTGGTTCTTTGGCGGCCTGACGACGATCAAGGCTGACGGCGCCGGCACGGGCGGCCGCATGATGCTGACCGAGCAGACTGCTCCGCGCGGCAGCGGTTCCCCGCTTCATGTCCACCACAACGAGGACGAGTGGTTCTACGTCCTGGAGGGAGAGCTCACGATCTGGGTTGCGGGCCAGACGATCCTGGCTCCTGCCGGCTCCTTCGTGTTCGGCCCACGCGACATCCCGCACACATTCGTGGTCAGCTCCGAGAAGGCTCGCTTCCTGCTGGTCACACAGGCGGCCGGGTTCGAGGGCTTCGTTCGCACGCTCGGGACCTCCGCGCCGGTTGCGGAGATTCCCCCCGCGCCTACCGCGCCGCCTGACATGGCGCCCGTGCTTCAGGCCGCCGCAGACCACGGCATCGAGATCCTCGGCCCTCCCGGCATCCCGGCCTGAGGAGCCGGCGGGCGCGCCCGGAACCAGCCACGAGCAACGGCGAAGGGCGCGCCCAGAAGACATCCCGTGGAGGTGCCGAATCCGGCTAGGGCGTCGGTTAGCATCATTCGGCTTGACGGGACCCCGGCATCGAGGAGAAAGCGGCGAAGCGGCGTGAAAGGTGCTGCGAGCTCCGCGCTGGTCCGTGGCATCCGCTGGCGCCTGACGGGCTCGCTACTCGTCGTGATCACCGCCGCGATCGCGGTCGGCGCTGCGATCGTCGGGCCTCTCTACCTGCGAGCCGGCGGTGATTCCCTGGTCCGGCAGGCCGTAGCGGATGCCAGCCTGTCCAGGACAAGCTTCAAGCTCACGCCGCCGACTCACACGACGACGTTGGACGGGCTTGCAGCCGAGCAGCGCTCGCTGCTTGCAAGCGGGCACCTGACAGGTCTCTACGGGCCCGCCGTGGTGAAGACGCTTCTCAGCACCGTTCTCGTCACCAGCAAGAGCGACGAAGTCTGGGCAGGGAGACTGACCTACCGCACGGGCATCTGCTCGGTTCTCCACTTCAGCAGCGGCGGCTGTCGCACGGGGCCCCGTGATGCAGTCGTCAGCGACCGGACCGCCCGCGCACTCGGCGTCTCGGTCGGGTCGACGATCATCGGCAACGACCGCAAGCGCGAATATCCCGTCCCGATCCGGATCACAGGGGTGTTTCGTCTCCCGGATCTTCAGAGCCCCTACTGGCTCCGGGACGGGGGTGCCTTCTTCTCGTTCGGGCAGAACAGCGAAAAGCCCCTCGAACTCGATGAGGTTGACGATCTCTTTGTGGCAAGCCCCGCAGCCCTTGCGCTTCCCCCTGCGTACGTGCGCTCGCTGACCACTCAGAGTCCCCTTCGGCCCGGGACGCTGGGCATCGGGAACGCCTCGGCCGTGAGGCGGGACGTGCTCGACGTGAAGCGGCGTGCGGCGCTCACCGGCTTCGCGGTCGAAACAGGTCTTCCGGAAGTGCTCTCGGGCCCCCTCCATCAGCAGAGGCTGATGAGCACGATCGTCGTGGTCGCCGCCGTGCAACTTGCTCTGCTTGCGATCTGGGTGCTGACCTCGGCGCTGATGCGCAGCGCCGACCTGCGCCGTGCCGAACTGCGAGTCGCGCGCCTGCGCGGATTCCCGCCCCGAACCCTGCTCGCCGTGTCGATCACCGAGCCGGCAGCTCTGTGCGCGATCGGGATCGTGCTGGGCATCGTCGGCGCATGGGCCGGCGTGCGCATCGCGGCGTCGATCCTGTTCACGCCGGGAACCGTCGTGGGGCTCGACGTCTGGACGCTCGTCGGCTTCGGAGCGGTGCTGCTCACGATCTGCGCAGTTCTGGGCCTCAGTTCGGTGCGACAGATGCGCGGCTTCGGGCTGGCCTCCTCGTCCCCGCAATCCGCCGGCAGCCGCACCCGAGTCGTGGTGGACGTCTCGATTCTCGCCCTGTCCGTCGTTGCGCTCGTCGGCGCGTCCACGAGCGGAGCGCTCAGCTCCGGCACGAATCCAGTCGCCGCGGCCGCCCCCGCGGTCATTGCCCTCGGCACGGCCGTCATCGCGATCCGCATCGTTGAATACATCTGCCGACGGCTCAGCGTCGCGACTCTCGACTCCTCCTCCGTTGCCCTCTTCCTGGCAGCCCGCCAGGTGGCCCGCCGCCCAACGGCGCTGAGAGAAGGGCGGACCCTGGTCATCGCGGTTGCCCTGGCCTGCTTCGCGGTCTCCGCTTGGTCGATCGCGAAGGCCAATCGGCTCACCGCCGCGACCTTCTCGATCGGAGCGCGCACTGTCGTCACCGCCGATGGGGACGGGCGGCTGGTCCGTCACGCCGTCGATGCGGTCGATCCGCATGGGCGCTTCGCCATGGCGGCGGCCCAGATCTCCGGACCCGGCACGTCGGTTCTTGCGCTCGACAGCTCGCGTCTGGCTCGTGTCGCGGCCTGGCCCGGCGGAACGACGCACGAGAGCCCTGCCGCGGTAAGCCGCGCGCTGACTCCCAAGGCCGCCTCCGAGGTCAGGCTCGCCAATGGCGCGATGACGGTCTTGGCCGGCGCATCGGCTTCGGGGGCGGCGAGCCGGGAACTTTCGCAACTACACCTGGCGGCCTGGCTGTTCGATCCGGTTGACGGCACTTTCCCCTCCGATCTCGGCCAACTGCGTTCCGGCACGTCCACCTATCACGGCGTTGCACAGACGCACTGCCCCTGCCGCCTGGTCGGTTTGGGGGTGCAGCCCGCCGCCAAGCAGGTGCCGAGCTCCGGCCAGATTCACCTCGTCGTCAAAGCGCTCACCTACCGCTCTGCGACGGGAGTGCCGGATAGCGCCCGTGCGGGGCCGGCCGCGACGGATTGGCGCTCGAGCTTAACCGGCGTACGCGTCACAGCGACGGGCTCGGATGTCGGCATCGACATTCCCGTTGCGGCCGTGGCCGGCTACGGGGGCATTCCCTCTGTTATGGCATCCCTCCCGGGCCAGCCCTCGGTCATCCCCGCCGTCGCCGGCAGTGTCGCCGAGTCGCTCGCCGTGGGCAGTGGCCGGAACGGCGCTCTCCCTGTCCAGGGTCTCGACGGCTACACCATCGACGTGACCCCGGCCGTTTCGGCCACCTCGCTGCCGCGCATCGGGACCGGCGGCGCGATCGTCGACCTGAACACGCTCGAACGCGCTCAGACGGGTCCGACCTCCCCCGAGACCAGCGAGCAGGTGTGGCTGGGGCCGCAGGCACCGGCGAACGTCGTCAGTCGCCTACGGGCGGCCGGACTGCAGGTCGCTCAGGTCCAGCGCTCATCGACGCTCGTCGACGAGGCCAAGCACACGGGCCCGGCTCTCGCCTACGACTTCATGCTGTTGGCCACGCTCGTAGCCCTGCTCGTCGCGGCGGTCGGCACCTTCAGCGTGCTGGCAGCCGGTGGTCGTCAACGCGCCACCGAGATGGTCGCGCTCGAGGTCACCGGGGTGCGGCGGGGAATCCTCGCGGGCTCCCTGAGGATCGAGGCCGTGATCCTCGCGCTGACCGCGCTTTTCGGGGTGGCGGCCGGTGCGGTGAGCGCCGCCGTCGCCCTGCCGTCGCTGCCGCAGCTCGCCGTGTCCACCGATGCGCCCCTGTCCTATGCGCTGCCGACTGGGCTGCTCCTGGCAGTGGCGGTGGTCGCCGTGCTGGTGGTCATGGCCGCCACGGCATTGGCGGCGCGCGGCATCCTGTCCAGCATGTCTCCTGCCCTCCTTCGCAATGCCGCCGATGATGTCGACTGAGACACAGATCTCGACCGGGGCGGACGTGGTGTGCGCTGGACTGGTGCACGTCTATCCGAGCGAGCGGGGGTCGGTCGCCGCCCTGCGCAACGCAGACCTCGTCGTCAAGGCCGGCGAGATGCTCGCGATCGTCGGTCCCTCCGGGTCGGGCAAGACCACTCTGATGATGCTGCTCAGCGGCCTGCTCCAGCCGACAGCCGGTGCCGTGCTGATCGGCGGCCAGGACATCACAAAGCTCGACGCGACCAGCCTCAGCCGACTGCGGGCCACCGAGCTCTCGCTGCTGCTGCAGGACCCCCTGCGAAACCTGCTGCCGCATGCCACCGTAATCCAGAATGTGAGCTTCGCCTCGCGCGGCGCCCGTCGGCGCGGCTGGGCTCTGCGCTGGTCGAGCGAGGAGCTGGTTGAGCGGATGGGTCTGGCTGAGCTCGCCGACCGGCCGGTGCACCGACTCTCGGGGGGGCAGCAGAACCGCGCGGCGATCGCCGCCGCGCTGGCGACATCGCCGCGCGTGCTGTTGGCCGACGAGCCGACGGGCCACCTCGATCCTCACAGCCGCGACATGGTGATCGAGGCGCTGCGCGACGCCCGTGAGCTGAGCGGCGCCACGGTCATCGTCGTGACCCACGACCAGGCTGTCTCCGAGGCGCTCCCACGCTCGCTGGCGATCGAGAACGGGGCGATAGCCGCTGAGGGCCGTGGCGCGGAGCGCTTTGCGGTCGTGGGAGGCTCGGGGACGATCCAACTGCCCCCGGAGATCCTCGCGCTCTACCCGAGTGGGACGCTTCTGGGCGTCCATCTCGACGACGGCGGGATCGTTCTGCGGGCACGAGACGACAGCCCCGAGGAGGCCGGCGATGGTTGAGGCG
>Ga0265327_10003467_pt1 | contig 15008 bp, 7 predicted proteins | sample 41621metaG_FD_202089 | JGI IMG/M metagenome (GOLD analysis project Ga0265327, IMG submission 202089) | Rhizosphere microbial communities from Carex aquatilis grown in University of Washington, Seatle, WA, United States - 4-16-21 metaG | ecosystem: Host-associated > Plants > Roots > Rhizosphere >... | reverse complement strand
GTTACCCTACCTCTCCCACAAGCAAACAGGACACCCTTGCTCATAACAGATCACGGAGGATGCCGGAAGGATCATACGAGTCCTCGCATGGTAACATTTGGGCCGTCGCGAGGTGGCAGATGTTACCATGCGAGGACCGCCCCCTTTCACTACGACCCCTTTCACTACGACCCCTTTCACTACGACCCCTTTCACTACGACCCCTTTCACTGCGACCCCTGTCACTGCCGGAGCGGGACGCTCCAGCCACGGTTTCAAGAGGCGACTCGCTTAACTACGTGGCATTCGGGACTGCCCCATTGAAGAAAGTCCCAGGGCTGGAATTGGTCACTCGTCAGCGGGGAGGCGTTGTGGGTCTTGTCACCCTATCGTTACGGGGCGAAGGCCGCCTCGGGGAGCTTGCGGAAGACGAGTTCGCGGCTGTTGGGAGAGGTGGTTACGAGGGTGTGCAGTGGGGCATCCAGCACGGTGCGCAAAATGATGGGGCCGTCATCCGGTGCCTCGAAGTGCTGCATGGTTTCGAACTCGGCCAGGTCGTCGAGCGTGCCTCGGAGTTGCCGCCCCACCCGGCTGTAGAGCGCCACAGTGGCACCGCCGTTCTTATTTACGGATGGCTTTTCGATCAGAAGCTGGAAGAAATCCGGGCTGCCGGACTGGGGCATGAGCACCCCGTCGAGTCCGGGCTTTTCCTGAGGTGACCAGGTCTGGCCGCCGTTGATCGCGATGGCGTTCATCTTGTCACCGAAGCCGATCGCGCCATCGTCCGAGAGGAGCTTCAACTCATGGAAATACCGCTGGGACTGGAGGGCCACTTTTCCTGTCGGCGAGATGTCCCAGACATAGCCGTGGTGCAGCAGGCGGGTGCCATCCGCTGCCAGCGCATAGGCAGGGAACTCCGCCTTGCGGGCACTCCATGCCGATGTTTCGCCTTCGGAGGGAGCGGTTCCGGTGATCCCGAGCGAGCCGGGATCGAGCCACACCACGGACACGAGGTCCTTGGACTCATCGCCCATCGCTGCTTCGCGGAAACAAACGGCGCTCACCGGCTTGGCGTGCTCGTTAGGCATGGCGATGAGGGCCAGCAATCCATCGCCAGGCAGGGTGGTGGCCGCGGCGGGTTCGAGGCTGGGGAGCAACCGCTTTTCAAGGATGCCGGTATCAAGGCTCCAGCGGAAGATGGCATCGGCGGTGAGGGCGAAGGTTCCAGGACCTTCGGCGAAGCGACGGGTGGCGATGCGTTTGCCGGAGGCCATGTCGATCACGCTCAGGGCGGTGCCGTTGGCATCGCCCGCGATGAGCCAGCGGCCCTTGTCCGCCAGTTGTAGAAAGCCTGCCGCGTGATCGAGCATCAGCGCGGTGGTGGGAATGGCGACTGCCGTGGCGGAGGCGTCCGGGCCCTTCCACCGGGCGGGCCGCAGTCCGGTCACGGGCGCGAGGATCTCGCAGCTTGCAGTTCCCGCCGTGAGGGTGACGGCGAGTTGTGAGCCCACGAAGCCGGCGGGCACCTCGCAGTTCAATTTACCCTCCTGCCAGGTGACGGTGACGCCGGGTGAAGATGCGATGACCTTGGACTCCGCGGATGGAAGGGCGGCGAACTTCGGCTCGAACGTCCACGCCTTGCCGCGGGTGGCGGCGGGTGGACGGTTGAGCAGCATCAGCGGCCGCCTGCCGACCTTGGCCGCCCATGCCTTCGCATCGAGCGTCTCGACCAGCACCTGATGATGCCCGGCGGAAATGACCGTCTGCGTGGCCGGCTCGAACCACAGGTCGGTGGGTGTCCTGCCATCGGCAAAGAAGGCGGGCGCACCGGCGGTGAAGGCCACCATCGGGTCGTCCTCGGACACCTGATAGGTCAGCGTCGTGGAAACCGGCGGGATGGTTCTCGAATAGGTGTCGTGCTTCAACTTCAGCCAGCCCGTGCCGAGGGTGGTGAGCAGATAGGGATCATCGAGCCGGCGGGCGGGCCGGTCACGTGGCTCACCATCGCGGCTCCACTGGGGCATCGCGGGAGAAGGTGCACCTTCCCATCGGTCGGCCACGTGCTGGATGAGGAGGCGGCCCGCGCGATCCGCCACGAAGGAGCTGCCATCCGGAGCGGCGAAGGCGGCGATTTTTACCGCTGTCTGGCGTTGGTGCCATGATGGCCACCATGCCATCCGGCCTGCCTGGAGCCTGCCCCACGGTGCGGCTTCCTGATAGCGGATCGGCTGCGGGATGGGATGCAGGTCCTCCGCCTGCCAGAGAGAGACAGTGGAGGCCGAGGCCACCAGCAGCGGCGCGTCCGTGGCGGAGCAGCCAGCCGCGATGGCGCTCGCGGCCAGATCCCGCGTGAGTGCCGTTTCGGCGAGCTGGCGGGTGCCGTCCGCGGAAAACGTGCGTAGCCGCCGCCCGTCGCGATCGGCCACGAAGATGTGCATCTGGTCCGCGGCCACATGGATACTCTCCACATCGCCCTCAACTCCCGGGACCGGCGTGGCGGTCATCGTTTCCAGATCCACGCGCACCACTGGTGGCGAGCTGCGCCGTGAGATGACGGCGAATTTCCCGCTGCCGCCCAGCGCCACCTGCGTGATCTCCCCGCCGGTGTCGTAGGAGCGGCTGGCCGCGACTGGCACGAAGCCGTCCTTCGGGCCGACATCTCCAGGTGGTGCGGCGAAGCGGACCGTGGCTGACTCCGTGAGCCAATCGATCTGCGCCTTCGAGTTCACATAGCGCACCCGGAAGTGCAGCGGTTCGGATGGCAGCCACGGCTCCCTCGGATCGGCACGGATGAAGACACGCGCGGTGTATTCCCCGTCCTGATGCCCGGAGGGAAAGGATGCCAGCAGATCGGTCCCGCGACCTACGGAGGTTGGCGTACCTTTGGCATCGGTGGCCGCAGGAGGGCTTGAGCCTTCGCGGAGTACGGCGATGCCCTCGCATTTCCTGGAAAGCCCGGCGCTCACTTCCGGCCTCACGTGCAGCATGGTCGGATTATCGTCCGTGAACCACGCCAGGAGAGAGTGCAGTTCGAGACCGCAGCTTTGTTCGATCAGGGAAAACGGGATGCCCGAGGCCCCGGCTCCCGCTCCCGACCAAAGGCCGTAGGCAGGCAGATAGCAACCCGCCGGCGTGGAATCCGAGGCGGCGCATTTCACGAATTCCGGAACGACCGAAGGAACCGCCACGCTGAGCGTTTCCGGATCGGTGGAGAGCCGGTAGCCCGACTCGGAGGCCTCCTTCTGCAGGGCGGATTGTTGATCACGCACGGCGCGCACCTTCGCGGCTTGGTCACGCCGTGCCTGGAGCCAGGCCTCGCGATCGCCCGTCTCATGGGAGAGGGCCTGGCTGGATTTTTCCAATTCGGAGGACTGTCTGGCGAGGGCGAAATACTCCTGCTGCACTTCGTTCATGTCACGATGCTCCTTCCTGCCGGGCAGGAGGGTCGAACTGAAGCGCACCGTGAGTCCGCTCAATCCATCGGGTGACTTGGCGGTGGACGCAGGCAGGGGCGGATGGAGTTTCTTGAAGCTGGGAACCTTTGCGAACGCGATCGAACCCGAGCGGGTGAGAATCTGGTACATCTCCCAATGCTTGGCCTTGGGCTCCCATGCGTAGTAGTAGTTGGCAGCGGAGCCTTCGGGAATGTTGGCCGCGATCATGGTGTCCGTGGCCATGGAGTTGGGCGGCGGTTCAAACATGACGCCGACACCGAGATTGCAGACATTGCCCCTGGTGCCGTAGGCGATCGCGACAAGATTTTCCGGAGGCTCTTCGCCGAGGTATTCCGGTGTGGTGGCGGTGGTGGCCCCGCGTGGGCGGGGCGGGGTCCTTGGCGCGGCGGGTGCCTTGGCAGCGGCGGGAGTCGTCCCGGCGGCGGGCGGGTCCCCTCCATGGGAGGCCGTTTTGGCCGGGGCCTTCCGGCACGCCGGGATTGCGAGCAGGGCCAGCACGGCCCCTAGGACGGATAGACGGAAAAATGCCATAACTCAGGAACCACAAGCGCTCATTCCCGCCGGGAAGAAAAGATCAATCCGATGCAGCCGTTCCTTTTCAAACTCCGGTCGGCCCATTAGAAATCCCTTCATGATTGGCTCAGGTCGCGGCAGGTGGTATCTCTGGATGAAGGCGGCACTGTGCATTTTTCCTGTACTGGGCACGCTGCACGCGGCCCAGGAAGCGAAGCCAGAAGTGATCGCGCACCTGAAGGCAGCCACGGCGCTGCTCATGGTGCCGGCCACGGAGGGCTCCGGAAGCGCCTTCTGCATTTCGGCAGATGGTTGGTTCATCACCTGCGCGCATGTGGTGGCGGACCAGGAGATCGGGGACAAGGTCGAGCTGACTCTCAACCCGGGCACCAAGGATCAGAAGAAGATCCCCGCTGTCATCGCACGGATCGAGCGCGGCCAGGACCTGGCGGTGCTGAAGTCCGATCCGGTGGCCATCACCGCGCTGCCGCTGGGCCGCGCCGATGACCTCAAGGAGACCGATCCGCTGGTGGTGGCGGGATACCCATTCGGAAATGCGCTCCAGACCGGGCAGGCTGCGGCAGCGATCACCATCACCCTCGGACACGTGACAGCGATCCGGCGCAGCCAGGACAAGGTGGATATTCTCCAGATGGATGCGGAGTTGAATCCGGGGAATTCGGGTGGCCCGGTGATCGATCTGGAAGGTCGGGTGGTGGGGGTGGCTGCCGCGAAGATCACTGGCACGCGGTTGAACTTCGCCACCTCCGTGCGTTGGGTCTCTTCCCTCCTGACTCTGCCGCGGATCCAGCCGGGCGTGCTGCCCGAGGTCGATGCAGACAAGCCGGAACTGCCGCTGGAAGTGCCCTTCGAGCTGGTGTTCTTAAAACCTTCGGCCACCGAGCCGCGCGTCTCCGCCACTTTCTCGGACGATAGCGGGGACGGAGCTTCGGTGAAGCCCGCCGAGGTGCGAAAGGTTTCCCCCGGTCACTACATCGCGAAGGGAGTGCCTGCGGGCGCTGCGTCCGGAAACGTGATCCGCCTGGATTGCGCCGAACAGGTAGGCACGGTGCGGATCACCAGCGCGATCCAGGTGCTGGACCGCACCATCCGGGTAGGCACCGTGCCGGTGAAGCTTTCAAACGTGGCGTTGCTGTTCCCGACCGAGGGCCGGGCCACGCAGTCGGATGGCACGGAACTGCGCGGGGCGATCTCCGGCCTCGATACGGTGATGACTCCTGCGGGCGACCGTTACATCGCGGACTGGGCGGGCATGTCCGTGATCTCGGTGCATGCCGAGCCTGGGATGGCGGCGGCCCTGGCATGCCGAATCGAGGTGGCGATGGCCGACGAGAAGCAGACGCTGCGGGTGCCTCTGAAGGTGCGGCAGGGAAGCGCCGCTGCCTCGGGCGGCCCGGCATTGGGGAATCCGGAGATCCCTCCATTCAGCTACCCGGCTCACGCCGTCCCCACGTTTCCCGGCGAGTCGATCGACTTGAAGACGGATGCCGAGCCCGATGAGGTGGCGTGGGGCGGCGGCGGACGTTACTTTGTCCTGCGGCTTCCCGCGAAGATGAAGATTGTGGTGGTGGATTGCGTCGAAGGTCGGATCGTCGGCTCGGTGCCGCTGTCGGCGGCGGATGCCGGCTTCACCGCGGATGGCACCGATCTGCTGGTGGCAGACGGCGTGCAGATCAGCCGGTGGGCTCTCCAGGATCTGAAGCCCCAGGGGCCACCGGTGAAGATCGTGGCCGGCCGCATTCTGCAGCTCGCGGCCGGCTCGACTTGGACCCGCCAACTGGCCATGCTGAGCGCCCTCCCGGGGACCAATGGTAGCTCCGGAGATGGGTCCCTGGAATTGCGCGATCCAGTCACGGGAAAGGTTCTGGGCCTGCCTAGCCACGAATTCGGCGCCAGGAGTGCCTGGAATATCACGGCATCTGCGATCAGCCGGACACTTAGGGTTCAGACGGATCGCGGGGTATGGCGGAATTATGAGATCAGCTCGGGCCAGTTGATCGCGGAACGCGGGGCTGGCTCCGGCGATTGGTGGTTGGACGCGGGCGGGCGATGGGTGCTCGGCGAGGGAGGCACCTTCGCCTCAGTGAACCGGCCGGAGGTTATTCTAGGTGACCGGGAGCGCGGTCCGGTCTTTCCTTCCACCGTGCCCGGCCTGGCCTGCCGCTTTTGGCAACCGGGTTCCGGTGGTGAGAACAACGGGGGGCCGCCGGATGTCGATGTGATCGATCTCGGCAGCGGCGCCTGCTTGCTGCACCAGGCGCTCACGCTCGATGAGATGATGTTCCCCAAGGCCCAGCCAGGCGGATCAAACCCGGTCCGCAACCACAAGGGGCCCACGTGCAATCTGGTGCCGCAGTTCGGAATCTTCGTGAGCATGTCCTGGGAGAATTCGATGGTGCGGGTGCGGAAGTTCGACCTGTGGTCCGCGCTCAAGGCTGCGCATCAGCCCTATCTGATGGTGACGGGTGCCATTCCCGACCTGGTCCCTGCAGGCACCCCCTTCCATGGTGACCCGGGCACCCGCGGCTCGGGGCAAATCCATGCGCAGATCCTGAAGGCACCGCCAGGTGTAACGGTGGATGAATCCGGCATCCTGAGCTGGCCCGCACCGAAGAGCGGTGAAGGCGGCGAGGTTCTTGTTCGCTTCAGTTCCAATGACGGCATTGACCTGCTATGGCGCCAGTCCCTGTGGGCACGGTGATCACCATCACGTCGCACCCGAGCACCGCCCCTTCCGATAGTCCCGCAGACATTAAATAATAGTGCATGGGGTGAGCTTTGCGGGATACTTTCATGGCACCGTGAGGATGCCAAATCAGGCACCCTCACACATCCTCAGAATCAGTCAGGCGAGCTTGAGCCCTGCAGGGCTCGCCCGCCTGCTTCGGACGGCGCGGAAATGGTACCGGTCCTTGAAGGGAGACCACCTGCCGCCGTTCGGCTGCAACGCCGATGGCTTTGAAGATCCCGTCCAGACTACCAGGGGTAGCTGCGCAGCCCCGGGCTATCGATCACCTCCCGTCGGGAGAAGATGCCAATTTATTACCGAAGACGCCGGTCGTCGCGCAGCTTTCCAAACCGCAGGTGGGTGAGCGAAGGCTTGTCGTTTGTCATAATGGCTCCTCGAAAGGAGCCACTCCCAGTGTCCGAGTGGGTCGGCGTCGTTTGATGAATCGAGCCCGGTGCGACCCTTGCAGGGTCGGGGAATTCAAAGTCCTCCAATCCGGAGGTCGCTGCGCGACACTCCGGCTACGTTCCGGGATCCCTGCGGGATCGAGATAGACAGAGATTCCGGCAACTACCTGGGCTGCGATGCTTGGGAGGCTTGAGCGTCATGATCCGGCTCGTTCCGCAGCCGCGAAATGCCGATGAGTTGGAGCAGGGTGGCGACGCGGACGAGCCAGCAGCCGGGGCCGGCGAAGCCACTGACGGGGGTGGCCATCGGGCCGCCAGCCACGGCACTGAGGTAGAAGAGGAAGACGCAGGCGAGGCCGATGGAGAGGAGTTGATAAAGTCCCAGCCGCCAGACACCCCGCACCAGCCACGACACCATGAAAGGGCTGGCTAACAGCAGCATGCCGAGCAAAGGGAGGGCCAGAGCTTCGAGACTCAGAACAATATCGGTGCGGGTGAAGCCGAGGGTCCTGGCCAGGTGCGTGGTGTAGTAGGTTTCATCGCGGAGATTTTCCATCAGCAGCGGCCAGATCCGCCAGGTGGGGATCGGCGTCACCTCCCAACCGGCGGTCGATTGCCATGGCAGGCATTGCGCCTGTAGAAAAAGGACGGCCGCCACCATGAGGAGGGTCCGTGCCCGGGTGATCGGTCTCTTCATCGCGTATCCGGATTTTGTGGAGGAACGCACGAAATTCTAAGCATAAAATTCAAAACGAAGAAAGGGAGAGGAAGAAGCGGAGAGCCGGAGGGATGGGTAAGGAGCCACGGGTTTTCGCCGGGAAATGTCCGCCTTGCTGCGACCCGCTGCGGGGTCGAATGCAGGAACCGCTTATCCGGAGGTGTCGTCGCCAAGGCTCCTCAACCTCGGGCTACTTGAGCTGGGATGCCTTCGGCATCAAGAGACTCACCTTCCTGAATTCACAAGGGAATGGTCTTAAGGTGACGCAGATGGGATTAGGTCCCGGGCTTTTTTATGAGCCGTCCTTTCAGGAGCTCTAACCAGTGAACGGAATCCATGCGATGGAGAAGTGGGAGGCCCCCCGGAGTCGTCCCCGGACGCAACATCGGGGATGGGTGAGGGAAGGGTTGTCGTTTCCCACAATGGCTCCTCGAAAGGAGCCACTCCCAGTTTCTGAGTGGGTCGGCGTCGTTTGATGAATCCGCCGGGTGCGACCCTTGCAGGGTCGGGGAATTCAAAGTCGTCCAATCCGGAGGTCGCTGGGCGACACTCCGGCTTTCCGGGATCCCTGCGGGATCGAGACAGACAGAGATTCCGGCAATCACTTTTGGCAACTGGTAAAGGGCCGCTGATCGAGAGTTCCGTGCTTCTCCGCTGGTCAGCGGCGGCGGATGCTTCTAACCTGCGGCGACGTCATGAATTTCCGGCCCCTGATCCTTGGCATGCTACTGACGCTTCCGCTGCGCGGCGGGGCGACGGCCTTGCGGGACATTGCGCCCTACCGCCAGGGCATGGAGGCTCTCGATTCGGAGCTGTGGGACATCGCTGACAAGCGTTTCGAACAAGCGTTGCAAACGCCTGGGATTTCCGCTCCAGACCGGCGTTTGGTGGAACTGAAGCGAATCGAGGCGTGGATCCGGGGCGATCAACCGTCGCTGGCCTTGGCCAGATTGGGGGAGGCGGCGTTCGCCAACGATCCGGAGGCGTATTTCTGGAAGGCGCAGGCGCTGGCGGGTCTCGGCCGCTACAGCGAGGCGGTGACGTTGCTGGCTGGTGCCATGGACAACCAGAAGGCGGTTTTCCGGAATGAGGCCCTGCTGACGCGGTCCAGCCTGCAGCTTGCCTTGGATGATCAGGATGGTGCGCGACTGACGCTGGAGGCGCTGGCGAAGTCCGGTGACCCGAAGGTCCTGAAGCTGGTGCACCTGCGTCAGGCTGCGATTCTGATCGACCAAGGGAAATTTGCCGAAGCGCGGAAGCTTCTGCCCGACGCCAAGTCACTGGAGGTCTCCGACCGTCCCGAGCGGGCGTATCTCGATGCCCGGCTGCTGCTTGCGGAGGGCAAGGCCGATGATGCCGCCTCGGCCTTTGCGATTCTGAAGGACCAGGCCGAGGGGCAATCGCTCACACGCTACCATGCGGCCATTATTGGACTGGCGGAGGCCACGGCGGCTTCGGGTGCGCCCGACGCTGCGGACGATGCAATCAAGACGCTGCTGGATGAAGTGGCCACGCGAAAGGATTCGCCGCTGCTTGATGCGATCTTCAATCGCGTGCTGCGCTGGCTGCCCGAACAGCCGGCACCGAACGATCCGACGCTGGCCCGGATCGCCGAGTGGATCCCACCATTGAAGCATGACGGGATGATCGCCGGCGATTGGGAAAAGGACAAAGCGAAGGATCGGAGTGGCGCGAAGACCGCCTTTCCGACCGCTCCCCTTTCCCACCCGGATGAATTGGCCCCCTTCGCGATGTATGCGGAGGCGATGGGCCTGCATCGCGAGGCGACTCCGGAGGCCAAGGCGCAGTCGTATGGGCTGCTCACCCGGCTTCGCTGGGAATTCCCCAGCCATTTCCTGGCAGGGCGTGCCCTTCTGCAGCTCGGTCGCTGGCACTTGGAAGATGGTCGCACGGCGCGCGCCTTTGCCACGCTGGATGCCATCCGTCAGTCGTCCGGCATTCCGGGGCTGCGGGGCGAGGCCGCCTTCGTGGAAGCCCGTGCGGAATTCGAGCAGGGTCATCGGGAAGCCGCGGCAGCGCTGTTTGACCAGGCCGGCAGCCTCCTTCCGAATCCCGCCGCCGATGCGGCGGCTCTGAATGCGGCGCTGTCCCGCTTGCAGGCCGGATCGGTGCTCGCGGTGCCTCACTCTGGAAATGCCGAGCGGGATGCGCGCATTCGCGCCGACCTGGAACTGGAACGGGCGCTGGCGCTTGAGAATCCGGATGCGAGCGTGGAGGCGCTGGGCCATTTCATCACCGCCTATCCGGATCATCCCCGGAACGCCGAAGCTCGGATTTGTGCGGCCGTTTCCGCGCTCCAGGCTCACCCTCCGGATCCGGTGTTCGCCAGGGAGCAGGCCGACACCATCGCCGCCACCCCGGCATTGAAGGACTCCATCCGACCAGAAGAACTGGCGTGGCTGCGACTTCAGATCTCGGATCAGGCGGATACCCCGGTCGTGGCCATTCATCTCGCCCGCGTTTACCTCAGCACCTATCCGGACGGTGCCCACGCGGCGGATGCCTCGATGCGGCTCGGCCGGAATCTGTTCCGGAACGGGGACTACCACGACGCCCGCCTGGAACTGGAGAAGCTCGCCGCAGCCGCGCCCAACGGACCGCTGGCCCCGGCCGCTCTCATTCTGGCCGCACGTGCGGCTGCGCTCGGGGCCACCGAGCAATCGCGGGAGGAGAGCCTCGCGATTTTTGACCGCGTGGCGAAGGGCAGCAGCGCCCTGGCGCCGCTGGCCAAACTCGAGCGCGCGCACCTGCTGATCACCTTGAAGCGCTTCGATACGACGATCGAGGAATTGCAGCCGTGGTTCCAATCGATGAAAACCGGCGAGGCGCTCAAGGTTCCGGCCGGGCTGCTGCTCGGGCAGGCGCTGTATGCGCAGGGCGGTGACAAGCCGGGCTCGCTGGCCGCCGCGCTGGCCATTTACGACCAACTGCTGGTGGCGGCGAAGGATCAGCCGGCAGTGATCCACCGGCTCCACTATCTGCGCGGGCTGGTGCTGGAGCAACTACCGCACCCGACGATTCCCGGAGCCACCCGCGAGGGCGATGCGCTGGAGAGCTACATTTCCGTCCTTCAGGCCGCCGACGACCACCCGCCCGCCGAGTGGGAATGGTTCGAGCGCTGCGGCTTCCGTGCGCTCCAGCTCAAGGAGGACGCGGCCCGTGCGGCCCCGCCCTCGCGCGCTCCGGGCATCTGGCGCTCCGCCGTCAAGATCGCCGCCAAAATCGCTTCGTTCAAGGGCCCGCGCGCGGAAGAAGCCGCGGAACGGGCCAAGGGCTTGCGCCTCGAACACATGATTTGGGAGGAATGATCCATCATTTCTCCCGCTCCCAAACCAACGCCATCCATGCCCAAACTCTTCATTCCAGGACCCATCGACGTCTCGAAGGAAACCTACGCCGCCATGTGCCAGCCGATGATCGGCCACCGTGGCTCCGAATTCGAAACGCTCTACGCCTCCCTGCAGCCCGGACTCCAGGAAATCATCGGCACCACCCGCCCGGTGTTCCTTTCCACCTCCTCCGCCTGGGGGGTGATGGAGGCCTCGCTGCGCAACCTGGTGGGCAAAAAGGTGCTCACGCTGTGCTGCGGGGCGTTTTCCGACAAGTGGTTCGACGTGGCCAAGAAGTGCGGCTTCGAAGCGGACAAGATCCAGGTCGAGTGGGGCGAAGCGATCGACCCGGAAGTGGTCCGCGCCAAGCTCGCGGAAGGCGGCTTTGACACGGTGACGCTGATCCACAACGAGACCTCCACCGGGGTCATGAACGATCTGCCGGCCATCGCCAAGGTGGTGAAGTCGTTTGAAAACGTGCTGCTGATCGTGGACACGGTTTCCTCGCTGTCGGCGGTGCCGGTGGACATGGACGCGCTCGGCCTCGACGTGGTGCTGGCTGGCGTTCAGAAGGCGCTGGCGCTGCCGCCCGGCTTGGCCGTATTCGCCGTTTCCGAGGCCGCCATGGCCCGTGCCAAGGCCCAGCCGAACCGCGGTTACTACTTCGACTTCCTCGAATTCGCCAAGAATGCCGACGCGAACAACACGCCGTCCACGCCGGCGATTTCGCTGCTGTTCGGTCTCCAGCAGGTCCTCGGCACCATCGCCGCGGAGGGGCTGACAGCCCGCATCGCGCGCCACGAGGCGAACAACCAGATGCTGCTCGCCTGGGGGGCCAAGCATGGCTTCAAGAACTTCGCGCCGGAGGGCCTTGGCTCGAAGACGCTCGTTTGTTTCCATACGCCCGAGGGATTCGATCAGTCCGCGTTTATCAAGACGCTGAAGTCGAAACACGGCTTCGTGATCAACGGCGGCTACGGCAAGATCAAGGGCCTCACCTTCCGGATCTCCAACATGGGCAACGAAACCGCCGCCACCATGCAGGAGCTCATCGACGCGATGGATGAGGTGCTGAAGGGGTAAGGCGCGCAAAAAAGCTTGCCATACTCGATATGGCCATCCCGAGTATGGGCATGAAAATGACCATTGAAATCGATGAAAAGGTCCTGAAGGCCGTCATGGATGAATACGGCTTGGAAACCAAAACCGAAGCCATCCATTTCGCCCTGAAGGAACTGGACCGCAAAGCCAAATTGAAGGTGTTTGCCAAGGAAGGCCTGGGCCTGACACCGGAAGAACTGAAGGACGCCGTCTATCCCGACTACAAAGCCTGACCTCCCGGGTCGCCGAAGATGAATCGCCCTATGGAACAACTGGTCCTGATTGATTCGAACGTCTTCATCGACCACTTCCATGCGATCAAGGATCCGATCCGGGAAATTCTCCGGAAGGTGGATTTGGAGAACGTCGTCTGCTGTGGCGTCGTCAAAGCCGAGGTCTTGAGGGGCGTGAAGTCCCTCAAGGCCCGTTCGCGGATGGAGGATTTTTTCGCACTGACCCAAATGGTGAGCACCTCCGCCCAGCTCTGGGACCAGGTGTGGAAACTCGCGTGGAAGCTCGACCGGAAAGGTCGTGTCCTGCCGCTGCAGGACATCGTGATCGCCTGCTGTGCGATGCAGGCCGGAGCCGCCGTGATGACCAGCGACAAGCATTTCAGCCACATTCCGGGGCTGCGGGTGATCGGGCCGTGAGATGAAGTGATCGTGATTGTCATTGGTGCTCCCATGTTAGGGAGTCGGATTGCCCGGACCAAAGGACGACCGGGTCACGCCCGGTAGGGCCAGGGGCCTGATTGAGGACCTTGGCCTGTTCCGCCTGACTTTCCGCTTGTGGTCTCAGTAAGGAAAGTTATAGCTTGCGGAGTCTTCCTTCAGGAAGACGAGGGCTTAACAACTCTGAACCACTAGCGGTCGGCAATGACCGCAACATTGCCGCCAAACCGACCAAAGGGCCGGGGAGGCGGTGGCGCATGTCCAGGCCATCTCTCCGGAGTTGGCTAAAGGCCATCGCGGTCGTCTAGTGGCGGCTTGTTAACTCCCCGTCCACCTGGAAGGACCATTCCGTCCCGTCTTTCTTATGAAGTCCTCCAGGTTCCTTCGGTTCATCCGGTCTTTCTTTCTGCTCTTTGTCTTCGTGGCAGGCACGGTCGCGCCGGCTTTCGCGGAGGACGATGAATCGATTCCCGGCAATCCGCCGAAGCTGCATCCGGGCATCATCACCTGTGACGATGGCTCGCGCTGGTACGGCTTCACTTTCCAGGCCCGCCTCGGGCTCGGTTATACGGTCGAAACCAGCACCGATCTGATCAATTGGGACGTGGTCGAGGACGTGTCCGGTGGCGGCCAGCAGGAAAGCTTTCTGATGAAGGCCGCTCCACCTCTTCCAGCTCCGTCGATTCCTTCTTCCGCACCCCATGCCCCGTCCGCGCCTTTGATGACTGCCCAGGTCATTTTCTACCAGGCCACCGGCGGCGGGGTGATTCTCTCGTGGAAGTCTCTCGATGACGGCCAGCCCATGACCTGGTATTTTCCGGATCTCACCCCGGTGGCCGGGTGGAATACGGTACCCCTGTATGACAGGATATTCGACGGCTTCTTTTTCATGCTCAGCCACCCCGGCCTGACGCGGACGCCACCTACGGAGAATCCAGTAGCGGGAACTCAGGATACCGCCATGCTGGCCGCTTTCAGTGCCCATTTCGATGACATGAATGCGGACGTGCTGGCGTCCATCGTCCGGAGCCAGTCACCCACCCTCACGCCGCCTGTGGCCACTGAGAAGCACTTCTGGCGGGTGCGCTGTGACTGGAGCCTGGACAGCGATGGCGACGGCACGCCGGACTGGCAGGAGTATGCCCAACTCTTCGCCCAGGCCGCGGGGAACAACCCGATCACCGGCCCCGATCCCGACCCGTTTAATCCAGACACCAACGGCGACGGCATCCCCGACGGTGCCCAGCGCAGCAGCGGCGGCAATGGCGTCCCTGACGATATCGCCGCCTCCACCACCGATCCCCTCATCACCTGGGCCAGGACTCCGCCCTACCGCTACGCCGCCTTCGATCTGAGCCCCGCCTTCCAGGCCGATGTCACCGCTCCGATCCAGGTCAATGATCTGGGGGACGTACTGTTTCCCAACTACATCTGGAGCCGCGGGGCGGTGCATAAATGGGCCCTCGCTGCTCCGGTCACCAGTGCCACCGGCCAGTTTCTCGATGATCTCGGGACCGTCTATGCCGCCGGGAATCTCACCCTTTCCGGAATGGGCTCCTCCGGCCCGTCGTCCTGCCTGGTCATCTTGGACCACGATGGAGCCAATGCCCGCCCCGTCACCAAGGAACTGACCGACCTCAGCCCTCCCGTCACCGCCTACGCCGCCGTCCCGCCTCTCTGGCCCGCGCGTGACATGTGCTCGAACGTTCTCACCAACGGCACCGGTGCGAATCTCTTCCATCTCCGTTCTTTTGTCGCGAGATCCCTGGAATACATCGATACCTCGGGCAATGGCAGCCAGTGGGGGCTTTATCCGGGGGATCTGGGCGGACCGCCGAATGTCTGGAACCTGTCGGACGATTCCTCCGCGTTTCGGGGAGAGGTCGTTTCGGAGGATCGCACGGGTTTCGGCCCGGATGGAGAGCCATGGGGCCAGCTTCCCACGGAAACAGGGCCCTATCTCAATGCCCCCACCACCCCTCCGGCCCTCACCCAGCCATACGAACGCTGCGCCAAGCTCCCGTCCGGCAGGTGGATCGTCATGGCGCCGACACTGAGCCCGCGG
>Ga0265327_10003466_pt1 | contig 15011 bp, 15 predicted proteins | sample 41621metaG_FD_202089 | JGI IMG/M metagenome (GOLD analysis project Ga0265327, IMG submission 202089) | Rhizosphere microbial communities from Carex aquatilis grown in University of Washington, Seatle, WA, United States - 4-16-21 metaG | ecosystem: Host-associated > Plants > Roots > Rhizosphere... | reverse complement strand
ACAGCGTCCTCGAGGTCGAGGAACACCATGTCGGCGCCGAGGCCCGGGCCTTTGGCGAGCATCTTCTCGCTCGAGCCCGGGATGGAGAGGCACGAGCGCCGAGGCAGGTTACGACTGCGTTCTGACATGGCCGAAGGGTACCGTGCCTCCATGGCGACGCTCCCAACCCGCACCCTGCACGAGCTGGCCGAGGGCGTCTGGGTGTGGCTCCAGCCGGGCGGCGAATCGGGCGTCAGCAACGCGGGCGTGGTCGCCGACGACGACGGCCTCACCGTCATCGACACGCTCATGGTGCGCTCGCAGTGGGAGCCGTTCGCCAACGCGGTCGCCCGGCTCAACCGGCCCGTTCGCCGCCTCATCCTCACGCACGCGCACGTCGACCACGTCGGCGGGACCCGCGCCTTCCCGATGGCGTCGGTGCTCGGCTCGCCGCAGACGAGCGAGCTGCTCGACGGTGAGATGCCCATCGCCGCGTACAAGTCGTTCATGCCCGCGTTCACCAACGAGTTCGACGAGCTGGCCGAGCTCGGCACGCGCCCCGTCACGCATCTCGTGACCGACGCGGCGGAGCTCACGCCGCGCGTCGAGGTGCTGCCCGCGACGGGTCACACCGCGGGCGACGTGATGGCGCTCGTCGCCGATGTCGACGTGCTGTTCGCCGGCGATCTGTGCTTCTTCGGGGTGACGCCGCTCGCGTTCCAGGGCGACTGCGCGATGTGGGCCGACGTGCTCGACGCGGTCGCCGATCTCGCCGAGACGATCGTGCCCGGCCACGGTCCCGTCGGCGGCGAGGCCGAAGTCCGCGAGTTGCAGCAGTACCTGCGTCACTGTGTGGCAGGCGAGATCCCGCCCGGCCCGTGGGATCGCTGGCCCGAGCGCGACCCACGCGACCGGATCAACATCGAACGCGCGCAGCTGCTCGCGCAGGGTCGCGACGAGATCCCGCCCGCGATGCTGCGGGCCCTCGGCGCCTGACCCAGGCGCCTAACCCAGTTGCTCGTGCAGGAACGCGGCCGTCGCCTTCCAGCAGTTGGCGGCGAGCTCGGCATCGTGGGTCCCGAAGACGTTGGCGTCGTTCATGAACGCGTGGCCGCTCCCCTGGTGCACCACGAGCTCGACGTCCTTCCCCATGCCGCGCAGCTCCGCCTCGAGCGCCTTGACCGCGTCGGGCGGGAAGAAGTCGTCGTTGCCCGCGTAGTGGCCCCGGACCGGGGCGGTCAGGCCGGACCAATCGGGCCCGCCCTCACCGAGCGGTGCGCCGTAGTAGGGCGCAACCGCGCCGATCTTTTCGCCCTGCTGCGCCGCGACCAACAAGGCCAGCATCCCGCCCATGCAGTAGCCGACGACCCCGATCTTGTCGCCTCGAACCGCGGCATTCCCGAGCATGAAGTCGACCGCGCCACCCATGTCGCGCGCGGCACGATCCATCGGCAGCGTCGACATGAGATGACTCGCCTTGTCCATCTCGGTGTGCTCGGCGATGTCGCCGCGGTAGAGGTCGGGGGCCATCGCCACGAAGCCCTCCGCCGCGAACCGATCGCACGTCGTCTTGATCTGCGGGACGAGTCCCCACCATTCCTGCATGACCACCACGCCCGGCCCCGCGCCCGAGGCCGGAAGCGCCAGGTAGCCCTGCGCAGTGTCGCCGTTGCTCGCGAAGCTCACCATGTCTCCCATGGGGCGGGAGCCTAAGACGGCCGTCGTTCACGAGCCAGGCACGGCGCGCGACTAGCGTCGAACTTCGTGGCCAAGAACCCCGACCCGCTGCTGCAGATCACGAGCTACGCGGGGAAGACGCGCACGCTCGACGACTGGGCGACCGTCTTCAACCTCGCGATCGTCGTGCTCCCGGACCGTCCCGAAGGCTCGAACTTCCTCGGGATCGTCGACCGGATCTTTGCGACCTTCGGCGACAGCGACGTCCGGACCATCATGTGCGTCCCGTCCGGTCCTGCGATCGCCAAGCGCATCCTGGGCGCGGCGGTCGACAGGTATCTCGTGTGGTGCGACCCCGAGAAGGCCTTCGTCGCGAGCCTCGGGCTCGAGCGGCTCCCGGCCTTCGTCCACCTCCGCCAGGACACGACCCTCGTGAGCGCCGCGCAGGGTTGGAGCCCGAGCGAGTGGCAGAAGCTCGCCGACGAGATCGCCCGCCACGAGCACTGGACGTCGCCGATCGTGTCCGGCCACGGCGATCCGCAGCCCACGCCGGGCTGGCCCATCGCCAGCTGAACCGGCACCAATCCGCCTCTTTGTAGCGCCCTGACCAGCACAAACGGGGCCCATGTGACAGTTGAGGCCCGTGATTGTCTAGAGTCGGCGCCCATGTCGCGGCGGAGCGTTAGCCCCCACCGCGGTGCCAGGCCTTTCGGGCCCCGGCACCTGGCCCTGAGCCTTGCGCTCGGACTGGCCCTGAGCGCGACGGCCATCGCGGTTCCCGCGGGCGCCACCCCCCAGACCGACCTCGCTTCCAAGACCGCGCAGGCGCAAAGGCTGCAGGCCCAGATCGACGCAAACAGCCAGAAGGCCGACGCCCTCGACGAGCAGTTCCTGCAGGCGCAGAACGCGGTGGCCGAGGCCAACCACCAGATCGCGATCGCGGAGCGCGGCATCGCGCAGGCGCAGCAACAGGAGTCCGCGCTGCGGACGCGGCTCGGCAGCCGCGCCGCCTTGCTCTACATGGGCGCCGGCAGCGGCGACCCGCTCGGCATCGACGCCACGAACGTGCAAGAGCTCGGTTCGCGTGCGAAGTACGGCGAGGCCGCGGCCGAGAGCGACAGCCGGCTGATCGATCAGCTCACGCTGCTCGACGAGCAACTCCATCGCCAGACCCAGGATCTCCAGAAGCAAAAGAGCGACGCGCAGAACCGCCAGAAGGTCGCGGACACGGCGCGGCGCCAGGTCGAGCAGATCAACTCGACCATGCAGCGGCTGCTCAACTCGACGAGGTCCGACATCAAGGCGCTGGCGAACAGGATCGAGCAACAGAAGATCGCGGCCCAGGCCGCGGCCGAACAGCGCCGCATCCGCGAAGAGGCCGCGCAACAGGCGGCCGCCCAACGGGCCGCGGCCGAGGCGAGCAACATCTCCGCTCGAGGAGTGCGAGTCTCCTTCGGCGACATCGGCATCGATCCGGGCAACATCCCCGCGCCGAGCTCCGGCGCGGCGACTGCGGTCGCGTACGCCCGGGCGCAGATCAACAAGCCGTATGTCTATGCCGGGACCGGCCCCGGCGCCTTCGACTGCTCGGGCCTCACGATGATGGCGTGGGCGCGGGCCGGGGTCTCGATGACCCACGGCTCCGAGGCCCAATGGGAGGAATTCCCGAAGGTGCCGATCCCCGATCTCCAGCCGGGCGATCTGGTGTTCTTCGGATCCTCCGGACCGTCGAACCATCACGTCGGTATCTACGTCGGCGGTGGGACGATGATCGAGGCGCCGCACACCGGGGCGGTTGTCCGTTACTCGACGATCTACCGGCCCGATCTCGTCTCGACCGGATCACGCCCGTAACGAGAGCGGGCCCGGTCGTTACCATGCGACCGTGACGCAGACGGTCCGGCTCACCGCGTTCTCGCACGGCGCCGGCTGTGCGTGCAAGCTCTCGCCGGCCGACCTGCAGACGGTGCTCGGCCTCGTGCGCGCCGACGATGCGCCGAGCGATCCGAACCTCCTCGTCGGCTTCGACACCGCCGACGACGCGGCCGTCTACCGTCTGCGCGACGACCTCGCGATCGTCGTGACGACGGACTTCTTCACGCCCATCGTCGACGACCCGTACGACTGGGGACGCGTCGCCGCGGCCAACGCGCTCTCGGACGTCTACGCGATGGGCGGGACTCCGGTCCTGGCGCTGAACCTCGTCGCGTGGCCGCGGGACGGGCTTCCGTTCGACCTCCTCGCGCGGGTGCTCGACGGCGGCGCGGACACGGCGCGCGCCGCGGGTTGCCTCATCGCCGGTGGACACTCGATCGACGACGCTGAACCGAAATACGGGCTCGCGGTCGTGGGGACGGTCGACCCGGCGCGCGTGCTCACGAACGCGGGCGCGCGCCCGGGCGACGCCCTCGTCTTGACGAAGCCCATCGGTCTCGGTGTCATCTCGACCGCGGCCCGCCGGGAGGCGGCGCCGGCCGAACTCTTGGCAACGGCGGTCGCGGTGATGACGACCCTCAACGCCGCGGCGCGCGACGCCGCCCTCGCGGTCGGCGTGAACGCGGCGACCGACGTCACCGGCTTCGGCCTGCTCGGTCACCTGCGCGAGCTGTGCGCGGGATCGGGAGTGCACGCGGTCGTACACGCGGGTGCAGTCCCGGTCATCGCGGGCGTGCGTGAGCTGATTTCGGCGGGGATGGTCGCGGGCGGGACGCAACGGAACCTCGCGTTCGTCGCGCCCGATGTCGAGTTCGGCGACCTCGCCGAGGACGAGCGGATTCTCCTGGCCGACGCGCAGACCTCGGGCGGATTGTTGCTCTCGGTCCCACCGGATCGGGTCCAACGGCTCTTGGACGCGTGCCGCGAGAGGGGCACACTCGCGTCCGCGGTCATCGGCCAGGTCACCGACGGCGAACTTCGAGAAGGTGTACCGGGTCGACGCATCACCGTGCACAGCTGACAAGGAGAGGGAACATGACCGAAGCCAAGGAGAAGTGGGACGAGGTCGGCGATCGGTTCAGCGACCTCGGCCGGCGCCTGAAGGAACGCTTCGACGCGAACGCCGCGTACGGAGCCGAGGAGCGGGAGAAGGTCAACGACGCGTTGCGCCAGCTCGGGGACTCGCTCGACGCGGGCTTCACGACGATCGGCGACACCTTGCGCGACCCGGCGATGCGCGACGAGATGAAGAGCGCAGGCTCTTCGATCGCGGACGCGATCGCGGCGACGCTGCGCGACGTCTCCGACGCGATCAAACGTCACTGAGGCAAACGTCACTGAGAAGAAACGCCACTGACGTCAGGGGATGACGAGCATCCCGAGCTCGGCCTCGATCTGCGGCCGCGTCTTGAGCCCCAGCGATGAGCGCTCGAGCCGACCGTTGCGGAAGAGCCCGATCATCGGGATGCTCTGCACGCCGTACTCCTGCGCGAGCTTGGGCTCGTTGTCGATGTTCACCTTCACGACTTTGTAGGACGACGTGCGCATCGCCGCGATGGTCTCGACGATGGGCGACACCTGACGGCAGGGCTGACACCACGGCGCCCAGAAGTCGACGATCACGGGCCGGTCGCTGCGCAGCACCACGTTCTCCCATTGCGCGGTCGTGACCGACGGCACGAGCTCGACCGGGTCCTCGGGCACCGCCTCGTCGGGGTGCTCGCCGGCGAGCACCTGTTCGAGCCAGGCATGCGCGTCGCGCAGACCCTCGAGCGCGACCTGGTGCTCCATCGGATACTCGCGGTACACCGTCGGGATACCCAACCCGCGCAGCTCGCGGGCGAGATCGCGCGAGCGCTGCACCGGGATCAGCGGATCGTCGGTGCCGTGCTGTATCAAGACCGGCACGGCGCGCGCGTCCTCGTCGACGACGCCCGTCATCGATGCCGGGCTCATCGCCAGCACACCGGCCGGGCGTGCGCGCGGAGGTGCGCCGTCGGGGGGCGAGAACAGACCGAGGGCGAGCGCGAGCCCGCCGCCCTGCGAGAACCCGCCGAAGATCGCACTCGCGCGATCGAAGCCGAGCTGCGCGCACTGCTCGTCGACCAGCGCGTCGAGCTCGGCCCGCGCGGCAGCGAACTGCTCGGCCACGTCCGCGCCGCCGAGCATGTCGTACCACATGTATCCGGGAGTGCCCGCGACGGCCATCGGCGCGCGCGGCATCACCGCGGCGAACACACCTTCGGGGTCGAGATACGGAAGGAGGCCCCCCAGGTCCTGCTCGTCGGCACCGAAGCCGTGCACCAGCAACAACAGGCGTTGGGCGGACGATCCCGTGACCGTGTTCGTGACCAGCACTTACCTGGCTCCTTCGCTGCGCAGCACCCGCACGGTCATGGTCCGCAGATTACGTCAGCGCATTTGCGCGTACGTCACCGATCACGCGTTGAGGTCGCGGCGCCGGCGCTGCTGAGGCGAACGCTCCGGCGCGAGCGTGTGCGCCGCCGCGACCATCGCGAGATGGGTGAAGGCCTGCGGGAAGTTGCCGAGGAATCGGCGCGCCGTCGGGTCGTACTCCTCCGCGAAGAGTCCGAGATCGTTCGCGAGCGCGAGCAGGCGCTCGAACAGTGCGAGCGCGTCATCGTGCTGACCGGCCAGCGCCATCGCCTCGACCAACCAGAAGCTGCACGGCAGGAACACGCCCTCCGGCTCACCGATACCGTCGATTCCCGGATCCGACGGTTGGTAACGACGGAGAAAGCCGTCGTGGGTGAGCTCGCGCCGCAGCACGTCGATGGTCGACCGCACCCGGGGGTCGTCTCCGGGCAGGAAGCCGACGAGCGGGATCATCAACACCGACGCGTCGAGCTCGGCCGAGCCGAAGCTCTGGGTGAAGGTGCGGCGCTTGCGGTCGTATCCCTGTTTGCAGACCGCGGCATGGATCTCGTCGCGGATCGCGCGCCACCGCTCGACCGGACCCCGGTAACCCGCCTGCTCGACCATCGCGACCGCACGGTCGAACGCCACCCAGCACAGCACCTTGGAGTGCGTGAAGTGCCGGCGGGGTCCGCGCACCTCCCAGATGCCCTCGTCCGGCTCGCGCCAGCGCTTCTCCAGGACCTCGAGCAACAACAGGGCCAGCGACCACGAGTTCGCGCTCGGTGGCGTGCCCGCGCGCGCCGCTTGCCACAACACGTCGAGCAGCTCGCCGTAGACGTCGAGTTGCAGCTGCGAGTGCGCGCCGTTTCCGGTTCGTACCGGAGTCGAGCCCTCGTAGCCGGGGAGCCAATCGAGCTCGAGCTCCGTGAGCCGGCGCTCGCCGCCGACGCCGTACATCGTCTGCAGCTGCTCGGGGTCACCGGCCGCGGCGCGCAGGAGCCACTCGCGCCACCGCAACGCTTCGGTCTGGTAGCCGCCGATCAGGAAGGCCTCGAGGGTCAGCGTCGCGTCGCGCACCCAGCAGTAGCGGTAGTCCCAGTTTCGGGTGCCGCCGATCGTCTCGGGCAGCGAAGTGGTCGGCGCGGCGACGATGCCGCCGGTCGTCTCGGTGGTCAACGCCTCCAGCGTGAGCAGCGACCGCAGCACCGGCTCGCGCCATTCACCCGAGTACGCGCAGCGCGCCGACCAGTGCGACCACATGCCGGTCGTGTGCTCGACCAGCGCGCTCGCGTCGTCGGGCACCGGCCGCGGATCTTGCGACGGGAACCAGCCGAGCACGAACGGAACCTGCTCCCCCGCCGCGACGGTGAACTCCGCGGCCGACGTCTTCCCGCGTCCGTGGAGACGTACGGGCGTGTAGAGCTCGAGGCCCTCGGGGCCGGCGATCGCGCGCCACCGGCCGTCGACACGGCGCACCCAGGGGATGATCGAGCCGTAGTCGAAGCGCGTGACGAGCTCGACGCCCATCTCGACCGAACCCGAGATCCCTTCGACGATGCGCACGAGCAACGGCCGGGCGTGACCGAGCGCGAGACAGTCGACGACACGGACCATGCCCGATTCGGTCTCGTGCTCGGTCTCGAGCACCATCGTGCCGGGGCGATAGAGCCGGCTCGTGTCGACGAGGGCCGCCGTCGGCGCGATCGAGAAGTGTCCGTGTTCCGGCGTGCCGACGAGCGCCGCGAAGCAGGCCGGCGCATCGAAGCGGGGCGTGCACCACCAGTCGACCGAACCCGTGCGGGACACGAGCGCGGCCGTCCGCCGATCGCCCAGGAGCGCATAGTCCTCGAGAGCCGGCACTGCCCGGAAGTTACCCCGTGAACGGGTAGCTTCATCAGCGGATGACGATGGGAACCAGCGCGCACGCGCTCGTCGGAGTCGACGTCGGCGGGAGCGGAGTCAAGGCCGCGCTGGTCGACCTTGCGAGCGGTCAGGCCACCGGACGCGTGCGGGTCGAGACCCCTCAACCGGCGACTCCCGACGCGATCGCCGCCAGCGTGGCCGGCGTCGTGCACGAGCTCGACGGCACCGGCGCGATCGGATGCACACTCCCCGCGGTGGTGACGGCCGGCGTGGTGCTCACCGCGACGCACATCGACCCGACCTGGATCGGCACGCACGCCGCGACCCTCCTGTCCCGCGCCACCGACCGGCCCTGCGTGGTCTTGAACGACGCGGACGCGGCCGGGATCGCCGAGGCCCGTTTCGGTGCGGCGCGCGGGCATCGCGGCGTGGTCGTGATGGTGACGATCGGGACGGGCGTCGGCACCGCGGTACTCAGCGACGGCGTTCTGGTCCCCAACGCCGAGCTCGGTCACATCTTCGTCAACGACCACCTCGCCGACGCGTGGGTGTCCGACGCGACGCGCATGGCCGAGAACCTCACGTGGAAACGCTGGACCCACCGCCTCGATCGGTACCTCATCCAGCTGCACGAAATCCTCTGGCCCGATCTGATCGTGATCGGCGGGGGCATCGTCAAGCACTCCGACAAGTTCCTCGACCGCATCGACCCCAACTGCGAGGTCCGCGTGGCCGAGCTCGGGAATCTCGCCGGGATCGTCGGCGCCGCGATCGCGGCCGGCGCCCACATCCCCGCGACCGCAATCGACAGGAGTTGACATGCAGCTCGGAATGATCGGACTGGGCCGCATGGGCGCGAACCTCGTGCGACGCGCCATGAGCGCGGACCACGAGTGCGTCGTCTTCGACCACGACACGGCTGCGGTCGACGCGCTCGCTGCCGCCGGCGCCGTCGGCGCGACCTCGGTTGCAGACATGGCCGCCAAGCTCACACCTCCGCGTGCGATCTGGCTCATGGTCCCGGCGGGTGTCACCGGCGCGGTCGTCGACGACACGGCCGCCCACCTCGACGCCGGCGACACGATCATCGACGGCGGCAACTCTCATTACGTCGACGACATCGCGCGCTCAAACGCGCTCTCACCGCGGGGCATCGACTACGTCGACTGCGGGACGAGCGGAGGCGTGTTCGGTCTGGAACGCGGTTTCTGCCTCATGATCGGTGGACCCGAACCGGTCGTACGAAGGCTCGACCCAATCTTCCGTGCCCTCGCACCCGGTACGGGGACGATCGAGCGCACGCCGGGACGCGCCGGCGATCCCGCGACCGAGGAGATGGGCTATCTGCACTGCGGGCCCGCGGGCGCGGGGCACTTCGTGAAGATGGTCCACAACGGGATCGAGTACGCGCTCATGGCCGCGTACGCCGAGGGTCTGACGATCCTGCATCACGCGAACGTCGGCGCGCAGGCGCGCACCGCCGACGCCGAGACGGCGCCGCTCTCCGATCCCGATCTCTACAAGTACGACCTCGACATCCCCCGGGTCGCCGAGGTATGGCGGCGCGGCAGCGTCGTCGCGTCCTGGCTCCTCGACCTCACCGCGGCGGCACTGCAGGACTCGCCCGACCTCGCGGAGTTCAGCGGCCGGGTGAGCGACTCCGGTGAGGGTCGGTGGACCGTCACCGCCGCCATCGACGAGGGCGTGGCGGCACCCGTGATCGCGACCGCGCTCTTCGACCGCTTCATCTCGCAGGGTTCGGCCGACTACACGAACAAGATGCTCTCGGCCATGCGCAAGCAATTCGGCGGCCACGACGAGAAGAAGAGCTGAGCGACTGAACCTTTGAGGCTCCCCCAGGCTTAACTCCGGTAGTGGGCGGCGGGACGAGGTCGTTCGAGGAGTTCTACGAGGAGAACTATGCCGCCGTTTGTCGCGCCCTCGCGGCGGGGCTCGGTATCGGCTCCGCGGCGGCCGAAGAGGCGGCCCAGGAGGCCTTCGTGCGCGCGCTCGTGCGCTGGCGGCGCGTCGCCCCGATGGAGCGACCGAGCGGTTGGGTGTACGTGACCGCGGTGCGGGTCGCGTTGCGCCGCCGGCCGGATGCGCCGGCGCCGATCGAGCCGGACGCGCCGGACGGGGCCGACGCGGTCACCGACCGGATCATGGTGCTGGACGCGATCTCGCGTCTCCCCGAACGCCAGCGGCTCGCGGTCGTGCTGCGGTACTTCGCCGACCTCGACCTCGCGACGATCGCGACGGCCATGGACTGCGCGCTGGGCACCGTGAAGTCGACCCTGCACGCGGCACTGCGCAGCCTCGAAGTCCGCCTCGACGACGACTACGTGAAGGAGCCGTAGGCGAAGATGGACCTCGACGAACTGCGCCAGACCCTGACGACGGAGCTCGACGAGACGATCGCGCCGCAGCCCGCGCTCGATCAGATCATCGCCCGGGCCCGCCGGCGAGTGCGCGCCCGGCGCGCCGTCGCAGCTGCGGTCGTCGTCACGATCGCCGGCGCGGGCCTCGCGGTTGCGGACCGCACAAATGGTCACGCCCACATCGTCGTCAGCACCGGGACCCCGACGACCACGCTTCGGCCGGTGACGACAACGACCACGATCGGATTGGCGGCGGGCGAGCGCGCGGCCCTGGCGCGGATCCCGGGCGACAACTGGATCTTCGGCGTCATCGAGAAGTCGCTGTCGTCATGGCGCACCGTCGAAGGAACCGAAGCCCTCGGCGGCGATCCGACCCATCAGCTGCGATTCGCGGCCGACCGATCCGGCGACTACTACGTGCAGTCCGAGACCAACCTGACCGGCACCTACGACGGCCTCGCGGTTCAGGTCGACAACGCGTCGCGGCAGCTGATCCTGAGAGCGCCGGGTGACCGCGGCTCGACCACCACCGTCCCACGATCGAGCGATGGGTCGTCGTCGCTTCCCGGTGAGGATCCCACCAATGTCGATCTCGTCAACGAGTTGATCATGCCGACGTACGTGCTGCGCAGAACCGTTGCGCCGCTGGGGACGGCAGTGCACGTGCTCGGTGCCGAGCGCATCGTCGGGCGCGACGCGTGGCGCACCGAGATCGCATTTCCTTCGAGCCGCTACAAGGATCCGTGGACGTGGTGGGTGGACAAGCAGACCGGCATCGTCCTGAAGTCGCAAGCCGCGGGGATCACGACGGAGCTGACAGCAGTGACGTTCGGTCGTCCGTTGACCGGGTTGCCGAATCCGAGGCTCACGGCGGGATACACGATCAAGCTCTTTCTCGGGGGTAGCGACTATCAGACGGTGTTACGACGCGACATGCCGCTCGCGCAGATCACCACGGATATACGCTCGGGCACGTTCGCCAACGCGAATTCGGCACCGTGATGGGCAACCGGCACGCAATCCTCGTGCTCGGCATCTGGCTGGTCATCATCGTCGGCGCGTTGATCGCGGCGGGGACGCAGGCCGACAGCCGTGCCGTCCGCCGGCTCGCGATCGGATCCGCGATCGCGATCGTCGTGCTGGTCGCGTGCGTGATCGGCGCGGCGTGGTGGTACTTCAGCCAGTGGAATCTTCAATTCTGAACGCCGACCGTCTCCCAATCCGGACGCCACGGCATGCCGCTGCGACCGCGCGAATCGTTGCGCACGGCGAGCACCTGGAAGATGTGCGTGCGCTCGGCTTCGAAGTTGCAGGCGGAGGCGGCCATGTAGAGCCGCCATACGCGGGCTCGATTCGGCCCCACCAGGCGCACGGCTTCGTCCCAGTTCGCCTCCAGGTTCGCGACCCAGTGCCGCAACGTCTGCGCGTAGTGCTCGCGCAGGCCCTCGACGTTGCGCGCTTCGAACCCGGCCTTTTGCACGCGCGTGACGACCGAGCCGACCTCGTGCAGCTCGCCGTCCGGGAACACGTAGCGATCGATGAAGCCGCGGTGCGCGAAGGCCGGACGGGGCCCGGGCCGCTTGGCGATCCCGTGATTGAGCAGACGACCACCCGGCCGCAACAACGTGAACAGGCGCGTGAAGTACTCGTCGAGCTTGGCCAGGCCGACGTGTTCGAACATCCCGATCGAACTGATCGCGTCGAAGGGACCGTCGACGACGTCGCGATAGTCCTGCACGCGGATCTCGACGCGGTCGGCGAGCCCCGCTTCCCGAACTGCGTTGCGCGCCCACTCGGCCTGGCGCGTCGACAGCGTCACCCCGACCGCGTGGGCACCGTGCTCGCGCGCCGCGTGCATTGCCATACCGCCCCATCCGCACCCGACGTCGAGGAGTCGCATTCCCGGACGCAGCGCGAGCTTGCGGCAGACGAGCTCGTACTTGGCCGCCTGCGCCGATTCGAGCGTCGTATCCGGCGCGGCGAAGACCGCGCACGAATACGTCATCGACGGACCGAGGACCAACCGGTAGAAGTCGTTGGAGACGTCGTAGTGATGGGCGATCACCGCGGCGTCGCGCTCCTTGCTGTGGCGGCGACCACGCACCCTCGCCTCCTCGGGCGGAGGCGGCAGCGGGCGCAGAGCTTCGACGCCGGCAGCGCGCGCCAGCGCGAGCCACTCGCGCGGCGTCACTTTCACGTCGGGCAGGTGGTCGCGCAGTGAAAGCGCCTCGAAGATGTCGCCGACGACTTCGATCTCACCCGCCACGTACGCGCGGGCGAAACCGATCTCGCCCGGACCGGTGAGCACGTAACGCAGCGCGTTCGGCGATCTGACGACGAGGCGCGTCGCGGAGTCGGCCGGACCGAGCCGGCTGCCGTCGTAGCACTCGATCCCGATCGGGATCTCGGTGCCGAGGAACCCGGCGATCGCGGCCGCAAGGCCGGACTGCCGGCTCGGGACGGCACGAACTGAACGCTCTTCGACCTGCACGGCGGCCTCCCAACGAGTCCCGGCCTGTCCTCTACCCAACGTGCACGCACGCCGAACTTCGACGCATCGTTGCAAGATCCGGAGGTCGCGTTCAAGAGATTTGTTCGCTCAGGACACAGGATTCTGCAGCGGTCTCCAGTAGTGGCCCGGCCCGAGGAAGCGGTGCTGCCCGGGCGGGCCGTCGCTCCCGGCGACGTAGTCCTCGGGCGTACCGTGTTGCCACGCGGTGAGGATCGGGTCGACGATGCGCCACGACCATTCGACCTCGTCGAAGCGCAGGAACGGCGTGTGGTCGCCCTCCAGCACGTCGAGCAGCAACGACTCGTACGCGCTCGCCTCCTGATCGTCGGCGTCGGCGTACTGCGCGCGCAGCACCGACTCGCGCGCCTCGAGCTCCAAGCCCGGCTGCTTGGTGCGCACCACCAGCTCGGTGCACTCGGACGGACTCATGCGGAACACCAACCAGTTCGGTTCCGCGTGCTCGAGCGGCGTGTGCCGGAACAGGCGCGTCGGCGGCTCCCGGAACCGGAACACGACCTCGTGCGCCTTGGCGGCGAGCCGTTTCCCCGACCGCAACAGAACCGGAACGCCCTCCCACCGCCAGGTGTCGACGTAGAGCCGCACGGCCGCGAACGTGTCGGTGTGCGAGGCCGGGTCGACGCCCGGTTCGGCGCGGTAGCCGATCCGGGGCTCGCCTTCGACCAGGCCGGCCGTGTACTGGCCGCGCACCGCGTCGACCTCCGGATCGACGTGGCGCACGGACTTCAAGACCTCGACCTTGTGGTCGCGGAGCATCTCGGCATCCCAGAGTGCGGGGGGCTCCATCGTCGCGAACGTCATCATCTGGATCAGATGGTTCTGCACCATGTCGCGTAGCGCGCCGATGCCGTCGTAGTAGCGCGACCGCCCTTCGACCCCGAGGGGCTCCGCCACGGTGATCTGGATCTCGTCGACGTGCGCCGAGTTGAGGACCGGCTCGATGAACCGGTTCGCGAACCGGAACACGAGCATGTTCTGGACCGTCTCCTTGCCGAGGAAGTGATCGATCCGGAAGATCTGATCTTCACGCCAGTGACTGTGCAGCTGCTCGTTCAGTGCGAGCGCCGTCTGGAGGTCCGTGCCGAAGGGCTTCTCGATGACGAGCCGGCGAAAGCCGTTCGTCTCGTCGGCCAGGCCGGCCTTTGCGATCGTCTCCGCGGCGTCGGCGAAGACGCCGGGCGGGAGCGCAAGGTAGAAGATCGCGGGACCGTCGAGCGCGGTCGAGAGCCCCCGCAGTGACTTGACCGAGAGATCACCGCCGTGGAACTCGATGCGATCGATGAACTTGTCGACGGCCTTCTTGTCGACGTCGCACGCGTGCATGTCGAACGCGGCCCGCAGGTTCTCGTGGAACTGGTCGGTCGTCCATTCCTGGCGGGCGTAGCCGATGACTTTGAGGTCCTCGAGCCTCTCGCGCGCCTCGAGGGAGACGAGCGCGGGAAACAACAAACGGGCGGCGAGATCGCCGGATGCACCGAGCACCACGAGCGTCGGTTCGTTGCTCACGCTTGTCTCCTCGGACTCACAACAGCTCCCGCTTGGTCAGGCTATGGAAGGCAAGGTAACCGGGAATGATCGGCAGCCAGAACGTCACCAGCCGGAACGCGAGAACGCCCGCGACCGCCGGACCGCTCGCCACGCCCACACCCGTCAAACCGGCGATCAACGCCGCCTCGACCGCGCCCACCTTGCCGGGGGTGGGGGCCGCGGACGCAACCGCCGACCCACCCAGGTACACCGTCGTCACGTCGAGCCAGGAGGCGTGCGCGTGGAAAGCCGTGAGCGCAAAGCCCAGGGCGACGATGTACGAGGCGAGCACCAGGATCGCGCCGGAGAACATCTGCACGGCCTTCGTCGGGCGGCGCACGACGGCAAGCAGATCGCGACCCGTGCGCTCGGTCGGCAGGAGGATGTGCTTGCGGCCGAACGACGTCTCCAGCACGACTCCCACGACCGAAGACAGCACGGCAATCGCGACGAGCAGTGTCCACCCGCCCGGCAAGTGCACGTGTGGCAGACCGGTATTGCCGAGCAAGGCCGCGGCGAGCACGAGCGCGACGATGTGCACGACGAAGCCAACCGTGCCGTTCAGCGCGACCGCGCCCACCGCGTCGCCCTTCGAGACTCCACTGCGTTCGAGGTAGCGAACGTTCACGCCCATCCCGCCGAGCCCGGCCGGTGTGATCTTGTTGCCGAAGCTGCTCGCGAGCTGCGTGACGAACGTCCGCCCGAACGCGACCGGCGCGAGCACCGCGCCCGAGAGCGACAAT
>Ga0265327_10003465_pt1 | contig 15013 bp, 20 predicted proteins | sample 41621metaG_FD_202089 | JGI IMG/M metagenome (GOLD analysis project Ga0265327, IMG submission 202089) | Rhizosphere microbial communities from Carex aquatilis grown in University of Washington, Seatle, WA, United States - 4-16-21 metaG | ecosystem: Host-associated > Plants > Roots > Rhizosphere... | reverse complement strand
TGACCAGGCGATAGACAGCGATATAATCGGTTTTCACTCCTCTCTCTTTCAAGAAGTCGGCGATTTCACGGTAACTGTATTCCTTTCGACGAAGAGCCCAGATCGTATCCAAATGGGCTTCCAGCCCGCGCTTGTCCGGGAAGGACTTTGCCTCTTTCAAAATAGTTTCTGCATGCATTTGTAACATAATAGAACAATATGAAACAAAATGTAACAAGAATGAAATATTCAACCTCGCTTTGGGGGAATTGCGTAAGGTGCGTAGCGGTGATGGCGTGGCGCAGCCGGATGCGCTAGATCGAACGACCAGCGGTGCAAGTTGAGCAAAACGTCGCGTAGTTTCGCCTAGTATCGCTTTGCTTCGGTAGACCAGAGGTGCAGATGTTTGCGAAGATGTGTGCGTGCCAGTTAACACGACACATCCAGAATATGACGGGAGTTTAGCCTTATGGGGTCGCGCTCGTGATGTGTTGGCTGGCGAGGATTCCGTTAAAGCTGCAGGCGAACGTTACTTGCCGAAATTGCAGTCGCAAAGTGATGATGAGTTTAACGCGTATCGCAATCGCGCATCGTTCTTCAATGCGACGGGCCGCACGCTGGATGGCTACAGTGGCCTGATTTTTCGACGCGCGCCTTTTATCAAAATTCCTGAGGGCAAGACCGCGCTTGGCGTCGCTTTGGCGCAATTCCTCAACGATGCCGACATGCTTGGCACATCGCTCTACGGCTACGCAAAAGATTTGGTGAGCGAGGTAATCGGCGTTGGTCGCGCTGGAACGTTGATTGACTGGGAGAGCGAATTCGAAAATCGCGCCTATGTCTCGCTTTATCAGGCTGAGCAAATCATCAACTGGCGAGTAGAGCGCGTGAACGGCCGGAATGTGCCGACCTTGATCGTGCTGAAGGAAACTGCGAGCACGAATTCTGCGGACGGTTTCACCAACGCTGTAGTTCAGCAGATTCGGGTTTTGAAGTTGGTCCGCGCTGGCAGCGGCACTGGCCAATCCAGCGATGCGAATTCAAAGCAGGCTTCGTTTGCCTACCAAGTCGAAATCTGGCGTCAAGCGTTAGCACGCGGCCAAGGGGCGAGCAAAAAAGGCGACAAAGCTGACTGGATGCTGACTGAAACGCGCACGCCGCTGCGATTAGGCAAACCGCTGCCGTTGATTCCGTTCGTTTTTCATGGGCCGCGTAATTCGCTGCCTGCCGTCGATAAGTTGCCGCTCGCTGATTTGATCTCGCTGAATCTCGACCATTACCGGCTCGATGCGGATTACAAGCACGGCATGCACTTCACGGCGTTGCCGACGGCGTACGTGGTTGGGTTCGGAAAAGAAGCAAAGTTGCGGATTGGTTCGAGCACGGCGTGGACGACGGAAACGCCTGGTGCAACTGCGGGCTTCCTTGAATTTACCGGGCAGGGACTCATGACTTTTGAACGCGCGATGGATCGCGATGAAAAGCTTTTGGCGGTGCTCGGTTCAAGATTGCTCGAAGCGCAGAAGCGCGTCGGTGAAACGGCGCAAGCGATCGAACTGCGACAGAGCGGGGAGAATAGTGTGCTCGCGAATGTGGGGACAAGTGTGAGCGAGTCGCTGACGCAAGTTTTGCGCTGGGTTTATTGGTGGAACTCGACGGAGGAAACGCCGGAGTTGATCACGGACAACGTTGTTGTTGTTTCTCTCAACACCGATTTCACCACAGCTGGGATGGATAGCAATGAGCTGCGCGAAATCGTCGCTGCATGGCAATCGGGCGCAATCAGCCAGGACACGATGCTCGAATTGTTCCGTCGCGGAGAAATTTTGCCGGATGGGCGCTCGAACGAAGATGAGCTCGCGCTCATTAACGCTGGCAAACAAACACAAACGTCGCCAGCGCCTGCCGCTGCTGCTGTGCCGGCGAACAAACCGATGGCGGCATAACAACGAACGATTATGGCACTGAAGTTTAAATTCAATTCGAAGAGTGAAATTCCGGCTGAGTTGGCTGCTCATTATGTCGAGCGCGATGGCGCTTGGTTTTTAGATGCTGATGGCGCCGCGGATAAAGCGAAGCTGGATGAGTTTCGCAGCACGAATGTCACGCTGCTCAAGCAACTGGACGACCAGAAGAAACGGTTTGAAGGGATTGATCCCGATGAGTTCCGCAAGCTGGCGGATGAGAAACGCCAGCTCGAGGAGTCGCAGCAATTGAAGGCGGGCGAGTTGGAGAAGGTTGTTGAGAGTCGTGTCAAAGGCATGAAGGCGGATTGGGAAAAGCAACTCACCACGCTGACGTCGGAGCGCGATTCGCTGAATGCGCGCCTGACTGCGATACAGATTGATCAGGGCGTTGTGGGCGCTGCGACGAAGCGTGGGCTTCGGCCGACTGCGCTCGCTGATATTACGGCGCGGGCGCGAAATGTTTTCAAGTTGGTCAATGGTGCGCCGCGCGCGTTTGAAGCGGATGGCGAGACGGTGCGTTACGGCAAGGATGGCGTGACGCCGATGACTTTGGAGGAGTGGGTGGACTCGCAAGTGTCCGAAGCTCCTCACTTGTTTGAATCTAACGCTGGTGGCGGTGCTGCCGGCAACGCCTCCGGTGGAGGTGTCGGCACACGGCCAAGTTCCCTGAAAAATCCATACCGCAGGGAGACTTGGAATCTTACGGAGCAAATGCACTTACAGAAAACTGATCCGAATTTGGCGGCGCGTCTCAAAGCCGCCGCTTAATCGCGGTCACAACAGGAGTAAACGTTTATGGCAAAGACAGCAGTGGCGGACATTATCATCCCCACAGAGTTTGAAAAATATGCGATCGAGCGCACGGCCGAATTGGCGGCGTTCGGTGAATGTGGAATCGTGGAGGCGTCGCCTGAGTTCGATGCGATTGCGGCGGAAGGCGGGCGCGAAGTTAAGATGCCGTTTTGGAAGGATCTTTCGGCGACGCGTCAGCTTCTGAACGATTCGGCACCGCTGACGGTGAACAAAATCGGCACTGACCAGGACGTGGCGCGCATTCATAACGATGCGCAGGTCTGGTCGGTGAATCACCTGGCGAAGGTGATTTCGGGCGATGATCCGATGCAGGCGATCGTGGATCTGGTGGCGCAGTATTGGGCGCGCACGGATGAAGGTCTCGTGGTGTCGTGCTTGAAAGGCATGTTCGCGGCCGGTTCGATGGCGGGCAATTTGCTCGCGATTCAGTCGGAAACGGCTGCGGGCGCAAGTTCGGCGACGAAGTTGAACGGCGCGACGTTTGTGGACGCGTGCGCGAAGTTGGGCGATCGGGCTGATCGTTTGACTGCGGTGGCGATGCACTCGGCGACTGAAGCGGCGTTGCGCAAACTTGACCTGATCGACTTCATCCCTGACAGCGAGGGCAAGCCGCTCTTGCGCGTGTTCCAGGGTCGGCGTGTTGTTGTTGATGACAACTTGCCGACTCGCGCTGGCACAACGGACGGTACGGTTTATACGACCTACTTGTTCGGTCAGGGCGCATTTGCGAAGGGTTCTTCGAAACTGGATTCCACGCCGCTGCAAGGCGGCTTTGGAACGGAAGGTGTCGAAATCGCCCGCTCGCCGTTGGATAGCGATACGATTCTGATTAATCGTCGTCGTTACCTTTTGCATCCGCGTGGTGTGAAGTTTACCAGCGCTTCTGTTGCTGGTGATTCTCCGACGAATGCGGAGTTGGAAACCGGCGCGAACTGGACGCGGGTTTGGGAAAACAAAAACGTCCGCATCGTCGCGGTGACTCACAACAATTAAGGCACTAGCGTGCCGGCCAATGGCGGGCGTCCAAACGGACGCCCGCCGCAAAAGAAAGAAACACATTTTATGGGAAAATTGATTCCCTGGGGCTCTGAAAAGATTCGGTCGGGTGAGGTCATTCAGATCCCGACGTTCACCAATGTTGCCGCCGCGAATGCCGCTGGCGTTACTGCCGCAAAATTTCCGCGTCGCGTGATTTATCTCAGCGCTGGTGGAACTGGTTCTGTGGCGTGCCTGGCTATCTCTGACGGCACGAATTGGAAACAGGTTGCGATTGGAGCGAATGCGATCTGAGGCACTAGCGTGCAGCCACAAAGCACACGGCCACCTATGAAAATTGAACAAAGTTTGTATCCAATCATTCGGCGCGTTCGTCGGCCGTTGATTCCGACTGATGCCGGCACGACTGCGACTGTGGTCGTGCCGGCGCAACCGCCCGCGCCTGTTGCTCCCAGCGAAGCGCCGAAAATTGAACCGAAAAGAAATGCAACCCGACCGCCAGCTGATGATTGATGGTTCTCCAGTTTCCGCGAATGCGGCACGCTGGTTCGCGCTGCAGCAACAGCGCCGTCGTCGTCGCAACTCCTCCGGCTCTGGCAGCGACTTTGTCGTGACGATGCCGGAAGATTACGTCATGCGGCTGCGGGCTGATACGCTTGGTCTGACTGTCGGTGATCCGGTTTCGTTTTGGACAGATTTAAGTGGCAACGGCAACGACGCAACGCAGGACACCGTTTCGATGCAGCCGACGATGGATGTCGCTTCCTGGGGCGGGAATTCGTTCAACGTGGTGCGATTCGATACGGTTGATGATGGAATGGAAACGCCGCTCTTCCTCGCCGCCAGCAATCCGTTTTCAATTTTCGCGCTTTGGCGGCCGACTGACTTTGACGTTTTTTGCGGTGCTCTCGTATCGTCGAGTTCGCGTGACTGGACTGTCGGCAATTTGAATGGGGGGATGCTCTGCTTTTTTGAGAATTGGAGCGCTTACGCGACCGTCGCTGCAGGTGTTTTCTATTTGGTCGAGGTCCGCGTTGATCCCGGCGCGGGAACGCTCGCGATTTTCTTGAATGGAAATGCGGTTGGCATCGAGGGCGGGGGCTGTGTTGGTCCTGATCAGGTGATGCTCGGCGCGTCGGGCGCGAATGGTTATCCGGGTAATTGTGAGTGTGCTGAGGTTCTGACCTACGGTCGGTTCCTTTCCGACACCGAGGCGCAGGCGGTGCGCGATTACTTCCAAGCGCAATACAACTATTTGGACCTATGAGCGTGCGTTATCTCGTCATTCTTCCTGCCGCAGATCAAGCGCAAGCGAATGTGCTCGCGAAATCGGAGTTTGATTCGGATGGCGGCGAGAAAACTTTCACGGTTGGTCTGTCGGCGGACGGCAAGGAGCCAGCGACGCATTACTGGTGCTCTGCTTTGTGTTTTCGCACTGGGCCTGAGCGGTTGCTTGCTGCCAAAGCTCTTTTTCCCGATGCGGTCGTTTTGGATTACGACGGCGCGACGGATCCCGGGTTTCCGCAACGCACGATTGCGGGGCTCGGTTTGAAACAAATGGCGACGTTACCCGATAGATAATATGGCGCTCGTTCTCGTCAAAGAAGATGGCACTGGGTTGGCGAATGCGAATTCGTACGCGAGCGCTGTGGATGGTGACGCGTACCACGACGGGCATTTATACGCGACGGGTTGGACTGGCGCGACTACGGCAAATAAAGAAAAGGCGCTCGTGTTCGCTACGCGCGTGATTGATTCGCAATATCGGTTCAACGGAGTTCGCGCGGTTGCGGGACAAGCTTTGCAGTGGCCGCGGAGCGACTGCCCCGATCCTGATGCCGCACCTGATGAAACGGGAATTGGAACGTTTGCGAGCGATCAGATTCCGACCGCTTTGATCAATGCGACATGTGAGATGGCGCGAGCTTTGTTGGCAGCAGATCGAACCGGTGCGCCGGCGGGCGAGGGGATCGATACGACGCAGACTTCGGCTTCGAGTGCGTCTAAGGACGGGACTACCTCGAGCAGCGTCAGCAATAATTCCATGACGCGATACAGCAAGGTGGATACGCGGCCAACGATTTCCCAGGCGGCGCAGGCATTTCTGTCGAAGCTCGGAAGCCTAAACGGTCTTGGAAGCGGCGCCGTGCCGCTGGTGCGGGTTTAAAGGAGCGATGACGAACATGAACACAACTGAGTTTTTGAAGGCGGTCGATCATGCGGCGGCGATGAATGACCGCTGGCTGTTTTTGGGGGCGTTTTGCCTGCTGCTGTTGCTGTGCGGCGTGGTGATTTATTGGCTGGTGCGGCAGTTGCAATCACTGATTTCCGATCACAAGGAGCTGCGTCGCGAGCATCACGCGGCGCTGCAGGAAATCATCAACACGCAAAATGAAACGTCTCTCAAGTTGGCGGTTTGTCTCGATCGGAACACGGCCGCATTGCAGGAGTGCAGTTTCGAACTTCGCAGATTTCAGGAGCAACGAGTTTTATGAAAAAAACCCTTATTCTATTTGCCGCGCTTGCATTGGTCGGTTGCGGCACAGTTAAACCCCTTAAGCCCGGCGTGGCGCGCATTCAGTCGAATTTCGCAACGAATGGTGCTCGAGAATTCATCGCGGATCTGAAACAACCCGAAAACCCCGCGCAGAGTGCGACACAAAATTTTGAACGCACGACGGAAACGGAATTGCCTATTCCGGCGCAGAGCAGAGTGCAGGAGGTCATTGTCAATCCTGCGGCCCAACCTGGCGGCGAGCCCGTGAAGCAGGAAAAGACGGTGGTCCTTTCCGCACCGACCGTTCAGAAAACGCGCACGGTTGAAAAAGCTGGGACGATGATCGGCGCTGCGCAAAAAGACACGGCGAGGGAATTTGGCGCGAAGCTTGCGAGTTTGAAAGGCGTTGTTTGGGTCGGCGTCGGTTTATTCCTTTTCGGTTTGGCTTCGCTGTTTTATCCGCCGCTGCGGGCGATTATTGGAAGCGTCACCACAAGTGTTGCGATGGTCGCCGGTGGCGTGGCGCTGATGGTGTTGCCGTCGCTGATTGTCGGTAATGAGTTGCTGATTCTTTCGGCAGTAGCGCTTGCTGTCGGCGGCTGGTTCTTCGCGCATCGCCATGGGCAACTGCGTGGAACGATTGAAGCGCAAAATAAATCTACTTTGGGGAACGCAGCCGAAGCGGTTGTGTCTCGATTAATGAGCAAGTGAAAGGTTGAAATATGTTCAATGCGATGACTGATAAACAGTGTGTGATTTTAGCCCTGCAGCGGTTGCCGGCACGACTCGATGCGGAGCAGGCCTCTTGGGTGTTGGGTTGCCAGAAACATGACATTACCGTCCTCGTTTCAACGCGCCTTTTAAAACCCCTGGGCAATCCGCCCGCGAATGGAATCAAGTATTTTGCTTCGTCGGATATCCTCGAACTGATGGATGACCGATGTTGGCTCGCGAAAATGACGAACACGATTACACAACATTGGTTTAAGCGGAACGCCGCGCAGAAAGGCCATGTTCGCGCCGGACGGCGAAACGGCGCGGCTGGGTCGAACAGCAGCGCGCCGGTGTCCAATAACTAATTGCCTACTGATTCACCGCCATTGGCATTGGAACGATCTTCGCCTCGTACTCTTCCAGCGACGGAACGATCACCTTTGCCTTCTTCGAGTAAGCACGCGCAAACGCTTTGGAATTATGTCCGAGCGCCTGCTGAGCGTAGCGCTCGGGCATTCCAACAACCTTGGCCCGTTCCGCCCAGGCGTAGCGGTAGCTGTGCAAGGAAATGCCGCTGCCTTTTAGAGCCACCGTTTTGAGCCGTTTGATAAACATTTTGGCGCGATGGTTCTCTTTGATGCGGGCGAGTCCTGGGAAGAGATAACCGATTTGCGGAAGCGATTGCAGAATGGCGGCGGCTTCTGGCCCGAAAGTGATCACGACAGGAACACCGGTTTTGTTGCGTGAGAAGGAAATCGTGCGGTCCTGCCAGTCGATGTCTTCTGCCTTCAATTCGGCAATGTCGGTTTGTGCGCCGCCCAGGTGCCACAGCATTTGATAGTAAGCTTTGATCTCCGGGTTGAATTCACGTTCCAGAATTTTCGTGTGCTCGGCGAAGGTAATGGCACGGCGTTCTTTGTGTTTTACGGCCGGCCATTGCAGCTTCGGAAGAACCGGCCAAGGTAGCCAGTGCATACCGACGGCAAAATTGTGCAGCCGGCGCAGGAACATATTTGTCGAGGTTCCGCCATTGCGCAGAACTTCGAAAAAATGTTCACCGGTCGTTTCCATCAGCTTGCGGGTGCGGATCGTGTCGAAAGCTTCATCGAGGATCGCCGATTTCCAACGCTCCCGGGTCGGGCCGGTTTTCAGCGGCGTCATTTGCTCCATGACGTGCTGCCACGTCCGCGCCGAAAGTGCAGAGTCGCTGTGCTTCAAATAAACCTGGGCGATCTGCAGGTTCATGGCCGTGCTGCGGACAGCCTCGTTCTTAATGTCGATCAGCCGTTGGGCATCATCGGCGTTGTTGGTTTTGAGGCTCTCGCGTTTGTTGGTTTGAGTGTCGAAGCAATAGTAGCTGTCCCGTTTTCCCCGGTAGATTAATCGATAGCGCTTCATACGTTTGAATCGTAATGAAGTGCGAAGTTCCTGCGTTAAGGATTAGTAGCGGCGTTGTCGCGACTACCCACAATTGCGGTCTGTGGTGTCCATTTTGGTGTCCGCTCCGGCTCTCTTCTCCTCAAGTCTTTGTGTTCCAACACTGGAGGAATGGAGCCAGTTGCCGGACTTGAACCGGCGACCCACGCTTTACGAAAGCGTTGCTCTACCAACTGAGCTAAACTGGCGTCCCAAAAGGCAGGACAAGGTAAAACCGCTCTCCTACCGTCGCAAGACAAAAGTCAAAATTGCCCTCTATCCATACGGCCTTGCCATCATCGCAGTGACGACGAATGTTAGTACCGTCTTTCGCAAGGCTTGTGCAATCGCCCGGAGCAGGCCTCTCAAAGTGCCCGTGGTATGGCTAGTGCTCGTTGCACAGATGAAAGGTTTGGAAATCGTGTCGCTTACCGCCGTGCAATGTGTTCAGGCAAATCCCGAAACCGCGTTAGGGACTTACTGGCCTTGTGGCAGAATCGTGAAACGGTCAGTATCAATGAAACCAAATTTGGGATGAAAGCGCTGACTAACATTAAGGGAAAACAAACTAAACCAATCGAGAAACGCTCGAGAAACCGCGGAGCGCAACCTCTGCTCATCGCGACTCCAGAGAAGATCGTCGCGAAAAAAAACGAGGAATCTTTTCAGGGTGGCCGGCTGGGGCCTGACGTGCCACGCGATACGAACGCAGTCGTGGAAGCTCCGTTTCTTGTTCCGGAACGTGGCTCGTACGATGGCGATACGGCCATCAAATTGTATTTACGCGAAATCGGCCAGGTGAAATTGCTCACACCAAAAGAGGAGATCGAATTAGCGGCACGAATCAAAAAGGGGGACAAAAAAGCCCGGGAGCAGATGATCAAGGCGAACCTGCGCCTCGTCGTGAAGATCGCCCACGATTACGAGAATTTCGGGCTGCCGCTTCTTGACCTCATCAATGAGGGGAATATCGGGCTGATGAAAGCTGTCGAACGGTTCGATCCATCCAAGGGCGGTAAGCTTTCGACCTATGGTTCGTGGTGGATCAAGCAATCAATCAAGCGCGCGCTGGCTAACCAGTCAAAGACCATTCGTTTGCCCGTCCATCTGGTCGATAAGATTTCCAAGATGCGCCGCACGGCGATGAAGCTGCAGGAAGTTTTCGGGCGCGAGCCAACGGATGAAGAGTTGGCGGAGGAGCTTGGAATGTCCGCCCAGCGCGTCACGCAGATGCGCACGGCGGCAATTCGTCCAGCTTCTTTAGATGCGCCAATTGGTGATGATGAATCGAATAATTTCGCCGAAGTCGTCGAAGACGAAAATGCCGACACACCTTACGAGACACTCGAGGACAAAACCGTCACGCGAATGTTGCAGGAGATGGTTAAGACTCTCGACAACCGCGAGGCGACCATTTTGCGGTATCGGTTTGGACTCGATGGCGGTTCGGAAAAAACGCTTGAGGAAGTCGGTGAAAAATTCGGCGTCACCCGCGAGCGGGTTCGGCAAATCCAGAACATCGCCCTGAACAAGCTTCGCAAGATGATCGAGAAGCTTGAGGCGGTTAAGAAATAACGCCGAAATGCGAGGCGCACAGGATGATTTCCCCGAGCGGTTTTTTAATAGTATTCCTCCGGGCCAGCCGGGAACAATCGTGAAGCCAACCCATTTTCGTCGGCTTTAGCAACGACGGCCTCGAGTGAGGCTGCCTCGCGATCGAGACGTCGTCGCAACGAATCGGCAGCGGACAGCAACTCGATCGTTGGGAGTTTGCGTAAATCGCGGCGGAGCAGTTCTTCCTCAAGAACCTTCAGGCGACCGACAAGAGCACCAATGGTCGGATTCATTTTTGCGATGAGATCGCGTCAGAAGTCCCGCAGTCGGGCAATCCGAAGCATGCCGATTTCAGTCCGGAACTTGTTGTTCCATTTGGCGAGTTCGTTGGGCGACATATTCCACTGCCGAGCGATCGAGAGGACGGATTCATCGCGAGAGCGCATGGTGATAAACTGAATTACGTTTTGCTGATTATTCATAGGTAACCTTTCGTTAGAGCGTTCACCGCTTCCAAGATTTGTGTTCGAGCGCGTCGCGAAGCCACGCGACACAAAGCGAAACCAGGCGACTTTCCTGCGTTTTCTTCGACTTTGAAGATTGAACTTCGAACCTTGAACACGCGTGTCCGCACGCCCGAAGTTTTATCACACGTTTTTGAAAACTTTTCCGAAGCCCCTAACCCGACATGCGCCAACGAGCAGGGACAGGCAACCACAGGCAAAGACAGGCAATTTTTCTGTCAAAAAAAGTTTTGACAGGGTTTAGAAATCTCGCGAAGCCATTCCGAAGCCCCATAGGAGCGACATGATTTCAGAACAGCGCCACTACAAAACCCTTGTTCGCCTATTTAGATATGCGAACACTTGTCAGATATTAATTGTTAGCCAAACGCAAATGATCACGTCCGCCAATGAATTCTGCAGGCTACGGGAAAGCAGTGACCGAGGCGAATATTCTCGTGCAGCAATAGAAGAGGCGCCGATCGAAGTTTGGCGTGAAATCGTCTCCACAAGGCCTGACATGAGGGTCTGGGTTGTGCTGAACAAGACGGTCCCGCTTGAGATGCTCGAAGAACTCACATCCGCACCTGAAGTTGAGGTGCGTAATGCTGTTGCCAGAAAGAGGACGCTCAATGAGGCGCTAGCGGTTCGGTTGGCGAAAGACGTGGATGAGACCGTTCGGGCCGCGCTTGCGAGGAACCCGAAGACCCCGGACTCTGCACTGGAGCTTCTCAACCTGGATTCTTCGCGGCTGGTCCAAGAAGCCCTCTGCGCTAGAAAAGAAAATGGCTAACAAAGCGCCTGCAACTAACCGCCGCTTCGACTTCTCCATTTCTTAATTCTTCCTTCTTACTTTTCTTAGAGCCCCGTCAACTTCCGGACAAGACGCCCGCGCGGCTTAGTCGCGACCTTATACCGAAGCGCATCCGCCGCATCGTCGCCGCCATCAGCGTTGCAGTGCGCGCGCCAATCGAGCGTTGCATCCTTCACGCCACGCACTCACTCCGCAGAGTGACCGCAGTCAGGCGGGATCGCTCATAAACCGCAAAGCTCACAATTGGCACCATCTCGTTTTACTCGGGCCGCGGAGTCTGTCAGCATTGTCGAATGCTGCACCATCTATCGTTCGCAGTGTCAGACCTAGAGCGCTCTTCCGCATTCTACGACGCAGTTCTCGCGCCCCTCGGTTACGTTCGCGTCTGGGTTGACGCGACGGCCATTGGATACGGAAAGGCCGGGGGCGGAGACAAATTCGCAATCAAACTCCGGGCTGGTTCACTGTCTATTCCGGGCGATGGCTTCCACGTGGCATTTTCCGGCAAGTCGCGGCAAGAGATTGACGCCTTCTACAAGGCCGGCTTGCAAAACGGCGGTCGTGACAATGGTGGCACCGGGCTTCACTCCGAATACGGCCCGAACTACTACGCAGCCTTCCTCATAGATCCGGAGGGTTACCGCATCGAAGCCGCCCTCGCAAAGGATTCATAGTCCCCTCAACATCCGTTGATGAACAACCCGCGACTTCGTCGCGACCAAATACCGAAACGCATCCGCCGCGCCGCCGCCTCCAAACGTCCACGCCCGAGATTTGCCACCTCTGGACTTCGCGCTAGGCCTTGCCGTAAGTCAAAGAAGCGATGCCACCACTGTCGTATGTTACTTGTTAAGCAACTTGACGATTTATGGCATTAGTTACACCAAAATGCCCAAAGTGCGAGGGTACAGAGTTCGCATCCATCCCAATCAAACTGACAGGTTCGCGTGTCGAGGTTGGGGCGGTTTGTTGCGCGAGTTGCGGCGCGGTGGTTGGCATCCAAGAGTCCGTTTCGATCGCTTCCAAAGTCCGCGATTTGGAAAAAAAGCTCGGCTTCACTCTCGTTCGTCGGCAGAAAGCAGCTGCGTGATGCCGCTGCGTTTACAATCCTTTAGCCAGCGGCCCGCCGCCGAGCTGTTGTGTTGAGTCCGGCTACCTGAAATTCTTGCTTCCTACTCTTCTTGAAGCCCCGTCAACTTCCGTTGATGAACAACCCGCGACTTCGTCGCGACGAGATACCGGAACGCATCCGCCGCGCCGCCTCCAAACCTCCACGCCAGAGATTTGCAACCTCTGGACTCCGCCGTTCTTCCCCCCCTTAAAACCCTTGTGCGAACAATTGTCACATGTGCTAAATGTCATATGCGTTTCCTCGCTTTACTGACACTGGTTCTGGTTGTTGGTTGTCAACACGCCCCCTCTGACCCCTATGCCCACCTTTACGACAAGGCAGCACAGGCCAAGCCGCACGAAAGGCTATTGATTGAGCCCAGAGTGTGTGTTGGGAAAATAACAGCTGGCATGAAACTCGAGGATGTTATTGTTGCTCTCGGCGAGCCAGACCGACGCCACCCTTCCAATTTAGAATATCTTCGCTTCGGGTTTTCTGTTGCTGCGAATAAGGATGGTCTTGTCCTGATGATCCAGTGCGGTGACCCGTGCGACAAGACTTCTGCTTTGATTAAGATGTTCGCGGGTCGAACCAAGGAGGGCATCGGCATGGGGTCCACTCGGAAACAGGTTGTCTCCGCGTTAGGCCAGCCTAGCAGGGCCGAACCTTGGGGACCCGGAGGGGAGCGTCTGAGCTACAAGGATCTGGGTCTTTATTTCAATTTGGCTGACGCAAAAGTTCATTTTATCGAAGTCGATTTTCCGAAACCGATATGAAACCTAAACATGATCTGCAGCCGATGTCCCCGGACCGTCTTGGTTGCATGAGGCGTCCCTCGTCGCCGCCATCGTTGAGCTTGGTTCGTCAAAGCCCACTCAACTTCCGCTGCACGATAACGCGCGCCTTCGTCGCGACCAGATAACGCAACGCATCCGCCGCATCTTCCCCGCCATCGCCGTTGCAGTGCGCGCGCCAGCCGCTCATCTACACCGCAGACCGAGACGCGAAGCCCCAGGTCAGCGGCGGCAGTAAATCGTAATGCAGGTCAACGGCTCTCGCACCATAGGCTGCGCAACTGAGCTGTGCCCAACTCGCTTGAAGCTGAAATCAAATGCAGCCCCTCTCTGCCAAAGTCGTCACACACATAAAAGCCGTCCGGCTTCGCTGAAAGTTGCTGACCCGATTTCAACCGGATTGTCGTGGTGTCGTCATCGTTGATGGAGAGGAGCTTGATACCAAGCTTTAAATCCATTGGGTGCCTCGACGACAAAAGAATATCACGGCTCATCAAAGCACTTGAAAACTCGCCCGAAAAAGGCGTGCCAGTGAGCATACGCGGCGAAGAGGTGCAGCCGCAAACCACCATGGCGACAGCCGCAAAAAAGGATTTCCAAGTTTTGCTCATCAACTAGTGCGACTATTGCTCGCATATGTTTCGTGAACCAACAAGCGCAGATTCCCATCACAACCCAGTCAACTTCCGGACAAGACACTCGCGCGGCTTCGTCGCCACCAGATACCGCAATGCATCCGCCGCATCGTCGCCGCCGATTCCATCCTCGGCATCAACTTTGTAAACATCGTCAGGCTGTTTGGGATCGTGCTGATCGAGAAGCTTGAGGCGGTTAAGAAACAACACCGAACTCAACGCGTGCTCAGTTGGCACGGAGTTAAACCCGCGTTCTGGAACCAGACCTTCCTACGGTGCTTGCATGAGGAAAGCGCCTGCATTGGCGCTGCCGAATTGGCCCGCGGCCACGCCCTGATTTTGCAATAGCACGCCGCGAATTGCGTTTGTCCGCTGTAAATACGGGCTCTCGAATCGGCCAGTGACGAGGCCGTTAAGTTTGTTAATGGTTAAGGCGAGCTTATTGGTGACCGGATAATTGGGATCGGTTACGACGGTGACGATATTGCTTGCGAGATGGACTGTATTACTGACGCAAAAGTCATGGCCATCGTAGAGAGACACAGTTCCGGTTGGCCAGTCAAGGTAGGGCGACGAGTTAGTATAGCGCGAGCCAATCACATGGATCGCGGAATTGAACCCTGCAGGATAGATTTCTTTGGATAATCCTTGTGGCCGGAACCACACGAGCTCTCCTGTCACAGCGGGTTCTGCGTTGGTGAACTGCAGCCAGCCCCACAAAATACCATTGGTGTTTTTATAAAGTTGGGCATACAGGGGCCAGTGGCCATCGCGTGACGTTCTGACAGCTTGAGGAGCATATGCGCTGCCGTCGGCGAGAGAGCCGGAGATTGCGACAACACCTGATTTTGCCTGTTTGATGGTCCCGGTGCCCCAGCCGTTCGGCATCGGCAGTTGGCTCCCGGAACTGGCGAGGGCCATCGTGTACTGCGACACGGAGGTCATTTCATCGGTCGCGATGGCGTGGTAGGCGGTGACGTTGGCGGTCCATTCGGATGATGACACGGTTCCCGTGGCGATGTTGGTGGCGGTCAGCGCATCGACATAGAGGTCGACGGTTAAGTTGCCCAGTCCTTTTCGTGTCACGGTGAAATGACTGTGGCCATCCGCGTCGAAGCGGCTGCTTATAGGATAATTTTTTCCATTGACCATGATCTTGCCTGAAAAAGTCGTGACGGTTTTATCACTGGCGCCGGGCAATCCGAACGTGATGAAACCGG
>Ga0265327_10003464_pt1 | contig 15020 bp, 16 predicted proteins | sample 41621metaG_FD_202089 | JGI IMG/M metagenome (GOLD analysis project Ga0265327, IMG submission 202089) | Rhizosphere microbial communities from Carex aquatilis grown in University of Washington, Seatle, WA, United States - 4-16-21 metaG | ecosystem: Host-associated > Plants > Roots > Rhizosphere... | reverse complement strand
GTCCAGCTTCTCCAGCTGGCCGTCCACCTTCGTCAGCGACTCACGGATCGGCGCCACCAGCTGCTCCACGGCCTTCTCGCGCTTCTCGAGCTCCCCCCTGGCCTCGGTCTGGTAGCGGCCGAGCGATTCCCGGGCGAGGGCAATGAACTGCTGGTTGTTGCTGCGCAGCGCGTCGGCTGACAGCGCCTTGAACGTCGCCTCCAGCCGGCGATCGGCCTCCTCGACGGCACGCACGCGCTCGTCGGATGCCAGGCGCTGGTGGTGCAGCTCGGCGCGCAGCGCAAGGATCCGGCCGCGCAGGGCCAGCGCCACAAGGGCCGCCCCGATCAGGCCTCCTACGATCAACCACACCACGCTCATCTCCTGCCTCCATCTCAAACGAGAGCCGGACGTTCAAGAATGGCAGGCGGGTCGGACGGAGCGGTCAGATCCAGTCGCCCGAAGCGCCCGCGGCGGCCAGGGCGTCGGCCCGGAGGACGTAGTCCTGCATGTGGACGATCAGTCCGTCGCGGAGCGTGAAAACGATGCACGCCTGCCCGCGGTCGGGCCCGTCCGGCGTCGGCCCGATGTCCGGCGCGCGCACGGACATGACGACGTGGTCGCCCGCTGCCACCAGCTCGAGCGCTTCGACCGCGGGCATCCGGCCGGAGCGCCGGCGGGCGATCTCCAGCACCTGCTCCCGGTTACCGCAAACCCACTCCGGGACGATGCCGAGATGCTGGACGTCAGGGGCCAGCACGGCCCCCATCCGCTCGAGGTCACCGCGCCGCATGGCGTCCAGCCAGTCCGAGAAGACGATCTCGATGTTCGACCGGTGTACGCCTTCTGACACCACGTTCGCACTGTACCGTTCGGCGGGTCATGGCCGACGTCGCGGGAGACTGGAAGTGGGATGAGACACTGTTTGCCGGCAGTGCGCGTTACTACGCGACCGGCCGCTTCGCCTACCCCGTCGAGCTGGCCGAGGCAGTCCGGGCCGAGCTGCAGCTGGACGGCACCGGCCGCCTGCTCGACGTCGGCTGCGGACCGGGATCGCTGACCCTCCTGATGGGGCCGCTGTTCGCGGCGGCGGTCGGAGTCGACGCCGACGCCGGGATGGTCGAGGAGGCTGCCCGGCAGGCGAGCGAGCTGGGGCTGAAGAACGTCCGTTTCGAGGAGCTGCGCGCGGAGGATCTCCCAGGCGACCTCGGGACGTTCCGCGTCGCCAGCTTCGCCCAGTCCTTCCACTGGATGGACCGGCCCCGCGTGGCCGCCGCCGTGACGCAGATGCTGGACCCCGGCGGCGCCTGGATACACGTGCATGCAACCACTCACCGCGGCACCCGCGATAGCGGGCCGCCGCTCCCGTACCCCGAGCCTCCGCGTGACCGGATCGACGACCTGGTACGCGCCTACCTGGGACCGGTTCGGCGCGCGGGCCGCGGCATCTTGCCCAAGGGCCCAGCCAGCGGCGAGGACGAGATCCTCTCCGCGACCTCCCTGGAAGGTCCGCGGGAGCTGACCGTCGGCGGGGGTCGGGTGCTGGAGCGATCCGAGGACGAGGTGGTCGCCTCGATCTTCTCGCTCTCGTCCGCGACGCCGCACCTGTTCGGGGAGCGCGTGGCCGAGTTCGAGGGCGACCTGCGCCGGCTGCTGCGGGAGACAGCACCCGACGGCCGCTTCAGTGAGCGGACGCGCGAGATCGCCGTCTCGATCTGGCGCGTGCCCGAGACTGGTTCCTAGACCGGGATCGGCAGGCGGTCGGGCGCAACCTCGGCTTGCCGGGCCGTGTCGCTGAACATGACGTCGCGCGAATAGTGGGCGTCGAGCAGGTCGCGGCGAAGCAGCCGCGGGAACCGCTCCAGGAAGCGGTCGAAGTCGGTGAGCTCCGGCGCGATCGTCATGTGATGCGCCACGGCCCGTACCCAGGCGGTGGTCATCGTGACGTGGAAGCGCTCCGGCGCGCCATGCGCCGCCGCCATGTGGGACAGGATCCGGGCAGCCCGCTGCGCGGCGTCCTCGATGCCGTGCTCTGCCACCAGCGCGAACGCCAGCCGCACATGCTCGCGGTGGCCGAACGGCTCAACCCGGCCGTGCGCAACGGCATCGATGTAGGCCGCGTTGGCGTTGGTCGGGGTTTCTGGATCCGGCATGGCTCGAGCGTCCGCGGGGTACGATCCCTACCCCTGCGGGCGTAGCTCAATGGTAGAGCAGAAGCCTTCCAAGCTTACGACGGGAGTTCGATTCTCCTCGCCCGCTTTCTTCTTCTTGTCCTCGGGTTCATCCAGGGCTCTAGACGGAGGTGGTCGGATGAATGACAAGCCCAACTGGCGGGTTGCGCGCCTCGACGATATCGAGCCACGCGGCAGAGACATTCCGGTGCGCGAGCACCTCGGGATCCACGCATTTGGAATCAACGCCTTCACGCCCGGCGAGGACGGCACGCTGATCGGCGGGCACGACGAGGCCGGGTCGGGCCAGGAGGAGCTCTACATCGTGCTCGACGGGAGCGCGACGTTCGAGATCGACGGCGAGGAGTTCGACGCGCCGACCGGAACGCTGGTGTACGTCGCCCCGGAGGCGCGGCGGAAGGCGACCGGGGAGGGAACCGTGCTCGCCATCGGCGCGACGCCCGGCGAGGCGTACGAGGGCGTCGACTGGGGTGACGCCTGGCCCTTCCACAGCGAGTCGATGAAGGCATACCGCGAGCAGCGGTACGCCGACGCGCTGGAAGCGGTCCGCGGCGCCCTCGAGCGCATGCCGGATCACGCGGGGTTGAACTACAACTACGCGTGCTTCGCAACACTCGCGGGCGACACCGGCGACGAGACGTTCGCCCACCTCCGCCGGGCGGTCGAGCTGCGTCCTCGGTTCCGCGAGGACGCACGCAGAGACGACGACTTCGCCGCAGTCCGCGACGACCCTCGGTTCGAGCAGGCTCTTCGCTGAAACGGGGGCGGGCGTTCGCCTCCCGGCCCTCTTCCCGCGTCCCTCTACGCGCTGAACGGCCACCCGCGCAGGGTCAGCAGCGGGTGCCTCCAGCTGTTCGTACGTGATGGCGTGAACGGGGACGTGCCCTGGGCGACGGTGCCGTCGGCGCCGGCGCGTAGAACAGCTGGTACTCGGCCCAGATGCCCTCGTACCGCATGAACCGCGGTGACGATACCGAGACCCGCATGATCCCGGTCGGAGTCACGCCGTCCAGCCCGTCCGGCCCGTAGACCGTGGAGGCCGGGTGCGCATGGTCGTTCTGCAGGGGGAGCCCCAACTGCTGAACCAGCGCGATCGCCTGCGGCGGATTGCAGGCCACGCTACGGCTGAGCCGCTCGCGGTGGCATCGGGGTAACCCCTCGCGGTCCGGGAAACGATCTGGCCACCCGAACCGTTGTCTGGTCGTATGGCCTCCTTCACGCAGATGGGTGTTCGACCCTACTCGCGCAAACCGGCAACGTCCCGTACCCTGTCGTGGTGAGCTCCTGGGTTCGGGTCTGTTTGGCGGTGGTCCTCGCGGCGGCGGCGTGGTTCGGCGGCGCGGCGGTCGCGCATGCCGACATCTGCGCCAGCCACACCGACTCCCAGGGCACCCTGGGCACCGTCTGCGTGACCTCGATCACGCCGCAGGGTGGCACGGCGGTCAGCCCAACTGCTGGAGTGCCTGTCACCGTGATCGGCAACACCCAGATCACCGCGACCGTCACCTACACGCCGGCGTCGCTGCCCGCGGGCGAGCAGCGCGGCTGCTACGGCCAGCGCAAGACGCCGACCGGCTGCCTGAGCTGGCTGTTTCAGGGCAACTACACGCTCACGCAGCTGTTCGACACGTCGGGGGTGAAGGGCAACCGCACCTACACCTGGACCTGGGGCACGTCCCAGTACCCGAACACCGCGTCGGGATCGCAGACGCTGGCGGCCAACATCCAGCTCGACGGCACGACGATCTCGGCGAACGTCCCCGTCATCATCTCCAACGCAGTGCCGGGAAGCTTCCCCTCCCCGATCCAGAACAACGGGCTGCTCCCGATCTTCAGCAAGACGACCTTCCCGTTCACCGTGGCGGCGCTTGGTGACGGACCGTCCGGCTCGACGCAGACCAAGGCTGTGGCGACCATGGTGAACTCCTGGAACCCGGACATGCTCATGTATCTGGGCGACGTCTACCAGCGCGGCATGCCGGACGAGTTCATGAACTTCTACAACCCGATCTACGGGTCCGACGCCGGCAAGACGATCTCCACGATCGGCAACCACGAGTACAAGCAGCTGACCGACGGCTCGGGCTACTTCTGGTACTGGAACTTCCCGAACGGCTCCCCGACCGAGCCGGCCGGAGGCCAGCCCGGGGGAGGCACCGGCGGCGGCAGCTGGTACAGCCTCGATGTCGGCGGGCCGTCCGAGAACGCCTGGCACATCATCAGCCTGAACAGCAACGTGCCGATGACGATCAGCCCGCCCACTCCCCAGGGCACCTGGCTGCAGCAGGACCTCGCGGCCGACGTCGCCGCCCGGCCGAAGAGCACGCATCCCTGCTCGCTGGCGTTCTGGCACGCCGCGCGGTTCTCGGACATCAGCCTCAGACTGCCCTCGACGTCGACGTTCTGGAACCAGCTCTACCCCTACAACGACGACGTCATCATCAACGCCCATTCCCACGTCTACGAGCGCTGGCAGCCGCTCAACAACTCCGGCGTGGTCGTCCCCCAGGACAAGGGCATCACCGAATTCGTGGTCGGCACCGCCGGCAACGTGCTCGCCCAGACCTGGAACACCCGCGACTCCCGGTCGGCCGTCAGTGAGAACACCCGCTGGGGCGCGCTCAAGCTGATGCTGTACGCGGATCACGTGGACTACCAGTTCTGGGAGTCGAGCCCGCCCACCTTGTTCGACTCCGGCACCATCACCTGCCGCTAGACCCCGCGCGGCCCAGACTCACCGGTTAACATCCCGTCGAAGGGTCCAGGAGTCCACGACGTCAGCGAGGTGGCGATGAGTGTCCAGACATTGACGGGTTACGCGGTGACGAACCCGGCCACGGGGGAGACCGTCAAGTCCTACCCCACGATCAGCGACGACGAGCTGGAAGCTGCGGTCGCGCTTGCCTACAAGACCCATCGCGAGTGGAGCCGGAATACGACGGTTGCGGAGCGCGCGGCGTTGGTCGGTCGTGTTGCGGAGTTGCATTCGGAGCGGCGTGAGGAGTTGGCCGCGATCACCACGCGCGAGATGGGCAAGCCGTTGGAGCAGGCGCTGGGCGAGGTCGACTTCTGTGTCGACATCTACGGCTATTACGCCGAGAATGGCCCTGAGCTGCTGAAGGACGAGCCGATCAAGCTGCTGGCCGGTGAGGGTTCGGCGATCATCCGCCGCAGCTCGCTGGGTGTGATCTTGGGGATCATGCCGTGGAACTTCCCCACCTACCAGGTGGCGCGGTTCGCCGGCCCGGGCCTGGTGATCGGAAACACGGTGCTGCTGAAGCACGCGCCGCAGTGCCCCGACACCGCAGCGGCGCTGCAGCAGATCTACCTCGACGCCGGGTTCCCGGAGGGGGCCTATGTCAACATCTACGCGAGCAACGAGCAGATCGCCAAGGTCATCGCCGACCCCCGCGTCCAGGGCGTGTCGGTGACCGGCTCGGAGCGGGCCGGGGCGGCCGTGGCCGAGATCGCCGGCCGCAACCTGAAGAAGGTCGTGCTTGAGCTGGGCGGCTCTGACCCGTTCATCCTGCTCAGCACCAACGACATGGATTCGACGGTCGAGTCGGCGGTCAACGCGCGGCTCGACAATGCCGGCCAGTCATGTAACGCAGCCAAGCGGTTCGTCGTTCTCGACTCGCTGTATGACGACTTCCTGGCGAAGTTCACCGAGAAGATGGGCGAGTGGCACACCGGCGACCCGACCGAGGAGGGCACGGCCATGGGGCCGCTGTCCTCGACGGTCGCGGCCGACCGGCTGCAGGACCAGCTCGACCGGGCGAAGGCGGGCGGTGCCACGGTGGTTCTGGGTGGCGAGCGCACCGGCAACTTCTTCGAGCCGACCGTGCTCACCGGCGTCACGCCGGACAACGACGCCTACCGCGAGGAGCTGTTCGGCCCGGTTGCGGTCGTCTACAAGGTCGGCTCCGAGGAGGAGGCAGTCCGCCTCGCCAACGACACGGCCTACGGCCTCGGGTCGTATCTGTTCACGACCGACAAGGACCAGGCCGAGCGCGTCGCCAACCAGATCGACGCCGGGATGGTGTACATCAACATCGTCGGCGCCGACGGCGCGGAGCTGCCGTTCGGCGGCGTCAAGCGCTCCGGCTCCGGCCGCGAGCTCGGCAGGTACGGCGCCGACGAGTTCGTCAACAAGAAGCTGATCCGGATCGGGTAGGGGTGAAGATGGATCCTTCGCGGCTCGGGCTGTGAACTGGCCTGGCATCAACATGACCGAATCCCCCTGATGGCCGTCGAGACGCCTCGCTTTGGTCTGCTGATTGACGGGGACTGGCGGTCGGCTTCATCCCACTTCGACAACCGCAACCCCGCGCACCCCGATGAGGTCGTTGGCATGTTCGCGCGGGCGACGCCGACGGAAGTGGCCGAGGCATACGCTGCCGCCGACCGAGCGCTCCCAGGCTGGCGATCGACGCCTTCACCGATTCGCGGAGAACTGCTCCTCGAAGCCGCTGGGTATCTCCTTGACCGGGTCGACTCGATCGGCGAGGAGTTGACTCGAGAGGAGGGGAAGACGCTCGCCGAAGGCAAGGGTGAGGTACGTCGAGCTGCGTCGGTCCTGCGTTACTTCGCCGGCGAATCGAGCCGATCGATCGGCTCGGTGTACCCGAGCTCGAATCCAGCGACCTTCCTCTACGCCATCGATGAGCCCGTCGGTGTGGTGTCGATCATCACCCCGTGGAACTTCCCCATCGCCATTCCGGCCTGGAAGATCGCGCCGGCGATTGCCTATGGGAACACGGTTGTATGGAAGCCGAGCGAACTAACCCCACTGTGCGCAGTCCGCCTGGTCGAGGCGCTCGAACACGCCGGCATGCCGCCGGGCGTCGTCAACCTGGTGACTGGCTATCCCGACGAGATCGGCGACGCGGTGGTATCGGATGAACGGATCGCCGCGATCTCGTTCACCGGATCTCTGAAGACCGGCCGGATGATCCACCGTTCGGTGGTCGATAGAGGGGTGAAGGTGCAGCTCGAGCTAGGAGGGAAGAACCCGGTCGTCGTTCTCGACGACGCCGACCTCGACCTTGCAGTCGCGAAGACCGTCAGCGGAGCCATGCTCTCGAGCGGACAGAAGTGCACTGCGACCAGCCGTGCCATCGTGGTAGGGGACATCGCCGACGAGTTCACCGAACGACTGGTCGAGGTCGTTCGCGATCTGTCAGTGGGCGATCCCCTGTCCGCCGAGACGGATCTCGGTCCTCTCGTCTCCGAACCACAGCGCGAGCGGGTTTCGGAGTACCTCGAGGTAGCTCGCCAGGAAGGACACCGCCTCGCCCTCGGCGGCGATCTTCCCGAGCACGATGAGGGCTATTACGTGAACCCGACCGTCTACATCGACGTCGACCCAGCGTCGCGCATCGGCCAAGAGGAAATCTTCGGGCCTGTGCTCGGCACCGTTCGCGCCAGGACACTGGACGAGGCGATCCGAATCGCCAACGGAGTCCGCTTCGGGCTCTCCGCCTCGATATTTACTCGTGATCTGGGGGCCGCGCTTCGCTTCGCCCGCGAGGTACAAGCGGGGATGGTTCACGTCAACTCGGAAACACCGGGCGCTGAGCCGCAGGCTCCGTTTGGTGGGACGAAGGATTCGAGCTCGCACAGCCGCGAAATGGGCGACGCAGCACGACACTTCTACACCGATACGAAGACCGTCTACGTCGATCCACCCTCCATGGGCAGTTGAACCCAAACACCCCGGACCACCGTGCCGGTGGAAGTCGCGGCGCCGTGTCTCGTACTGTTGAGGTGCTCGTGGTCGGAGCGGGTCTCGTTGGTCTGGCCACCGCTCTCAAGCTGTTGCAGCACGACAGGAGCCTGCGGGTCAGAGTCATCGAGGCTGGGTCTGATCTCGCCACCGGACAGAGCGGACACAACTCTGGGGTGATTCACGCCGGCGTGTACTACCCGGCGGGCTCTCTGAAAGCGCGACTTTGCCGCGAGGGTCGGGCCGAGCTGCTGCATTTCGCTGTGCGTCATCAGGTGCCCCACGTGGTGCGTGGGAAGCTGATCGTCGCCGCCCACGGGAGGGAGTTCGATCGGCTCGACGACCTGCACAGCCGATCGGTCGAGAACGGATTGCAGGCCGTGCAACTCCTGGAACCGCGGGACTTCCTGAAGATCGAGCCGAACGTGCAGGGCGAGCGGGCGCTTCACGTACCCGAGAGTGCGGTCACCGATTTTCGCCTGGTCGCCCGAGCATATGCGGCCGAGGTTGATCGCCTCGGCGGCCAGATCGATCTGAACTGGAAAGTGACTCGCCTCGAGCATCGCGCGGACTCATGGTCGGTCGAGTCGCACGGTCGGCGCGTCACCGCAGGAACGTTGGTCTGCTGCGCGGGCTTGTCCGCAGATCGGCTCTGGCACCTTGCCGGTGCCGCGGAATCGGGGTACCGGATCGTCCCGTTCCGCGGGAGCTACTCGGTGCTCGCGCGGCCCGCCGCCACGCTCGTCCGAGGCCTGATCTACCCAGTGCCAGATCCGTCGCTGCCGTTCCTCGGCGTGCATTTCACGCGCGGCGTTGATGACGAGGTCAGAGTCGGCCCGAATGCCGTCCCGAGCTTGACCCGGGACCATGACAGCCGCTTTGTGGCGCGGGACATCGTCGACACCCTCGCGTATACCGGCTTTCGCCGCCTCGCTCGACGCCAGCTCCGGACTGGTGCCGGCGAGGTGTGGAGAGATCGGATCAAACGAGCCGCACTCCGAGACGCAAGACGGTACGTCCCAAACCTTCCCAAAGGGGCATTATTTCGGGGCGGATACGGGATCCGCGCCCAACTCGTCCAGGAGGACGGTTCGCTGGTCGACGACTTCGTCGTCGCCGAGCAGGACGGGGCACTCCATGTGTTGAACGCTCCGTCGCCTGCGGCAACGGCGTCGCTGGCGATCGGACGACAGCTCGCCAACCGTGTGCTCGGATTGCGCTCCGACATCGTCATCGCGCCGACCTTCCCATCCGGGGAGCCGGCGAACTTCGCCATGGCTAGGCACACGAGCGGATGAATCGGGTCTGGCCCATCTGATCTCCCAACGATCGACGCGGTCTGAACTCAGATTCGGCTGAGTTGGTCGCGTACGAAAGGAATCCGGTATGAGTTCGACCACAACGCACTACCTCGGCGACGCCCTCAAGGTTCCGATTGAGCTCGCATCACATGAGGACTCGCCCAAGATCGATGGGCTGTATTGCTTCCCAGACGTCAGCGGCGCGCAAGTCGGCATCTGGGAGGTCGAACCCGCCGAGTGGAGTTCCGTCGGCAATGAAGAGGTGTTCGTTGTGTTGTCTGGCGCCGGCAGCGTCACCTTTCTTGCTACGGGCGAAGTTGTCGAACTGCGACCCGGAGCGATCGTGAAGCTGAACAGAGGTGAGCGGAGCGGATGGCTCATCACCGAGCGCCTTCGCAAGGTCTACATCATCGATCCGAACCCCGACGAGCCCGGATTCGAGTCTGGCGATGTCTGAGACCCCCCTGGCGGACGCTGTCGAGCGGTTCCTGAGCGATCCAGGTACACCGTTCACCACGCCCGGCCACAAGCGCTCGCCCGAAATCATCGATCCGCTGCTGGCGCGCGATCTGCCGCTCTTCGCCGGTGCCGACGACATGCAACTCTCCGGCGGTTACCTGCAGTCCGCCGAGGCGCTGGCCGCGCGGCTCTGGGGCGCCGACCACGTACGGTTCTCGGTGAACGGCTCGTCACACGGAAACCATGCGTTGCTCTGGGGTATGTGCCGGCCGGGCGAGCGGGTTGCGGTATCGCGCAATCTGCACAAGTCGCTGCTCGTGGGCATGATCCTGGGGGGCATCGAGCCGGTGTGGATCTTCCCCGAGGTCGACCCTGTCACCGGTCTCGCGCTCGGCTACCCGCAGGACGAGATCGAGCACGCGCTGGAACAGGAAGTCTCGGCGCTCTTCCTGGTGAACCCCACCTATGTCGGCGTGATGACGCCTCTGGCGCCGGTCGTGGATGCTGCCCACGCGCGTGGGATACCGGTGGCCGTCGATCAGGCCTGGGGCGGGCACCTCGGGCTCGATCCGCGGCTACCGCCGCATGCCCTCGGGGAAGGCGCCGACGCCTTGGTGCTTTCGGTCCACAAGACGCTGACGGGCTTCACCCAGTCAGCACTGATCGCCTGGCGGGACGGGCTGATCGACGCCGCCACAATGGAGGCGGCCTTCGAGCTTGGCCACACCACCAGCCCGTCGGGGTCGATCCTCGGCAGCATCGACGCGTCGCGAGCGCTGATGGAGGACCGGGGCGTCGAGGTTGTCGGCCGGGCGCTCGAGTTGGCCACATGGGTACGCGCCCAACTCGGTGCGATACCCGGCGTCGAAGTGTTCACCGGTGGCCTTGGCTACCCGGCCGACCCTCTCAAACTCGTGGTGGTACTGACCGGCTCGGGGGCCGACGGCTTCTTGGTCGACGACGATCTTATCGCCGCCGGCGTGCGCGTCGAGATGGCTGACCGCGACGTCCTCATCCCCCTACTGACGGTGGCCGACACGCGCGAATCGGTTGAGCGGCTAGTTGAGGTGTTCGTCCGTACTATCGAACAGCACCGCGGCGAGCTACTGCGGGGCGTCTCCTCGGCCGCCGTGTGGGGGCTCCGCCCCGAGGTGGCGATGGCGCCTCGCGAGGCCTACTTTGCCGATCACGAGCGGGTGTCGCACACCGCCGCGGTCGGCCGGGTGAGTGCCGAGACAGTGGCGCCGTATCCGCCGGGCATCCCCGCCATCTGTCCGGGTGAGGTGATCACGGCCGAGTTGATGGATGCGCTCCGCGCCGAAGCTGCCGCGGGCACGCGCATTGCCTATTGCGCGGATCCAAGTCTCGACACGGTCGCCGTCGTCGCGCCGTGAGCTTGGGGCGTGCGATGCGTTGGTGGGCTTCGTCCGGCCAGACTGCTCCGCCAGAGCCACGATCGTCGGTCCGGTAGGCAGCCCTCCCCAGCTCGCCCTCAGCGAGCAGCTCGCTGAGGGCGCCGCGTTTGGGGGCGCCCTGGGGGCGCGCTTCCTGAGCGTGGAAGAACGGTATTGCGCGGCGTGTGCCTGGCTGGCCGAAGTCACGCGCACGGATCTCACGATCGAGAACGGCAAGGTGACGCAGCACCGCGTCCGCCTCGACATCTCGTTCAAGTCCGAAGCCAACGACTGGCCGCAGAGCCCGTCGAGCCGGCGAGCTCGTGGGGCCGTGGTGATTCGCACCGCTGCGATCGGCCGCTTTGAAGCAGCGAGCCTCGATCTGCCCGTCAGTGTCTTCGGATCGATCGTACTGCTCCGTATAGACTCGGGCCGGGAAGGGAGACGGCGTGGACAAGTTGACCCTCGGTGTTGTGGCAACCTCGGCGAAGGAGCACGAGCGGCGACTGCCGATCCATCCCCAGCACCTCAGCCGGATCGAGTCTGACCTGCGTCAGCGGACATTCCTTGAGTGGGGCTACGGGCGGTCATACGGCATTGCCGACGAGGAGCTCGAGCCGCTGGTGGGAGGGATGCGGGAGCGCGCGCAGCTGATCGCCGAGTGCGACGTCATCCTGCTGCCCAAGCCGCAGCACGCAGATGTGGCCGCGATGCGTCCAGGGCAGGTGCTGTGGGGGTGGCCGCACTGCGTTCAGGACGCTGGGCTGACTCAGCTGGGCATCGACCGCCGGTTGACGATGATCGCATGGGAGGCGATGAACCACTACACCTCCGGCGGCGCCTTCAGCCTGCACGTGTTTCACAAGAACAACGAGCTTGCAGGGTACTGCTCCGTCATGCACGCCTTGCAGCTGCGCGGCGTCACCGGGCACTTCGGCCCGCAGCTTGAAGCGGCCGTGATCAGCTTCGGCGCCACCGCCCGTGGCGCTGTGTCGGCACTGCTTGCGCTAGGCGTCTCAAACGTCACGGTGCTGACGCACCGAAGCGTTCCTGCCGTGGCCGCGCCGATGCCGCCCTCGCGGCTAGTGCACTATGACCTCGACGACGCCACGCCGCGACCGCATCTGGCCCACCCCGAGCACGGGTCGCTGGCCGAACTCCTCGGCCGACACGACATCGTCGTCAACTGTGTCCTGCAGGACACCGACAGGCCGTTGATGTTCGTCGCCAACGACGATCTCGGCCTGTTTCGGCGAGGGGCGCTGATCATCGACGTCTCATGCGACGAGGGCATGGGGTTTGAGTGGGCGCGTCCGACGTCGTTCGACGAGCCGACGTTCACCGTCGGCGACGGCGTCCACTACTACGCGGTCGACCACAGTCCCTCCTATCTGTGGGACTCCGCCACCTGGGAGATCAGTGAGGCGTTAATCCCACACCTGGGTGCCGTCATGTCCGGCCCGTCTGGCTGGCAGGGGAGCGAGACGATTCGGAGGGCGATTGAGATTCAGGATGGCGTCGTCCTCGACCCCCGCATCCTGTCGTTCCAGGGGCGGGAGAACGAGTATCCCCACAGGGCCGCGCAGCACGCACCCTGATCCTGGTTCGGCTGAACGTCGGGTCCTGGGCGTTCAGCTCTCGCCGAGGCCGGCGGGAAGCGTCGCCGCCTCACGCGCTGAGGTCAGCGGCGAGTGGGGCGGGCGCGGGACATCCGAGCGACCCTGCGCCAACTATCACGAGCAGCGCTGCTACCGATCCCGCTCCACCACCAAGCGCGAACCCGCCGATCGGTCCGGCGGCGTCGACGACCACGCCCGCCAATCCCGACCCGGCGGCGGCTCCGAATGGACTGCGGTCGCGAGCCAGGCGAAGGCCTCGGCGGCGCTGCCGGCCGGCGCCGCCTTGTCGGCCATCGCGTAGACGGCGGCGTAGGTTGGCGCGATCGCGGCGCCGCCGAGCGTCACCACGGCGCCGATCGAAAGCAGGCTGCCGGCAGCGGGGATAAGCAGCAAGTGCCCGGCGGCTAGCGCGGCCAGCATGAGTGCGAGACCAGCGGGAGTCTGCGCCGCGCCACCCAGACGAGCGGCGACCGCGCCGCCCAGGAGGGATCCCCCGCCCCAGTGCCAGGATCGGCCCGGCCACCACACTCGATCACCAACGCCGCGAGGGCACAGCAGTTCATCTTATGCGCCGCGCGGTATCGTGATGTGGGCGCCGGAGGCCACATCGCAAGCGGATTGTCGCCGCTGCTTGCCATCAGAGCCCAGGCTTGTCTGTCCCGACCCGGGCTGACTCACAAGACAGGGGGTACGACATGGCGGAGCACCGGATCGGCACGCAGGCGGAGTGGCAGGCGGAGCGCGACGCGTTGCTGAAGGAGGAGAAGGAGCTCACGCGCCGGAGCGACGAGCTGGCTGCGAAGCGCGGCCGGCTGCCGTGGGTGCCGGTGGAGGAGGACTACCGGTTCGAGACCGAGCAGGGGGCGAAGAGCCTCGCCGATCTTTTCGATGGCCGGACCCAGCTCATGGTCTACCACTTCATGTTCGGGCCGTCCTACCAGGCGGATGCCCGGTCTGCTCCTCGATCGCGGACACGCTGGCCGTCCAGGTGCCGCACCTCAAGGCCAGGGACACCACCCTGATCCTCGCGTCGCGCGGGCCGCTCGCGAAGCTGATCGCCTACAGAAAGCGGATGGGCTGGGACATCGACTGGGTGTCGAGCGGCGGCAGCGAGTTCAACCGTGATATCGGATTCATGCACACGGAGGACGAGCTAGAACCGTTCCTCGAAGGCGAGATCCCGATCACCGTCGTCCAGAACGCTGAGATGTGCGGAACGAGCCCCGGCGGCTACGTCACGGAGGGGCCGGGCCTGAGCGCGTACACGCTCGCGGACGGGGTCGTCTACCGGACCTACGTCTCGACCGCCCGCGGCCTCGAGTTCGCGATGCCCTACTACGCCGTGCTCGACCGCACCCCGAACGGTCGCGACGAGCGCGCCGGTACGCCGCCCTGGCTGCGCCGCCACGACGAGTACCAATCGAGCCCAGCGGCGGTCTGAGTCCTGGGGCCGTCACCGCCGACCGTCATAGCGACCTGGACGATATTCACGCGTCCGGCGATTCGCGCATCGCGATCTTGAGGTCGATTATCGGCGTGCCGTCGATCGCCTCCAGCGCCCCGACCCGCAGCGTGGTGGCGCCCTGGCGTGCGATGACGGTCACTCGGTGGAGCCCGATCGGATTTGGCCGGTCGGGGGAGCGCGTCCGGAAGACGCCGGTCAGGGGGATCTGTTCGTCTCCCATTGGATGCGTCTGCAGGACGTCCCGGTCGGCCAGATGCAACCAGGTCAGGACGATCAGTTCGTCGCCCGGCTGGAGGCGATGCAGGGCGTCGACGAAGGCCGAATCGATCTCCAGCAATGCCTCGGGTGCTCCCTCAAACGCCTGGTTCGGGGCGTCAGCGATCGCGCGTAGCCTTGAGCGGACAACGCCGATCGGACGAACCAGGTAGCGCTGCCCCTCGTCCATGTGCATGCGAGTCTCGCACGACCGCGGCCGGGCACAGCGTGGATGCGCCCGCCCATTCGCCGCGAACCGCGTTCGCCGTGCATTTCGGCGAGCAGAAACCGGGTGGCGACATTGCCCCCGATCTCACCTGCTGGAACTCCGAAGGTGCGCGGTCAGTCGAGCGTGGGGGCGTTGGCCAGGTAGTAGCCGAGGTGGTGGGCAGCGATCTTCCCGCCCGGCCACCAGAGCGGGTCGGTGCTCGCTTCAGCAGTTTCGCCATGACCGCCGGTCGGGTCGGCGAACAGGTAGCGAGGCGTCCCTCCGGTGATCAGCAGGCCGCGGAGCACGGGCCGTGCGGCCGGCGGCTCGGCGAGTGGGGCGCCGGCCTGCCGTGCCACGATGTGCGCGACCAGATCGGCCTGTCCGGCGGCGATGCCACCCTGCTTGATCGGGAAGTCGGTG
>Ga0265327_10003463_pt1 | contig 15021 bp, 23 predicted proteins | sample 41621metaG_FD_202089 | JGI IMG/M metagenome (GOLD analysis project Ga0265327, IMG submission 202089) | Rhizosphere microbial communities from Carex aquatilis grown in University of Washington, Seatle, WA, United States - 4-16-21 metaG | ecosystem: Host-associated > Plants > Roots > Rhizosphere... | reverse complement strand
GGTTGCCTTGGTTCGCAGCACCGCGCATCTGCATGCAGCCTAACTGGTCGTTCAACAGGGACGTCGCTGCTCCGCAGCGCCGCCCGTTAACTTTGGCGTTAGGCTCTTTTGAAGCGCGTCACTCCAATCGTTCTAAAGCAGGAAATCTCACCGTGGGCAACATCGAATTCTTTAATCGAACTACTCTCGCGTTATTTGATCGCCTCTATGCATCGTTCCCATCACCTATAAACATTGATGCACAGTCACTTGCTGAACCACTGATCCCAGAGGCATCCAGCGCGGAGGAAAGAATAAGCCTACTAAGAGCGGCGGACGATGCAATTGACTTTCTAGCAAAAGAGGGTTTCCTCACCTACAAAGGTGCATACATGGAGGGAGGAACATTCTTGGACGCAAGGCTTACCTTAAAGGGCCTAACCATCCTTGGGTCACCCTCGTCTCTCGAAGAGAAGCAATCACTCATCGATAGCATTAAGAAGGTTCTTGCTGCAGGAGCGAAGGAAGCTGGGGCCGAGACCGTTAAACTGCTAGCTCAAAAAGCATTCGCTGCAGCCTTGGTCGCCGGCCCTGCAGTTGCGTCCCGCCTATAAGAATTCTATGAGCGCGGCTCCTAAAACACAGGCCATGTCAACTTCACACGCGCTCACATCTGTCGGCAGCCTAACTGGCGGTTCAACGCGGACAAAAATGCTCCGCATTTTTGCCGGTTAACCTTGGCGTTAGGCCTATGAAGTCGGTCGCCGCAACTCTTGCACTGCTAGGCGCAGTACTGCTTGCCTATTCATTCACTCTTCTTCCATACAAGAACGAGCAGGCGTTCATGCAGCAGTACCTCGCAATGCGATCTGGGCAAAGTGCTGAGTACTTCGCGCTACGGGATGCTCAGCTGACGGCGAAGTACTCGCTACAAGACTTCGGAATCGAAGCACTTGCACTTGGCATTCTTGCGTTCGCACTTGCTCGCAAGGAGCGCACTCAAGTCAATTCGCTACGCTCTCGCGCCGCAGCTATCGGCGCTGCCGTTACTTTGCCAATCGTGTTCGTCGCAGGTTACGTTTTCGACCTCATGCAAGCGTACGAACGAGGCGAGTTCCCTCATTGGGCGGACTCAATGGGCATACCGTTGATGGGCGCACCCGTCATCCTGGTTCTCCTCTGGCTATGGGCCTTTGCCAACCTAGGCCTAGCCTCCGGCAAACATCGTCGCAACCAGTCGCTTGGCGCGGCCTTTCAGTGGCGCCGCAACTGGTGGCAACTCACAAATGCCGGTCTGTGGTTTCTAATGGCAGCTATTCCAGCCATGCATGGCCAATACTGGTATTCATTGCCATCCATGGGTTGGGTGTACTTCTTCTTGTCTATTGGTGCATCTCGCACCAAGGAAAATTCGGAGCTTCCGCAATGACAGGCCAAGCCTTCGCGCCCCAGCCTAACTGGTCGTTCAACACGGACGCCACGGCAGGCCATGCCTTCGGCATTTTCATGGCCTGCCGCGGTGCCCTCCGCACTTCGTGCTCCGGCGCCGGTTAACTAGGGCGTTAGGCCTCAAAATGAACAACCGTCGCGCGCTCATAACTGGAGCGATTGTTGGTCTTGTTGTGCCGGTAGTCTTATACCTAAACGCGCGAGTGTTTGGCCAAACGTTTGGCGGCGCAGAAGTCGCCATGTGGCCAACCTCCATTCTGCTCATCGCCACTGAAGGCATGCCCCTGGTAAAGGGTTTTGTTGTTCTTTTTGTATCCGTGTTGCTCAACGTTGGACTCTATTCGGCAGTCGCCTTTCTAACTGCATGGCTAGTTCGCTACCTATCGCCAGAAGAAGCGAAATGACGTTCAAAGCGCTTTATCAACCACCATCTGCTTCGCAACCTGGCGTGACGCGCCATCTCAATCTGGCTGTCTGCCCTTCGGCAGCCTGCTCGCCAAACAGCGGCGCCAAAGTGCCACACGCCCCTGCCTTGTGGGCCGCCCGTCCTGCGGCGGGCAGCGCGTAGAAACCGCATTGCAACGGTCTAGGAGCATCAGGCAGAATCTCTGGAAATCAAATCAAGGGGGCGGCCATGCTTAGGCCAAACATCAATACATGCAGCCAGGTCGCCGTGTTCTCACCGCCCTCTCCTGCGCTCACCAGCCTAACTGGTCGTTCAACAGGGACGTCACTGCTCCGCAGCGCCGCCCGTTAACTTTGGCGTTAGGCCTTCTTCTTCGTAGCCATGAGCCACCCACTCTTCGACCTTCTTCAACAGCTAGAAAGCGCAAAGATTAGCTTTGCCCTTGGTCGGCATCGGCCTGACTCGGTGCTAGTAACGATTACTCTTGTGGGAGAACGTGTTGAAGCTGATGTCTTTGAGGACGGCCACATGGAAGTTTCACGCTTCTTGGGCAATGAAGAAATCGCTGGAGATCAAGCGCTGATCATTGAACTCATAAGGCAAGAGATATGCAAATAGGCGTGACGCGCAATCTCAATCTGGCTGTCTGTCCTTCGGCAGCCTGCTCGCCGAACAGCAGCACCAAAGTGCCACACGCCATCGGCAATTAGTTGCCTGTCCTTCGGCAGGCAATGGTGACCATGTGCCACGCCATCTTTCCGTATGCCATCATCAAGTTGGCCGCGCGTCCTTCGGCGCTCAGCGCAGGGAAACCGCGCTGCCACGGCCAGCCCGCATCAGGCAAAATCTCTGGAAGTCAAATCAGAGGAGCGGCCATGCATAGGCCAAGCATCAATACACGCAGCCAGGTCGCCGCGTTCTCAACGCCCTCCACTGCGCGCACCAGCCTAACTGGTCGTTCAACAGGGACGTCGCTGCTCCGCAGCGCCGCCCGTTAACTTTGGCGTTAGGCCCCACTTTTTGAGGTTGCATTTAGGCAAGGCTGTATTCATGTCATGCCGCGTAAACATCAATAGGCACCAAAGTTTCACGCGAGAGCACTGATGCTTGCCACGGCCGTTCCCTCTGCCGTTCACGCATCCATTCGCGTCTTAAGGTTTGGCGCTTTACTAGCTTCAAGTTCCGCCACATGGCGCACCGCGAAGACTCAATCTGGCTGTTTGCCCTACGGTAGCCTGCTAACCTAACAGCGGCGCCAAAGTGCCACACGCCATCGGCCATTGGTCGCCTGTCCTTCGGCAGGCAATGGTGGTCATGTGCCACGCCATCTCTCCGCATTCCACCGCCAAGTGGGCTGCGCGTCCTTCGGCGCTCAGCGCAGGGAAACCGCGCTGCCACGGTCAACCAGCATCAGGCAAAATCTCTGGAAATCAAATCAAGGGAGCGGCCATGCCAAGGCCAAGCATCAATAAGCGCAGCCAGGTTCTCGCAGCCTCAGCGCCCTCTCCTACGCTCACCTGCCTAACTGGGCGGTCAAGCGGACACCAATACTTGCCAGCAAGTATTGGTACCCTGCGTGCTTCGCACTCCGGTGCCGCTTACCTTGGGCGTTAGGCCTCATAGGAAAAATTGTGCCAGATCAACAAATTGACCCCCATCTGATTGCTTGGAGCGAAATCGAAGACAACTCCTGGAAGTCACTGCTACTTGGAAATGGCTTCAGTATCAACGTCTGGGATCGGTTTGGCTATAAAAGTCTCTATGAGGTAGCAAAAGGCGTTGAGGTTCAAAATCCTCTCGACGCGCAGAGTGTTGCCTTATTTGAAAAGCTGAACTCAAACAACTTCGAAGACGTTCTCCGTGTACTGTTCCATGCTCGCTTAGTGGACGAGCAGTTGGGATCACCCCAAATAGCTTCGATTGAAGCCCTATACACAAGTACAAAGAATGCACTCGCCGCGGCCGTTAACTATTCTCATGTTCCACACGGAATTAACGGCCTGGCCACAATCAACCATGCCTTTCGTAACTTCAGCAACATCTTCACAACCAACTATGACTTGATTCCATACTGGTCAATCATGTTCGAAGATACTTGGCGGTTCAAGGATCTCTTCTGGGGTGAAGGGAACACCTTTGATCCAAGCGACACGTCAGTAAACGCTGATCGATGCGTAATTTCATACCTACATGGAGCTATCCATCTTGTTGAGCTCCCAAACGGAAAGACAAAAAAACTTACCGCCAATGGAGTTGATCCGCTGTCAACCCTGTTCGACTTGGCACATCCGGAGTACTTTCCACTTTTCATCTCGGAGGGAACATCTGAGAGGAAGCTTTCACGCATAAAGAGAAATGACTACTTGCGTTTTTCATTTGAAAAACTGCAGTCCATTGATGGAAGCCTTGTTGTGCTCGGACACTCACTACACAAGGACTACGACCAACACCTGTTGGATGCGCTGCGCGATAGTAATTTGGGGTCTATTGCAGTTGGAGTCTGGCCTCACCAAGACCCTGAGCAAATTCTTCTTTTTAAGTCACGAATGCTAGCGGACATCAAGGGCAAGAAGGTCTATTTCTTTGATAGCACAACACATCCATTAGGCGCGCCGGAGCTTAAGCATGTGGCCTAACTGGCGGTTCAACGCGGACAAAAATGCTCCGCATTTTTGCCGGTTAACCTAGGCGTTAGGCCACATCTAACAAGCGCACAGCAGTTCGTTAGGCACAATCACATGCTCGCTCTATCTTCGTATGCTCTTGACCGTGAATCGATCAAGCTGGACCTCTACCGGCTGATTTGCTTGTTCCATGCGAACAAAGAAATTGCGAGACGCAGTGACCCAACGCATGAGTATCCAGATGCAGCAGCTCAACTCGAAAGAAAGTTCTTCCCCCGCGAAATGAGCCGACTTCTTCTTTCAATCGCGATCGGTCTAAGAACCCTCGATGATCAGATGAATCGACTTTCAGTCGATTCGCCGGAACGAATCAAGTACCTTGCGGCCAGAGATCGTGCCAATCGCTACCGTTGCATGATGTTCGATGAAATGCCCCTCCGAGAGGTTTGCAACAAGATCGTGCATGCAAACGTAGTCGAACCTCATACAAAGGAGGGTGTTGAACCTCATGAATATGACCTACTTGCATGGGAAGAGTCAATTGATGCCGCCTCAATCGGGTGGGAGCACTTGTCTGGAAACATTCGCCTAGGGGGCAACAAAGGCCGAGAACAGTGGTGGCACCTTCTCGAAGTTCCAACTTTTGTCGAGGCAGTCCATGAACAGTTAACTGACAGCGAGTAAGTTGAATCATTGAGTTCAATGCTGAGAGCGAAGCAACCTGTGACGTACACCACCGTGACTAGCTCACCCAAACATGCATCTATCCCGCGCCTAACTCGGCGTTCAACTGGACATCAACGTGCTGCGCACGTTGCTGCCAGTTAACTTGGGCGTTAGGCACCACTAGAGATGGGCGTCGCTTTGCACAAAGCAATAGAAAACTTCATGGCCTACGTCAATGCTCAAGGCTGCCTTGGCTCGCCGACTTCCGAGCAAATAGCTTCAATTGCGCAAAGGCTTGTTCAACTGGCGACGAATCCAAGCTGGCAAGAAGGCATCTATCGTTCGGCCTCCCCTCACGAAGAATTGCTTTACGAACTAGCTGTCAGCCCAAATAGTGGCCCATCGCTGTATCTCGTGTCTGATGGCCAATTCGTCGTTAGCCCTCCTCATGAACACAATACTTGGGCCGTTATCGCCGGCATTCGCGGAACAGAAATCAATCGGCTCTACAAAGCTCAGTCTATGTTTCCTAAGATTGCATGTGAGCTTGAAGTAGTCGAAATTCGCTACGGCGAGTCGCTTATCCTTCAAACACACCAAATTCACTCAACTGAAGTCAACGCAAGCGATGCTTCATTTCACTTGCATCTGTATGGTCAACCATTACATACGTTGCCGAGCTTTACCTCACGCAGCTACAGCATCGCTCGCGGTGCCTAACTGGTCGTTCAACGCGGACGCCAATACAGGCCATGCCTGTATTGGTACCCTCCGCACTTCGTGCTCCGGCGCCGGTTAACTATGGCGTTAGGCCACTCAAAAAACCGACATCCCCAATTCGCATGCGCATTCATCACCACCAACAAAGCAGGAGCTATCAATGAGCGCAACATGGCCAGAAGATCTATTTGACCTGGTATTCATTCCCCACATGGACCAACGACTAGAGGAGCTAGTTGATCTTGCGGAAGATGAAGACTGGTCTTACAAGAGTACAGCCAACGATCATGCGCACCCTGTTCTCTTCAACTATCTTCGCTACACCTACCGCAGACTCGCGGAAGAGGAAAAAATAGTGGTAGCCGATGATGGTCGATCTATTGCGATGAACACAGGCCTTGTGACTCCCGGCCAAGAGCCTATCTACCTCTTTTGCACCCAGAACAAGCTTCAGGGGCGAGACGAACCCTGGCACTTTGGTGCTTGGCGGCGCAAAGGTGAATATGACCTTACAAGGTTTTCATCTTTGCCAGAAATGGCTCACTATTTCGACGACCCATCTTGTCTGGTTCTTGACTCCAGAAAGGAACTTCGAGCAAATGTCGAGCATATCATCGAAGACAACAAAGCAAGGTTTCCCGCGCCCTACACTGATATGGAAGCATATCAGCTTCAAACCTTTCTGAAGGGCGCCATTGACAATGCTAAAGAAAGAGTCCGTCGCAACTACAAAACTGCCGTACCTCAATACTATCGAGGGAAGATCCAACTCCTGCTTCCTTTGTGCCTAAGCAAAGCAGCAATCGCAGACCTTGCGCTCGTCATTGAAGACCACGGTGCGTTTTACAGAGCATCAACATGCTTAACCCTAGACATGGCATATAACAATGCTAGGCAACTGGCAAGGCCGGATCGTGACTGGCTGCAGCCCTGAGGACGCCTCACGTCCGTAGGTTCAACAATGAAATGCGGTGCCGTCTCACCCCAAAATCCAGCGCCTAACTGGGCGTTCAAGCGGACGCCAACACTGGCCATGGCTTCGCCATTTTCATGGCCAGTGTTGGTACCCTCCGCCCTATCGGGCTCCGGCGCCGCTTAACTTTGACGTTAGGCCTCGATGTGCAACATGCAATCCATTATCCCAATTACTTGAACCATGAAGTCGCTTAAAGGTGATCTGCTTGAACTTGCAGCATCAGGCAAGTTTGATGTGCTGGTGCACGGCTGCAATTGCCAGCACACTATGGGTGCGGGTATTGCGAAGCAAGTCAAGGCCCGCTTCCCATCGGCGTTTCAAGCTGATCTGGCAACGCCCAAAGGCGCCACCAAGCTAGGCACAATCAGTACTGCGACCGTCAGCCTGCCAAATCACACACTCGTGGTTGTGAATGGCTACACGCAGGTTCATTGGCGTGGCGCTGGAACGAAGGTGGACTATCAAGCACTGCGGACCGTTATGAGTCTGGTAAAGGCTCACTTTTCCGGCCGTCGAATCGGCTACCCAAAAATTGGGGCGGGCTTAGCGGGCGGTGATTGGGCGCTGATCGAAGCGATCATCAAGGAAGAGCTAGACGGAGAAGACCATACTCTTGTCGAGTATGTTCCTCAATAATGTCTATGCCTCTCAGCACGGTGCCTACGCGCCCCAGCCTAACTGGGCGGTCAAGCGGACACCAACAAGGGCCAAGGCTTCGCCATTGTCTTGGCCCTTGTTGGTGCCCTCCGCACCTTCGGTGCTCCGGTGCCGCTTACCTTGGGCGTTAGGCCTTCACAAATCGGGAGAATAGATGAACTTCGAGCAATCTATAAAGACATGCTTTTCTAAGTACGCCACATTTTCCGGAACCGCCTCGCGATCCGAGTACTGGTGGTTCTTTCTGTTTTTGGTCATTGCGGGAATTGCGACTTCCGTGATCGATCACAAACTCAACCTATTGTTCACGCTGGCCACTTTGCTCCCATCCATCGCTGCGGCCACTCGGCGTCTTCATGACACAAGCAGGAGTGGATGGTGGCAACTGATTGTTCTCATCCCTGTCCTCGGATTCATTGTGCTTCTGGTGTTTCTTGCCCAAAAGGGGCAATCAGGCGACTAATCAATCTGGCTGTCTGTCCGACGGCAGCCTGCTCACCAAACAGCAACACCAAAGTGCCACACGCCACCGCCTTGTGAGCCGCCCGTCCTGCGGCGGGCTGCGCGTAGAAACCGCATTGCACCCTGCCAAGAGCATCAGGCAGAATCTCTGGAAATCAAATCAAGGGAGCGGCCATGCACAGGTCAAACATCACTGAACGCGGCAAGGTCTCGGTGTTCTCAACGCCCTCTCCTGCGCGCACCAGCCTAACTGGTCGTTCAACAGGGACGTCGCTGCTCCGCAGCGCCGCCCGTTAACTTTTGCGTTAGGCCATCTCACATGCACACGCTCGAGAAGCTTCTGCTATTTGCTTCATTAGTGTTTGCAGGTTTTTCTGCATACACAGCAGTCAACGGCATTCATGAGGGCGTGGTGTGCTATCAGTCTCACTGTGTCCACAAGGACGCGCCTAGCGATCCATTTTGGACATACATCCTTATGTATTGCGGCTTTGTCTTGCTTGGCTTGGCGTCCACATGGCGCTCATACAAAAACATAGAGTCATGCGTTCATCTGAAGCGCTGACTAGCCATCTTTGCTCTCACGCGAGAACAGCCCAGCATGTCTGGGCCTCATTCTTTGCCTCGCCGGCATCAAGGCAATACTTGATGTTTGGCGTTTGAGTCGCCATGCGGTTCGCAACCTGGCGTGACGCAACGGCTCAATCTGGCCGTCTGTCCTTCGGCAGTCTGCTCACCACACAGTAGCGCCAAAGTGCCACTCGCCCTCACCTAGTGGGCCGCCCGTCCTTCGGCGGGCAGCGAGTGGAAACCGCATAGCCACGGCCAGCCAGCATCAGGCAAAATCTCTGGAAATCAAATCAAATCAAATCAAATCAAGGGAGAGGCCATGCAAAGGCCAAACATCAATACACGCAGCCAGGTCGCAGTGCTCTCAACGCCCTCTCCTGCGCGCCCCAGCCTAACTGGTCGTTCAACAGGGACGTCGCTGCTCCGCAGCGTCGCCCGTTAACTTTGGCGTTAGGCCCCGTCAAAGAGAAGCCCAATTGTTCGCACAGATAGTTTTCATCGCATTGTTCTTTTACCCTCTATGGGGCTTTGCGCTATTGCTTACTATGTGTTCGCGAATGCGCCCTCGTGGCTCCCTGGGAACGCGCATCGTCGTGTCCATGGCCGTTGCTAGCCTCGCAACCCTCGCCTTCGCACCGGTCATGTGGGGTGGCGAGGGCTTCGGCATGATGCTCCCGTGGTACCTGGCGCTGCTTTTCGGGTCGGAGCATGCAATCGCCTCATGGCAGTTGGTAGCCTTTGTCTTCGGGCTTGCATTTGCCATCACGCTTTATCCCAGCCAGAAGCGTTCACCCAAGAGCCAGTAGCACGAGTCTGGTCGGCCAACGCATCATCAAACCAACCTTGCGGATTCTTCGCAACGGACCGGGTTGCGCGTATAGACCGCATTACTCAGTTCCATGGGCATCAGGCAGAATCTCTGGAAATCAAATCAAGGGAGCACGGCCATGCGAAGGCCAAGCATAATTTCCAATGCACAAAAGGCTTGCTTGTTCTCGCGCGCCTTGGCATCTGTCCCCAGCCTAACTGGGCGGTCAAGCGGACACCAATACTTGCCAGCAAGTATTGGTTCCCTCCGTGCTTCGCACTCCGGTGCCGCTTACCTTGGGCGTTAGGCCATCATGTACACAGAGTCAAAGTGGAGAGTCATCGAGCTTTTCGCCGCATGCTGCGGTGCGGCTGGTGGCATCGCTGCGTTTGCGTTGTTTCTACTTTGGCCGGCTCTTATAGATAAAGAGCTATTGCTTATGTGGCACTGGTACGCCCCTATTCCAGGTCTTCTCATCGCATTTTTTGCCGGCAAGAAGGTGCGTCAATCAGCACGAATGTGGTTCTTCAAGCATGAGAACGACTAGCTAATGTCACGCCAACGGTTTCAGCAATGAAGTACCTCGCTAAAGCCCAAAATCCATCGCCTAACTGGGCGGTCAAGCGGACACCAACAAGGGCCAAGGCTTCGCCATTGTCTTGGCCCTTGTTGGTCCCCTCCGCACCTTCGGTGCTCCGGTGCCGCTTACCTTGGGCGTTAGGCGCACTTCTAGCAGTCGACAAATCAATTAGATAGGCCACATAGGGGAACGAATGAGTAGATCTCAAAGATGGGTACATGACGTCAGAAGTCTTCGTGACTTCATCTCATATGTCATTGTTCACGCGCCCGATGAGTTCCCTCAAGAAGACTACCTCCAAGCTCACGAACAGATGAATTTGGCGTCAGCATTCGATGAGTTGTCTCGAGGAATAGTGTTGCTTCAGCCGAGTCAGATACAGCAGAGCGAGCTTCAAACAGTCCTATCCAAAGCCTTTACCGAATACAAGGCTGGAAGCAACATAAAAGCTGCTCATACACTTCATGAATTTGAGTCTCTTGTTAAATCATTTCGGGTATGAGACTTTCGCAATTTCACCACCGTGCCTGCGCGCCCCAGCCTAACTGGTCGTTCAACGCGGACGCCACGGCAGGCCATGCCTTCGGCATTTTCATGGCCTGCCGCGGTGCCCTCCGCACTTCGTGCTCCGGCGCCGGTTAACTAGGGCGTTAGGCCCTCTTCAACTCACATCATGCTGAATCGTTCCGCTCTAGTTGTTCGCCCTGCTAAGCCTTACCTCGAATGGGCCAGAGCCTTAGACGATTCGGGCATAGTGCCTGACCCTCAGGACGAACAAACGGTCTACCTAATTCCTCCAGTGGAACTTCCGGAGGACGAAGGGGCTGTACTCGAGTCCATCTACAAAGAAGTGTTTGAGCGGGAGTTGTTCGGTTGGCACACGGATGAATCACAGTGGCCCAAGCGGCGAACCTACAAAATGTTCCTCGAGTGGTTTAACATCGAGATCCACACGATCGTCGAGGACCTATGCGCGGCGCCCATCTTCGACGATGAACTTGAAGAGTAGGCAATTCGCCATGAACGCCCATACTCCTGCGTGAGCAGTACCGCGAGCCTCCGCTGCTTTCTGTGTCGCTCACGCACTGAAGCCTTGCTTCATGTTTGGCGCTTAAGTCACCATGCGTTTCGCAACCTAGCGTGACGCATTGGCTCAATCTGGCTGTCCGTCCTTCGGCAGCCTGCTCACCAAACAGCTACGCCAAAGTGCCACACGCCATTGCCTTGTGGGCCGCCCGTCCATCGGCGGGCAGCGCGTAGAAACCGCATTGCAACGGTCCACGAGCATCAGGCAAAATCTCTGGAAATCAAGGGAGGGGCCATGCATAGGTCGAACATCTATAAGCGCAGCCGGGTTGCGGTGTTCTCAACGCCATCTCCTGCGCTCACCAGCCTAACTGGTCGTTCAACAGGGACGTCGCTGCTCCGCAGCGCCGCCCGTTAACTTTGGCGTTAGGCCCTGCACCATGACACGCACAGAATCGCTCTTGGCATCAACCGCTGCAGCCTTTTTGTCTGCCTCAGCTCTTTTCACAGGCTTGGCTGCCTTCTGGCTTGGCTCGCTAACACCCTCCGTAACCAGCGCGCTGCAAGTAGGTGTTCTGATCATGTATGTAGCGCTCATTTACATACTCAACACCATGAGCAAGCGCAGCCCTATCGCTCGTCGGCGGCTCTGGCAGCTTTCTGTTTGCGCCCATGCCATCCTCATCTGTGGCTGGCTCATTGCTCTCGGCAAGCTTGCGATACTGCTCATCGCACCTGAAGCAATTTGCACGCTCTTGCACTGGCCTGCACTAGCTTTGGCCAACAAGGAGGCACACCTCAATGCCTAATCGTCTCGCAACCATGTTCAGCAATGGCACTCCCTCCCCAACGAGCCACACAATCAAAGCCCAAAATTCAGCGCCCAGGTTCAATCATGAGGTGCAGCACCAAGGGTCAAAATGCATCGCCTAACTGGACGGCCAAGCGGACGCTTACCTTGGGCGTTAGGCCACCAAGTGGAAAGAGTGTCGTGAAGCTCGGAAATCTCAAATCGCTGGGACACAACGTTGCAGACTCCGTCGCTAGCGGTGTAGGCTTTCTCGTTGGCATCTACACAATGAACGTATTCGCCGAGGCTGAGTCAGAGGAGCCTGGCTACATTGAAATTGATTTTTTGGCAGCAACCACGAGCGGAGTACCTTCATCGAGCAGCCTAAGGAAAGCCATTGAACTCTATCGAAAGGCTTTGCCTGAACTGGCAACGAAACATGGCATTGATGCCAGAGAAATTCAAACCCTGTCCGCACGCTTCGGCACAGATAAAGTTTACGGCCCACACTTCACCGTCACAGTTGCCAGCAAGGATGGTCGCAGCTCTACTGATCGCTACGTCGGTGTTCCTGGCAAGAGAATGAATCCCAAGCAAGCAAAATCGTGAATCCAACGTCGAGCTTCTGTCACCGGCGTGGGATCAACAATGAAGTGCAACACAACAGTCCCAAATCCATCGCCTAACTGGGCGGTCAAGCGGACGCCAACAAGGGCCATGGCTTCGCCATTGTCCTGGCCCTTGTTGGTGCCCTTCAGTCGCTGCGCTCCTTACGGCGCCGCTTACCTTGGGCGTTAGGCCTCTCATAACAAACATGGCCGCAGAGGAAGCAATCCTGTACGTTGTCGCTGAGCTGCCATGTATCGCAGTTGCATGGTTGCTCAAGCGATTTCTCGGCTGGCCCGACAAGAAAGCCGAGGCCGCAGCACCAATGATTTGCATTGCCTTCCTGGCAGGAGCTTGCTTCCTGGCTTGGTGGCTTTACACACGCACGGCCTGATCCGTCTTGTCACGTTTTGCGCATCAGTTTCCATGCGGCATGCAGTCAGGTGCGATTCTCATGCTCAATCTGGCTGTCTGCCCTGCGGCAGCCTGCTCACCTAACAGCGGCGCCAAAGTGCCACACGCCATCGGCCATTGGTTGCCTGTCCTTCGGCAGGCAATGGTGGTCATGTGCCACGCCATCTCTTTGCATGCCAGCGCCAAGTGGGCTGCGCGTCCTTCGGCGCTCAGCGCAGGGAAACCGCGCTGCCACGGTCAACCAGCATCAGGCAAAATCTCTGGAAATCAAATCAAGGGAGCGGCCATGCCAAGGCCAAGCATCAATAAGCGCAGCCAGGTTCTCGCGGCCTCAGCGCCCTCTCCTACGCTCACCTGCCTAACTGGGCGGTCAAGCGGACACCAATACTTGCCAGCAAGTATTGGTACCCTCCGTGCTGCGCACTCCGGTGCCGCTTACCTTGGGCGTTAGGCTATTTGCATGACACAGCAGAAGTGCATCTTTTGCCGGAGTGAAGGTCCGTTCCATACCGTTTCACACATCATTCCGGAATCGCTGGGTGGCCGTCACTCACCCATAGCGCGGGAAGGGACCACATGCGATGCTTGCAATCAGTACTTTGGGCAGAAGGTCGAATCCAAAGCGCTCCAATCATTCCCGTTTTCAATATTCAGGTTGCTTAGCTCGGTTCCGTCAAAGAAAGGTCGCTTGCACAAAGAGCTGTCCGTCGCAGGAGAGCTGATGGCCTCAGGCAGTCCAGGCTTTGTTCACTTACATCCTAACAACGAGGAAGCATTGGATTCCTTGCAAGGTACAGGACAGCCAGGCCAGTTTCGCCTGCTGGCAGAGATTTCCGAACCACCTGAAGTATCCAGGCTACTCCTCAAGGTTGGACTGGAAATGCTTGCCCAGCAGCACTACACACTAGTCCAATCCTCGCGCTTTGATGCAGCCCGAGTTTTCTGCCGCAGCCCGAAGCGAAGTAGTTCCTGGTGGTTCATCATCGAAACAAACCCAGACACGATGGTTCATTCGTTAAAAAGCAGATCTGCGCAATGTCAGGTAGAGGTCGGGACCACCAATGGTGCATTTTTCTCTGTTTTGCGCCTACCAGGACTTGCTCTGTTCACACCGCTAGAACTAGCGCTTCCGCCGGAAAACTGGGCTACGAACGATCCGAACTCTCGCGTGGTTCATGCAACGTACTAACCCATCTATGAGTCACTCAAGCATTGGCGCACCTGTCACCAGCCTAACTGGTCGTTCAACGCGGACGCCAACACAGGCCATGCCTTCGGCATTCTCATGGCCTGTGTCGGTACCCTCCGCGCTTCGCGCTCCGGCGCCGGTTAACTAGGGCGTTAGGCCACTGTTTATGGAAGCACATGAGTTCATCGAAGGCCATGAGCGCGTCATTGCCCATCTTGGAATGTGGCCAAGCTTTCATGACGCAGAAGTATTTAAGCTCTCGCTCGACAGATCGTCAGGCAATCCAGCGCCTACCCTTGACTTGCATTTGCGCGGGTGGGTTATGACCTCTGAGGTCACCCCTGATGGACATTACAAGCTCCATGGAGACGCACTGTTTCACTTCCGGTTTGAAGGCATGGACGAACTTCAAGTCACAGGCTTCAATCACCAAAACGTCATTTCATCGCTGAACCTGGAGCTGGCTCAAGTAGCCGGAAATCCGGAGCGCACCATCATCAAAGTTGAGTTGGAGCACTGCTTCCTCTTTGATGCATCATTCACCGCGCAACGCGCTCAACTCATCAGCATTACGCCCTATGCAAAATGAGCTGCGCCACCGTCAAGCTCTAAACATTGGCCTAACTGGTCGGTCAAGCGGACGCCACCACAGGCCATGCCTTCGGCATTCTCATGGCCTGTGGTGGTGCCCTCCGCACCTGCGGTGCTCCGGCGCCGCTTACCTTGGGCGTTAGGCCCACAAGAAGAAACACCGTGCCAATCTTCGAACGCGCATCTGCATCAGACGTCCCAGCGCTTAGTGAGTTGCTAGATGTGCTGTTTACTCAAGAAGTTGAGTTCAAGCCAGACACGGCAGCTCAATGCAAAGGTCTATCAACCATCATTGGCAACCCAGATCTTGGCGCCATCCTGGTTGCGAGGGAAGACCGGACCGTTTTAGCAATGGTCAACCTACTATTCACCATTTCTACGGCACTTGGTGAACGTGTCGCTCTTCTCGAAGACATGGTGGTATCACCCAGCGCTCGTGGCTCAGGCGTCGGATCAGCGCTTCTCAATTACGCAATTGACTTTGCGCGCTTGAGTGGGGTCAGACGAA
>Ga0265327_10003462_pt1 | contig 15032 bp, 19 predicted proteins | sample 41621metaG_FD_202089 | JGI IMG/M metagenome (GOLD analysis project Ga0265327, IMG submission 202089) | Rhizosphere microbial communities from Carex aquatilis grown in University of Washington, Seatle, WA, United States - 4-16-21 metaG | ecosystem: Host-associated > Plants > Roots > Rhizosphere... | reverse complement strand
TTTTGCATCTCAAGCGGTGGCGAGGAATTGCGACGCGCTACGCGAAATGTACTTCGTCATTCCTTGCAGCCGTCCACATTCGTTGCATCGCCTTGTGGGCAAATATCTTGTGACGACACTATCTAAGATGAACCCGAAATTTTATCTGGTAGTTATGGTGCTCCTGCTGTTGATGGGGTGCGCCACCAACGGAGGTCAATCGGGCAATGGCAACGCCCCCCGCATCGAGCGCATTTCTCCCGAGGCGCTGGAGAAGCTGATGCCCAAACCCGTTCCCAACCTATCCATGGATGAGATTGTCAGGCTGTCGCAGCAGGGTGTCGCGCCGGATGCCATTATCCAGAAAATCCAGCAGAGCCAATCCCGGTATACCCTGATGCCTTCGCAAATAATCGCCTTGTCCAAACAGGGTGTGGATGCCAAGGTGCTGGACTATATCTATTCTGTGCAGCAAGCGGCGTTGCGCGATGGTTTCGCTGACGAAATCGACCGTCGCGAGCAAGCCTGCCAGGACAAGATCAATGTGTTGGAACAGCAGTTGCTGATCTGGTCGTACCCCTATTACGGGCCGTACTGGGGTCCTTATTGGGGGCCGTACCCCTACGGTTACTACCGCTACCAGCCGCGCGGATACTAGGGCGTGGCTTTGGGGCTGCGCGGTCATCAACGAAATTTCAGCAATTTCCCAATCAGTAAGAGGATTTAAATATCCTTTTATATTCATATCGTTAACTTGTCACCAAAATTTTTTTATGCTAGTTTTCGGCAACTGCGACAACTTGTCGCAGTTTTGAAATAAATAAGACCAATAAGTAATACAGCAATGCGCCGGAGAGGAGCAATCGTGGCATCGGTTGTGGATTACAGGGTTATTGCCAGACCAAACAGTTCCTTGACGCCGTCGGGCCGAATGGGTGTGGTTCTTGCCCTTGCCGTTTTTTCTCTTACCGTGGCCTTTGGCTTTGTTTTGGCCGGTGCGTGGCTGGTTTTTCCGTTTGCCGGACTGGAGTTGCTGGCAGTGGCATATGCTTTTTATTACATCGGCTGTCATGCCAGTGATTATGAAAGCATCACCATAGACGGCGACCGGCTGGCGATCGAGCAGCGCAGCTATAAAAACGTCAACCAGATAGTATTTCACCGCTACTGGGCGCGCTTGGTGTTGCGTGATACCCCGGCGGGCGAGCAGCGTTTGTGGCTCCGTTCGCATGGCAAGGAAGTGGAAGTCGGACATTACATGGATAACGAGCAGCGTCTGGCGCTTGCCCAACAATTACAACAGCGGATCGGGGCAATTTACTAACGTGGTTATTAAGGGAGCAGGTATGGCATTTCAATTTCTAAAAAAGATCGGGCTGGGACTGATGCTGGCAGTATGGTCGCTGGCTGCCCATGCGAACTACGCATGGAACTTCCCCAAGCCCGTCACGCCGATGGCATTGGATACCTTGCACGTGCACAACGAGTTCATGGCCATCATCATGGCGATCTTCCTGATTGTGCTGGGTATCATGATTTACTCGATCATCAACCATCGCAAAAGCAAGGGCGCTCAGGCGGCCACCTTTACCGGCCCCAGTACCAAGTCCCAGGTCATCTGGACGCTGGTGCCATTTGCCATCCTGCTCTACATTGACTTTATCCTGATGGGCATTCCCGCCTATCACAGCGTGATTATCATGGAAGACACCAAGAACGGCGCCGACATGGTACTCAAGGTGACTGGCATGCAATGGCGCTGGCAGTACGAATACATGGATGGCGATGCCAAGGGCATCAAGTTCGTCAGCAACCTGGCCACGCCCGAAGATCAAATCAAGAACCAGGCGGTCAAGGGCGAGCATTATCTGCTGGAAGTGGATAACGAAGTCGTGCTGCCGGTCAACAAAAAAGTACGTGTGCTGCTAACCTCCAACGATGTGATTCATACCTGGTGGGTGCCGCAGTTTGGTACGGCGCGCGACGCTATCCCCGGCTTCCTGCGCGAAACCTGGGTCAAGATTGAAGAGCCCGGCATTTACCGCGGACAGTGCAAGGAATTGTGCGGCAAGGGCCACGGCTTCATGCCGGTCGTGGTTAGGGCGGTTCCAGAGGAAGAATACAAAACCTGGGTGGCCGCCAAGAAGACCGAACTGGCCGCCGCTTCTGCCGGCGCCGACAAGGAATGGAGCAAGGACGACTTGATTGCCCACGGCCACGAAGTCTACGAAAAGAATTGTGCCGTCTGTCACCAGGCCAATGGTGCCGGTATGCCGCCAGCCTTCCCGGCCTTGGCGGGCAGCAAGGTCATCAACGGGCCGATCTTCGACGCAGGCGGCAAGCTGATTGCGGACAGCCATCTGGATCGCGTGTTTAATGGCAAGAACGTGATGCCGGCCTGGAAGAGTGTGCTGAACGACGTGGATATTGCCGCGGTCGTGACTTTTGAGCGCAATTCCTTTGGCAATACTATGGGTGATGCGGTTCAGCCGGCCCAAGTTAAAGCCTTACGCTAAGCTAAGTTTTGAGGAGAACGACTATGTCAACCGCTACCGCAGCACATCACGACGACCATCATGATCACCACCCAACGGGAATCATGCGTTGGCTGACGACCACCAACCACAAGGACATCGGCACGATGTACCTGACTTTTGCCCTGATCATGTTCCTGGTCGGCGGCATCATGATTCTGGGTGTGCGTGCCGAGCTGTTCCAGCCTGGCTTGCAACTGATGCGACCGGAATTTTTCAACCAGCTAATCGGCGTGCATGCACTGGTGATGATTTTTGCCTCGCTGATGCCGGCCGCCACCGGTTTTGCCAACTGGCTGATCCCGTTGCAAATCGGCGCGCCGGACATGGCGCTGCCACGGCTTAACAACTGGAGTTTCTGGCTGTTACCACCAGCGGCGATCCTGTTGACGCTGCCGTTTACGCTGGCCTTGTTCGGCGTCGGCGATGGCGCGCTGGCCACTGGCTGGACATTCTATGCCCCGCTGTCGGTGCAAGGCGGCATTGGCGTGGACTTCGCCATTTTCTCGGTGCACTTGCTGGGGATCTCCTCGGTGCTGGGTTCGATCAACATCATCGTCACCATTTTCAATATGCGCGCTCCCGGCATGACCCTGTTTAAAATGCCACTGTTCGTATGGGGCTGGCTGATTACCGCTTTCCTGCTAATCGCCACCATTCCGGTGCTGGCGGGCGGCGTCACCATGCTGCTGACCGACCGCCATTTTGGTACACACTTCTTTGATGCGGCCGGTGGTGGTGACCCCATCCTGTTCCAGCACTTGTTCTGGTTCTTCGGCCATCCCGAGGTGTATATCCTATTGCTGCCGGTGTGGGGTTTTATCCCGCATATCCTGTCGGCATTCTCACGCAAGCCGATTTATGGCTACAAGGCGCAGGTGTATTCGTTCTGGGCCATCGGCATCCTGTCGGTGGTGGTGTGGGCACACCATTTCCTCACCGTAGGCTTGCCGGTGCCGGCGCTGCTGTATTTCATGTATAGCACCATGTCCATCTCGCTGCCGCTGGCGGTGCTGTTCTTCTGCTGGATCGCAACCATGTGGAAGGGTTCGATGAGTTTTGAAACCCCGATGCTGTTCGCCACTGGCTGGGTGGTGCTATTTGGTATCGGCGGCCTGACCGGTTTGGTGCTGGCTGACGTGGCGGCGGATGCGCAATACCACCACAGCTACTTTGTGGTGGCGCACTTCCACTACACCCTGTTTGCCGGCGGCATGATGGGCATGATGGCGGCGGTGTATTTCTGGCTGCCGAAAATTACCGGCCACATGTACGACGACAAGCTGGGCAAACTGCATTTCTGGTTGACGGCGATTTTCTTCAACCTGACTTTCATCCCGCAGTTCTTCCTGGGCTTGGCCGGCATGCCGCGCCGCATCCCGGATTACGCGCTGCAATTCTCCGAGTTCAATATGATCTCGACTATAGGCGCGTTTGGATTGGGACTGTCGCAGCTGTTGTTTGTGTACATTATTATCAAGTGCGCGCGGGGTGGTGCCAAGGCGGCCGACAAGCCGTGGGACGGTGCGCAAGGGCTGGAGTGGACGTTGCCTTCACCGCCGCCGTACCATAGCTTTACCGAACAGCCGATCGTTAAATAAGGAACAAGGGCGGGTGGCAACACCCGCCCGGAAAGTAAAACATTGCTAGAACAACAAGCAAAAGCTAAGGCGAGCATTAAGCTGGCAGTGGTACTGGGTGTGGCAGCTGTACTCTGGTACGTGCTGGCGATTTTCGTGGTGTGGCATTGATGGAGCCGGCCGGCCGGGACGCCGCCAATCGCAAGTTGGTGCGCCGCCTGCTATGGGTGGTGGCGGGTGCGGTGCTATTTGCCTATGCCTTGGTGCCTTTGTACAACGTGTTGTGCAAGGTTACCGGGTTTAATGGCAAGACCGGGACAACGCCGGCGCAAATTGCCAAGTCCATGAAGGTGGACGAGTCGCACTGGGTGACGGTGGAGTTTATCGGTAATACCATGCCCGGTCTGGCTTGGGATTTTTACCCCAGGCAAAGCAGTATGAAAGTGCATCCGGGGCAGGTGGAGCTGGCGACATTTTTTGCCAAGAATGTCACCAACCGTGCCGCAGCCGGGCAGGCGGTACCGAGCGTAAGTCCGGGGCAGGCAGCGCAGTATTTCAAGAAGATCGAGTGCTTCTGTTTCCGCCGTCAGGAACTGAAGCCGGGAGAAAGCAGGGAAATGCCGCTGACGTTTTATGTCAGCCCGGATCTGCCGGAAGACGTGCAGAACATTACCCTGTCGTACGCGTTTTATAGCGCCGTGAAGTAGGCGGCAAAAGGGAGAGGCCGCTACTGCTAAACCGGGGCGGCAATTAAAGCAAAAACCTGAAAGGGAGTTGAGTATGGCGACTGAAGCACAACACTATTACGTGCCCAACCCGAGCCCGTATCCGATTATTATTTCCTCCGGCCTGCTGCTGTTGACGTCGGGATTTATCTTTAACATCAACCACTATGCCGCCGGTAGCTGGATGATGTTGCTGGGCTTGCTGTGTATCCTGTATGTGCTGTTCGGCTGGTTCGGCAAGGTGATCGGCGAGAGCGAAGGCGGCATGTTCAGAAAGTGGGAGGATCGTTCCTTCCGCATCGGCATGATCGTATTTATTTCGTCGGAAGTGGCGTTCTTTGCCGCCTTCTTCGGTGCGCTGTTTTACATGCGTAATATCTCGGTACCGGAATTGGCGCACTTCGACCCGGATTTCACCATGTACAAGGATTTCCTTGGTGCTTGGCCATCGGCCGGGCCGGGTGGCACGGTGCTGGGCTCTGCATACAAGGTGCCGCAATTTACGCCGATGGCAGCGTGGGGCATCCCGGCTATCAACACCCTGATCCTGCTGAGTTCCGGTGCGACGGTGACTTGGGCACATTGGGGCTTGCTGAAGAATAACCGCCAGCAGTTGATTATTGGCCTGTTCCTGACGGTAGCGCTGGGCTTGGCCTTCCTTGGCCTGCAAGCCTTCGAATACCACCATGCCTACACTGAAATGGGCCTGACCCTTGGTACTGGCGCTTATGGCGCGACCTTCTTCATGCTGACTGGCTTCCACGGTTTCCATGTGACGCTGGGCACCATCATGCTAATCGTGATTCTGCTACGCAGCATGAAAGGCCATTTTACGCCCGACCATCACTTCGGCTTCGAAGGCGTAGCCTGGTACTGGCACTTCGTCGACGTGGTTTGGCTGCTGCTGTTCGTGCTGGTGTACTGGCTGTAATCGACGGAAACAAAAAAAGCGATGCCTGTCAGGCATCGCTTTTTTTATAGGTAAGAGCTAGTGCGGATGGCCGATGACGCCGGTGTAATAACCCAGCATCAATAGCAGGAACAAGCCGATGGAGAGGGAAATGCGTATGGTTAAGGCCTTGGCGGTACGCTCTCCCTGGCCCTTGTCCTTGATTAGATAAAACAAGGCGGAAAACAGACTGCCTACAATCAGCAACAACATGACGATGATGAGAATTTTAACCAGCATGACGACCCCCGTTGTTGAATATTGGCCTGATTATGCGGCGCGTGCCGGCATAAAGCAATTGTGATACGCCGCTTCCGCCCCGGACTAGTGCCGACGATCGCCATGGTGCTGGCGGTGGTGGTTTGCATCAAGCTCGGCTTGTGGCAGCAGCACAAGGCCGAAGCCAAGCAGCAGCTGCAAACGCAATTTGATCTGCGTTTACAACAGCCGCCAGTGGCGTTGCCAAACAAGATTGATGATCTGGAAGCATGGCGTTACCGCCACGTGCAATTGCGCGGGCGCTATGAGCCACGCTACCAGATATTGCTGGATAACCAGGTGGATGGGGAGATTGCCGGCTACCACGTCATCACGCCGCTGTTACTGGCCGACGGCAGCCATGTGCTGGTGAATCGTGGTTGGGTCGCAGCGCTGGCTGACCACAGCGTGCTGCCGCCGGTGAACACCCCGGAGGGGGAACAGGAGGTTGTTGGGTATGTCTGGCTGCCGCCAAGCAAGGTGTTCACGTTGCAGCACTTGGCGCCGGATCAAGGCTGGCAGCCGGTCTGGCAAATTCTGGATATCAAGCGCTATGCCGCTCTGGTGCCGTTTGGTGTGCAGCCTTTGGTAGTGCGACTGGATCCGTCCAGCAACGCCAGTGGTTTTGCCAGAAACTGGCCGCGGCCGGCGGAGCGCATCGAAATGCACATCGGCTACGCCTACCAATGGTATGGTTTTGCGCTGGCGTTTTTGTTGATTTATCTGGTGGTCAATTTTAGGAAGAGTAATGGGTCATAGTTTGCGTGAAGACAACGGGCAGGCGCAACGGCGCAAGGGTCGCCGTACGTTCCTGCTGCTGTTCGGCTTGTTTGCCATGCCACTGCTGCTGGTCGCCGCCATGTATCAATTCGACTGGCGCCCGGGCGGTGCCAGCCATGGCCAATTGGTGACGCCGCCCCGTGTCTTGCAGTTGACCGACCAGACTAACCTGCAGGGCAAACCGTTCCGAGTGGTGCAATGGAAAGAAAAATGGAGCCTGGTCTATATCGCCGGGCCGGACTGTGCTGCCGTTTGCCAGGAGCAGCTGCATACCCTACGCCAAGTGCATGTTTCACTTGGCAAGGAAATCGAGCGCCTGCAGCGCGTGCTGCTGGTTCCCGCCGATCCGCAGGGTGCAGCACTGGTGGCCATCCAGCAGCAATATCCCGACCTGTTCGTGCTGGCGGGGGCCAATGTCACCAGCCTCGCCAGCCAGTTCGATTTGCCCGGGCAGCCGGCGCTGTCGGCAGGCCGGGTCTATCTGGTCGACCCGCTTGGCAACCTGATGATGAGCTATCCGCAGGGTTACGAAGCCAAGGGCTTGCGCAAGGATTTGATGCGCCTATTAACCTATTCCTGGGCGGGATGAGAGATCAATGAAACTGTTTGATCGTCTGGTCTTGACTGCGGCTATTCTGGCGTTCTGCGTGGTGGTGCTGGGCGCCTATGTGCGCCTGTCCGACGCCGGTCTGGGTTGCCCGGATTGGCCGGGTTGCTACGGGCACCTCACGGTGCCGCAGAGTGAAACTGCCTTGCAGCGTGTGCAACAGGCTTATCCCGGCAAGGTGGTCGAGGCGCACAAGGCGTGGAAGGAAATGGTACACCGCTATTTTGCCGGCACGCTGGGGCTGCTGATTCTGGCAATTTTTGTCCTGGCTTGGCGTCATCGGCGGCAGTGGGGGATATCCCCGGCGCTACCGACGGCCTTGTTTCTGCTGGTAATTTTTCAGGCGCTGCTGGGCATGTGGACCGTGACTTTGCTGCTAAAACCGGTCATTGTCAGTACGCACTTGCTGGGTGGCATGACCACGCTGGCGCTGCTGGTGTGGCTGGCGCAGCGGCGCTGGGCGTCGCCGGCGGCGCGCTGCACCGCCCATGACGACCGCTTGCGGCCGTGGGTGCGGCTGGGCGTGCTGGTGCTGGCGCTGCAGATATTCCTGGGGGGCTGGACCAGTTCCAATTACGCTGCTTTGGCCTGCCCGGATTTCCCGCATTGCCAAGGCGCGTGGCTACCGCCGATGGATTTTGCCAACGCCTTTTATCTGGTGCGGGAACTGGGGGTCAGTGCCGACGGCACACAACTACCGCTGGCGGCGTTGACGGCGATCCACTGGAGCCATCGCCTGGGGGCGTTGCTGACGTTTCTTTATCTGGGCTGGTTGGCGCTACAGCTGATGCGCAGCCAAAGCCTGGCTTGGTGGGGGCATCTGCTGGCCGCCTTGCTGTTGATGCAGGTGGCTCTTGGCATTAGTAATGTGGTGCTGTCGCTGCCGTTGCCGGTGGCCGTGGCGCACAATGCCGGGGCGGCTTTGTTGCTAATTGCATTAGTGCTGTTAAACTCAAAATTGACTGTAAAATCAGGAAGAGGGTACATTTCATGAGCGCAATTCTGGCTGTCAGGCTGCAACGTCTCAGTATCAGTTTTCAAAGTTTTTTCCTGATGTGCAAGCCGCGAGTGACTGCGCTGATCGTATTCACCGCGCTGATTGGCATGTTCCTGGCCACGCCCGGCATGCCACCGCTGGATTTGCTGCTGGCGGCAACGGTGGGAATCGCCTTGGCTTCGGGTGCCGCCGCTGCCTTCAATTGCCTGATCGAACAGAAGATAGACGCCGTCATGGCGCGTACCCGGGCGCGGCCGCTGCCGATGGGGCAGGTCACCTCGCAGCAGACTGCCCTGTTTGCTACCTTGGTGGGCGCGCTGGGGCTGGGGATTCTTTATTACTACGTCAACCCGCTTACCATGTGGCTGACTTTCGCCACCTTTGTCGGCTATGCGGTGATCTATACCATCTTCCTCAAGCCGGCGACGCCGCTCAACATTGTCATCGGCGGCGCTTCCGGCGCTATGCCGCCGGTGCTGGGCTGGGCGGCGGTGACGAATATGGTGTCGCCGGAGGCACTGATCCTGTTTCTCATCATCTTCGCCTGGACGCCGCCGCACTTCTGGGCGCTGGCGCTGTACCGCCGTGGCGAATATGCCAAGTCCGGCCTACCCATGCTGCCGGTTACCCACGGCGAGGAGTTCACCCGGCTGCATATCCTGCTCTACACCATCATCCTGGTGGCGGTCACCCTGATGCCCTACGGCAGCGGCATGAGCGGCTTGCTTTACCTGGTGGCGGCGCTGGCGCTCAATGCAGTGTTTGTCGGTTATGCCGTCGGCCTGTACCGCAACTACAGTGACCAGCTGGCGCGGCGAACCTTTAAGTATTCCATCCTGTACCTGACCTTGCTGTTCGTTGCCCTGCTGCTGGATCATTATCTCGGCTAAATGTCCCACCAGTGCTTTTTCTGGTAATCTTGGCGCCTATTAAGTGGATAAACAGATGACCTTTTCCTTATTTGTGAGGCAATGATGCTGATCTCCAGAACCAGCCAATACGCCATACAGTCGTTGATCTACATAGCCACCCAGCCGCCGGGTGCGCCGATACTTAGCCGCGAGGCCGCCGAGCGCCTGCAAGTGCCGGCCGCCTACCTGGCCAAGATTATGCAGGTGCTGTCCAGGGGCGGGCTGGTGACCTCGTTCCGCGGCCGTTTGGGCGGGTTTTGCCTGCGCGAGGAGCCGGAAAAGATAGACTTGATGCGTGTACTGCAAATTACCGAAGGGCCGGACTTTACCAAGGATTGCGTGCTGGGCTTGAAGGTGTGCAGCGACGAAACCGCTTGCCCCATGCACCAGAAATGGAAGCCGATCAAGGAAGAAATCATCGAAATGCTGAAGCAGCAGACGCTGGCTACGCTCAGCGATGCGGTCAAAACCGGGAAATACCGGATCAGTGATTTGCCGCAGGTGTTGCTGCCGCCAATGCTTTAAGGGGTGGTGGGACGGGTGGGGTCGAACCCACGGCCAACGGATTAAAAGTGCTATATGTCGCACACCATTACAAATCTTTACACATCACATCAATAAGTTAAGGAATCATTAGATGCCTTCATACCCCTTTACTCTACTTCGTGGTTGACAATGCGTTGACAGAATAAAAATCCCAAAAAAACAGTCTACAGGGTGCGCAGGTATCACTTGGGTGGCCACTATCAGCGTGCGAGAAAAAGCCCCGTAGGGTTTACATTGATGTCTACATGGGGCGCTCTCGCCCCCATACCCCAGAGAATATCCCAACCAAAAGCGATTTAGTCTAAACTTATCAGCCTTATCGGAAGGATTAAGTCATGGGAATTATCTACACGGAATTGGTTTTAGAGAACATAGGGCGGCCAGACTTGGAAGGGATTAACGCAACGGCTTTAGTGGACACCGGAGCCATTGATATGGTGATCCCGGAGCATGTAGCCATCCAGTTGCAGCTTACAGACTTGAAACAGCGCGAGGTAATTCTGGCCGATGGTGAGAGGAAAATGGTTAGGTACGTGGGGCCTATCAAAATTCAAATGATGGGGCGGGATTGTGTGACAGCGGCGGCAGTCATGGGCGACCAGGTGCTACTCGGGGCGATTCCAATGGAAGCCATGGACTTGATTGTGCATCCACGGACACAGAGAATTGCACCTAACCCGGAAAGCCCGAATGTACCGATGTTTTTAGCAAAATAATCAGGAAGTAGGTAATGACAGACGAATTCAAACGGCTGATTCTAGAAAAATTAAGTGAGATTCGTAGTGCACTCGAAAAGCCAAAAGTATCAGTTGATGAATCATGCATGCGGATTAGCTCGCTGGAAGGCCATGTGGCCGGACTGCGCCATGACTTCTCACTGATCCATGACGATATTGCAGCTATTCAGGTGAGGCTTGACCATAAAGAGGACAGATTATCAAGGATTGAAAAACGACTGGAACTGACGACGATTTAAGAGCCGCTTGGCCGGGTGTTCACCCAGAAAGGAAAAAAAGGGGCGGAAACGCCCCTTTTACGACACACCTTCGCCAGCCCATTTCATGATGAACGGCGGAAGCATCCTAGCTTTGCAGCGGATACTTGGACACGGTAGTTTGAACATGACAATGTGCTATGCACACCTGGCACCGGAGCATTTACAGGAGGCGCGAACATTGAACCCGCTGGCAAGGCTTAACGGGACTTCTTGAAGTCACTTAAGTACGCAGCGTCAAAAACCCAGCTTCTACCGTGTTTGCGTGAAGGCTTGAAGGAGCCTTCCTTAATCCAACGGCGGACGGTAATTTCGGATACTTCGAGATACTCGGCGGCTTCCTTGAGTGTGAAGGGGTGTGTTTTGACATCACCAAAAACATCATCATGCGTGTAGCTTTCTTTGTCAAAACCCGAGCGGGCAATCATGGAGAAAAGCTTTTCGCGCTCACTGATGGGCATAGTAATGAGTTCGTTGTAAATGAGTTCGGCAGTAATCATTTTTCGGCCTTTCTATATCGCTTGAGTTCTTCATAGAAATTCTCATGAGAGCCAATCATGTAAAAGATGATTGAGCTTTCATGGTGAAGATAGGCCAGCAAGTATTGCTGGCGATTGAAGGTGAATTTGTGAACACGTATTCCGGCCAGATCACCGGTTTTAAGTTCGCCTAACAGCGGGTCTGCCATGACGTTGCCAACTTCATCAAGAAGTGCCAAGGCAAACGGCTTGGACTGCTTTTTGACGAAGTGAAGAAATGGCGGCCTGAAATACTGTTCCACGATATGGAAATGATACATTATCATATCATTAGGTGCAATTAGTTTTGCGCGGTTGACAGTTAGTTGACTGGCTGAAATGAAAAATGGTTAGACTTACATCTAACTGTCCCAGAAGCCATAACTGACTCCTGTGGTCAGGCATAACCATGCCGTTTTAGCCCCAATCTTAGTGTAAATGCGGCGCTATTCCACGCCTGTCTGATGCATATCCATGCCGCTTGTCGTACGGCGACCATATCCATGCCGTTTGTCCTGAAGTTCGATAATATCTATTTTGGCGTGTTGAGGTTGCTTGGGATGGGGAGCATTCTGCTGTGAGGCCGATGCGGATTCTGTCAATAACAGCAAGGAAATCATGGATGCATCCACATTTTTGAAGGAAGAGCCATCTGAGCAAGGCTTGCAGGCTGTACATAAGCAGTGGGCCCTGTGGGCAACAAGGAGATTCCGATTCAGCCACCCAGAATTGGATCTGGCTCTCTACGGGGCAGGCTGGGACTTCATGCTGCACGTACGAAATTGCAAGGAAGATGCCTTTCCTGCCTTGGAGGAGTATTTCGACCTGCATATTCGCCCCATGACCTGCAACATTAGGCTGTCCCGGCAGGCTCCCAAACTTGGGGTTCAAATACAGCCAGTGAAGTGCTCCGGTGAACGAATTGAGTGGCTGCTCGTTGAATCGATGGCAGCCTGTCAGCCCAACCCCATAATGAAGTACTACGAAGCTGCTGCTGAGTAGCTGCAGTCTGGATGTTCAAAGCTCAAGATATAGTTTAGACTGAACTTTTTGACGTGCCTTGTTGGAGGTGACATGGATAACGACGAAGTTGTTGTTGACTTGAGATTACGTCTTGATCGTGCGAGTGGAAGGCTGGAGGTTTCGATCTTGTCTGAGAGCGAGCAGGATGCGGCGAATGTTGCGCTCTCCAGTTTCTTTAGGATGAACGTAAATCCCCTCCGGGATGTTGCAGTCAAGACCGCCAAGATAGACCCTAATTCAAAGAAGGGGGCACGTCTGCGTCCAATGTGGGACAAAACAACCTGTGACATTATCAAGTAGGTATCACGGAGCGTCTCAGCCGCGCTTGTAGGGATTGGGCTTGTTATGAACGAAGCAGAATGCGAGTTGCGACTCGTTGAGCACAATGCGATTGAACTCGATGCGAACAAAATTGCCTTGGTTTCACGTAAGAACTCAGGCTGGGCAGTATTGGATGCAATTGGATATCGAAAGCTGCTGGATACCTTTTCGAGTCCCTTGCGAATGTCTGCAGGGTGTTTAGACGATGGTGGGTCGATAGAGTCTCTTTGGAGATCGGGTTTGATCGAAGCCGATGGCAGCACGTCTATCGACTTGAATCGTGCGAGAAGTCACCCGACAAACGTCCTTATCAAGCTGACCGATGCGTGTAACTACGTGTGTACGTATTGCTATGACCACAAGGAAGGAAGCGCTAACGCGAATCTTTCTCTTGAGAAAGCCAAAGAAACACTGGACTTCGTTCTTGATGGTGCGCAGGATGAAAGGATCACTATAAGCTTCCATGGTGGTGAGCCGCTTCTGCTGTTCAGCAAAATCAAGGACCTTGTTGCATATATTGAATCTCGGCGTCGTTCAGCGCAACGCATTGCATATTCGGTACAGACCAACGGAACACTATTTTCTGACGAGGTCATAGAGTTCTTGGATAGGTATGAGTTCTCCGTCGGTATTTCACTCGATGGAAATTCGGCGGATCAGAATAAATTCAGGATCCGACAGGATGGCCAGACCCCATTCGGACACTTCGAAGTTCTTTTGCGTGATCACCCAGAGTTTGTGCGTCGTCGGTGTGGTGTGATGACGGTTGTCAATAGTGCCTCGATAGAGTCCATCCCGTCATTTGCGTTGTGGCTTCAAGGTCATGGTGTCACTTCCCTTGCCCTCGTCCTCCTTCAGACGATGGGGCGAGGTAAAGATATAGATCTCAATCAGGTAACGGTGCAACAAGTTCGGGAAGTTTACGATACTCTAATTGCGTATATCGAAGAGGGGCGGCTCAATTCGCTATTTATTAGAAACATCATCAGTTGCCTCGGAAACTTCCTATACTTTGCGGATGGAGAAATCTGTTATCGCGGTGTATGCATGGCAGCAACCAACTTTCTCGTCTTGGCGCCGGACGGATCCTTCAAAATTTGCGACTGCAGCGATACGGATGAATTTCTACTTGGTAAATCTCTGGATGCAGTAAAAGATCCACTTAACAAAAAACGGATAGCCATTCGAGAACGCTCGATCCACCTAGGCACAGAACATTTGGCATGCAGCAAGTGCGAAATCTATGGGCTCTGCGGTGGGGGGTGCGCTGCACGGGCGTCTACTAACAATGGGAGCTTCCATTCGATGGATCAAGTTGAGTGCGAACTATTCAGGCACCTATACCGTAAATTTCTCGACGACTATGCCTATGACCGGAGATCGCTCTTCGACTACTTCGCAGCATATGAGAACCAGTCTTGACACATACCGAATCACTGTTGCTGCAGTTTGCAGACTACCCGCACGATGCTCGGCGCCAAGCGGAGACAGCCGCTCGTCTAATCGAGACGGACACAGCTATGCTCGCGGCCGCGGAGTTAACTTATTTTGACTATTGTGCAACCTCGGACAAACCTTCGATTCTCGAATTTCGTCAGGAGTTTATCCGTGCCTGGAGCGACTTCACGCGCAATGCATTGAGCCATATCGGACCTGCTTTTCCTGATGCGATTAAAGTGGAGCTGGGAAATGAGTCGCCGACGCTCTATGTCATATGGCATTTCCCTGAGTACCCACTTCTCATGCACCATTTAGCTAAGCGCAACGTCATCGTTGCTGCAGCGCAAGACGCTGAATGGCTGCGCCCCTTAGCGCAAGTTGGCTTGGTTGCTAATTTCAGCCGAATGGAAGGACTTATTGCCCTTCGCCGCGCATGCGAGAAGGGGCAGTCAGTCGCCATGATGTTGGACTTCTGTTACGAAGGTACTAGGAATCGAGTTGCCAAATTCTTAGGCTTGCCGTGTAAGACACCTTCAGGTCTGATTGAACTTGCGCATCGGTTTGGCCTCGGCGTGCGCCTAATTTCAATCTCCGACAATCTTATATGTACCGAGCTTGTCCCCTCTTTTGTAAATGATGCTGACGACTGCCTTGAGTGGCTCAATACCAAAATTAGCGGGTGCATTGAAAGAGATCCCACGAGATGGCTGCTCTGGCCATCCCTCTGGTCTCGCGTTGTTAGGTAGTCGCCCCTGAAATACCTCTATAACCCGCATAAATATTGGTTTATAGGGGTTTTCAAGCGGCGGTGAATTTGCCAGAATTGGGGCTGTTATCCCTTGATTTCTGGTGAATTCGATGAAGCCGAAG
>Ga0265327_10003461_pt1 | contig 15034 bp, 13 predicted proteins | sample 41621metaG_FD_202089 | JGI IMG/M metagenome (GOLD analysis project Ga0265327, IMG submission 202089) | Rhizosphere microbial communities from Carex aquatilis grown in University of Washington, Seatle, WA, United States - 4-16-21 metaG | ecosystem: Host-associated > Plants > Roots > Rhizosphere... | reverse complement strand
GGAGATCCGGACACCGGCGCCATGATCCTGGCCCAGGGAATGCTTGTCGCGGTCATCTGTCATTCCCCATGGACGGCGGCTGGTCCCGCCCGCCGAGGAGGGCTAGACAAGCCTTGACGCAGGCGTAGCCGAATTCACTCAGGAACGATCTCTTGGCCAAAGGGCTCCGTCAAACTCCATCGGCAGGCAGGGCGGCGGACAAGGCGCCGCGCGCCTGGCAGCGGATGCTGTCGGGGCGGCGCCTCGACCTGCTGGACCCCTCGCCGATGGACATCGAGATCGGCGACATCGCCCACGGCCTGGCGCGGGTGGCGCGCTGGAACGGCCAGACCACCGGCGACCACGGCTTCTCGGTTGCCCAGCATTCGATCGTGGTTGAGGAGATCGCCGTCCATATCGAGCCGAAGCTGGAGCCGCGCTGGCGGCTGGCGGCCCTGTTGCACGACGCGCCGGAGTATGTGATCGGCGACATGATCTCGCCGTTCAAGGCGGCGCTGGGGTTCGACTACAGGATCTTCGAGGAGAAGCTGGAGACGGCGATCCACGTCCGCTTCGGCCTGCCGGCCAAGACGCCCGCGGCGATCAAGGCCCTGATCAAGAAGGCCGACCACGCCTGCGCCTTCTTCGAGGCCACCCAGCTGGCCGGTTTCGAGCGCGGCGAGTCCCTGCAGCTGTTCGGCGCCCCGCCGGCCGGATACCACCTCGAGATTCAGCCCTGGTCGCCGTCCGAGGCGCAGCGGCGCTACGTCGAGCGGTTCGATCGGCTGATCGCCCAGATGCCCGCCGCCCCAATCGGCAGGCGCAGGCCGTGAGCGTGGACCCGGAAAGATCGGGCATCGTCATCGGCCTGTCGGCGGTGATCATCGCCGTGCACGAGGGCGAGGGCGTGGTGCTGACCGTGCGCGGCCACGACGAGGGCGGCCGCGAGACCCTGGCCGGCCTGCCCTTCGGCCCGTTCGACCCGGACGGGCGGCGCACCTTCGAGCTGGCCCTGCGCGCCTTCGTCACCGCACAGACCGGCTTCGACCTGGGCTATGTCGAACAGCTCTACACCTTCGGCGACAAGGGCCGTGACGCGCCCCTGGCCGATGTCGGCGCCGGCGCCGCGCGGGTGATCTCGGTGGGCTATCTGGCCCTGACCAGCGAGGCGGTCGACACCTCCGCCACCGGCGGCGCCTGGACGCCCTGGCGGCGCTTCTTCCCGTGGGAGGACTGGCGCAAGGGCCGGCCGGCGTGGATCGACGAGTCCATCGCCCCGGCGCTACGGACCTGGGCCGGAGAGCAGGAAGACCGCCTGGCCCGGGCGCGGCTGCTGTTCGCCCTGGACGGCGCGGCCTGGAACGAGGAGCGGGTGCTGGAGCGCTACGAGCTGCTGTACGAGGCCGGACTCGCGCCCGAAGCCGCCCGCGACCGCGCCCGGGCCAGGGGCGCCCCGGCTCCCGAGCCCATCCGCTTCGACGCAGCCTTCGGCGAGCCGATGATCTCGGACCACCGCCGCATCCTGGCCACCGCCCTCGGCCGCCTGCGCGGCAAGCTCAAGTACCGCCCGGTGGCCTTCGAGCTGACGCCGCCGGAATTCACCCTGTCGCGGCTGCAGCGGGTGGTGGAGGCGATCTCGGGAGTCGCCCTGCACAAGCAGAACTTCCGCCGCGTGCTGGAGCGCGCGGGCCTGGTCGAGGGATTGGGCCGTTTCGACGTGGAGACCGGCGGGCGACCGGCCGAACTGTTCCGCTTCAAGCGCGAGCTGCTCAGCGCCAAGCCGGTGTCGGGCCTGGCCCTGCCGCTGCTTCGGGAATAGCAAACCCCCCGCCACTTGCGTGACGGGGGGCCGGCAGTCTGCTCCGTCGAGGGAGCGGAACTCTAGAACTTATGGACGAAGGCGACCGAGTAGGTGTCGACGTCGCGCGGGTTGTCGGCGCCGGCGTTCTGGAAGTCGCGACGCGTGAAGTCGAAGCGCAGACCGCTCTTGCCGTTCAACGTGTACTGGGCGCCGGCCCCATAGTTGAAGCTGGCCTCGGTCTTGGTGACGTTGGCGTTGGCGCCCGACGGACCCACGTCGCGGCGGATTTGGATCTGGGTCTGGCCATAGCCGGCTCGGGCGAGCAGCTCGAACTTGTCGTTCAGGGGCAGATAGCCCACGCCGTAGCCGGCCACCTGGATTCCCTCGGACAGGTTCACGCGGTTGTTGAGGTTGGGCGTCGGGCCGGGGTCGAAGTGATTGCCCATGACGCCGCCGCCCGCCTCGCCTTCCACGCCCCAGTAGCGGCCGAGCTTCAGGCCGCCACGGCCGAACACCTCGCCGAGGTCGTGGCCGTAGGGGTTGAGGTAGGTGTAGCCCAGGTTCAGGTAGCCCTGGGGATGGGTCAGGGTCGGATCGCTCGTGGTGGTCTGGGCCAAAGCAGGCGCAGCGATGCCGGCCCCGGAGACGGCGATTGCGGCAATAATGAGAGACTTCATTGAATTACTCCTTACGTGTTCTTGCGAACTCCAGGAGTAAACTCCGACTCTGAGGAAAGGTTGTCGTGAAACAGACTCGGGGCATGCTGCGCATCATAACCTGAGGCATTTCAGACACAGCTTTTGTCCATGCGTGTCGAAACTTAGGCCTTGGCGAATAGACTTAGGCGAGACTGTGGCGCGATTACGGCCAGGGTTGTTGTTGGGAGAACGAAGATACCCCGCCTCCCGCCGCTCGCTGCCGCGATCGGGGGAGGTAGGCTACTTCAACGCCGCCTGAGCCGCCGCGAGGCGGGCGATCGGCACGCGGTAGGGCGAGCACGACACATAGTCGAGGCCGACGCTCTCGCAGAAGGCGATGGAGGCGGGGTCGCCGCCGTGTTCGCCGCAGATGCCCATCTTGATCCCCGGCCGGGCCTTGCGCCCGCGCTCGGCGGCGATGCGGATCAGGTCGCCGACGCCCTCGACGTCGAGGGAGACGAACGGATCCTTTTCGAAGATGCCCTTGTCGAGATAGGCCTTCAGGAACCGTCCGCTATCGTCGCGGCTGATGCCGAAGGTGGTCTGTGTCAGATCGTTGGTGCCGAAGGAGAAGAACTCGGCGCTGCGGGCCAGGTCGTCGGCGCGCATGCAGGCCCGCGGCAGCTCGATCATGGTGCCGACCTGGTATTCCAGGGTCACCCCGGTCGCGGCCATCACCTCTTTCGCCACGCGGTCGGTCAGCTCGCGCAGGAAGTCCATCTCCTCGCCCTTGCAGACCAGCGGGTGCATGATCTCGGGCTTGGGGGCCTCGGCGGTCTTTGACACTTCCACCGCCGCCTCGAAGATGGCCTGCACCTGCATCTCGTAGATCTCGGGATAGCTCACGCCCAGGCGGCAGCCGCGATGGCCGAGCATGGGATTGCTCTCCTGCAGGTCCTTGGCCCGGCGCAGCAGCTTGGCGGCGTCCAGGCCCGTGGCCTCGGCCACCGACTTCAGGTCGGCCTCGTTGTGCGGCAGGAACTCGTGCAGGGGCGGGTCGAGCAGGCGGATGGTGACCGGCAGGCCGGCCATGATGGTGAACAGCTGCACGAAGTCGGCCCGCTGCATCGGCAGGATCTTGGCCAGGGCGGCCCGGCGGCCGGCCTCGTCGTCGGCCAGGATCATCTCGCGCACGGCGGCGATACGGTCGGCGTCGAAGAACATGTGCTCGGTGCGGCAGAGACCGATGCCCTCGGCCCCGAACTTGCGGGCGGTGGAGGCGTCCAGCGGCGTCTCGGCGTTGGCCCGCACCTTCAGGCGGCGCATCCCGTCGGCCCACACCATCAGGGTGGCGAAGTCGCCGGTCAGCTCCGGCTCGATCATGGTCACGGCTCCGGCCAGGATCTCGCCCCGCGAGCCGTCGATGGTGATGATCTCGCCGGCCAGGACCGTGCGGCCCTTGCAGCTGAACCTGCCCCCGCGAATATCGATCTGAAGGTCGCCGGCGCCGGAAACGCAGGGCCGGCCCATGCCGCGGGCCACCACCGCCGCGTGGCTGGTCATGCCGCCGCGGGCCGTGACGATGCCCTTGGCCGCGTGCATGCCGTGGATGTCTTCCGGGCTGGTCTCGTCGCGCACAAGGATCACCGCCTCGCCGGCCTGGCCCAGGCGCTCGGCTTCGTCGGCGTCGAACACCACCTTGCCGGTGGCGGCCCCCGGCGACGCGGGCAGACCCGTGGCCAGCACGTCGCGCTCGGCCTTGGGATCCAGGGTCGGGTGCAGCAGCTGATCCAGCGAGCCCGGCTCGATGCGGGCCACCGCTTCCTTCTGGGTGATCAGGCCCTCGGCCGCCATGTCGACCGCCACCTTGAGCGCGGCCTTGGCGGTGCGCTTCCCGTTGCGGGTCTGCAGCATGTAGAGCTTGCCCTGCTCCACGGTGAATTCGATGTCCTGCATGTCGCGGTAGTGGCGCTCGAGCCGCTCGACCACCGCCTTGAACTGAACGAACACCTCCGGCATCGCCTCTTCCATCGAGGGATTGGAGTCGCCCATCTCCTCGCGCGCCGCCTTGGTCAGGCTCTGGGGCGTGCGGATGCCGGCCACCACGTCCTCGCCCTGGGCGTTGATCAGGAACTCGCCGTAGAGCCGGTTGTCGCCGTTGGAGGGATTGCGGGTGAAGGCCACGCCTGTGGCCGAGGTCGGCCCCATGTTGCCGAACACCATCGACTGCACGTTCACGGCCGTGCCCCAGCTCTCGGGGATGTCGTGCATGCGGCGGTAGAACTTGGCCCGATCGTTCATCCAGCTGGCGAACACCGCGCCGATCGCGCCCCACAGCTGGTCGGCCACGTCCTGCGGGAAAGGCTTGCCGAGTTCGGCCTGGACCGCGCGCTTGTACTCGCCCACCACCTCGCGCCAGTCGTCGGCGGTCAGGTCGGTGTCGACATAGGCGCCCACCCGGTCCTTGGCGTCGTCGAGGATCTCCTCGAACAGGTGGTGGTCCAGGCCGAGCACCACGTTGGAGTACATCTGGATGAAGCGGCGGTAGCTGTCGAAGGCGAAGCGCTCGTCGCCAGACAGAGCCGCCAGACCGCTGACCGTCTCGTCGTTGAGACCGAGGTTCAGCACCGTGTCCATCATGCCGGGCATCGACGCCCGCGCGCCCGAGCGCACCGACACCAGGAGCGGATTGGAAGCATCGCCGAAGCGCTTGCCGACCTGCTCCTCGATGGTCTTCAGGGCGGCGTCGACCTGGCCCTTGAGATCGTCGGGATAGGACGAGCCGTTCTTGTAGAAGTGGGTGCAGGCCTCGGTGGTGATGGTGAAGCCCGGCGGCACCGGCAGGCCGAGCGCGCTCATCTCGGCGAGGTTGGCGCCCTTGCCGCCCAGCAGGTTCTTCATCGAGGCGTCGCCGTCTGCGCCGCCGCCGCCGAAGGAGTAGACCCAACCGGACGTGACTTTGCCTTCGACCAGCATCGCAAATCCCCTTGAGGAGCGGCCTAACCCGCAATCAGCGAGAAGTCCGCCACCAGACCCATGGCGTCCCGCACTTGGGCGAGCAGCCGCAGGCGGTTTTGCCGCACTGCAGCATCGTCTGCGTTCACTAGCACCTTCTCGAAGAAGGCGTCCACCGGCGTGCGCAGCTGCGCCAAGGTGCCCAACGCTTCTGTGAACTGTTCGTTCTCAAGCTCGATACGCAGATCCGGCAAGGCGATGCGCAGAGCCATCAGCAGCACCTCTTCCTCGGGCGGGGCGCCGGGCAGGCTGCGGGCCTCGCCGGTGACGGCCGCGCCGTCCTTCTTCTCCTCGGCCCTGAGGATGTTCACGGCGCGCTTGTAGCCGGCCAGAAGGTTGGCCCCGTCGTCGGTCTTGAGGAAGGCGTCCAGCGCCTCGACGCGGTCGACCACGCGGACGAGATCGTCGTCGCCGAGGGCGAACACGGCGTCGACGAGGTCGTGGCGCTTGCCCTGATCGCGGAGGGCCACCTTGAGGCGGTCGGCGAAGAAAGCGCCGAGGTCGCCGCGCACGGCCTCCGGCATCACCCGGTGCAGCGGCACCCGCAGCCGGCTCTCCAGCAGGATACGGATCACGCCCAGGGCGGCGCGGCGCAGGGCATAGGGATCCTTGGAGCCGGTGGGCTTCTCGTCAATGGAGAAGAAGCCGGCCAGGGTGTCGAGCTTGTCGGCCAGGGCCACGGCCACGCTCTCGGGCGCCGCGGGAATGGAATCGCTCGGGCCCACGGGCTTGTAGTGGTCGCGGACGGCGTCGGCGATCACGTCGCCCAGGTTCTCGGCGCGGGCGTAGTACCCGCCCATCAGGCCTTGCAACTCCGGAAACTCGCCGACCATGCCTGAGCCCAGGTCGGCCTTGGCCAGCCGTCCGGCCGTGGCCGCCAGCTCGATGTCGGCGCCGACCATGGGGGCGATGTGGCGCGCCAGGGCTTCGATCCGCTGCACCCGCTCGTACATCGTCCCGAGCTTGGCGTGGAAGGTGACGCCCTTCAGCTTCTCCAGCCGGCTCTCCAGGGGAATCTTGCGGTCCTCGTCCCAGAAGAAGCGGGCGTCGTTGAGGCGGGCGGACAGCACCCGGGCGTTGCCGGCGGCGATCACGGCGCCGCCGTCGGCGGCCTCGATGTTGGCCACGGTCAGGAAGTGCGGCGCGAGCTTGCCGGTGGCCGGGTCACGCACGGCGAAATACTTCTGGTGCGTGCGCATGGAGGTGCGGATCACCTCGGGCGGCAGGTCAAGGAACGCCGGGTCCATGTCGCCGAGGATCGGGCTCGGCCATTCGGCGAGGCCCGAGACCTCGTCCAGCAGGCCCTCGTCTTCCACCAATTCCAGGTTGCGGGCGTGGCACAGGGTGCGGGCCTCGTGCAGGATGCGCTGCCGGCGCTCCTCCACGTCCAGGACCACGAAATTGTTGACCAGCCCCTCGGCATACTGCTCGAAGGTGCGCGCGCGGAACGCCTGGCGGCCGCCCATGAAGCGGTGGCCCCGGGTCATGTCGCCGCTCTTGATCCCGTCGATCTCGAACGGGACGACCTCGCCGTCGAACACGCACAGGATCGACTGCAGCGGCCGCACCCACCGCAACGACCCGGTCCCCCACTTCATCGACTTGGGCCAGGGGAAGCCGCGCACGATCTGATCGACCATCTCTGCGACGATCTCGGGCGTCGGGCGGCCCTTCTTCTGGGTGACGGCGAACAGCACCCCGTCGCGCTCCACCAGATCGCCACGCGCCAGGCCCGTGGAGCGCAGGAAGCCGTCGATGGCCTGTTCCGGCGCGTTGGCGCGGGGTCCCTTGCGCTCTTCCTGGCGGTCGGACTGGGCCGGTGCGAGGCCGTCAGCGACCAGGGTCAGGCGGCGCGGGCCGGAGAAGGCCTTCACCCCCTCAGGCAAGAAGCCGGCCTCGGCCAGACGCTCGCGCGCCATCCGCTCCAGATCGCGCGCAGCCTGGGCCTGCATGCGGGCGGGAATCTCTTCGGAGAACAGTTCGAGCAGGAGCTGGGGCATTACTTGCGGGCGTCAGCGGGAAGCGGGTTATCGGACAGCTGGGCCATGGCCTTTGCGGATTCCTCAGGGTGGACCTTGGCCAGGACGCGGGTGGTGTAGTGGCCGTAGCGCTTGCGCCCTTCCTTGAAGGTCCAGTCGATGATGCTGGCTTCGGGGATCGGCACGATCTGGCCGCGGTGCAGGCCGGGGATGCTCTCGGGGTCGTAGTTGAGGCGCCCCGTGATGCGCGAACCGTCACGCTTGACGTCCGACAGCCAGATCTCCTCCCCGCCGCCCTTCGGGGCGCGGAAGGCCACCTTGAGCTGGAATATATCCGGGTCGTTGGCCGGGGTCTCGGCCAGGCGCATCCAGAACACCGGCAGGGACGCGCGGGCCTCCTTGACGGCGTCGGTGAAGGCCTTGTCGAAGGCGGCTTCCTCGGCCGATATCGGCTCGTCCGCCGCGCGGGCCGCGGGCGTGGCCAGCGGGCCAAGCAGGATCAGGGCGGCGACGGCCGGAACGAGGCGGCGCTTCACGCGGCCTCCGTCTCTTGTTTCAGCCAGGCTTCCGCGCACATCTTGCACAGGTCGCGGATGCGGCCGATGTAGCTCTGTCGCTCGGCAACCGCGATCGCGCCGCGGGCGTCCATCAGGTTGAACAGGTGGCTGGCCTTGAGCACCCGGTCGTAGGCCGGAAGCACCAGGACCTGACCCTGCGGCCCCGTCTGGCCGAGCAGGCTTTTGACCTCAGTCTCCATGTCGACGAACTGGCGCTGGAGCATCGGCACGTCGTAGCCGTGGAAGTTGGCCGCCGACTGCTGGCGCTCGTTCTCCAGGAACACGTCGCCGTAGCTGACGCCGGCGTCGTTGAAGCGGAGGTCGTAGACGTTGTCGACGCCCTGCACATACATGGCCAGGCGCTCGAGCCCATAGGTCAGCTCGCCGGCCACCGGATCGACGTCGAGCCCGCCCACCTGCTGGAAGTAGGTGTACTGCGACACCTCCATGCCGTCGCACCACACTTCCCAGCCCAGGCCCCAGGCGCCCACGGTGGGGTTCTCCCAGTCGTCCTCGACGAAGCGGATGTCGTGCAGCGTGGGATCGAGACCGATCGCCTCCAGCGAGCCCAGATACAGGTCCTGCATGTTGGGCGGGTTGGGCTTCAGGATCACCTGGTACTGATAATAGTGCTGCAGCCGGTTGGGGTTTTCGCCGTAGCGGCCATCGGACGGCCGGCGCGAGGGCTGCACATAGGCCGCGTTCCAGTGCTTGGGGCCGAGCGCGCGCAGCACCGTCGCCGGATGCAGGGTCCCCGCCCCGACCTCGACGTCATAAGGCTGCAGGATCACGCAGCCCTGGCGGCTCCAGTAGGCGTGCAGGGTCAGGATCAGGTCCTGGAAGGAAAGCGGAACGTTGGCGGCGGACATCCTGGGACCCAAAAAAGTCGGCGGACCATAGGGCCCGCCGACTTCCTCTTCAAGCAATTGGACCGGCGTACGCGCTCAAGCAGCGAAGCGTTAGCGCAAAGAAAAATCCCGCCTGTCCGCTATTGCGCAGGCGGAGGCGTGAAGTCCGGCGACAGCACCTGATCGACCACGTGGATCACGCCGTTGGTCACGGTCACGTCCTGCACGATGTTGGCGCCGTTGGCCTTATGCGGCGTGGCCGAGCCGTCGACGTAGATCGGCTTGCCTGCGGCCGAGGGGATCGGGCCCTTGGTCCCGTTGATCTTGGAGTCGTCCACCTTGGCGTTGATGATGTGATAAACCAGCAGCTGCTGAAGCGCCGCTGGCGGCTTAGCGTTCATCAGCTGGTCGAGCTGGCCGGCCGGCATGGCGGCGAAGGCGGCGTCGGTGGGCGCGAACAGGGTCAAGGGACCCGGCGTCTTAAGAACCCCCGTGAGATTGGTCGCGTCCAGCGCCTTGAGCAGGGTCTTGAACTGACCAGCGGCGGTAAGCGTGGCCACGATGTCGCCGGCCGGTTGGATGGCCGGGGCCGCGGCGACCGGAGCTTCGGCGGCGGGCGGAGCAGCCAGTTCGGGCGCCTGGGCCAGGGCGAGCGAAGGAATCGCCGCCGCGAAGGCCGCAGCGACGAAAAGCTTGGACAGTTTCATCAAGATTACCTCGCAAGGATCGCCGCGCCGGTTCGCGCTCGGCGCGGCGCCTCTTCTAAACGGGAATACGGCCAGGGCTAGTCCCCCCGGCCGCAATCGCCCGACTCCAGGCCTCAGTTGCCGGCAGGCTTAGTCGAACGACCGGCGTTCGAAAGGGGCTGGCCGTACTTGGCGCGGTTGTCAGGCGTGTCGGGAACCGGGCCGCTGCTGATCACGTCGGTCCCGGCGGTGGCCGCTGGCGCGCGCTCGGGCGGGGCGCCCGCGGCCGGCGCCACCTGGGCGGCGTCGGAGCTCGACAGGCTATTGCTGGACGAGGCCGGGCCCGGCGCGGTCGAATCGCCCGGACGGGCCTGGCCGGACGGGCTGGTGTTGACCGCCGCGTTGCCGGTGGCGACGCCGGCGGGCAGCTGGCTGGACGGGAGGGGCGGGGCGATGGCGGTGTCGCCGCCAACGGGCGCCGGGGTCTGGCTGAAGTTCGAACCCGAGGCGCCGCCCAGCGGCTGGGCGGCCGCGGCGCCGGCGAGCAGGGCGGCGGTTGTCGCCGCGGCGATCATGAGACGGGTGCGCATGGCTTCCTCTTTGGTCTAGGCCGGTCCCGTGACGGGGCCCGCCTCCTTCGGCCAATACCCGCGAACAGAGGCTTGGTTGCGTGTTTTCACGAATTCGTGAACACAATTGACGCCTTAGGCGAAAGTAGATTTCGGCATAATTTGGCTGCAATGAAGGCGAATTTCCACTATCCAAAATATTCGAAATGTACATATGCATCCTGTTCCGGCTGGCAGGCTGATCGAATAAATCAAATCGAGCATTCAATAATCAACGAGACAAGATTTTATCGCCACCGACCAAGCTGAGCGGTAGGCATGTCGAAGGCCGGCAAGGGCCTTCGGCTCGCGGTGAACCGCCCGGCGCCCAATTGCGCGGCGCGGCGCCCGCTAAGCAGGCGCCAGAGGCCGATGTCGCCGCTGGGCGACATTTCCGCTCATTTTCGCGGCGCCAGCCGCCACTTTCGCCCAGAAATGAGGCGCCGTCCGCCAAATGCGGCGGCAAAGAGCCTGGATCGGGCGGCCCGCGCCTTCGTCGTGTCTAGCGTCGCCCTGCCGGTCGGAACGGGGACCCCTTTCGATCGCGGCAATCAAAAGCAGAGGGGCGCGCCTTTGCGAACGCAGGAGCGAGGCGAATGAAGCTGATCATTGCGATCGTCAAACCTTTCAAGCTGGACGAGGTGCGCGAAGCGCTCGTCGCCGCCGGCGTGGAGGGGCTGACGGTCTCCGAGGTCAAGGGTTACGGCCGCCAAAAGGGCCAGACCGAAATCTATCGGGGCGCCGAATACCAAGTGGTGTTCGTGCCGAAAGTGAAACTGGAAGCGGTGGTGGACGATGGAGCGGTCGCCAAGGCCGTCGACGCCGTCAAGGCCGCGGCCGCCACGGGCAAGATCGGGGACGGCAAGATTTTCGTCCTCAACGTCGAGACCGCCGTGCGCATCCGTACCGGTGAAACCGGCTCGGCCGCCCTCTAAGGAAGTTGCAAGGGGAACATGATGAACATTTTCGCCAAATTCGGATTCAAGCGGCTCGGGGCCCTGGCCCTGGCTGCCGCGATCCTCGGAGCGCCACTGGCGGCTCCCATGACGGCGCACGCGCAGGCTGCGTCCAGCGCGGCCGCGGCCAGCGACGCCGCTTCGAGCGCCGCCTCTTCGGCGCCTGCAGCCGCCGCGGCGCCCGCCGCCGCGGTCAATCCGCTCGACGCCACCCATGACTACAGCAAGGACAGCGTGAACTCGGGCGACACCGCCTGGATGCTCACCTCGTCGGTGCTGGTGCTGATGATGACCATTCCCGGCCTGGCGCTGTTCTACGGCGGCATGGTGCGCAAGAAGAACATCCTGGCGACTCTCGCCCAGAGCTTCGGCGCCACCGCCCTGATCACCGTGCTGTGGATGGTGATCGGCTACTCTCTCGCGTTCACGGGGGACAGCCCGTACATCGGCGACGTGAAGTATCTCTTCCTGGCTCCGCTGAACGCCGACATCAACCTCGCCTCGCCGCTGGCTCCGACCATCCCCGAGACGGTGTACATGTTCTTCCAGATGACCTTCGCGATCATCACCCCGGCCCTGATCGCCGGCGCGCTGGCCGACCGGATGAAGTACTCGGCGTTCCTGTTGTTCATGGGCGCATGGCTGCTGCTGGTCTACTGCCCGGTTGCGCACTGGGTGTGGTCGGCAAAGGGCTGGCTCGGCGGTGGCGGCAAGGGTGCGCTCGACTATGCGGGCGGCTCCGTCGTGCACTTGAACGCCGGGACCGCCGGCCTCGTCGCCGCCCTGATGCTGGGCAAGCGCAAGGGCCTCGGCGTCGAGAACATGGCGCCCCACAACCTGGCCTACGCCGTCATCGGCGCTTCGCTGCTGTGGGTCGGCTGGTTCGGGTTCAACGCCGGTTCGGCGGTGGAAGCGCACGACGGCGCGGCGGGCATGGCGGCTGCGGCCACCCAGATCGCCACGGCGGCTGCGGCTCTGTCCTGGATGTTCGTCGAGTGGATCATCTCCAAGAAGCCTTCGGTGCTGGGCATGATCTCGGGCGCGGTGGCCGGCCTCGTGGCCATCACTCCCGCCTCGGGCTTCGTGAACCCCACGGGCGCCCTGTTCATCGGCCTGATCGCCGGTGCGGTGTGCTACACCTCGGCGGTGCACATGAAGAAGCTGTTCGGCTACGACGACGCGCTGGACTGTTGGGGCGTGCACGGCATCGGCGGCGCCCTGGGCGCCCTGCTGACCGGCGTGTTCGCCTCCAACGCCATCAACTCGGCGGCTCCCAAGGGCGATATGGGCGCGGTCATCGCGCACCAGCTGCCCCTGCAGCTACTCGATGTCGGCGCGGTGTTCGTCTACTCCGGCGTGGGCACCTTCATCATCCTCGCGGTGCTGAAGTACACGATCGGCATCCGCGTCAGCGAGGAAGTCGAAGTCGAAGGCCTGGACATCAACCTGCACGGCGAAGTGGTGCACGGCTGATCCTGAATGGAGGCTCGCCTCGGCGGGCCTCCGGACTTCTCTCAATTTCGTATCCGATATGCGTACAGCGGCGGGGCCTCGGCTCCGTCGCTTTTTCTTTGGACGTGGTTCGGGCAAGCTCGGCGCATGGACCGCAAACAGCAGCCAGTCCGATGGTGGGCAGTCGCTTTGACAGCCCCGATCTGGATTCCGATCGTCCTGATCGTTGGCGTTCCCCTCGTGTTGATCGTCGGGCTGCTTCAGAGCCTTGGATGGATCAAGCCCAACGAGCCGATGGACCTCCGGCCTGAGGAAGTCGCCGAATACATCCGTGATTTCCTTGAAGGCGCCAGCCGCGATTGGGCCTGGGACGATTTCGAGAATATGAGGCTCAAGGACCCAGCGCTTGACGCTATCCGCAGCGACGCCTGCGCGGCTGGCCCGCCCAACGCAGACGATGAAAAGCTCAAGGAATGCCTAGCGAGAGCCGAAGCCCTTGTCGCTCAAGCCAGGGTGCAGGCCTTGACCCACCAGCCGGGGTGAGCGGCCGCGAGACGCTGGGCCAGGGCCTCGGCGTCGGCGCGGGTGGCGGTCAGGGCGAAGCAGGTGGCGCCCGAGCCGGACATGCGCACGAGCAGGCCCTCCGGCTCAGCCCTGAGCGCGTCGAGCGCGTCGCCGATGCGAGGCTCCAGGGCCACCGCCGGCGGCTCCAGGTCGTTGCGGCAGCGCGCCAGCCACTCGGCGGCGGCGCGCGGGCTGCGCAGCGGCGGCGGCTCGGGCCGGTCGGCGGCGCCCGGCGCGCCCGAGGCGTCGTAGGCGCGGTAGACGGCCCCGGTGGGCGACGGAACGCCCGGATTGACCAGCACCGTCGGCAGATGCGGGATCGGGGGCGCGGGCGAAAGCTTCTCTCCCCTGCCCTCGGCCACCAGCATGCGCGCGCGCAGGCAGGCCGCCCCGTCGGCGCCGATGCCGGCCGCCACGCTCTCCAGCGCCAGGTCGTCGAAGCCCAGGCCGTGCAGGGCGTTCAGCAGGCGCAGGGCCGCGCCCGCGTCGCTGGAGCCGCCGCCGAGGCCCGCGGCGATCGGCAGGGCCTTGGTCAGCACCAGCTTCGCCCCGGCGTCAGGCCGCCCGGCCCGCTCCAGCAGCGCCTCGGCGGCGCGCAGCACCAGGTTGTCAGGCCCGGCCGACAGGCCGTCTCCGAACGGCCCCTCGATCGTCAGCGAAAGCGCCTCCGCCGGGGTCCCGCGAACGGTGTCGCCCACGTCGGCGAAGGCCATCAGGCTGGCGATCGGGTGATAGCCGTCGGGAGTAGGGGCGGCGACGTGCAGGTACAGGTTGACCTTGGCCGCGGCGAAGGCGGTCCGCGTCACGAATGCATAGCCATCAGCGCGAGGCCACCGCCGGGGGAGCGGGATCCAGGCCGGTGTTCAGCTTGCGCTCGACCGAGGTCTTCAGCTCGGCGGCAGGCTTCAAGCTGAGCACCCGGCTCCACTGGTACTGGGCCTCGGTCTTGCGGCCCGCGCGCCAGTAGGCGTCGCCGAGGTGGTCGTTGATCTCGGGATTGACCGGCTCCAGCGACACCGCCCGCTCCAGCCTCTGAACGGCCTGCTTGAAGTCGCCCATGTTGTAGTAGGCCCAGCCCAGGGAGTCGGCGATCTCGCCGGAGTTGGGCTGCGCCAGATAGGCCTTCTGCAGCATGTTCACCGCCTGCGGCAGCCGCTCGCCGCGCGTGACCCAGGAATAGCCGAGGTAGTTCAGCACGTCCGGCTGGTCGGGCCTCAGGGTCAGGGCCTTCTGCAGGTCCTTTTCCGCCTCCGGCCAGCGGCCGGCGCGGTCGAGCGAGGTGCCGCGCTCGTAGTAGATCGCCCAGTCGACGTTCGAGGGATCGGCGGCGATCAGCTTGTCGAGCACGTTCACCGCGTCGGCGAAGCGCCCGGCCGCGCGGTAGAGGTCGGCCTGCATGACCAGGGCGTCGCGGTCGCCCGGGCTGGCCTTGACCAAGTCCTCGGCCATCTTGATCGCGGTGTCGACCTCGCCGTCGGACTGATAGCTGGCGATGACCCGCTCGCGGGCGTCGAGCCAGTCGGGCGAGGAGGCCGGCACCTTGCCGTAGGCGGCGCGGGCCGCGTCGTGGTCGTCGGTCTGGGCCAGGATGTCGCCCAGGAACACCCAGGCCTCGTTCTCCTGCGGGTCGAGCCGCAGCGCCAGGCGCAGGTAGATCTGGCCGTCGTTGAAGCGCTTCTCGATCAGCGACATCTCCGCCGCCGCGGTCAGAGCCTGGGCGGCGCCCTGGCGCAGGCTGGGCAGAGACGGCGACTTCTTGGCGTCGAGCCGGGCGAGGGCCCGACGAAGCTCGGGCGATCCCGGATTGTGCTGCAGGCTGTCCTTATACAGCGTCCGGGCCTCCGCCGCCCGGCCGCGCCGCTGCATGAATTCGCCGTAGGGCACGATGTAGAGGGCGGCGTACTGGCCGGAGGTCAGCACCTTGTAGTCGGTCTCGGCCTCGGCGTAGCGC
>Ga0265327_10003460_pt1 | contig 15038 bp, 12 predicted proteins | sample 41621metaG_FD_202089 | JGI IMG/M metagenome (GOLD analysis project Ga0265327, IMG submission 202089) | Rhizosphere microbial communities from Carex aquatilis grown in University of Washington, Seatle, WA, United States - 4-16-21 metaG | ecosystem: Host-associated > Plants > Roots > Rhizosphere... | reverse complement strand
AAAGCCAGCGTCCCGCGGATCGCGACGACACGCCGGCGCCAGAGACGCGCCAGCGCGAACAGCAGCAACGGCCAGAACAGGTAGAACTGCTCTTCGACCGCCAGCGACCAGTAGTGCTGCAGCGGCGACGGCGCCTGGGCGGCGAGATAGTCGGTCCGCTGCGCGATGAATCGGTAGTTCGCGACGTAGAGCGCGGCGGCTCTGGCGTCGGTGGTCACCGACCGCGCCGCCAGCGGCGTCAACCAGATCGCCCCTCCGATGACGGTCGCGATCAGCACGACCGCGGACGCGGGCAGCAACCGGCGGGCGCGCCGGGCGTAGAAGGCCGCGAGGGAGACGCGGCCTTCGGTCGCGAGCTCGCGCCACAACAGCCGCGTGATGAGGAAGCCCGAGAGCACGAAGAACACGTCGACGCCCACGAATCCACCGCCGACCACATCGACGTGGTACGCGACGACGGCGAGCACCGCGACCGCGCGCATCCCCTCGATGTCCGCGCGATATCCGTGCGCAGGTTCTCGTCGCATCCCGGCTGATCCTGCCACGCCACGCGGGGTGCGCCGCAGCGGGACCCTTGCGGGAAGGTCGTCTCAGCCGCTCACCCGACCCGCGACAACGTGTTGTGATCCGTGTGCGCGAACGGCTCGTCGAATTCCTTCATGTCGAGCATCGTGATCTCGTGGTAACCCCACGAGCCGTCGCCGTTGACGTCGACGGTGACCGTGTAGCTCAACGTCGACGCGTTCTCGCCGAGATACTTGTTCTCACCGATCGCATACCGGGGATCGTCCGCGGCGGCGCCGAGTGTGAACGTTGTGTCGTCGGGCGCGGCGGTCCCGCCCGCGAGAACGACGATGCCGCGGGGAACGACGAAACCTCGCATGATCTCCCCGGTCGCGCCGTCCCACAGCCAGTAGCCGACCTCCGTGTGGAACGGGTTCTCCTCTTCGCCGCGCCACATCGCGGACTTGTAGTCGAGTCCGTACAGCGACTGCCGGCCGTTCTGGACCGGACCGAAGGGCTTGAACGTCACCTTCTCCAGATACGGCGTCGCCAGCACCGCGCCCCGGGAGTGCGAATACGCGGTGTCGAGGCCACCCTCACCTTTCCAGTCGCCTACGAGCGGTCCGAGCGGACCCCAGTCGCCGGTCATCTGTTTGCTCCCTTGGTCGTGCAGCTCGGTCGTGAGCCGCTACGGAATGATGACCAGCGGCCGGTTGACATGATGCGCCAGCTGGTGACTCGTGCTCCCGAGGAGGAGCTCCGCGAAGCCGCCGCGTCCGCGACGACCGGTCACGACCAGGTCGGCGCCCACTTCCTCGGCGACGGCCATGATCGCGGCGGCCGCCGGGCCGTCGCGCACCTCGACCCGGAACGGCGTCGCGGCCTTCGTCAGCGGCGCGCACCAGTCTTCCTCGATGGTGCGGTGGACCTCGGCCCGCTCCTCCTCGGACGGGACCGGCATCGGCATCGGTATCGGCGCGGCCCCGAAACCGGTGGCGGCATACACGGGCATGTCGAGCGCGAAGACGGCAACGACCTCGGCATCCAGGGCCTCGGCGTGGCCGGCGCACCACTCGAGCGCACGGGTCGACGGCGCCGATCCGTCCACTCCGACGACGATCTTCATCTCACTCATGATTTCAGCCTCCTCCGGGCCCGTCGCGCCGCGCGAGAGGCGAAAGACCCCTCGTGATCGGGCTCCCGGCCCTGATCCGCACGCGCGACCCGGGGGTAGAACTGTTCATACAACCCCGCGACAGACAGTCACCGCATGAGCGCAACCCCGGCGCCGGCGCCGATGATCGAGACGGACCTCCCGAGCGCCCTCGCGCGGCGCTTCGAGGCGATCGTCTTCGACTGGGACGGCACGGCGGTACCGGATCGCGCCGCGGACGCGTCGACGGTGAGGGCGCTCGTCGAACAGCTCTGCCGCGCCGGGGTCGACGTCGCAGTGGTGAGCGGAACGCATGTCGACAACGTCGACGGCCAGCTGCGCGCTCGACCGGTGGGCTCCGGCCGGCTGCTCCTGGCGCTCAATCGCGGATCGGAGCTCTTCGAGGTGGACGGCAACGGGCCGCGCCTCGTCGCGCGACGCGACGCGACGATCGACGAGGACGGCGCGCTGACCCGGGCCGCCGACGAGACGGTGGCCCGGCTGGCCGCGCGCGGATTCGAAGCCCGGATCGTCTCGCGCCGGCTCAACCGCCGGAAGATCGACCTCTTACCGGATCCGGAGTGGGCCGACCCGCCGAAGGCCGTGATCGATCGCGTCGTCGCGACCGTCGAACAACGGCTGCGCGCGGCGGGAATCGACGGTCTCGTCGAGGCGGCCCGCATCGCACTCGACGCGGCGCGCGACGCGGGCTGTTCCGACCCGAAGGTCACGAGCGATGCAAAGCACGTCGAGATCGGCCTCACCGACAAGTCCGACTCGGCGCGGGCGGTCCTCGAAGAGCTCCGGGCCGACGGGATATCGGCCGAACGCGTGCTGATCGCCGGCGACGAGTTCGGTCCGCTCGGCGGATTGACCGGCAGCGATTCGATGATGTTGGTCCCCGAAGCCGCGCGCGCCACGGTCTGCTCGGTCGGTATCGAACCGGAGGGCCTCCCGGAGCGCGTCGTCGGCCTGGCCGGCGGTCCGTCGGCGTTCGCGGCGCTGCTCGCGGACCAGGTCGCGCGCCGGCGCGAGATCCCGGCCGTGACCGACGACCCGGCGTGGCGGTTGGTCGTCGACGGCTTCGACGCCGGCGCCGAACGCGCGCACGAATCACTCCTTGCCATCTCCGACGGCATGCTCGGCACGACGGGAGCGCCCCTGCGCGCGCATCCCGAGACGCGCAGTCAGGTCATGGTCGCCGGCATGTACGACGGTGACGGCGCGCAGACCACGCTGCTGGCAGGGCCGCGTTGGGCCTCGCTGCCGGGGACGATCAACCCGACCGTACCGATGACCCGCACGCTCGACCTCCGCGCCGGTGTGCTCTTCGAACGAATCGACGGCGCGACCGAACTCGAGTCGATCCGATTCGCCTCACTCGCGCGGCCCGGCATCGCGTGCCTGCGCACGACCGCCGACGCCGGCGACCCGGGTCCGGTGCTGATGGCGCCCGTCACTCGGGTCCTCGGTCCCCCGCCGCCACAGATCGCCTCGGGGAACGGTTGGATGGCGACCGTCGGGACCGGTGGATCCATCACCGCGGCCGCATCGCAACTGCACGAGGAACGGCGCCTCGAACGGGTGGTCGCGTACGTCGCGGGCGCGGACGGACCGCAGCCGGAGGAGGCCGGTGCGAAGCTGGCAACCGCCAGAGGAATCGGATTCGACGCGCTGCTCGCCGAGCACCGCCGCGAGTGGTCGCACCGGTGGGCCGCGGCCGACATCGCCCTCACCGGCGACGACGAGCTGCAACACGCCGTACGCGTGGCCCTGTTCCACCTCATGGCTGCGGTCGGCTCGAACGGCGAGGCGGCGGTCGGGGCCCGCGGCCTGAGCGGCGACGGCTATCGCGGTCACGTCTTCTGGGACGCCGACACGTTCGTCCTGCCGTTCTTCGCGGCGACGCACCCGGCGAGCGCGCGGGCGATGCTCGAATATCGCATCCGGCGGCTCCCGGCGGCACTGGCGCGGGCGCGTGCCGAACGGCGGGAGGGAGCGCGATTCCCGTGGGAGTCGGCAACGACAGGTGACGAGGTGACGCCTCGCTCCGTCGTCGATCAGCACGGTGACGTAGTGCCGATTCGCACCGGCACCGACGAGGTGCACATCGTCGGAGACGTCGCGTGGGCCGCGTGGAGTTACGGCGAGTGGACCGGAGACGACGACTTCCGCCGTGGTCCGGGACACCGGATCCTCGTCGAGACCGCGCGGTACTGGGCGTCGCGGGTCCGCGTCGACCACGCCGGGGTCGCGCACCTCCTCGGCGTCATCGGGCCCGACGAGTACCACGAACCCGTCGACGACAACGCCTACACGAACGTGCTCGCGCGGTGGAACCTGCGCGCCGCCGCGACATCCGTCGAACGCTTCGGAGACACGGGCGTCGAGGCATCCGAGCGCAGTCGCTGGCTCGACGTCGCTGACGCGCTCATCGACGGGTACGACCCCGTCACCGGGATCTACGAGGAGTTCGCGGGGTTCCTCAGTCTCGACCCGTTGCGCGTCGCCGACATCGCGCCGCGCCCCGTGACCGCCGACTTCCTGCTCGGACGCGATCGGGTTCGTCGCTCACAGGTGGTGAAGCAGGCCGACGTGTTGATGTTGCATCACCTGCTTCCCGACGAGGTCGCGCCGGGCTCACTCGAAGCCAACCTCGACTTCTACGAGCCGCGCACCGCGCACGGCAGTTCGCTCTCCCCCGGTATCCATGCGGCCCTGCTCGCCCGCGCCGGACGCACGACGGACGCGCTCGATTGGCTACGGGTGGCGACAAGGATCGATCTCGACGACGTCGGTCACACCGGCGCGGGCGGCGTCCACCTCGCCGCGATGGGAAGCGTTTGGCAGGCCTTCGCGTTCGGCTTCACCGGCGCCCGCCCCAAGGATGACGTGCTCGCCCTCGACCCCAACCTGCCGGACACGTGGTCGGAGCTCGAGCAGCGGCTGCGGTTCCGTGGCGTTTCGCTGCGAGTGCGGGTCACCCACGACCACGTGAACGTATCGGCGTCGGCGCCCGTCGACATCGAGCTCCGGGGCGAACGCGTGCACTGCGCCGCGGGCGAGACGAACCTTGCGAACGAAGGGACACGACCATGACGACCCTCCTCGCCGCGATCGACGACTCCCCGGCATGCCGACCGATTCTCGAGGTCGCGACCCGGGCCGCGAAGCTGCTCGGTGCGGAGGTGGTCGCCGTGCACGTACAGCACGGCGAGTCGGGAGAGACCGCGCGCGCGACGACGCTCGCCCTCGGCATCCCGCTGCTCGTACGCGACGGCGACACCGTCGCCGCCCTCGGCGCGGCCCGAGTCGAACTGCAGGCAGTCGCCGTGGCCATCGGGAGCCGGTCACTCCCCGGCGGCGCGCTGCCGGCGGGTCACGTTGCGCTGGCGCTGGCCCGGGACGCGAGCGTGCCCGTCATCGTCGTTCCGCCCGACGCGGCGGCGCGGCCGATCGAGCGGATCCTCATCGCGCTCGGACGCAACGGCGACGGTCAGATCGTCGTCGCGCTGGCCGAGCAACTGAGCCGGATGGACGAGCCCGACATCGTGGCGGTGCACGTGTTCCGGCCCGACGAGATCCCGCCGTTCGGCGACGATCCGACGTTCGAAGCCGAGGGCTGGGCACGGGAGCTGCTGCGCCACACGACGGGCACAGCCGCCGCCCGCGTTCATCTCGATCTCCGGGTCGGCGACCCGGCCATCGAAGTGAGCAGGGCCGTCCGCGACCTCGACGCCGATCTCGTCGTACTCGCGTGGCACCACGACCTGTCCGGCGACCACGCCCGGATCGTCCGCCGCGTCCTCGAGACCGCGACGGTGCCGATCGTCCTGCTCGACGCGCAACCGGCGACGGTGGCTTGAATGCACGGCTTCCGGAGCGTCCGGCTGGGGACGATCGACGGGGTCGACATCCGCGTCGACTGGAGCATCCTCGTCATCTTCTGGTTGCTCCTGTGGAGCCTCGCGGCGGCAGGTCTCCCGGAGCTCGCCTCCGGTTACCGGACCGCCGAGTATTGGGCCGCGGCCGGCGCGACAACGGTGGCGTTCTTCGCGTCGCTGCTCGCGCACGAGTTGAGTCACTGCGTCGCCGCCCGCCGTCAGGGACTTCACGTCCGCGATGTCACGCTGTGGTTGCTCGGCGGCGTATCGACCATCGAAGAGGAGCCCGCGACACCGTCCGGCGATCTGCGGATCGCGATTGCAGGACCGGCGGCGAGCCTCGCGCTCGGGCTCGCCAGCCTCGCCGCAGCCGGGTTGTTCGCGGCGCTCGACCTCCCGAAGCTCCTCACTGCATGTGCCGTCTGGCTCGGATCGGTCAACCTGCTGCTGGCACTGTTCAACCTGGTCCCCGCGGCGCCGCTCGACGGCGGACGTGTCTTGCGCGCGGTGCGCTGGCATCGGACCGGCGACCGGACGCGCGCGGCCCTCGACGCCGCGCGCGCCGGTCGTGTGTTCGGCTTCTTTCTCGTCGCGCTGGGCTTCTTGGAGTTCCTCCTCGGCACCGACGTGTCGGGTTTGTGGTTCGTCCTGCTCGGTTGGTTCCTGATCAACGCGTCGCGGACCGAGGAGATGCAGATCCATCTGACCCATGATCTCGCGACCACGCGCGTGAGCGACCTCATGACGGCGGATCCCATCACGGTGCGCGACGACACGAGCGTGGACGCAGTGCTGCACGACTACGTACTCGCCCGGCACTGCTCGACGTTCCCCGTCCTCGACGCCGCCGATCGTCTGACGGGCCTCGTGACGCTCGGGCGGCTGCGGTCGGTTCCAGCGCAACAACGCGCGACCACGCCCGTCACCGCGATCGCCTGGCCGGTCGCCGACCTCACGATCGCCACCCCGGACGAGCTGATCGTCGACGTGTTCCGCCGCAGCATGGCCGGCGGAGACGGGCGTATCGTGGTGTGCCAAGGCGACACGCTGATCGGCATCGTGTCGCCGACCGACGTCACTCGCGCGCTGCAGGTTGCCGATATTCGCCGAGCCGGCTGATTCCGGGCTTGACGAGACCCCTCGGGGGGACCGACGCTTCGTCCGGAGATGATGAGTTCCGGTTTGCCCACTTCGTTCGTCGAGCTACTCGGGGCGCTGCCCGACGCGGTCGTCGTCGCGAATCCGGACGGTCGCATCGCGGCCGTGAACACCAACCTCTGCAACCTCGCCGGTTACTCGAGCGAGGAGCTCATCGACATGCCGATCGAGACGCTGGTCCCGCCCCGGATCAGGGCCCAGCACGTCGCGCTGCGCGCGGGATACATCGCCGGCGGCGGCGGGGTGCGTTCCATGTCGGCGCGGCTCGACATCGTCCTGCTGCGCTCCGACGGGCTCGAGGTCCCCGTCGACGTGGCCCTCTGCACCATCCCGTACGCCGACGACCGGCTCGTCGTCGCGACGGTTCGGGACGCATCCACGCGACGCGAGGCCGAGGTGAGCGTCGAACGCGAACGCGCCTTCCTCAGCGCGATGAACGAAGTGTCGAGCGCGCTGCTCGACGCGGGCGACGTGGACGAGACCCTCGAGCTCGTCACCAAGCGGGCTCGTGATCTGCTCGACGCGGATCTCGCGATGCTGGTTCTTCCGGATCTCGACGATGCGGACGAGCTCGTCGTGCGGGTTGCCGACGGCGTCGCGGCACGCGAGCTCATCGGCAGCAGGCTCCCCGCGGACCATTCGATGGCCGGGATCGCGATGCGCGAACGGGAGCCGGCCCTGATCGCCGACGGCAGCAAGGACCCGCGTCTGTTCCGCCCGCCGGCGTGGCCCGACGACATCGGGGCCACACTCATCGTCCCACTCCATGCGCGCGGGGAGACGGTCGGGAGCATCACCATCGCGAGGCGCCGCGGGCGCCCCATGTTCCTCGCGTCGGATGTCATCTTCATGAAGACGTTCGCGGCGCACGCCACGCTCGCGATCGCGGACGCGCGCCAGCAGGAGCAACTGCGCCTCATGCGCGCGTTGGCCGAACGCGATCGCATGGCCGACTCGATGAGGGATACCGTCGTCAACCGGCTCTACAGCGTCGGCCTGACGCTCCACGTGCTCCTCCAGCACGAGCTCCCGAGCGGTGACGAGGATCGCATCTGGGGTGCGATCAACGAGCTCGACGAGTCGATAGCCGCGGTGCGCGACGCCCTCTTTCCCCGGTAACGATCACTTGCCGCGGCCGCGGCCGGCGCGCCTGCGAACCACCGCCCGGCGGATCTCGTCCGCGCCCCAGACCACCGGCGGGAACGTCAACAGCAACGCCAGCGCCGCCGCCGGGGGCGCGCTGGTGTGGAAGACGCCGCGCAGCGGAGACCACACGACCACCGCGGCGAAGGCGAGCTCGAACGCGACTCCGACCAGGAGCATGCGGTTGCTCGCAATCCCGATCGCGCGCAGCGAAGCTCGTTCCGTACGCGCCGCGAACGCGGTGCCGAGCTGACACATGACGATTCCAAGGAAGGTCATCGTCGTCGCCTGCAGGTACACGTGATGCAAAGCGTGCCCGGCGGAGACGTCGGTGTGCGGCGTCCAGTCGGCGCGGAGCAGCACGAAGAAGAACCCCAGCATGACCAAGCCGGCCGAGATCCCCCCGAGGAACAACCACGCCCGAACGAGCATGCGGCCGGTGATAACGCCTTCGCCGCGCGGTCGCGGTGGTTCGGTCATCGATCCCGGCTCCGCGCCCTCACGCCCGAGCGCAAGTGCCGGCAGCGTCTCGGTGCCGAGGTCGATCGCGAGAATCTGCAACACCGTCAACGGCAACGGCACGGCTCCGCCGGATAGCGCGAACACGAGGAAGGGCACCACCTCGGGGGTCGCGTGGACGAAGATGTAGAAGATGAATTTCCGAACGTTGGCGTAGACGCGTCGGCCTTCCTCGACGGCGGTGACGATCGTGGAGAAGTCGTCGTCGGTGAGGATCATCGTTGCCGCCTCGCGGGCGACATCCGTTCCCGATTTCCCCATCGCGATGCCGATGTCGGCGGCGCGCAGCGCCGGCGCGTCATTCGCGCCGTCGCCCGTCATCGCGACGACCTCACCCATGGAACGAAGCGCGTCGGCGATGCGAAGCTTGGCTTCGGGATTGTTGCGGGCGAACACGACCTCGCGGTTCTGTCGCAAGAGCTCCTCGAGCTCGGGATCGGTCAACCCGTCGAGTTGCTCGCCGGTCACCACCACCGTGTTGTCGATCCCGACCCGCCGCGCGATCTCGGCCGCCGTGAGCGGATGATCGCCGGTGACCACCATGACGCGGATGCCGGCCCGATGACAGCGCGCGACCGCGTCGATCACCTGTTCGCGCGGGGGATCGAGCATGGCGACCAGACCGACGAGGCAGAGTTCCCGCTCGGCATCGTTGCGCTGGGTCGCGCCCGGGGCGTCGTGGGCGCGACGGGCGACACCGAGCACCCGCAGGCCTTCCGACGCAAGGCGTGTCATTGCGGCTTCGGCGGCACCGCGCGATATTGCCGTCAGCGGAACTGCGTGTCCGGCGCTGTCCATGACCGACGTGCAGCGCGACAGCACGACCTCCGGCGCGCCCTTCGTGTGCAGCCACCGCGAGCCGTCGGACTCGGCGTCGATCGTCGACATGAGCTTGACGGCCGGATCGAAGTGGAACAGCTCCGTCCGGCGCAGCTCGCGACCCGCCGCGTCGACATCGAACCCGAAGCGCGCGGCCGCCTGCAACAATGCAATCTCGGTTGCGTCGCCGGCGGGACCCGCATCCGTAGCGAGATCGGCGAGGTTGCATCCGATCACCGCTTCGAAGAACGCGCGCAGCGGGGCGGTCATCTCGACATCCGTGTCGGACTCGAGATCGATCTCGGTCTGCGCGACCGCGATGTGGGTCACCAACATGCGGTTCTCGGTGAGAGTGCCGGTCTTGTCACAGCAGATCACGGTCGTCGAACCGAGCGTCTCCACCGCGCTCAGCCGCTTCACGAGCGCACCCTGCGATGCCATGCTGCGTACGCCGACCGCCAGCGCGAGGGTGATCGTCGGCAGCAGACCCTCGGGCACGTTGCTCACCAGGAGGCCGATCGCGAACAGGGCCGCGCTGGAGAATGAGAGTCCGGCCACGAAGGTGCCGAGAGGCAAGAACGCGAGACCGACCACGATGGCCACCAGCGCGATCAGCCACGCAACCCGCCGCACCTCTCGCTCGAGCGGACTCTCGCCGATACCGACGCGTTGTGAAAGCGACGCGATGCGACCGAGCTCGCTGTGCATGCCGGTGGCGAACACGACGGCTCGCGCGTCACCTCCGGAGCACGTGGTGCCGCTGAAGACGAGGTCGGACGCGTCGAGGTACGCGACGTCGAGCGCGCCGTCCGCCGAGGTCCGGTAGGCGGGTGCCGATTCCCCGGTGAGCATCGACGTGTCCACTTCGAGCGATCCTTCGAGCAACCGCGCGTCGGCCGAGATGCGGTCACCCTCGGAAAGCACGAGGATGTCTCCCGGCACCAGGGTGTTCGCGGCGACGACGCTGCGATGGCCGTCCCGGATCACCGTGGCCCGGTCCGGCAGGTACCGGCCGAGCAACTCGACCGCCCGCTCCGCCTGGCGTTCCTGGAAGAACGCGAACCCCGCGTTCAGGATCACGACGGCGACGATCGCGATCGCCACCGCGACCCCGTGCGTCATCGCGGACAGCGCCGCCGCACCCCACAGGAGCAGGGCGAGCGGGTGGACGATCTGGCGGGCCAGCAATCCGATCCATGGCCGCCGCCCGGTCCGCCGCAACGCGTTCGGCCCGTAGCGCAGCAGACGGCGCTGCACCTCGCGGTCCGGAAGGCCACGGGGGCTCGTGCGCAGGTCCCGGAGCAGCCGCGCCGCGGGGACACGCGGATCGATCTCCGCGGAGCTGGGTGACGCGACCATCTGCCGATGGTCCTCCAACCGGGCCCGGGGCAATACCCGCGAACGTCGCATCGAGCGGGACCAAAGTCCCGAGGATTCGAGGGGTGGCGCCGACTAGGGCCGAACGTCCGCGGCGACGGGGGCGGCCGGCTCTGGGCGGCCTTCCGCGGGGGGTGGAAGCTGGGCGGGATCCGAAGCGGACGCGAGCAGCGAGGAACGACAGGTGACCTTTGCCGGCCTGATCCTGCACAACGTGCTGCGCCGGCGCCTGCGCGCCGTGGTGACCGCGGTCGCCGTCGCGATCGGCGTGACCGCGGTTCTCGCGCTCGGCGTGCTGACCTCGTCGTTGAAGCAGACCGCCGTCGCCATCCTCCGCACGGGCAACGCCGATTTCAGCGTCTCGCAAAAGGGCGTATCGGACGTGCTCTACAGCTCACTCTCGCAACAAGACGTCGACGCGATCCGCGCGAACCGGGGTGTGGAAGCCGCGACCGGAGTCTTCGTTGCGACCGGAAAGATCAACGCGCAGCACCCGTTCTTCATCGAGATCGGACTCCGGCCCCCCGACGAACCGGAATTCGGTGTGACCGTGCTCACCGGGCGGTCGTACACCGCGACCGCGTCGAGCGCCCACGGGCCGGGCGAGATGATGCTCGGGTGGCGCGCCGCCAAGGACTTCGGCGTGAAAGTGGGCGACACGTTCAAGGTCGAGGAGCGCAGCTTCCGAGTGGTCGGGATCTTCTCCACGAGCAACGTCATCGGGGACACGGCTGGGATGTTCCCGCTCAGCGACCTCCAGGCCTGGCACACCGAGCCCGGCGTCTTCACTCTCGCGTTCGTGCGGGTCCGGCCCCACACCTCGATCGCGGCGGTGCGTACACAGATCGAGACGGCCAATCCGAGGCTCGCGACCGCTCGCAGCGAGAGCGACTACGGACGCGTCGACCGCAACCTCGTGCTGATCACGGCCGCGAACGTCGGCGGCTCGATCCTCGCGCTCTTCATCGGGGCGACGGGGGTCATGAACACGTCGCTGCTCTCGTTCTACGAACGACTGCGCGAGTTCGGGCTCCTGCGTTCGGTCGGGTGGACCCGAAGGCGCCTGTTCCGGCTCGTCCTCGGTGAGGCGTTGATCGTCAGCCTGATCGGCGCCGGCGCGGGGATCGGGATCGGCATCGGCGCCGTCCAGGCACTCACGCACGTGCACGCACTCGTCGGCGTGTTCCAGCCGACGTACCACGCGTGGTTGTTCGGCCGGGCGTTGCTCTTCGCGTTCGGCATGGCGATCCTCGGTGCTCTGTACCCGGCCGTCCGCGCCGCTTCACTCACACCGCTCTCGGCGCTGCAACATGAGTAGGAGCACCGCCGTACCCGCCAATGCCCCTGCGCTCGAGCTGGTCGACGTCGTCAAGTCGTACGGCGGCGGGCGGGGCATCGTGCTCGACCACGCCTCGCTGACCGTCGCGCCCGGAGAATTCGTCGTGCTCGTGGGACCGTCGGGCGGCGGAAAGTCGACTTCGTTGCACCTGATCGCCGCGCTCGACCACTCGACCGCCGGCACGATCCGGGTCCATGGCCGTGATCTCGGCCACGTCCACCGGCTCGACCGCTATCGGCGCCAGGAGATCGGCCTGGTCTTCCAGCTCCACAACCTGCTGCCGCACCTCGATGCGCAGCAGAACGTCGAGATCGTCATGCTCGGCACGCGGCTCCGGCGCCATCTTCGGCGCGAGCGTGCACATGCGCTACTGGAGCAGCTGGGCCTCGGCGCGCAGGCCCACGTACGGCCCCCCGAGCTGTCGGGCGGCGAGCGCCAGCGCATCGCCGTTGCCCGCGCGCTCGCGAACCGGCCGCAGCTCGTCCTCGCGGACGAACCCACCGGCAGCCTCGACGAGGAGAGCGGCGCCGTCGTCATCGAGCTCCTGCGTGCGTGTTGCACGAACGGTGGTGCGGTGCTCGCGGTCAGCCACGACCCGAGGCTCACTGGCGCGGCCGACCGGGTCGTGCGGCTCGCGCACGGTCGGATGACAACGGTCGACACCACCGCGACGACGCGCTGACCGAGCACGCCCGCCGAGGAGCAGGACGTTCAGCCCGCCGGATGCAGACGGCGGCCCGTGATCCGCTCGACCTCGATGCGCACGAGGCGATCACGCTCGCCGGCCGGCCACAACTCCGCGAGGCGCGCTTCGAGGCTCGCCACATCCCGCGCGGCGCGCACCTCGTGCGCGCGCCCGACGACGAGCACACTCCAGCCCTCGTCCGCGTCGTCGACCTCGAACGCGACCCGCAACTCGAGCACCGCCGCGATGAGCTTCGTTCCCGGGTCGGTCCGGAAGACGATCTCGCCGTCGAGCAACGCGTAGAAGACCGGGAGCACCACCGGATCGTCGGCGATCTTCGCTCCGATCCGACCGAACGACCGGCCGGCGAGCAGCGCAAGGCACTCGTCGGCATCGAGCAGATCGAAACCTCGACTGGTCATCGTCCTCCGTCCATCGCCGCGGCGAGATCGACCTCGCCTAGACGTACTCGCCCGGGCGGTAGTGCCAGAGCGTCTCTTGTCCGTGGAGCCGGCGCCCGCTGATCGCCCAGGGGTCGATCAGCAGCCAGGCGTTCCGGTCGGCCAGCCACGAGTCCGGGTCGTGGATCTCCGCAAACTCGGGAGAGTTCGGCGTGGCGTGGAGAAGCTCACCGCGCACCAACACCGACCAGCCCTCGTGCCCCGCTTGATCGACGCCGTCGATCTCGAAGGCGACGCTCTCCGGAGCCTGCTCGATGACGTTGCCCGGCCGGGTTCGCAGCGCGATCAGGGGCCCGGAGGGTGCATCGACGAGTCGGTAGTTCACCGGAAGGATGATCGGCCCCTGATCGACGACGAGCGCGATCCGGCCGACGGTTCCGTGGCGGAGAAGATCCAGACAAGCTTCACGCGTGAGCGGCTCGAGCCAGGGATCGTTCATCGGACGTCATCCCATCAGGGGTCGGCTCGAGTACTCGGAGCTCAAGTACTCGGACAGTGTCAGTTCGGGGAGGACTTCGTACCCAATCGACGCCGCGACCGAAAGCGGGCGCAAGATCGACGTGATGTAGCGACCGTAGCGCCCGGCCGCCTCCGCCGAGCTCCACGAGTACAAGCCCGCGTAGTCCGACGTGGTCGGGTTCACCATCCACAGCTTGACGAGATATCCGTCGAATCCGGCGAACACCAAGGTGTTGAGTATGCAGAGGCGCTCGAAGAGCCGGCGCCGAATGCGCGCGCCGGGCGGGATCGAGCGCAGCCGGAACCACACGGCCAGCGTGACGGGGGCCGCGGCATCATCTTGGTCGCAGCTCGTCTCGCGAAACACGACATAGCAACGACCGTCGGGCAACGCCACCGTCGATCCGACATGCGAACGCAGATTGTGCAGTCGACGACCGGCGAGGAGACGAAGCGCGCGCCCGGCGCAAACGGACACCTGCCGGACCGGGATACGAGATCCCGGCCCGGCGGCCGATCCGGCCGAGGTGGCTGTGTTCACTTCCGCGTGAGCACCACTTTGAGTGCTCCCGTGTCCGCCGCGCGTGCGAAGACGTCGTACGCGTCCATGAACTCGTCGAGCTCGAAGTGATGGGTCGCGAACTGGGTCGCATCGAGTTGATGACCGGCGAGCAACCGCAGGAACGTCGGCGTCGAGAACGTGTCGACGAGACCCGTCGTGATCGTGACGTCCCGCGCCCACAGATCCTCGAGGTGCAACGTCGCCGCCTTGCCGTGCACGCCGATGTTGGCGATGTGGCCACCCGGTCGAGCGAGAGCAGCCGTGAGCTCGAACGTCTCGGGCGTGCCGACCGCCTCGATCGCAACATCGGCACCCAAACCGTCGGTCAGCCCGCGGACGATCTCCAACGCATCCTCGCGCTGGGGGTTGACCACGACGTCGGCGCCGAAGCGCTTCGCGGCGTCGAGCCGGCTGTCGGCGAGATCGATGGCGACGACATGGCTCGGGCTGTACAGCCGCGCGCCGATGATCGCCGACAAGCCGATCGGACCCGCGCCGACGATCGCGACCACGTCACCGGGCGTGACATGACCGTTCAACACGCCGACCTCGTAGCTCGTCGGGAGGATGTCGGCCACCATGAGCACAGCCTCGTCACTTACTCCCGCGGGGACGGGGTACGTCGACGTGTCGGCAAACGGCACCCGCACGAACTCGGCCTGGGTTCCGTCGATGAGGTGGCCCAGGATCCATCCACCACCGCCGAGACACTGGCCGTAGCGACCCTCGCGGCAGAACCGGCAGGCTCCACACGCCGTGATGCACGACACCAGCACCCGATCGCCCGGCTTCACGTTCTTGACGCCGGCGCCAACCGATTCGACGGTTCCGACCGCTTCGTGGCCGAGTATGCGGCCGTCGGTCACCTCGGGGACGTCGCCCTTCAAGATGTGGAGGTCGGTTCCGCAGATCGTTACCGCGTCGACGCGGACGATCGCGTCGGTGTCGGCGACGATCGTCGGCTTGGCGACTTCA
>Ga0265327_10003459_pt1 | contig 15038 bp, 17 predicted proteins | sample 41621metaG_FD_202089 | JGI IMG/M metagenome (GOLD analysis project Ga0265327, IMG submission 202089) | Rhizosphere microbial communities from Carex aquatilis grown in University of Washington, Seatle, WA, United States - 4-16-21 metaG | ecosystem: Host-associated > Plants > Roots > Rhizosphere... | reverse complement strand
GGTGAGGCGCGGGCCCGGGAAAAGGCGCAGAAGGCGCGCGAAGCCGAAGAAGAGATCGAGCGGGTGAAGGCCGAGAAGGCCCGCAAGCGCGCCGCGACCGGCAAGAAGGTGCTCATCGGCTCGGCGGTCGGCGTCGGTGTGGTCGCGGTCGTCGCCGCCGGCTATGCGATCTTCCACCGCGACGATCAGATCAGCGCGTCGTGCGTCAAGGACGGCAGCAACGAAGTGGTGCCGGATAGTTACTGCAGCAGCGGCACGAACTACGGCGGCGGCAGCACGTTCTTGTATATGGGATCGCCGTACCGCTACTACTACGGCGGCTCCAACAGTGGCGTCGGCAGCATCGCGCGCGGGGGCACCCTGACTTTGCCGAAAGGCACGACGGCCACCACGAAATCCGGCACCTCCATCTCGAAGTCCGGCTCATCGGTGTCGCGCGGCGGCTTCGGTTCGTCGAGCCACGGAAGCTCCGGAAGCTGATGCGGCGCGAACGTCACGCCCCGCGGCCGGGGTGGCAGCAGATCATTGCCGGTCAGGGCATGTGCTTCGACACCCCTGCCACCGATGCGCACGGCAATGCCCGCCCATATTGGGACGAGTCGGTGCATTACGTGTTCGACATGGACGAGGTGCTCTCGATCGAGGCCTCGGTCGAGGTGCTGCACTCGATGTGCCTGGAAGCCGTCGAGAACATCGTGCTGACCGAGCGCTACCGCGACTTCGGGTTGCCGGAGTGGAGCTGGCCGCACATCGAAAAGTCTTGGCGCCGTAGCGATCCACACCTGTACGGCCGCTTCGATCTGCGGTACGACGGCCGCCGGCCGCCGGTGCTGCTGGAGTACAACGCCGACACCCCGACGTCGCTGCTGGAGGCCGCGATCCTGCAGTGGTACTGGAAGACCGACGTCTTTCCGGCCGACGACCAGTGGAACTCGCTGCACGAGAAGCTGGTGGAGCGTTGGAAGGAAATCCAGGATCGGTTGCCCGGCACCGAAGCCCACTTCACGTGGTCGTCGGCGGACACCAGCGGCGAGGACAACGTCACGCTGGCCTACCTGCAGGAGTGCGCCGCCGAGGCGGGACTGCACACCGTGGGTCTGGCCATCGAGCAACTGGGCTGGGACCGGGATCTGAATCGGTTCGTCGATCTGGAAGACGCCCCGATCTCGACACTGTTCAAGCTGTATCCGTGGGAATGGGTGCTGGACGACGAATTCGGCCGCTACGCGGCCGAATCCCTGCCGGAGACCATGTGGATCGAGCCACTGTGGAAGTCGCTGCTGAGCAACAAGGCCATCCTGGCGGTGCTCTGGGAGATGTATCCGGGACACCCGAATCTGCTGCCGGCGTACATCGATGATCCGCACGAGCTGACCGAATACGTCCGCAAGCCCAAACTCGGACGCGAAGGGGCGAACGTCACGATCGTCGGCGCGGGATACGAAACGCAGACCGGTGGCGTGTACGGCGAAGAGGGCTACGTCTACCAGTTGCTCGATCCGCTACCGCAGTTCGACGACATGCGTCCCGCGCTGGGCGCCTGGATCGTCGGCGACGAATCGGCCGGACTCGGTATCCGAGAGACCTCGGGTCTGGTCACCGACAACGGCGCAGCCTTTGTGCCCCACCGCATCCCGCAGTGACCGGAAGGAAACGAACTTCATGACCCTCACCGCTCTTGGCAACGACTACTGGTCGATCGTCGGGCACGGCGCATCGGCCATCGCGCTGTATGCGATCGTCGGCGGCGCGCTGATGATCCTCGGCTTCTTCGTCATCGACTGGACCACGCCGGGACCGCTGCGCGACCTCGTCCGCTCGGGCCGGCCGAACGCCGCGGCCGTGGCAGCCTCGGGTGTGCTGTCGATGGCCTTCATCGTGGTGCTCGCCATCTACAGCTCGTCGGGTGACCTACTGGGCGGGCTGATCAAGACGGTGGTCTTCGGATTGGTCGGCATTGCGGTCCAAGCACTTTCGGTGCGCCTCATCGGCGCCGTCAAGGGTCTCGACATCGGCGAGATGCTCCACCAGGAGAAGTTCTCGCCCGTCGTGCTCGACGTGGCGGCCTCGTATCTGGCATTCGGCCTGATCGTCGCCGCCGCGATTCTCTGATCGCCGCTACTCGGGCGGCACCAGGCTCGTCAGCGTCTCGCGGAACTGCCGGCGCTGGGTCGGGCTCAGGTCAGCCAGCAAGGCGTCCTCGGCGTCGTGGATTCCGGCGACGGTCTTGCCCAGCAGGGTGCGGCCGGACCGGGTCAGTTCGGTGGGCCGGGACCGCCCGGCCGCGACCGTCGACGGCCGGGTGATCAGCTCGCGGTCCTGCAGCGCACGCACCACGATGTTCATCGCCTGTGGCGATACCCCGACGAACCGTGCCATCTCGGCGTTGGACATGCCGGGGCGGTTGTCCACCATTCGCAGGCAGACGAACTGCGGGAACGTCAGGCCAAGCGGGTCAAGCACATTGGTGGTGATCTCGGCGCGCAGCGCAGTGGCGACTCGGTTGAGCAGATAGCCCAGGGGAGCGTCTTCACCTTCGAACATGTCAATTATATTGACATATATCAACTGCATTGATAAACCGGAGGGATGACCAGACCCTCAGATGCCATGTTCGAAAGCGCGTACCGCGGCGATGCTCCCGAGATGGGTGCCCGGCCGCCGTGGAGCATCGGTAGGCCGCAGCCCGAGATCGCCGCGCTGATCGAGGCCGGCAAGGTGCACGGCGACGTGCTCGACGCCGGCTGCGGCGAGGCCGCCACCGCGATCTACCTGGCCGAGCACGGCTTCACCACAGTGGGTCTGGATCAGTCGGCCACCGCCATCGAACTCGCCCGGGCCGAAGCCGCCCGCCGTGGAGCGCACAACGCCAGCTTCGAGGTCGCCGACATCAGCGACTTCACCGGATACGACGGCCGCTTCGGCACCATCATCGACAGCACGCTGTTCCACTCCATGCCCGTCGAGCTCAGGGACGGCTACCAGCGCTCGATCGTGCGGGCCGCCGCTCCCGGTGCCACGTACATCGTCCTCGTCTTCGACCGCGGCGGCATGCCCGCCGGCCCGGCCAACCCGGTGACCGAGGACGAGCTGCGCGAGGTCGTCGGCAAGTACTGGGTGATCGACGACATCTCTCCCGCCCGGATCCATGGCAACATGCCGGAGAACTTCGGGGCGCCCGGAGCACCCGGCGCCGGTTTCGCCGCCATCGACGTCAAGGACGAACCGAACGGACTCAAGTCGGTTCGCGCGTGGTTGTTGCAGGCGCACCTGGGGTAGTCCGCGCCCATCGGGTTCCACCCTCCTTGCCTCCGGCCCGATCGCCATGAGGCAGGATGGAGCCGCTGCCGATCGCCGGGGCAGCTGTGACGTGTGGGGACCGAAGGAGTCTGATGGCCAGCCCAGACAACGAGGCAGACAACGGTCGACAAGGTTTGATCCGGCCGGCGTACAAGCGGGTGCTGCTCAAGCTCGGCGGTGAGATGTTCGGCGGCGGCGCGGTGGGTCTGGACCCCGACGTCGTCGCTCTGGTCGCCCGGCAGATCGCCGAGGTGGTGCGCGCCGGCGCTCAGGTGGCGGTCGTCATCGGTGGCGGCAACTTCTTCCGTGGTGCGCAGTTGCAGCAGCGCGGCATGGAGCGGACTCGCAGCGACTACATGGGCATGCTCGGTACCGTGATGAACAGCCTTGCGCTGCAGGACTTCCTGCAGAAGGAAGGCATCGACACCCGCGTGCAGACCGCCATCACCATGGGGCAGGTCGCCGAGCCGTACATCCCGCTGCGGGCGCGCCGGCACCTCGAGAAGGGCCGCGTGGTCATCTTCGGCGCCGGCATGGGCCTGCCGTACTTCTCCACCGACACCACCGCCGCGCAGCGCGCGCTGGAGATCGGTGCCGAGGTGGTCCTCATGGCCAAGGCCGTCGACGGTGTGTTCACCGCGGACCCGCGCGAGGTACCCGACGCCGAGATGATCGCCACCATCACCCACCGTGAGGTGTTGGAGCGCGACCTGAAGGTCGCCGATGCCACCGCGTTCAGCCTGTGCATGGACAATGGCATGCCGATGCTGGTCTTCAATCTGCTGACCGAAGGCAATATCGCGCGCGCGGTCGCGGGTGAGAAGATCGGAACGCTGGTCTCCAGCTAGAGCTGGGGCGGGGCGAGCGGGACTGACGGGAGAAAACAAGTGATCGAGGAAACCCTCTTCGATGCCGAAGAGAAGATGGACAAGGCTGTCTCGGTGGCCCGGGACGACCTCGGAGGGATCCGCACCGGGCGAGCCAACCCGGGCATGTTCAACCGGATCAACATCGAGTACTACGGCTCGATGACGCCCATCACCCAGCTGGCGAGCATCAACGTGCCCGAGGCGCGCTTGGTCGTCATCAAGCCCTACGAGGCCAACCAGCTCAAGGCCATCGAGGACTCCATCCGGAACTCGGACCTCGGCGTCAACCCGAGCAACGACGGCAGCGTCATCCGCATCTCCATCCCGCAGCTGACCGAGGAACGCCGCAAGGAACTGGTCAAGCAGGCCAAGGGCAAGGGCGAGGACGCCAAGGTGTCGGTGCGCAACATCCGTCGCAAGGCGATGGACGAGCTGTCCCGGATCAAGAAGGACGGCGAGGCCGGCGAGGACGAGGTCGCGCGCGCCGAAAAGGACCTGGACAAGACCACCGCCACCTACACCGCTCAGATCGACGATCTGGTCAAGCACAAGGAAGGCGAGCTGCTGGAGGTCTAGCACCTCCCAGCCGTGACTTCGTGACCACCGACACCGCTCCGACCGGGGAGCCCAAGAAGACATCGCGCGCCGGGCGCAACCTGCCCGCGGCCATCTCCGTCGGCGTTCTCCTCGGCGGCACCGTCATCGCGACCCTGCTGTTCCTCCCGCAGTTCTGGGTGGCGCTGGTGGCCCTGGCCGTCGCCCTGGCCACCCACGAGGTGGTGCGGCGACTGCGCGAGGGCGGCTATGCCGTCCCGGTCATCCCGCTGCTGATCGGCGGTCAGGCGATGATCTGGCTGACCGTGCCGTACCGGGAAGCCGGGGCGCTGGGTGCGTTCGGCGCGACGGTCGCGTTGTGCATGATCTGGCGGCTGCTGTCCGGCGGGCTGAAGGCCGCGCCGGTGAACTACACGCGCGACGTCTCGGTGACGATCTTCCTGGCCGCCTGGGTGCCACTGTTCGGTGCCTTCACGGCGCTGCTGATCTATCCGCACCAGGGTGGCTACCACGAAGGCGCCATGCAGGTGTTCTGCATGATGCTGGGCGTCGTGGCCTCCGATATCGGCGGTTACACCGCGGGCGTGCTGTTCGGTAAGCACCCGATGGTGCCGGCGATCAGCCCGAAGAAGTCCTGGGAGGGCTTCAGCGGGTCGCTGCTGTTCAGCATCATCGTCTCGGTGTTGTCGGTGCACTACCTGGCCGACCGGCCGCTGTGGGTCGGCGTGCCGCTCGGCATCATGCTCGTCATCACCGGAACCCTCGGCGACCTGGTGGAGTCGCAGGTCAAACGCGACCTGGGGATCAAGGACATGGGCACTCTGCTGCCTGGTCACGGCGGTCTGATGGACCGGATCGATTCGATTCTGCCGTCTGCAGTGGCGGCGTGGCTGGTGCTGGAGCTGCTGGCCTGACGGTCCGCGCCACGGCCCGCGAATTGAGCCAACAGGCCAGCGCGCCGAGCGCCAGACCGACCACCACGCCGAGGTCGGGCCGTTGGCCCAGCAGCAGCCACGACAGCACGCCGGCGATCGCCGGGATCACCGCGAACAGCATGGCCACCGCGGCGGCGCCGTAACGGTCGATCGCGCGGACGTACATCGTCATGCACAACGTCGCGTTGAGCAGCACCACGGCTCCCACTGCCAGGACGGCGGTATGCAGGTTGGTCACCGTACACGGCATGAAGGCGGCGAGGATCGCCACCGGAACCAATGACGCCGCGTTCTGCACCGCGGCGGTGGCGCGGAAGTCCACGCCGCGGCAGAACCGCTGTTGGTAGACGCCGCCCGAGGCCAGGGCCAGCAGCGAGACGACCAGCAACACGATCACCATGTCGACGCCGCCGACCATGAGCAACCGCTGGGCGCACGCGGCCAGCACCGCCAGCGCGCCCAGGACCAGGGCGACGATGCGCATGGCGGTCAGTCGTTCGCCCAGGAACACCGCGGCGAGCAGCGCGGTGGCGACGGGGTTCATCGAGATGACGACGGCGCCCAGTACCGCGGGGGCACCGTGCATCAGCGCCAGGTACAGGCAGATGAACTGCACGGCCTGGGTGAGCAGGCCGCTGATCACGACGTGCACCAGCCGGGTCCCAGTGGGCCATTTCACACGCGCGGCCAGTGCCCAGGTGGTCAGAATCGCGGCCGCGAGGCCGAATCGGAACACCAGCGTCGCCATGGGTGTCAGGGCCGAAACAGCAAGGGCCCCAATGGGATAACCCAACGCGTAGACAAAGGCCAGGAGTGACGCGGGACGGGGTGGCATGGGCCCATGGTGAGTGTTCGTCGGCCCGGGGTCCAATGATTTTCGTCTGTGATTTCTTCTGGGGGGTCCGGTCGATGCGATACTGGAGCCCGTTATGGCCGTTTCCCTTCCTCTGGTTTTCGATGCACCGCGGCGCGGTATGCCCCCGCGGCACTTGGCCGACCTCGACGCCGACGGCCGGGTCGAGGCCGTCGCCGAGCTGGGATTGCCCAAATTCCGGGCCAAGCAGCTGGCCAACCAGTACTACGGCCGGCTGATCGCCGATCCGCGTGAGATGACCGATCTGCCCGCCGCGGTGCGCGATCAGGTGGCGTCGGCGCTGTTCCCCGACCTGATCTCGCCGGCGAAACAGATTCAGTGCGACGCAGGGGAGACCCGCAAGACGCTGTGGCGCGCGGTGGACGGCACAACGTTCGAGTCGGTGCTGATGCGCTACCCGCAGCGCAACACCGTCTGCATCTCGTCGCAGGCCGGCTGTGGCATGGCCTGCCCGTTCTGCGCGACCGGTCAGGGTGGTCTGAAGCGGAATCTCTCGACTGCGGAAATCCTGGAGCAGGTGCGGTCGGCGTCGGCGGCATTACGAAACGAACACTTCGGTGGAATTGCCGGCACCGCCGGCGGTGGCCGGCTGTCCAACATCGTCTTCATGGGCATGGGCGAGCCGCTGGCCAACTACAACCGCGTGGTGGCGGCCGTCCGAAGAATTACTGCATCACCTCCTGACGGTTTCGGGATCAGCGCCCGGTCGGTGACGGTCTCGACCGTCGGCTTGGCACCGGCGATCCGCAAGCTCGCCGACGAAAAGCTGGGCGTCACACTGGCCGTGTCGCTGCACACCCCGGACGACGAACTGCGCGACACCCTGGTTCCGGTCAACAACCGGTGGAAGGTCTCGGAAGTCCTTGACGCCGCACGGTATTACGCCGACGTGACCGGTCGTCGAGTATCGGTGGAGTACGCACTGATTCGCGACGTCAACGATCAGCCTTGGCGGGCAGACCTTTTGGGCAAGAAGCTGCACCGGGCGCTCGGTCCGCTGGTGCACGTGAACCTGATTCCGTTGAACCCGACTCCCGGCAGCGAATGGGACGCCAGCCCGAAGCCCGTCGAGCGCGAGTTCGTGCGCCGCGTGCAGGCCGCCGGCGTGTCATGCACGGTGCGTGACACGCGCGGGCGTGAAATCGCCGCTGCGTGTGGGCAATTGGCGGCGGAGAGCTAGCCGGTCAGCGCAAACCGACGGCATGACGCAATTGCGCCAGCAGTTGGTCGGTGTCGTCGCTGCGGACCAGGTAGTGCGATATCGCGATCCGGATCGCGGTGGCCGCCTTCAACTCGGCGTTCGGCCCGGAGAGTAGTTGTTGCAATCGGTTCCGCATGGTCGGCAGAACATTCGGCAGCTGGGCGAGCACCGCTTCGGGCTCGATGTCGATGACGCGCACGCCGGAATAGGTCTTCTGATACTGCACGATGAATTGCAGTGCGGCATCGAGCTTTTCGTTGCCCCGCAGTCCTTCGGTGGCCGCGCTCATGCCGTCGACGAACAATTCGCGTTCGTACCGCCCGAACGACTCGAGCAGCGCCTCCTTGGAGGCGAACCAGCGGTACAGGGTCGGGCGCGAGACACCGGCCTGCGTCGCGACCTCGGACAGGCTGAGCTTCGTCTGTCCCTGACGGGCAAGCACTTCCGCGGTTGCCACCAGGATCCGGCTCGGGGTCGAGGCGTCCTCGACGGAGCCGTTCTGGGCGCTCGCGGTACTGTCCACGAAACCGATGGTACTACTCGGTAACTTAGTCGACGGTTCCGGTGAGTCCGAGATCGGCCAGCGCCTTGCGCGTGGAATCTGCCAGTGCTGCTTTGGTGTTCGGGTCGCCCGGTTCCCAGGCGGTGACCGTCACGCTGATCGACGTCGAGGTCTGGCTGAACACCAGGAACAGGTGACCGTTCAAGCGTTCGAGGTCCACCGGCGTCAGTCCCGGCTCGACCAGGCGGGCCTGGAACCTGTCGGCGTCGGTGCCGTCGGGCCGGTTGAACGCGGCGGAGAACAGGCCCAGGTTGGAGCAGCCGATGGGCTTGCCGACCTTGAGCACCATCTTTTCCAGCCGTCGCACCGCGAACTTCGGGACCAGAGGGGTGAGGGGCAGCGGCGTGAGCATCATGCGGGTCCACTCGTCGACACCGGCGAGCTCGCGCTTGATCTCGCCCCGCAGCTCGCTGAGGTCGGTGCTGACTTTCTCGGGGTCCGCCATCACGGTGATGGTGCTGAGCGCGTTGCCCCGGGTGTCGCCCTCGGTGCGGATATTGACCGGGAACGAGAGCATGGCCCGGCCGTCCTCGCCCAACCGTCCCACGACCTGTCCGATCCGGGCGCCGAGCGCGGCGAACAGCACATTGCTGGTGCCGCCAAGGGCTTTCGCGCGCTGGTGCCACTCATCGAGGTCGAGATAGATGGTGACGAAAGGCGGCGTCACGGGCGTCGTGATCCCACTGGACACCGGCGCCGTCACCGATTTGGCCGATGCGGCGAGATCGCCCTTCTGGTCGCGGGCGATCTTCACGGCCCCGACGACGGCCTTGAACCAACCGGGCACCGAGCGCAGCGTCTGGCCGAGATCTTCGCGCAGCGCTTCGCGCCGGGTCCGGGACGCGGGGATCGGGTAGCCGAGTTCGCGGGGTTCGCCGTTGAGGGCGTCGGCGACGGCTTCGGCGACGGCCAGGCCGTCACCGACGGTGTGCGACACCACGAGCGACACGGCCGCGCCGCCACCTTCGAGTTGCTGCACGCCGAGGTGCCACGGCGGCCCGTGTTCCGGGTCGACCGGGATGTAACCACGTTCGTTGACCCAGTCGTCGAGCTCGGCGACCGGCCGGGGCTCGGTGGCGATGTCGAGGTCGAGTGGTCCTGTCGAACGCACCCACCGGTGGCGGCCGAACGGCAGCGGCGACCGTTCGATCCGGCGGCCCAGCAGACCGCCGCTACCGAGATTGCGGTGCAGGCGGCGCAGTCCATCGAGGTCGACCGGGCGCTCGTAGATCCAGGTGTATTGGATGAGCGGGCCACGGCCCAGCGCCCGTAAGCCGGTGAAGGAGGCTTGATCTCCCAGGTCGATCGTGTTGTCGGCTACGGTCATGTCGCGAATGTTACCCAGCCCACAATATTTCGCTGCGCGAGCCTGTGTGTTGTCTGGGGAGGCGCTGACGTTGCGAATTCTCTCGGGTGGTTCGGCGCGCTATGATGGATTGACAATTTCTTCAATCCATCAATTAGGGGTGCGGCACATGGTCGACAGCGTGCTCGATGGTCCCGAACGGCCGTTGTATGAGATCAAGGCGAACCTCTTCAAGGCGCTGGCTCATCCGGCCCGCATCAGGGTCCTGGAGATTTTGTCGACCTCAGACGGCCCGACACCCGTGAGCGACATCCTCGCGGCCAGCGACATCGAACCGACACTGCTCTCACAGCATCTGGCCGTGCTCAAACGTCACCACGTGGTCAGCGGGTATCGGACCGGCAACGCGGTGTACTACACGCTGGCGCACCCCAAGATCGCCGAACTGCTGCTCATCGCGCGGACGTTCCTCGCCGATACCCTTGCCGCGCAACGGGATCAGCTCGACGCCGTCGGCTCGCTGCCGCCGATCGGCACCAGCAGATGACCATTGTCGCCGGCGGGCGCATCGCCCGGTTGCTGCCGTCGCGCGCCGACTATGCCGGTCTGCGCGGCTCGTGGCGCCGTGATGTCGCCGCCGGGGTGACGGTCGGGGTGGTCGCGTTGCCGCTCGCGCTGGCGTTCGGTATCAGCTCGGGTGTCGGTGCGGCGGCCGGTTTGGTCACCGCAATCGTGGCGGGGCTGGTGGCCGCGGTGTTCGGCGGATCGCACGTTCAGGTGTCGGGGCCGACCGGGGCGATGACGGTGGTCCTGGCGCCGATCGTGGCCCAGTACGGACTGGGCAGCGTGGCCGCGGTGACCATCCTGGCCGGGGTGATCGTCGTGGTGGCCGGCATCACCGGCGTGGGGCGCGCGGTGACCTTCATTCCGTGGCCGGTGATCGAAGGATTCACCCTCGGCATCGCCGTCATCATTTTCCTGCAGCAGGTCCCGGCCGCATTCGGGCAGGCGGCACCCGCTGGGCGATCCCCTCTGGTGGCCGCGGGCGTCGTCCTCTCGCACATCGACATGGGTGTGGCGCGGCCGGCCCTTCTCGTCACCGCGCTGGTGGCGGTGCTGATGATCGTGCTGCCCAGGATTCATCCAGCGGTGCCGGCGTCGCTGGTGGCCGTTGTCGCGGCGACCGCGCTGGTGGCGGGCAGCGGATTGTCCGCGCTCCGGATCGGGGAGCTGCCGTCGCGGCTGCCCGCACCCGTCTGGCCACACGCCGACCTCGCGGTGCTGCACGCGCTGTTCGGCGCGGCACTGGCGATCGCCGCACTGGCCGCCATCGAGTCGCTGCTGTCGGCGCGGGTCGCGGCGACGATGTCCCCGACCGGGCCCTATGACCCGAACCGCGAACTGGTCGGACAGGGACTGGCGTCGGTAGCCTCCGGGGTCTTCGGCGGCATGCCGGCCACCGGCGCCATCGCTCGCACCGCAGTCAACGTGCGGTCCGGCGCGCGGACCCGGGTCGCGGCGATCGTGCACTCGGTGGTGCTGCTTGCGGTGGTGTACCTGGTCAGCGGACTGGTCGGGACCATCCCGCTGGCGGCGCTCTCGGCGGTGTTGATGGTGACGGCGTTTCGGATGATCTCGCCGCACACGGTCACGCGGATTCTGCGGTCCACGCGTTCGGATGCGGTGACGTTTCTGCTGACCGCAACTGTCACAGTCTGTTTCGACCTCATCCAGGCCGTCGAGATCGGTATCGCGGCCACGGCGCTGTTCGCGCTGCGCGCGCTGGCCGGGCGCAGCAGTGTCACGCGCGAGGACTTGCCGGGGCCCCAGGTGGCCGGCGACGAGCGCATCGCCCTACTGCGGCTCGACGGGGCGATGTTCTTCGGGGCGGCCGAACGGATTTCAACCGCGATCACCGATGGCAACCATCCCGAGACAGCGGTCGTCATCATCAGGCTGTCGCAGCTCGGCATGCTCGACGCCACCGGCGCGCACACTCTGACGCAGATCGTCGAAGACCTTGAGGCGCGGGGGATTACCGTGATCATCAAAGGCGTCCGGCCCGAGCACCGCGACCTCCTGGCAGGTGTCGGCATCATCGACGCCCTGCGCCATGAGAACCATCTCATCGAGAACCTGGACGATGCCGTCGCCCACGCCCGCAGCCACACCTCCCGGTAGCGCTTCGAAAACCCATCTAGGTAAGAGGAAACCCGATATGAGCCTGACCGACCACGCGCGCCCCGACGACGACGTCGCTGTCGATGCCACCGCCGCACACCGCGTCATCGGCGCACCTGCCGGCGGACACGCCGTGCGAAAGTCGGCGTCCGAGGTGCGTCCGGGCTCGGGTGTCCTGGTGATCACCCGCGGCCCCGGCGCGGCCGGGCGGTTCCTGCTTGCCGACGACGTCGTCGCAGCCGGCCGGCATCCCGACAGTGCCGTGTTTCTCGACGACATCACCGTCAGCCGCAATCACGCCGAAATCCGTTGGCTGGACGACGAATACTGGATCATCGACGCCGGCAGCCTGAACGGCACCTACGTCAACGGAATCCAGGTCCAGTCGCTCCCGCTCACCAGTGGTGACGAAATCCAGATCGGTAAGTTCCGGCTGACCTTCACTTGTCAACAGCACGACCGGTGACCGGGCCGGACCGATCGGAGCGGTTCGCCGATCGGTGGCGTACATAATGTGCCAGTGGATGAGCAGTCGCCCGACAGGGTTGTGAGCAAGGAAGCCGCCATCGGACCGGAGGCCCGGTTGTCGTGGCTGCTGTCGTGGTTGGCGGGCATGATCGGCGCGGTTGCGTTCCTGCACAGCGCCGGATACTTCGTCACCTTCATGACGGGCAACACCGAACGGGCCGTGCTCGGCTGGTTCGACGTCGCCGAACGGCAGAAGGTGTCCGGGGCCGGTCCGCAGGCGGCGTTGTGGTTGATGGCCTGCTTCGTGGCGGGGGTGTTCGTCGCGTCGTTCCTGCGGCGCCGGTACTGGCAGAACCATCCGCACGGTGCCACCGCCTTGGTCACCATCGGCCTGCTGGTCGCTTCCGTGGTCGAGTTGTACGAGGACGGCTGGTACTACGAGGACGTCAACTTCACCGGCATCCTGATCATCTGTTTCTCGGTCGGCGCGCTGAACACCAGTTTCGTCAAGAACGGCGAGGTGGCCGTGCCACTGAGTTACGTCACCGGCACGGTCGTCAAGCTGGGGCAGGGGCTGGAACGCCACATCTGCGGCAAGGGCACCGTCTATGACTGGCTCGGCTACTTCGCCCTGCTGTCGTCGTTCATGATCGGGGCGGCCGTGGGTGGTGGGCTGGCGGACCGCATCACCGGCCCCCAGCTCATCGGTACGGTCGGATTGATCTGCGGCGCAACGACACTCGTCACGTTCTTCCATTCGGACAAGAGGCACCGGGAGCCCGAGGCCGCGGCCTAGGGCCAGTCAACGACAAAGGTCACGAACTCCGAAGAGTTCGTGGCCTTTGTTCGTGAAGAACTACTCAGCGGATCCAGCCGCGACGACGCAGCCACCAGCCGCGGATCACGATGACGAACAGCAGGATGGAGAACCCGATCAGCCAGGCGTCCTCGACGTGGCCGACGTGGTTACCGCGCAGCATCAGCAGCAGGAACAGGGCGGACAGGATGCCGCCGACCTGGATCACGCCGCGGTTCATCTTGGACCAGCCCCACTCGGCGGAGGGGACGTCTTCGACATCGACGCCGGTGCTTCGTTCGACCTCGGTGGTGGCCACGGCTACTCCTTAACGATCCGATGGATTGCCGACATTCTTACATACGACGCTCGGTCGTATTTGTCGGCGGCCGCGTCGAACTTCAAACGGCGGCGTCAAGGTGGTGCTTGCTATGACACCATGATGGTGTCAATATGGTGTCATGGATCTGCAACCGTATGTCGACGGGGTTCGGCTGGAGTTGGAAATCGCTGCTGCGGCCGGCGGCGAAGCGGCAACCGAACTTGCCGAACGGCTCAGCGCCCCGCTCGATTCCGCGCTACGCCTGGCGTTACTCGAGGCGCTCTCCGAAGCGGCCGAGCACATCACCCGTGAATTGGCGCCGGCGTCGGTCGACGTGCGATTACGCGGCCGCGACCCGGAATTCGTCGTGACCGCGCCGGCCGACACAGAACCCGGCCCGCCGGCCGTGGCGGATGCGGACCAATCCGAGGACACCTTCGCCGCGCCCGACGACGGCGGGACGTGGCGGGTCACCCTCCGGCTGCCCGAAGGACTCCGTGGCGGCGTCGACGCCGCGGCCCGCCGCGACGGGCTGTCGGTCAACGCCTGGCTCGTGCGTGCCGTCGGTGCCGCGTTGGGCAGCCCGTCGCCACGCGGCCGCAAGCACGGCAACACCGTCACCGGCTGGGTCCGCTGACCACGTCGCACCAGAACACAACCACCGATAGGAGAGAACAATGCCAACTTTTCCGACGCCCGATCCCATCGCCGCCTCGGTCCAACTCGTAGCCGGCGCGGTGCGCATCGCGGCCGCCGAGCGGGATGACACGGAGGTGCAGGTCTCGCCTCGTGACCCGATGCGGGCGGCCGACGTCCGCGCCGCCGAGCAGGCGCACGTCGACTTTTCCCACGGCGCGCTGACCGTCCTCGTCGGCCGGAAGCTGCTGTCGCTGGGCCGCGGCGGCGCCGTCAACGTGGACATCGCGTTGCCGGCGGGATCGCGGCTCTCGGTCGCGGTGGCGTCGGCTGATCTGCACGTCGCCGGAACCGTGGCGGACTGCCGGTTCGACGCGGCAAGCGGCAACGCTGCCTTCGACTCGGTGGAGGGAAACATCAAGGCCGCCACCGCCTCCGGTGACATCTCGGCGCACCGGCTGGTCGGCAATGCCAACGTCTCCACCGCGTCGGGAGACCTGACGATCGATGCTCTGGACGGCAACCTGAAGTTCCAGGCCGCCAGTGGTTCGGCGACTGTCGGAACGTTGCGGGGCGGCGTCAACAGCCGGACGGCGTCCGGATCCCTGACGGTGACCGGCGCAGAGTCCGGATCGGTGTCCGTCGCGACGGCCAGTGGCCAGGTCGAGGTCGGCATCGCACAGGGCACCGCCGCGAACCTCGACCTCGACAGCCGCTCCGGGGACGTGCGCAGCGATCTGGCTCCCACCGCAGGCCCCGAGCACGATGACCGGCGGCTGACGGTGCACGCGCGGACCGCTTCCGGTGACATCGCCATCCGGCGCGCCACGGCCGTACCGGCCTGACCGCTGTGCCGAATGTGGCGCACCGGTGAACCCGATGTGCCACCGCTGACGCCGAAGCCCCGATCGGGCGGCACAATAGAGAAGTGAGTGAGCGGCTACGAGTCCTGGTGCTCGGCAGTACCGGGTCGATCGGTACCCAGGCCCTGGAGGTGATCGCCGCCAACCCCGACCGGTTCGAGATCGTCGGC
>Ga0265327_10003458_pt1 | contig 15044 bp, 17 predicted proteins | sample 41621metaG_FD_202089 | JGI IMG/M metagenome (GOLD analysis project Ga0265327, IMG submission 202089) | Rhizosphere microbial communities from Carex aquatilis grown in University of Washington, Seatle, WA, United States - 4-16-21 metaG | ecosystem: Host-associated > Plants > Roots > Rhizosphere... | reverse complement strand
GAGACCTTGACCCTGGAAGAGGCGCAGATCGCGAAGATCGACCTCAACCTCGACAAACTCGGACTCACGCCCGGGATGACGCTGTTGGACATCGGCTGCGGCTGGGGCGCCACCGCCAAGCGCGCCGTCGAGAAATACGACGTCAACATCATCGGACTCACCCTGTCGAAGAATCAACAGGCCTTCACCCAGCAGCTCCTGGACGACATCGACACCGACCGAACCCGACGGGTACTGCTGCACGGCTGGGAAGAGTTCGACGAACCCGTCGACCGGATCGTGTCCATCGAGGCCTTCGAACATTTCGGTTTCGACCGGTACCCGGATTTCTTCAAGAACTGCTTCGAGATCCTGCCCGCCGACGGCCGGATGACGATTCAGAGCAGTGTCGGCTACCACCCGTACCAACTGAACGCGGACGGAAAGAAAGTCACCTTCGAAACCGCGCGATTCATCAAATTCATGGTCACCGAAATCTTCCCCGGCGGCCGGATTCCGACCACGGACATGATGATCGAGCACGGTGAACAAGCCGGATTCGAGGTTCCCGAAGCGATCTCACTGCGCCCGCACTACATCCGGACGCTCAACATCTGGGGCAACGCACTGCAGGCCAACCACGCGAAAGCTGTTGAAGTCCAATCAGAAGAGGTATACCAGCGGTTCATGAGATACCTGCGCGGCTGCGAACGCTACTTCACCGAAGGCATCCTCGACGTCACCCTCGCCACATACCGCAAACCCGCGGCCTAGCGGCGGTAGTAATTGGTAATACCACTAGACCTCTTACCTCTAGCGGGTTAAGGTCGTCGCATGGAGTTGATCGCGATCAAGCGACGCTCGGCTGCCGACGAGGTGCACGACCAGCTGCTCAAGCAGCTCGTCGCGGGTGCGCCGCCGCCGGGCTCACGGCTGCCGAGCGAACGCAAACTGGCCGAAGTGCTGGGCGTTTCGCGCCCCGTGGTGCGCGAGGCGATCCAGCGTCTCGTCGCATCCGGTCATCTCGACGTGCGACAGGGCGACGGTGCCGTCGTCAACGACATCATGCTCACCGGTGGGCTGGACCTGCTGCCGCATCTGCTGGTCGACGTGCCCGACGGCGCAGTGGTGAACCCGGCGGTGGTGCGCAGCGTGCTCGAGGTGCGTGGCTACCTCGGGCCGTGGATCGCGGAGAAGGCGGCGACGCGTTCGGGGGCGGCGCTCACCCAGGCGCTGACCGAGGTGCTCGCCGACCTCGACAGCGCGCAAACCGGGGCCGAGCAGCAGCAGGCGGCGCTGGCCTTCTGGGGATGTCTTGTGCGCGGGGCGGATTCGATTGCGATGACGCTGATCTACAACGGCATGCGACGGGTGTACGAGCCGATGTTGTCGGTGGTGGCCGACGCTGTTGCTGCCGCGGAACCCGCGGATCTGTACCGAGACCTCGCGGCAGCAGTGACTTCAGGTGACGGGGCCGCCGCCCGCAGCGCAGCGGTGACAGTGCTCAGCGGCGCGAGCGTCGTCCTCGGCGGGTTCCTCGACGAGATGGAGAAGGCATGACCACGGTTCGCACCACCACCCGAGCTCGGGGTGTGACGCTGCGCCGGGCGGCCCGCGAGTTCTGGCGTCACCCCACGCCGTGGATGATCGTTGCCTACCTGGTCGGCGCGCTGACCGGGCGAATCGTCTTGGCTGACTTTGCTGTTCGTGAACTGTGGATACCCGTGGTGGTAGTGGTGTTGCTCCCGTTCATCGAGTGGCTGATCCATGTTTTCGTATTGCATTGGAAGCCGAGGGATCTCGGGCCGGTCCGGCTGGACACGCGGTTGGCGCGAGATCACCGCCGGCACCACGCAGACCCGCGCGATGTCGATCTGGTGTTCATCCCCACCCGGAGCCTGCCCTGGGCGCTGGCGATCCTCGGCGTTGCTGCGCCACTTGGTATCGGCGCGCTCATCGGCACCCCGCTGACCGGCACGCTGTCGTTCATGGTGGTCGGGGCGCTGACGCTGCTGGGCTACGAGTGGGTGCACTATCTGGTGCATACCGATTACAAGCCGCGGACGCGGTTGTACAAGGCTGTCTGGCGCAATCACCGGCAGCACCATTTCAAGAACGAGCACTACTGGTTCTCCGTCACCACATCGGGTATCTCCGACCGGGTGCTCCGCACTTACCCGGACCCCGCGACCGTCGAGACCAGCCCGACGGCGAAGAACCTGCACGGGTCGCTGAACTAGCCTCCCTTACACGAGATGTCGACCCACACCGTGGTGAACTTCGTGCGGTCGATGATGGCGCCCGAGCCATCGACGTTGTCATTGCGCAGGCCTTCGATGCCGAGGACTTTGCACCCCGACAACGGGTAGACGACGGCGCCGTTGATGAGAACGTTGAACCCTTGCGCCTGAAGCGCATTGATGGTGTCCTGTGCGTTGCCGAAGCCGCCGGGACCACCTACGGCATCCGCCGGCCCTGCTAAGGCTGTTGCCGAAGCGATGAGGGCACCCACGGCAGCGGCGGCGGCCGCCCGGCTGATTTTGGGCATGCGAGTACTCCGATTGTGCTGCTGAAGGTTTCATGGCTGGACGAACTGCTTTACGAAGGCGATCAGGTCGTCTTTGGGCGGCGGCACGTTGTACGGCTTGGTCTGCGTGTCGTCGTCGAATGACATGAACATCGGACAGGTGGTGTCCGTACCGGACAACTCGGTGCTGCCGAGCTCTTTCCCGGTCGCAGCCACCCGGACGGTGACGGTGTAAGCGGTGGCCCGCAGGTCGACCTTGTTGGCCGTCGAGTGCCCGTTGTCCTGATAGCCGGTGCACTCCTTGATGGACTGTTCATCTTTGGTCTCGACGCACACCACGGTGTCGATGGCGGCATAGGTGTCGCGATTGGCGTCGAACTGCACTGTCCAGTCCGACGGCAGGGTGCTGGTGTCCTCGACGAGTCCGTGGTTCAGCGGAGTGAACAGAATCGTCTTGTGGGACTGCGAGTTCGGGCTGTAGCCGGCCGCACGTGATTGTGTTGCGCCCTGGCAGACGGGCATGAAGTCCGCGCTCGTCAGCGTGGCGGGCGCGGGTGAGGTGATGGGGTCGAGTGTGGGTGCTGGTTTCGCGGCGTCACTATTGGAACAGGCGACGAGAAACGCGAGGGCGGTTCCCGCAACCACGAGGGTGGCGATGTGGGCGCGATTGAGTTGGGGCACTTCGGATTTCTTTCACCTGGGACGAATTGCCATGGGCTGGCTGCCACTAACAGATAGGTAGCGGGGTTACAGCCCAGGGCAATTCGTCCTCTTCAGGTGCGGAGAACGCCCTCGCTCAGCGCAGCGTCAGCCACGCCAGACTGCCGAGGCCGGCGACCGCGCAGTAGATCGCGAACGGCGTCAGCGTGCGGGTCTCGAAGTACTTCACCAGGAACCGCACCGACAGGTACGCCGCGACGAACGCCGCCGCACTGCCGGCCAGCACCTGGCCCCCGATCCCGTCGCCGGCCGGGCCGAACAGTTCCGGAATCTTGAGCGCGCCGGCGGCCAGGATCACCGGGGTTGCCAGTAGGAACGAGAACCGCGCGGCGTCCTCATGGGACAACCCACGCAGCACGCCGGCGACCATGGTTGCGCCGGAGCGGCTGATGCCGGGCAGCAGCGCCAGAATCTGGGCTGCGCCGATACCCATCGCCTCCGGGATAGGGAGGCGGGCGAGGCGTTCATCGGATTCGTTGAGCGCTTCCGAGTGCACGGCAGCTGGCACGGCCGAAGCGGTTCGATGCCGAAGGCGTTCGCCGACAAAGAGAACGACGCCGTTGATGGCCAGGAACGCCGCCGCCGGCACGGGCTTGCCCAGCGACGTGCGGAGGGCATGATCGAGTGCCAGCCCGGCGATGCCGACCGGGATCGTCGACAGGATCAGCAGCCACGCCAGCCGCTCGGCCGAGGTGGTGATCTTCCGGTTCTTGATGGACGTGAACAGTCCGCCGATGACGGCGACCCAGTCCTTGCGGAAGAACACCAGCAGTGCCAAGGCCGTCGCGACGTGCACGGCCACCAGGAACGCGAGGTACGGCGACTTGTCAGCCGTCATGTCGAGGTCTTTGGCCCACTGGCCGCCGACCAGGGCCGGCACCAGGATCGAGTGGCCCAGGCTGGACACCGGGAACAGCTCGGTGACACCCTGGAATGCGCCGACCACAATCGCTTCGATGTAGTTGAGGCTCAAGGTGATTGGTCCTTACTCGCCCTTGAACTCCGGCGCGCGCTTCTCGAACATCGCGGTGATGCCCTCGGTCAGATCCTTCGACGCGATGAACGCCGAGTTCCAGGCCGCCACGTACCGCAGGCTGGCCGAAACCCGTTCCGTGCGTTGCTCGTCCAGCACGTCCTTGACGCCATGCACCGTCAGTGGCGGGTTGGCGGCGATCTCGCGGGCGGTCTCGTGTGCGGCGGCCAGCGAGGCGTCGGCGTCGGCGAAGACGTCGTTCACCAGGCCGATCTTCTCGGCGCGCGCGGCGTCGATGTCCTTGCCCGTCAACGCAAGTTCACGCAGATGGCCGTCGTTCAGGATCAGCGGCAGCCGGGCGAGCGAACCCACGTCGGCGACGATGGCCAGCTTGACCTCGCGGACCGAGAACTTGGCGTCGGCGCTGGCGTACCGGATGTCGACCGCGGAGATCAGGTCGACGCCACCACCGATGCACCAGCCCTGGATCGAGGCGATGGTCGGCGTGCGGCAGTCGGCGACGGCGGTGATCGCGCCCTGCATGCCGCGCACCATGGTGTGGAACTCAGCTCGCTCCTTGGCCAGCCCACCGCCCAGCATCGGCGCCAGCATGCCGCCCATGGCGGGCAGGTCCAGCCCGTAGCTGAAGTTGCGGCCCGATCCGGTGAGCACGATGGCCCGCACGTCGGGGTCGGCGTCCAGGGCGGCAAAGGCCACCGGCAGCTCGGCCCAGAAGGCCGGGCCCATGGCGTTGCCCTTGCCGGGGCCGAGCAGCGTGACCTGTGCGACGTGGTCCTTGGTCTCAATGGAGAGCGATTCAAAGCTTTCAGCCATGATCCGCAGGCTAGCCGGTGAACCTGGGCGTAGCGTCTCGCCCATGACGATTCCGTCGGATGTGATCGAGGCCGGCGAGGCCAGTCTGGACGTTCTCGAGCAGGTGTTGAGCGGTCTCGCGCCTGACGATGCGGCGCGGCAGACACCGTGCGCCAAGTTCGATGTGGCAGCCCTCACCGATCACCTCATGAATTCCATCACCGTGATCGGCGGGATCGCGGGCGCGCAACTGCCGGAACGCGACGCCAGTGCGCCGATCGTCGACCAGGTGACCGCGGCTGCGCGGCCCGCCCTGGCGGCGTGGCGCACGCGGGGGTTGGAGGGCACCGTCGCGGCGGGACCCGGCGAGATGCCGGCCGCGCGAGTCGCCGGCATCCTGTCGCTCGAATTCCTCGTTCACGCGTGGGACTACGCCACCGCCGTCGGCCGTACGGTGGATGCCCCCGATGACCTCGCCGAGTACGTCCTGGGGCTGACGAAGGCCGCTGTCAGCCCCGCCGCGCGGGCTGCCGTCGGGTTCGACGATCCCGTCGAGGTGCCGGCCGACGCGAGCCCGCTGGATCAGCTGATCGGCTTCACCGGCCGCCGCGCCAGCTGACGGCGAAGTCCAGGAACAGGTTGTTCTCGCGCGGCACCGTGACGGTGACGCGCACCCCCTCCTGGCCGTAGGGCCGCACCAGCAGCTTGTTGTCGGCCGCCTTGTCGACGAAGTCGACGGTGTCTTCGGGGCTCAACGGCAGCCAGACGAAGTTTGCCTGCGAATCGGGCAGCTCGAACCCCGCGTCGCGCAGTGCGGCGCTGACCCGGGCCCGTTCGGCGACCACGGCGTCGGTGCGGGCCAACAGTTCGTCGGCGGCGTCCAGACAGGCAATGGCGGCGGCCTGGCTGACGCTGGTCGCGGTGAACGGCACGTACACCTTGCCCAGCGCCGTGACGATGTCATCGTGTGCGACGGCGTAGCCGATCCGCAGTCCGGCCAGCCCGTAGGCCTTCGAGAAGGTGCGCAGTACGACGACGTTCGGGTGCTTGCGCACCAGCGCCAGGCTGTCCGGCAGCAGGCCATCGCGGATGTACTCGACGTAGGCCTCGTCCAGGACGACCAGGATGTGCGGCGGGACCTTGGCGACGAACTCGGCCAGCTTGGCCGGTTCGACGACCGTCGAGGTGGGGTTGTTCGGGTTGCAGACAAAGATCAGCCGGGTGCGGTCGGTGATCGCGGCGAGCATGGCGTCCAGGTCGTGCGTGTGATCGGCCAGCGGGACGGGCACGGGTGTCGCCCCGGCGGTGCGGACCTGCAGCGGATAGATCTCGAAGCTGCGCCACGCGAACAGCACCTCATCGCCGACCGAGGACGTGATCTGGACGAGCTGCTGGCACAGGCTCACCGACCCGCAGCCCACCGAAATCTGGTTGGGCGCGAACCCCACGTAGGCGGCCAGCCGCTCACGCAATGCCGCGTAGCCATTGTCGGGGTAGCGGTTGATGTTGTCCATGGCCGCGACGATCGCTTCGCGGACACTCGGCAGCGGTCCGTCGACGGTCTCGTTGCTGGCGATCTTGATGGCGCCGGGCACCGTACGGCCGGGGGTGTAGGCAGGCAGGGCGTCCATCTCGGGGCGCAGGCGGGCGGTCACCCGGGACAGTCTAGGTGTCTCTCGAATGTGGCCCTGGCGTCGCGCTTTGCCTTTCCTGGTGTTCACTGTGTACCGTATGCCCTCGGCGGTTCCGGGGTGCGAGAGTCCGGTAACCTCGGAGCGTTCAGGAGGCGTGCCAGAGCGGCCGAATGGGACTCACTGCTAATGAGTTGTCCCCCTTACAGGGGACCGGAGGTTCAAATCCTCTCGCCTCCGCCACATAACTGAATAGTTGTAACCATGCGCCCGTAGCTCAATGGATAGAGCACCTGACTACGGATCAGGAGGTTAGGGGTTCGAGTCCCTTCGGGCGCACAACACACAACAGGCCAGAAGCTGATGCTTCTGGCCTGTTGTCATTTCTGGGCTTCGCGATCCGCCCCGGTCACGTGCACCTCCGGCGATAGGCTCCCGGTCATGTCGCCAGGGGCCTCGTCCACGGAGAGCCTGGCGCGCCGCCGGCGCGTGCTGATCGTGGCGGCCCGGATCGGTGCGGTGGTTGCCGCGTTCCTGGGTGCCTTGTCGGTGCTCGCCGGCGGCACCGGGGTCTGGATCGGGGCTCTGGCGATCCTGACCGCCCCTGTCTATCTGGTGGTGGTCCCCAGGCTGTACCGCTTCGGTGAACTCCACGCACCGGTGACTTTCATCGGCATCGCGTACTTCGTGACCACCCTGGTGACTTCTTACGTGGGGCGAGGGTCCGGCCAGCAGCTGTACTTCCTCGTCGTCGCATCCCTGGTGGTGGTGATACTCGGGATCGAGCACATTGTGCTGGCGTCAGCGATCGCCGCAGTGGGTGCAGGCATCATCATCGCGCTGCAGTTCCTGGTGCCGGCGGACACCGGGGTTCAGCCCCAGTGGGCCACGGATGTCGGGTTCGTCACCTCGGTGATTTCGTCGTGGGTGCTCGTGGTCGCGACCATCTGGTACGCGATGCGCGAAATCGACCGTGCGGAAGCGGCTTTGGCGGTCGAGTATGACCGCTCCGAGTCGCTGCTGGCCAACATCCTGCCGGCGAAGATCGCGCAACGGTTGAAGGATCCGCACCGTGACATCATTGCCGACCGGTACGACGAGGCCTCGGTGCTGTTCGCTGATATCGCCGGATTCACCCAGCGCGCAAGCGATTCCACGCCCACCGAGTTGGTCAGGTTTCTGGACGGCCTCTATACCCGACTGGACACACTGGTCGACCACCATGGCCTGGAGAAGATCAAGACCAGCGGTGATTCGTACATGGTCGTCAGCGGGGTGCCCGAGCCGCGGCCCGACCATCTCGAAGCGCTCGCCTCGTTGGCTCTGGAGATGGTCGAAGCGGTTGCCGCGCTGACGGACCCGAAGGGACGGCCGGTGCCGCTGCGGATCGGCTTGGCCACCGGTCCGGTGGTCGCCGGTGTGGTCGGCGCGCGAAAGTTCTTCTACGACGTGTGGGGCGACGCGGTCAATGTCGCGGCGCGGATGGAGACCACCGACGTCGTCGGCCGAATCCAGGTGCCGCAGAACGTCTACGAGCGTCTCAAGGACATCTTCGTGCTCGAGGAGCGTGGCGCGGTCGAGGTCAAGGGCAAGGGCGTGATGCACACCTGGTATCTGGTCGGCCGCCAAGCCCGTTCGACGCGCTGACTCTCGTTGGTCCGTGGATGCTGTTGACAGCCGTCAAATCATCGGAAACACTCGTTTCTCATGACGGTTGGAGTGGTGTGGGCCAGCGATCCGGATGCTGAGGATCACGGATTCTTCGGGCCGACGTCGGTCGCGTGGCGGGTGCTGACGACGCCGGCGGTCGCCTTGATGATCGCGCAGATCACCAATCTGCTCGAAGTGCCGCATGTGGAGTTTCAATCGGTGTTGCTCGACCACGACCCGCTCTATCCCACCAACGTCAAGCGTCAGCGAAATTGGCAGGGGTCAGGTGGCGGCCGCTTTCATGACCGCATCGGCCGCACCGTGGCGGTGCCCTTTCCCATCCTGTTTGGTGATCGCAAGACCGCACAGCATTGCGCCAGAAAGCTTTTCAACTATCACCGGCCGATGCGCGGCGTCGACCGCGGCAATGGCACCAGCTATTCGGCAACCGACCCGGAGACCATGCTGTTCGCGGCGACGACCATCACGCACGGCGGATTGCTTGCGTACGAGAACTTCGCGGTGTCAGGGATCGGTGGCGCGCGTCCGCTGGAGGCCGACGAACGTGACCAGTACTTCGCCGAAATGGTGGAGTTGGCCGTCCTGATGGGGGTGCCGCGTGACCGAGTTCCCGCGAGCACAGCGGATTTGGCGCTCTACTACGCATCGCTGTCGGATAAGTTCAGGTACCGGGACGGTTGGAACCGTGCACAATTGCGTACCGCCCTCGGCTTACTCAGGCCTTCCGGCGTGGCCGACCTGCCCAGGGTGATTGCCGATGTGGCACTGATGAATTCATCGTTGTTGGCGGTGGCCGCACTGCCGAGACCGTCGCGTCGACTCAACCAGATTCCCCGCGTGGCCGATCCGCTCTTGGACGCTTGTCGCCTCGCCAGCCTGCCGGTGTTCGCGGTGCTGCAGACCTCGGCAGGCCGGCCGATCCGCCGGGCGCTCATCGGCGCCGACAACCTCGCCGCGGTCGACGCTGTGCGGGCCCTGATCTAACGGAAGCCGGTGAGTGCGGTGAGCTGCTTGCGTGCCTGCCCGAACAGCGCCGGTACCCGGCTTGCCGCGAACAATGCGTGGGTCAGCCGGCTGTTTCCGCTCGGCATGATGCCGACGCGCTGCAGGCCGTCGAGCATGTCGTAAAGGGTTTCACCCTCCTGCATCAGCCCGTCTGAATTGAAGTGATAGCGGTCGACGGCGGGTGCCTGAAGGAACTGGCCGTTGCCGTAAACCCTTGGCGCGGAATCATCGAACGGGTGCAATCTGAGGGGGCCGGTCCAATGTCCGCTGCCGATGTAGCGGATCACCGTCCGGACGGTGCCGTCGGGCTGAACGTCGAGGTAGACCTGGTCCGGCAGCGGATCGTAGCGCCAGTCGGGGATGGCTTCGAAGAATGCGAAGTTGTAGGTGACGAATTCGTCGATGCCTTCGATGGTGTGACCGAACGTGCTGACGTCGGTGTATTTGATGTCAGGGGCGTAGAGCTCGTGGTTGAGGTCCATGTCGCGGACCAGGAAGCTCCACCAGTACTTCTTGGCCCAGGTCATCACCCAGGACAAGTCGGTGTCGAATGCCGCGCTGTAGTGCTCGAGCTTGCGATCGAAGTCGACGAACCACTGCGCCGTCATCTGCTGCAGTTCGTGCTCTTGGTAAACCCGAATCGGCACAGCACGATTCGAGTTGAGGTAGGTGGGGACGTGTCCCTTCAACCGCGGTTGTTTGAGGGCTAGTTGGAACTGTTCTTCGTCGAACATCGGGTTCTCCTGTCGGCGGCTCGCCAAGCTATCGGAAACGAGTGTTTCTCATAACTTGACGCGTGTCAATCACTTCCCGTCAGGTTGGGTGGACAGCACCGCCCAGGTGATGTCCGTGCAGTAGGTGATCAAGTCGTCCCTACTGAAATCCGATGTACCGGAGAGCCATTCGATGAATACGGCGGCGAGCCCGCCTGCCAGCAGCGTGGACTCCAGGCTGCCGTAGCGCGCCTTGCGCTGTCTGGCTGGTGCCGGAAGAGTCAGCTCCTTCACCGCGCGCATGAACTTCGGCAGCGTCATGACCGCGTGGGTGCGCAGGAAGTTGTTGGTCAACGCTTCGCCGAAGATGATGCGACCGTCTTCGGGATGCTTCTCCAGATGTGAGATCGCGGTGTCGAACACGGAGCGCAACACCCGACGTGCCGCGGCCGGATCCGGTGCGCAGGCGGCGAAGTCTGCCGGCGCAGCGCTGGTTACCGCGATCAGCAACTGCTGCACCGACTGTTCGTACGTGGCGAGCAGTAGCGAGTCGGTATCCGGAAAGCACTCGTAAAAATGGCGTGGGCTGACGCCCGCCGCTCGGCACACTGCTCGGACGGCGAGCGCCGAGCCGCCCTGCTTGCCGACGATGTCACGGCAGGCGACCAGCATACGGTCCCGACGTTCGTCGATGCGCTCGTCGGATGAGGTTCCGCGCCAGCGGTTCTCATCATCGTTTGGTGACATCGCGAACAGTTCCTTTCGGGCACACAATCGTTTCCTGGAGCGATATACCGCGGCGGAAGGTCAATCGTGTCCGAGTCGTCGGGGGTTGCCCAGTCGAGCGGTGATTGAATCATTGATGTCGTCGGCGGGGCCGGCTTCTCGGTCGGTGAGCCCTGTCGCGGCCCTGAGAAATGGCCCGAACAGTCGCCAACCCAGCTGAAGCGCCAGCGCGTCCGCGGTGGCGACGCGTGCGGTGTGCTCGTCGCCGTGGTGTTCGCGGGCGGCCGCGACAAGCTGCTCGACGTTCGGGAAGTGGTGTTGCAGCTGGCCGATGTCGAAGCCGTCCAGCAGCGTACGGGCGATCACCTTCCAGTTGCGTTCGGCGCGGGCTTCGATCATCTCGCGTGGCCCCTCCGCGTCGCGTGCGGCCACCAGGTCGTCGGCGAGGTAGGCGAGGACTGACGCCACAATGGCTTCCTTGTTGCCGATGTAGCGAAAGATCAAGCCGGCGTTGATCCCCGAACTGTTGGCGATATCGCGAAGGGACGTCGCCGCCGGGCCCCGGTCGGCGAACAAGTCGGCTGCGTGGGACAGCACGACCGGGCGGATGCGCGCACCGGGGTCGTCCTTCGCGCTTGCCTTAGTCATTCGACTAATCTACCGTTTAGTCGATCGACTACGGAGCTGGCGGGAGCTTGAAATGACGGAGACGACTCGCGAGGCGCCGCGTACGAGCGAAGACAACGCGTGGCTCAAACGCTATTACTTCATCCGAGCGGCGTTCTCCCTTGTCTGGGTTGCTGCCGCCGCTGGCGCGGCCAACAGCATGGGCGCCGTGATCGGCGCGCTCCTTCTGATCTATCCAGCGTGGGACGCGGTCGCCAATCTCATTGACGCACAGCGCAATGGGGGAGTCGGGCGCAATCCCACCCAGGCCGTGAACGCCGCGGTCAGCGTCGTCACGACCTGCGCCGTCGCCGTCGCGCTGGCCGCGAGCATGAATGCGGTGCTCGGCGTGTTCGGCGTGTGGGCGGCTCTGGCGGGCCTTCTTCAACTCGCGACCGCGGTGCGCCGCTGGAAAACCCATGGGGCACAGTGGCCCATGGGTCTCAGCGGTGTCCAGTCGGCATTGGCGGGTGGGATGTTTCTCGTCCTGGCGAATGCGCCCGAGGTTCCGCGCATCACCGTCATCGTTCCCTACGCGGCCTTCGGCGCGTTCTACTTCCTGATCGCGGCGATATGGCTGGCCGTGCGCGATGCGCGCCGCTAGGCGGCGGCCTGTTCGAGTTCGTCGAGGGCCCCACGGGCGTACACCGCCAGACGCTGCAGATGCGGCATGGTGTCGCGGCAGCCGACGAACCCGAGGATGACCTTGTCGGTGTAACCGACCAGGGTGATGTTCAGCCCGTAGCCGTCGCACAGGAATGAGACGGGAGCGATCAACTCCAGCTGGGCGCCGCCGAGGTACAGCGGCTCCCTGGTGAGGACGACGTTGGACACCGTCAGGTTGAAGAGGGGCGGAATCTTGGTCAGCGCACCGGTTTTCTGACCGATGGTCAGCGGCAGCAGGCCCATCAACGTGTAGTGGTTCAACGCGTTCGGTGACATCGCGAGCAGTTCCTTCTTGCCGCGCGCCGTCGAGGCGTTGATCACCGCGAGCCGCTGCAGTGGATCGGATTCCGTTGTCGCCAAGGGGCAGACGAATCCCGCGGCCGCGTTCAGGGTGTCCTCGTCCCGCTCCCAGCCGACCGGCACCGAGGCAGTCAGCGTCTGGTCGGGCAGCTCGCCGAGTTCGTCCAGATAGCGGCGCAGCGCTGCCCCGCAGACGGCGAGCGTGACGTCGTTGACTGTTGTCTCGGTGGCCTTGGCGACGGCCTTCAGGCGTCCCAGTTCGAGGACCTCGACCGCCAACCGACGCTGCGGGGTGAGCGTCGCGTTGAAGGGCGCCCGTGGTGTGCCGAGCGTCGCCCCGACGTGGCTGTTGGCGCCTCCGATCATCCCGACCAGACTCTTCACCAACTCGGCCGAGCCGGTGACGCCGTCGGCCGTCCGGTTCCACAGCTCGTAGGCAACCGACGCGATGCGGTTGCGGTCGGGCACTTCGGCCTTCGGCCCGACCTCGGATAGTGGCACATACCGATCCGGCTCGGTGCTCAGCCATTTCTTGATGGTGTTGATGGCGCCCATGCCGTCGACCGCGCAGTGGTGAGCCTTGAAGTACATGGCGAAGCGGCCGCCGGAGAGGCCCTCGATGAAGTGCGCCTCCCACAGCGGCCGGCGCATGTCGAGCGGGTGCGCATGCAAGCGCGCGACCAGCTTGCCCAGATCGGCCTCGCTCCCCGGGTATGGCAGTGCCGACAGTCGGACGTGATAATCCGAATCGGGCTGCACGGAGTGCCATTCGGGGAAGATGCCGTCGACGACCTGACTGTCGAACGGGAACGGCAGAAACGAGAGGCCGGAGAACGCCTCGTAGAGGCCGCGGACGTAATCAGGGCCGGCATCGTCGGGCAATCGGAACGTAAGCAGCGCGCCGATGTGCATCGGCGTCCGGTCGGACTCCATCCGGTAGAACATCGTGTCGACAGCACTCAGCAACCGCATGGCATGACTATGTCAAGGCGTCGGTGTCCGCGAGCTGGAACGCGACGAAATCCACCAGTAGATCCACGCCCGACTCGAACTCCTCGTCCCGGTCGAAGTGGGCGAGATGAGCGGCCGACGCCGCCACCGCGGATAACCCGGAGGCCTCGAGTTCCCCCTGCCGGTGGGCGATGTCGCTCGGGTCGCTGCTGCCGAACGTGGGGCTAGCGGACACCTCGCGCAGCAGCATCCCGACAACTGCGGCGACCAGTACGCGGGTGAGTCGCACGGCGTGCTCCGGGCCCGCGCCGGCCTGACGCAGTACCGACAACAGAGCCTCGACAGGCGTGAGTCCGGCCAGTGTCGACTGCTGGCGGGTGAGCACCAGAGACGCCGCCTCGGGATGCGTCAGTGTCACTCGCCGGAACTCGTGGGCCAGGGCCTTGAGGTCGGTCCGCAGATCACCTGTCGGCTCGGGCGCGCCCAGTTGGCCGAGGAGGTACTCGGCGACCGAGTCGAGCAGGTCGTCCTTGTCGGCGACATGGTGGTACAGGCTCTTCGCGTCGACACCGAGCAGCCGGCTGACCGACCGCATGCTCACCCCGGCGATGCCGTCCCGGTCGATCACCGTGAGCGCTGCCTCGCGGATCGCCGACCGGGTCAACTGCGCCTGCGCCTTCGGCGGTCTCCCGCGGCGAGGCGCTTGGGCGGCGGCGTTCATGACGCCCATTGTCGCCCAGATCCTTGCAAATTTCCACACCGTGGGATTAATCTGAGGTTAATCCCACGGTGTGGAAATAATTCCGACAGGAGCTCTCATGACGCATCGCTTCGCCATTCCGCCCGCCGACGTGCTGCAAGCCCGCGAGAAGCTCGTCCTCGACCACTTCCATGACGAGGTCCGTCAGGACTGGGACGACGTGCTCGCGACCTTCCCGCACCCGCACTACGAGATCATTCCGACGCTGACCGTCCACGACGGCGACGCCGACGTCCGCGGCTACTACCACGACACCCGGGTGGCGTTTCCCGATCAGGACCACGAGATCATCGCGCTGCGGCACAGTGCCGACGCCGTCATCGTCGAATTCTGGTTGTTGGGAACACATTTGGGCCCACTCGGCGGCATCCCGGCCACCGGGTCGCGACACCGCACCCGCATGACGGCGTACTTCGTGTTCGACGAGAACGAGAACCTGGTCGCCGAACGCATCTACTTCGACACCCTGACGATGCTCAAACAGCTTGTGGGAGGGCTGAATCTGCGTGATCCCCGCAACTGGCCCACCGTCATCCGTGGGCTGCGGGGGCTGCTCGCCATGTCCAGTCAGCCCGATGCCCGGCTCATCGAGACCCTGCCCGCAGACCTGGCATGAGAGTCCACCACCTCAACTGCGGCACCATGCATCCGCGGTTCGTCCCCGACGGACTCGTGTGTCACGTGCTGTTGCTCGAAACCGCGTCGGGTCTGGTGCTCGTCGACTCAGGGCTGGGTCTGCGGGACGCGGAATCGCCGGCATCCCGTTTCGGCCCGGCGAGGTTCTACGTCCGCCCGGTGTTCGACCCGAACGAAGCTGCCGTCAACCAGATTCGGACGCTCGGGTTCGAGCCCCGCGATGTCCGGCACATCGTCGTGACGCACTTCGACGCGGACCATATCGGTGGGCTGGCCGACTTTCCCTGGGCGCAGGTGCATCTCACCG